>JAEEGL010447454.1_pt1 | contig 19639 bp, 20 predicted proteins | sample 9134231 | NCBI WGS metagenome assembly JAEEGL01 (sample SAMN16246548, study PRJNA631951) | gut metagenome | biome: gut microbiome; feature: rumen; material: fiber-attached | host: Bos | place: Iran: Karaj | collected 2018-10 | reverse complement strand
TCTCAACTTTTAAACTTAAAACTTCGATAACTTAAAACTCAAATGACTCTCGCCGAACGCTACCGAAACGTGATTGACTGGTTCAGCCGCAATATGCCGACGGCGCAGACCGAACTGCACTACTCGAACGCCTACGAACTGCTGGTGGCGGTTATTTTGTCGGCACAGTGCACCGACAAGCGCGTGAATCAGGTCACCCCTGCCCTTTTCCGCCGCTTCCCCGACGCCAAATCAATGGCACAAGGCTCGGTTGACGAGATTTTTGAGTTGATAAGAAGTTGCTCGTTTCCCAACAACAAGGCCGCACACCTGCACGGGATGGCGCAGATGCTCACCTACCGTTTCGGCGGCGTGGTCCCCGACAATCTTGAGCAGTTGCAGCAGTTGCCAGGCGTTGGCCGCAAAACCGCCAATGTGATTCTGTCAGTCATCTACAACAAGCCCGCGCTGGCCGTCGATACGCACGTGTTCCGCGTCTCGGCACGCATCGGCCTGACCGTGAACGCCAAACGCCCCATCGACACAGAACGGCAATTAGTCGAAAACATCGCGCCCGAACTATTGCCGATTGCGCATCATTGGCTAATTTTGCACGGACGCTACGTCTGCACCGCACGCAAGCCAAAGTGCGAAAGTTGCGGATTGTCAGGTTGTTGCGCATATTTCGAGAACAATAAAAAGCAAATGCAATGAACCGACGAATTCCGCATCTAACCATATTAGCCTGTTTCTTGCTGATTATCGGCCTGTTGGCAAGCTCGTGCGCCACACAGAAGAAACGCTACAAGGGCTATGCGCCCTGCCCTTGCGAGAACAACCACTGATTCGCCTAACAATCGGTGAACAAATTCCGCATTTTTATTTCCTCATATTTCATCCAATATTGATAGTGTTTTTAACTTTACAAGCCGTATAATGGATAATAACATTTAATGACATGAGTGCAAAAATCGGTTTTGATAATGACAAATATTTGAGCATGCAGTCGGCGCACATCGAAGAGCGCATCAAGACATTTGGTGACAAGCTGTATCTGGAAATTGGCGGAAAACTGTTCGATGACTACCATGCGTCGCGTGTGCTTCCCGGATTCCAACCCGACTCTAAGATGCAGATGCTTCTAAAACTGAAAGACAAAATAGAGATTGTCATTGCCATCAATTCCGAAGACATTGAAGCCAACAAGATAAGAGCCGATTACGGAATAACATATGACGAAGATGTTCTGCGACTGATTGACGAATTCAATAGCGTAGGTCTGTATGTCGGGAGCGTCTGCCTGACAAAATTCAACAAACAGCACTCGGCAATCCGTTTCGAGAACAAACTGAAATCACTTGGCATTGCTTCATATCATCATTATGTGATTGAAGGATACCCAAATAACATCAACCTGATTGTTTCCGATGAGGGATACGGACGCAATGAGTATATCCAGACAAGCCGCCCGCTTATTGTGGTGACAGCTCCAGGGCCCGGTAGCGGCAAATTGGCGACTTGCCTGTCGCAACTCTACCACGAGCACAAGCGCGGCATCAATGCCGGATACGCCAAGTTTGAGACGTTCCCTATCTGGAATATTCCGCTGAAACACCCTGTTAATCTAGCTTACGAGGCTGCCACTGCCGACCTCAACGATGTTAACATCATCGACTCGTTTCACTTTGAAGCCTACGGCGAAACTACGGTCAACTACAACCGCGACGTGGAAGCGTTCTCGGTGCTAAACGCCACATTTGAAATGATTTACGGCAAGAGCCCGTATAAGAGTCCAACCGACATGGGTGTGAACATGGCCGGATACTGCATAATCGATGACGACGTATGCAAAGAGGCTTCGGAGCAGGAGATTATCCGCCGTTACTACAAATGCCTATGCGACCGCAAGCGATATGGCGAAAGCAAGGACAACCTAACCAAACTGGAATCGCTACTGTATCAAGCACATATAAAACCAACTGATTATAAGGTTGTTGACGCGGCACTTAAGAAAGAAGCCGCAACTGGCGGACGCCCTGCCGCGGCCATTGAACTGCCCGACGGCACTATTGTCACAGGAAAGACAACTGACCTGCTCGGTCCTCTCTCCGCCGCCCTGCTGAACGCATTGAAAGAGCTTGGCAACATTGACCAGTCGTTCAATCTTGTGTCAAGACTTGCAATTGAGCCTATCCAAACACTGAAGACAGAATACCTTGGAAGCATGAACCCTCGCCTACACACCGACGAGATTCTGATTGCCCTGTCATCATCAGCAGCGCACAACGAATTGGCCGAGAGAGCGATGCAACAGTTACCCAAACTGAAAGGGTCAACAGCTCACGTCTCAGTAATGGTCAGCTCCGTTGACGAATCAACATTTAAAAAATTGGGGATAAACCTTACTTGCGAGCCTAAATACGAACAAACTCGCAACTACCACAAGCATTAAAAAGAAGGGATGCTGTCGCTTGCGGATTTTGGGAAGATAAGCTCTGGCGTTTAAGCGCTTTCTCGTTTTAGCTCGGGCACCTTTGTCTCGACAAACGGCAAGAACGAAAGGAACGCAAACAGCGGGAAACTGAAATGACTGCTGCCGCTGAACATACTGAAGAACATACAGCAAAGGTACATTATAAAAAATATACCCAACTTCTGCCGCTTTTTCCAATAGAGCCACAGACTCATTATCAAGAAAATGATATAAACCACACCGCCAATTATTCCAGAATACAGAAACGAAGATATGATTGGATTGTGCGGGAAATCGTAACGTTTGGGATTACCATAGAATTTCTCGCCATACCACTCAAGATATTTGAATCCCTGACCAAAGATTTTCTGTTTTGTGTCATAACGCGTCTGCCAAAGTTCAAGGGCGTAGCGCCAACGGTCGGTACGGGGGGATGTAAAATAGTTTATCGTATCAGCACCTTCTTTCACGAAAAAAACATGAATAACACTATCGGGCAATTGGTCGGCATACATCGGAAGGCCTGTGGTATCATCGCAAGTAAGGCTTATGTCTTTTACTTCGATAGTGGAACCTGCTTGCAATGAATTTAAAAAACATGCTGGGTTAAGACAGTCTTGCATAAATTTATACGACACTTCACAACGTTTCCATACACTGTCGATTTGTGTGATTTTTTGTGGAAGATTGTTTTTATAACTACCTCTTTCATGAACCCACCATCCAACATTAAACGGCTGTTCCGCACCATCAAAAACCCTGTATGCAAACGACAAATTGTAAGTAACATCTTTATGATAAAATATTGGTCGACCAGCATAATAAACTTGCCAATATCCACTTGTACAACTATTAGAAACTCTTATCTTATTTTCATTATGTTTTTCAGCTAACATAAACGAAATGCAATCATGAGAAGTTGGTATATACCCCCATTCTGTAAGCCCGTATCTTAAATCGCCATTATAAAACAAATTATCTCCTGATGCAAATTGATGTTTGTCTGCCCGTTTCATTCGCAATTTCAATTCAAATTCTTCTAAAGAAATACCCTTATCTACCAGCGTGTATATTTTGTGACAGTTTTCTAAAACATAGTAATCTATCTTGTTCATTCCTTTTAAAAAGAATAATAATCCTATTAATACTGAGGAAGCCAAAAATATTGGCGAGAATCCAACAAACATCAATACCTTGTTTCCTCGATACTTAAATACAATTAACAAGATTATAGCAATAATAAGCAAAGCATAAAGCACATAGCCACGCCTCGACATAGAAAACACTACATTTACAAACGAAATCGTATTTATTATAATAAAACCAAACTCTGGTAGTTGCTTATCCAAATACAACCAAACGGTAATAATAATTACAACTATAAAGAATAAAGAATAAAAATTGTTGTCATTAACCAACGAATAACTATCACCTTCAAAAAGGATGCTTGATAATGGCAATGATATTCCCAACCTTAACAATGAAAACCTAATTATAGCAATGCATCCCACAAGCGACGTCAACCTAACAATCCACTTCAAAAGCACCTTGCCTTTATCTTCCGTATAATAGTGCTTTGAAAAAGCCACAAAGTATAATATAAGCAAAATGTTCACGCTCTCTTTTATAACATTGCTGATTGGAGTGAAATGGATGAAAAACAAGAATATTACTAATAACAGAAGCCATAGTATCCTAAGGTTTGGTACTGCAATTTTTTGTTTAAAAAAGATATACACCGAATATGCAATGCTCGGAACAAGTGTCAGAAAAAACAAATACTTGTAGCCAATAAACACTGTGCGACAAAAAAATAATGCCAGACATAGTGGCATTATTTTTTCAAAAATTCGTACGTTTTCTATGTTGCTCGGTTTATTCATTCAATAAATACGTTATTACTCTTTTGATTAATGATTTGCCATTTATTACTGTCCCAAAATATCATCATCATTTATTGGTTGATATGGGCCGTCTTTTGTCTCAAATATTACCGTATTATCCTGCAAAACTTCCAAAGAATGCCACTTAAGTTTTGGAATATTATATCCATAATTACCATAATCGCACGACAAAACAACTGATTCTTGCATCTCACCAGAGTCGTTATAAAATGAAAGCCGAATTGCACCTCGTAATACGATATATGTTTCGGACGTAGCTTTATGCCTATGAATTGGCACAACCGTACCTGGTTCCAAGGCATTCAGCAAACGTTGAGACGGGGCAGCCAACGAATCATGAAAATTATAGTTCATTCTCAAACGTTCACTTCGTTTCGCATCCGCAGATACTTTATCCAACAGTTCTCTATTTATTAGCATATCAAATGTTTTTCGATTTTAAATAGTCTTCATGCAAATGATAATTCTTTTTCATAAAAGCCACGTATGCTAGCACCAATAGAGCTATCACTGCTCCTGCGTATATATAATGATTTACAGGCAGAAAAATAAGGCCGAATGATATAACAGCCTGCAAGAATGCGTACACCGCAGAAACAACTGTATGGGGAATCTTTAGCTCATTGGCCATAATCTGATAGGCATGTTTGCGGTGCGCCTGCCCGAGATTTTCATGAAGCATAATACGGTGTACAATAGTAAGCACACTATCGACTCCGTAAACCGCAAGAAATACAATATACGAGATATCAAATGTCTTGAATATAACGCTTCCAAGCGCGAAAAGAATTATAAATGCGATACCAACCGCCCCCACATCGCCAGCAAAACATTTCGCTTTTTTGCGGAAATTGAAAAAGCAAAATACCAACAGGCTCATTATGGTAACAATGAAAAGGTTATTGTCTATGAACTTTTCATTGAAGTTAACAATCATAAGCGGTGTCAACACCGCAAGCGAATAACCGCCTGTAATGCCGTTGATACCATCCATAAAATTGTAAGCGTTAATTACGCCCACACAAACTATCAATGCTATGACGATTATATACCAATACTCTGGTTGTAATAATCCGATTTGATAAAACAGCAAAAGCATTGATAAAAAATGAATTATCAATCTTATCGAATTCTTTACCGAATGAACATCGTCAATAAAACTTACTCCTGCGATAAACGTAAGGCCAAGCATAAACCACGGATAGTTGAATCCAAAAAACACACAATAAATCCACATCCCTATCAGGAAGATAATTCCACCGCCACGCAAGGTTATGCTAGTATGCGAACTCCGCAAGTTGGGTTTGTCAATGATATTAAACTTGTCCGCTATACGAAAGTAGGCAAGCTCTATCACAACTAGAAGAATAAATATGGTAATTAAAGCTATCATTAATAAATCTTGTAGTTTTCAACGACATCCATCGGATTCCACCCCAATTCTCGAACCGCCTTTTCATTCGAAAATGTAAGAGATTCTGTTATTTTCCTTAATTTAAGCGAGTTTATCGGCGCCTTCGACCCCAATAAATTGCCGATACACGCCAAACATTTTGCTATCCACGACGGTATCGAAAAAGGGATTTTCTTATTTAACTGACTGGATATCACTCTTTCCAAATCTCTGAATGTTGGATTATTTGAATCGCACACATTATAAATGCCACCTTTATCAGCAACTAATGGAATCAGATTGGCAATATCATCAACCATTAACACGCTTTTACGCGCCTTTCCACCTGCAATGCTTAAATAACGACCTGTTTTTATGCCATTTACCATCGCTCCAAGGTTGCCTGGAGCGTTTTTGCCAGCAAGCAGTGAAGGACGGAGAATTGTAAGTATTACATTGTTTCGCTTGCACCAGTATGCCAAAAACTCTTCTGCCATTATTTTACTTTTTGCGTATGGCGTTTGACCATCCAAAGGGTGTTCTTCGGTAATCATTTCGCCAAAATCGCATCCGTATACCGCTACGGTGCTAATAAAAATAAACGATTTGGGCGTTCCTACCTTTTCCAAAGCTGCGCAAACTTTTTTGGTACCTTCAAAATTAATGTCATAGAATAATTTGATTTCCGCATCGGTCCTAGGAACCACATGCGCTTTGCCCGCTGCATGAAGGACAATATCGTACCCATGGCTCAAGTGAATTTCGTCGGTCACAAGGTTTATATTGTAAGTGGCGGTTTCATCCAAAGCCAGGGTGTCAACATCATAGTTTGACCTTAACAAAGGAAGAATGTTGGAACCGAGAAAGCCTGACGCACCAGTGAATAATAATTCAGACATATCTATTGTTTAATTCGTTGGTAAATATCCTTGTAACCATCCCACATTTTTTGCAAAGTAAAAGACTCCTTAAACTTTTCAAATGAATTTTGTTCCATGCTTTTACGTAAAGAATCATTCTCGAGCACCGTTTTTATAGCTTTTTCCGCACTTTCAACCGAATTATCGATTAGTATGCCGTTTGACGAATCAACCAACTCACAAATGCCGCCGACATTCGATGCTACAATCGCTTTCTTCTGACTCATCGCTTCAATTATTGTCATCGGCAAGCCTTCAAAATTTGAAAACAAAACAAACAAATCGCAAATGTTGATATAATTGCTTGCATTCGGAACATCACCGCAAAGTTTCACATTTTCGGCAACGGAATACATTTTATAAAGTTCCTCTACTGAATATTTCGACGAGCCCCCCAACCACACAAAATCGTACTGTGGCAACCTTTTAGCTGTTTCAAGAAAGATGTCTAAATTTTTCGGGGGGGCAATTCTTGCAATTGTAAGAACGGTTTTTCGGGTTTTATTAAAGTTTGGCAAATTATTTATTGGTGTAATTGAATTATCAGAGATTCCATTATAAACGACGCGAACATTTTCAGTTATTTTTTCGGCAATAAGATTTTTCTTATCATAATCAGAAACCCCTACAATTGCTCCGCAAAATCTTTGCAAAACCTTTTCAATCGGCAGAAACGTTCTGTGTTTCAACCTAATTGAATCAAATCCGTGAACCGTATAAACAATCCGCTTACTTTTAAAAATCGATGACAATCTTCCTAAAACCCCAGCTTTACTAGAATGAAGATGTATAATATCTGGTTTGAACTTTTTTATTACAACTCTTAACTCAAATAATACAATAAAATCTTTAATAGGATTTATTGGTTTTACCATGTGTTTGAGTTGAAATCGAGCGACATTCTCTGGAATCTGCTGCCATAAATAACCGCCTGGCATACTTGCAACTGCAACAGAATTTCCGTCTTCTACTGCTTTTCTGCAAAGGTCAATACATACCTTTTGCGCTCCGCCAAGTTCTGTACTGGTAATAATGTGTAAAATTTTAAGACCCTGCACTTTATAATTTTTTCAAAAATGATTTGACCCCGACTTCTTTAATTACACAAACACATTGCATTGGGAGCAAAACTATTTTTGCCAATCTAATACCCATTTTAGATGCAAGACTTGTCCTCCATTTCATATATTTTTTTCGCAACGGAATCGTCCAACTCGCAGCATAATGATGAATAGTAAATGTTTTGTCCGTTATATTTAAAATTCCAGTTTGTGGATTTATTGGACAAAAATATTCTGCTGGATAAATCATTACTCCCGCTATGTCTTGAATCTCATCAACTTTAGCAAATCCATGTTTTGCAAAAATTTTAGACACCCTATCCACAACCGTTGTCAAATTCATACTTCCATTCTTATATAAGAATTCAGAAGATTCATACGACTCCAGAATCTCTTTATAGACTGGACTTGCCGCGGGGCTGGCTATGCCCAGCCCTGCGGCAAGAGCGCCTGCACTCTCAACACCAGCGAAAGCGCCTTTTTCAAGTATTGGCGTTAAATCTTTTATAACTTCGACATCTGTATCAAAATAAACTCCGCCATATTGATACAAAATATCAAAACGAGCATAGTCACTTACAAACGCATATTTTTTAGCGTCATAAGCCTGAGCAATATATGGTATCTTATGAACATCGTAATTTTGCTCATTCCACTCTTTTATTTCGTAGTCAGGAAGAAACTTCTTCCAAGATTCAATACATTTTTGGGCAAGTTCCGGCAATGGATTCCCACCGAACCAACAATAATGTATTATTGTGGGAATTTTACTGTTGTTCATACGTTAAACTATCATATAAATTTCTATATTGTTCATATATAACTTCATTTTTATACCGCTTGCTATTCTCAAGCCCTCTATGCTCATATTCCTTGCGTAATGATTTGTTATTAAGGAGCGTTTCTATTGCAAGTCTTATTTGTTCAACCGTAGGTTCTTTTATGTAATAAACAGCATTGCCACCGATTTCCTTTATTACAGGCAATTCTGTCGATATGACCGCTTTTCCCATAGCATTAGCTTCGACTATTGGTATACCAAAACCTTCATAAGACGACGGAAATGTAACCAACGTCGCCCTGTTGTAGGATGTTACTATAAAATCATAATCGACATCGTAATAGTTTTCATAATCAATCCTATACTTTTTAAGCAAGTCTTTTTGTGTTTCCGACAAATTACCTATTACTAATAATTTGACTCTTAATCCATAGCATGCTTCAATTACCGAATCAAGATTTTTCCGTTTTGCAGTGCCAATATGCAAGATGATAGGGACATCTTCTTTCATTGATTGGTCATTAGGAACCAAGCGCTCATCATATGAATTATAAATAACTCTTGTGCTTAATTTCTTTCACCATATTTGCCTTATGAAATCGTTTTTCGTAAATTCAGATACAAATGTGACTTGATCCGAGAAGAACTCTGCGGGTTTTATATAAAATAGTACTTTAAATAGTTTATAAATCTTGTTGCGTGATGAATATAACGTGCCTAAATCGTGATAAGTTATGATTTTTCTATTTCTAATAAATGGTAACAAGTACGCTTCCGTTGGGGCTATTATATGATTAATAAGTCCGTACTCTTTTCTTGCAAAAAGGATGTTTCCGATTATTCCTTTCAAAGAAGTCGAATGGTATGGACACTCTTTTATTGTTGCCCCTGTTGCCTTTGCTACTTTTTTTGCGACTTCTTCTATTGAATTCTCACCTATGATTTTTTTTCTCAAAAAAATAACTTTTGAATCCATATTTATTACCACATAGTGAATTTAATTAAACAGAACCAAGCCTGAAGAATTAAAGAAATTCTGTCTTAAAAAAGCATAAACTGATATTACCATTATACATAATAAATACACACCCTTTATTGCGATTTGTTTTTTATGAATTTTCTCAAAATTACCCGCAATTAATATTATTGATGTTAGAAACAACTGATTTATTCTTGACATAGAAGATATTTCTGAAAAAACCAAAATACATAACATGGCCACCATGATATATAAAAGTTGAGAATAAGCCATATCGATTTCATTGGGCTCATTCTTTTTATTACATTCATTCAAGAAATATGCAAGGGCCATCCATAAAAAAGGAATATACATTATTATCCGTTTAATACCTGCCCCGCTCTCAATACTATAACGTAAAATACGCCATAAAACCGCATTATACAATTCTGGGTACCGCTGTCCAAGGCTTGCAATAATTGACATGGGGGATATAAACCAAAATAAAAAAGCACAACCGATAATAGCGGCTAATAAAAGTCTTATACTCTTTACTTTATTTTTACTTTTAAAAAAAAGTGGTATTATGAATGTAATTATAGCAGAATAATGGAACGCAGTAGCTAATAATGATAATAAGAAGTATTTCTTTATATTACCATTTTTCAAATTTTGAATATTAAATAATACTATAGCGCTGGCTATTCCTGTTCTAAGAATAACCATCTCATTTAAGAAGTAAAAACATGAAACATAAACGAACAAAGCCAAAAACTTCTTTTCAGCGTATTTCAAGATGATTGCTCTATACAAAATAATGGATATTGAAGCCAAGACAAAAAACAAAATATGATAATTAGCTGTAAATGTTTTGATTAGCGAATTCAAATAGCAATACAATGGTTCATATTCACCAAATGTGTATCTATAAGAATAGATAGGAGTAACTTCTTTAAAGAAACGGCAATACCATTCAATATCAAAACAAAAATTAGAAGGTTTTAATGCGGCAAATAATACCAAGATAAAGCATATCAAATCAAATATCTGACGCTTTAATTTTTCACCGACAATACGGGAATAATCCAGTCCTATACTAGCAATGGAAATAATATATATAATAAAAACTGCGATTATCGACATTCTGTCTGTCTTTCTAAACTTGAATTATTCTCTGCCACAAAAGACATACTCCAAATATATCATTCACTTTTGCTTGTCTTTTAGAATTTGAGATAGTTTATCAAGATATGCTGTGCCCCATTTTAAGTCCGGCTCCAGATAATTACCTTCTGCCCATTCGTTCCAACTCTTTATAAACACAAATTCACCATTTGCATTATTCATAACCGTTTCAACATGTTTTCCGAACAACTCAGGTGTTTCGTCATTGAATACGGTTCCTCTCTCTCCACTTCGCGGTGTATGGTCCCACCCTGTTATTATTGATGGACAAATATCATTCGCAGAATCATCGTTCATATCAAAGAATCTTTCGCTAACTTTCTTGTACGAAATAACATAAGGCCTTCCCAAAATATGGCGCCATATATACTTGACGCATCTTATCAATAACGCTCTCTTCTCTGTAAAATCTTTCAAACTGCATGTATTAATCGCATCTAAATCAAGCTTTCTATACTCGTTTAAATGTTCTCTATCATTAAAACAATGCCCTATAAAATAAATACCGTTTATACCGTTCTCATTAGCCAATCTCCGCCATACAGAAATGAAAGTTTTTATATCATCAGTTGCCAATGGTTTGTAAATAACAAACACAGGTTTCCCATCAACTTTAATATATCTCTCGTCTTTGAAAGCGGGTAAAACATCATAAAAATGTTTAGTATATTGTTTTTCTCCTTTATATGTTTGTTCTATAAGAAGTTTATCTGCTCCATTTTTATCCCACGATTTTGCATACCAATTTTCATTTGCCCATGCGAGACAAAATGGAAAATCCGGGGTACCAGATTTCAATACTTCATTAAAAGGTCTTTCCAATAGCTGTTTGTTCTCATCAAACCAATAATGCCAATAACAGAATCCTGCTATTCCTGCATTTCGGGCAAGTTCCGCCTGCTGCTCTCTAACTTCTGGAACTCGTAAATCGTAAAAGCCTAAATCAGCCGGAATACGCGGTTGATAATGACCAGGAAAATATCTTTTAGCTTTGGCAACATTCGTCCACTCAGTAAAACCCTTTCCCCACCATTTATCGTTTTCTGGAATTGGATGAAACTGTGGCAAATAAAATGCTATTACTCTTGGGTTACTCATTTACTACTCTAACTTTTTTATAATTTTCGCAGGAACTCCTGCTACTACACAATTATCAGGCACATTTTTGGTTACCACAGCATTAGCTGCAACTATCACATTGTTACCTATATGAACACCAGCCAATACAGTAACCTTGTCACCGAGCCAAACATTGTTGCCGATAACAACTTCTCCTTTCGATTTTAAATCACGTTTTAAGGGTTCAATCATAGCTTCTTTTTCACTAAATCCGCCATGTGAATTGTCGCTGATTAATACATATCGTCCTGTCAATAATCCATTACCGATTGTTATTTTATTGCATGCTGTTATATGATTGTATTCACCTATGCAACAATTATTTCCTATTGTTATTGACGCATTGGGGAATACTTGTTCACCATATTTTACCCAACATCCTAAAATTGATGAACTTTGAATTGTAGAATAATCTCCTATTGAAATATTCTTTTGTCCACATCCTTGCAAACTACATGGAGAACAAATCACTGAGTGTTTTCCTAAATGACCTATAAAATTACGAATCCAAAAAGTATATAGAATATTCTTATACCCTATTAGTCTCTGATATAATTTGTATGGGTATAAAAATGAAATTATGCGAAAAAAATATTTCAAAAGTTTCATTTCCTGATTATTCGCCTTTTTGCGTATTTAATAATATTCTTGGGAAAAAACTTCAACATTTTTAATTTGTGGTCAATGAACATTCTATAATAAGACAATCCATTGTTTTCATTAAATCTAACAATATACGGCTTAGAGAACCTATCTATATCAATATAATAACTAGAGAATGGTATCTTACTTACTGGCGCATCAGCTTCTATATATTCCAAAAGAATATCACGAAAAGCTTTTGGTGATATAATAGCATTTTTTATTTTAACACTATCTTTTATCAAGATATCTGGATTTTTTAAATAGAAATCTAATTTTGATTTCAATGAATCTATATTATCGAATTCAATTTCAACATCATTGCAATTAGTAATTAATTCCGAAATGCTATTACACGGGTCTGAATTGTCATTTAAGGTTATCGGCAACTTTCCTGCAACACACGCAAATTGAGTCATCAGTCCGCCAATAAGAGGATATGTATTCAAGTATAAATCGCAATGTTTGAATACTTCATAAATGTCTTTTCGCTCAGGTCGATAATAAACCCTATCTTGAAATTTGTTTTTTTCTATAAAATCAAGAATGTATTTAGAATCTCCATTACCCAAAAACAAAAAAATGGTATCGGTATAATTTGTTACAATATATTCTACTATATCCAAGAAAACCGAACTACCCTGAATTTTGTAAATACTACCACCAGAAAAAATAAGTTTCTTGCCTTTTGTATCAAAATCAAATCCTTCAAATTGTATGTTTTTATTAAGAATAGGATAATACGGCAATTTCAATAATTTCTTTTCATCAATTCTTCTATATGTTTTGGATATGTTATATCCATAATCTCTAAACTCTAAAAAGTAATCGAATACCGTAGACCCCAACCAAAATGCATGGTCTGTAATATTTATTAAAAATCTTTTGATGTTTTTATCAAATCTGTTAATTGCCATCAATCCTGAAATGTCCCATGGTGAAGTATGAGCTATTACAATTTGTGGCGAGAATTCTAGTATTAATTGATATATTTCTTTTGCTTTCTTTATCTCATTCGTTTCTATAATTACCTTATATGCAATATGATGACTTTGCAACTTATAATAAATCTGTTTAGATTTTTCATCATCTCGACATCCAATAAAAAGAACTTCATAATCATAAGCAAATAAAGCATCTAAATACTGTTCTGAAAGGCCTCTATTATCCAAGACAAAATAATCGTATAAAACAATCTTTTTGGAGGATGGTCGTTTTGTTAAATCATTTACTATTATTTGTTTTGAAATAACCTGCAATAAATTCTCCAATTCTGCATCTGCATATATTATATTTGAATTATACATCAAAATAGATGCTCGTTGCATATAAAAAACAGCATTATCATAATCCTTATGCTCGGCATACTTTAAAGCTATTCTTTTCAGTTTGGCGTAATCAGTCAATATAGTATTTCTATCTATCCTTTTATCCATTTCAATTTCTTTAACCAAACATTTGCTTCTTCTTCCTTCAAGGATACCAATACCGCCACATAAACAGTCGCACCCAACAACACTCCTGCAATCAACCCAATTAAATGTGTTTTTACAAAAACTGTTACTAACCAAACGCTTATTGCCATGATTATTGTTGCAATAATAATTTTCCAACAACAAGCTAATTGCTTGAATGCTCCGAAACTATACAACTTTCCAATCATAAAACCATTCATATAAAAATAAATGAACGCCGCTAGCGCCTTACCTATTACAACGGCTTTAAGACTTATCGGAAAAGTTATAATCATTGTTATTGCTATTACTGGCACTTTTAAAAAATCGATTTTCAAGAACAAATCGGACCTGCCAATCGCATTTAACAAGTTTAGATTTAACGAACTCAATGGTTTAAACATATAACATAACGCCAACCATAACAATAACTCTGATGTCGGCAACCATTTATCACCTAACAACACAAGAATTATTTCATCAGACAATACTGATAATCCAACCATAGCAGGGAAAACCACCATTGCAGATAGTTTTATTAAACGGCAAAAAGTCTGTATTAGTTCATCTTGTTTATTTTGCAGCGTTGCCATCAATGGAAACGTTACATTATTAAGTACTGAATTTAAAGTCCCCGATGTAAGTTCTGGAAATTGTTCTGCCCTTGTGTAAAAGCCAAGACTCGCGGGTGTATATATTTTACCTATTATAAGATTGTTGAGATTAGTAATAGTTGTACCAAGCAAACCGCTAGCGAGTAATTTTGAACCAAAGCCAAAAAGTCGTTTGAAACTATATTTGTCAAAGCCAGTTTTAGGAATCCATTTTCCTGCAATCCAAAAACCAATGACAGAAACAAACGTTTTAATTAAAGCCTGAATAACTAATGACCATACTCCGAAATCGTTATATGCAGCCCATACTGCTATAACACCCGAAATTATCGTCGCAACAGAATTGATTATCGCAATACTTTTGAAATCTACTGCTATTTGAAGTTTTGCACTTTGGACAACTGTTAGAGAATTTAGAATTATGATCAAAAAGAATACTCTCTGTAACGAAACAAGTTCTGGAGTTTCATAAAAATCCGCTATTGCCGGAGATGCAAAAAACAATATCACATATAGCAGAATGCTTATTAGAACATTGAAAATAAGAACAGTTGAAAAGTCTTTCTCTGTTCTGTCCTGCCGTTGAATCAATGCTCGGGTAAATCCACTTTCCACAAAAACGTTGGAAAATGTCAGGAAAATCAGAATCATCCCGATGGTTCCATAGTCGTGCGGTGTAAGCAGACGAGCCAGGATTATGTTCAACACAAACGAAATGCCTTGAACCGCGATTTTCTCAAACGCGTTCCAAGCCATTCCTACTTTTGTCTTTTGCTTGATGTCTTGGGACATTATTTTTAGATTATTTCATCTATTTCTTAAATTATTAACTATTCTTAATCTCATTTAAATTTAGCATAATCTCGCAACATTGATGAAGATATTCCTTCTGTTCGAGGTATTGTCACAACACGTTTATTGTTATCCTGACACCATTTGACAGCTCTTTGAAAACCATCATGACATTGGTCTGGACCCTTTACAAAAACGTCAAAATCATATTTTTGTATGTCAATATCAACATCCTTATACACCACAACTTTGTCTACATACCTAATAGAACCAACCATAAATACCCTCTCTTCTGTATTGTTAATTATTTTCGTATTAGGTTTGTATTTTAGAATTGTTTCTGAATCTTGTACAGCGACAATAAGCATACTGTTTTCCTCCAATTCCTTTGCATGTTTAAACAATAATATATGCCCTATATGAAGCATATCATATACACCAACGGTAAATATCTTAGTTATCATATTTTTTTATTTAAACAAATTACTCAATATATAATCCGAAACATGCGGATAATTAATCATAATATTTCTTTTAACTTCATCATTAGCGAACTTTGTATAACTACGATTTTTTACTTTATTGATAAAATCCAATATTTCCGATTCATTATGGGCAAGTACGTGAAAACCAATTGCCTTATTACCTAAAAGACAAAGCTGATTCTTTAGTTTTTTCTCATCTTCGACAATTGCCTTTGAGCAAAAACAATGATTTTGCATATTTAGTTTATCCATAAGACCAGAAATCCATATATCAAGGTTTCCTGTTACAACATAACAACGCTCGTGATTATGCTTTATAAAATTCGAAATCTTATCATTAAGAGGAATCTGAGAGACAAAACCATTGATTTCTTTCACACTAATATCACTTAAAATACTAACCCGTCTCAAAAAACTATCTTTAAATGGAATCATTCCTTGCATAGTGGCTTCTGTCAGTTCCCGCATCTCATTTTTCTTTTCCAATTTTCTTTGAAATCGACGGAAGTATTTCATATCGAGTAATTGTGGAATCTAAATCAAATAAAAAAATATAATTCGTCATAGAATTCTATTTTAACATCCTTGCCAAGGAATAGTTTCGCCTATTGTTATTAAATAATCATTCAGAGTTTTTAAATCTTTAGAAATTCCGACATCAGATGGAAACGTTCTCCAATTTGGATATATCTTACTAATAACATTCTCTGGTGCAAAAGGAACAGGGAGCTCAGAATTATCAAATTTGACATATTTTATAGGGAAAATATCGTCTGCTAACTGAAAATCCAGAAATCTTTGATGAAAAAATGTTCCATGCCCAAGACCAGGGACGATTTTCGATGTTTTTTCTTTTGAAAAAATTTTTCCTGAATTTAATTCTGATTCATAAAAATCGAAAATATCTTTCCACAAATTCATTTTTTCAACCTTATGAATGGTTTGATTAACATATTTTCCAAATTCTTCTTTTGATATATTTTCTCTTACATAATCGTAAGGAAAGATTTCAACATTCACACAATTTCCTAAAGATTTTCCTTTATAAAAGTGCAAACTAAATGGTGTCATAATCACAACAACTTCATTGGGATGTTTTTTAATTTCATCATCTTCGAATTTTAAAAAATTGTCCGACACTCTCGATGTATCTATCCAAACAAAATTGTTTTTTGAATATTCTACTATTTTATTAAACCCATCTCTTACAACATCCAAATCGATATCATCATCAAATGGAATAAACCCTTTATGACGTATGGCCCCAATTAAAGAGCCCGATTCTAAAAATAAAGTTATTCCCTCTTTCTCGAAAAGAGATATTATTTCTTTTGCAAATTCTATTTCTCTCAATTGAAAATCTCTTAACCAACCTGTAGCAGGCTTCATCTGTGTAATATCAAAATGGCGTTTCATATATTCCATCTGATATTTAAGAGTTTCATTTTCGCTACTCAATCTTTTTAATTCAATTTTGTTTTTGAAAATAATATTATAGAATTTCCGCAGAAAGCTTTTAAATAGATTCATTTTTCACCTCCTCTTACATCTGTATCATTCGGAAAATGATTGTCAGCTTTATGCTTCATTTTCTCGTAGTTTTCATAAATCCGCATTTTCAAGTTTGTTGAACTTACTCCAGCTCCATACGGGAAATATACAACATCAACACCCTGTTCTTTCAAGTAGTCATATTTTCCTACCCAATCATCACCAACAACGAACACGTCAAAATTTAGTTTTTTTACTTTGTCCGCATGATCGAGTGAACGTTGTGGAATCACAATGTCAGGATATTTCAAGGCTTTGACAAGGGCAATACGTTCGTCAAACGGAATTATGGGTTGACTCTTGTAACTCTCTACGAGTTCATCCGTATTTACACCGACAATTAGAATATCGCCAAGCGAGCGGGCATATTCAATCATTTTGATATGATTGGCGTGGAGCATATCAAACGTTCCGCTCGTATATACTACGGTCTTACCTGCAATCATAAACACCTACAATCTATTGTTCATAATGAGATTTCTTCCAATACTTTTTTTGAAGCATTAGGATAGTTGATTGCCAAATGCTCTTTTGCATAAACGGCTCTTTTCTCTTTTAAAGAATCACCGCCTTTTTCAATCACTTCCTCTATAAATCTGATAACCTGTTGCTTATCAAAAGCAAGATAATAGTTTTGCAGACATGATTTTCCCAACGTAGAAAATACTTTTTTGTAATCTGCTTTGGCAACAAAGCAGCAGGGATTTCCTGTATATAGATATTCTACGACGAATGAAGAACAATCATGAATCATCGCATCAGAATTAACAAAAACATCAAAATAATCTCCCCCAACAGAATAAATCATTCCGTTTTTTTTCACATTCTCAATATATTCCTCAACCTGTTCTTTCTGCCAAAAGCCTTCATTTACCATATTGATGAACAATAACGGATGCGGACGGAAGATAAATTCAATATCAGGATATTTTTGGGGTAACTCCAAAATAAAATCGGAATACTGTAAAAAATTAGACAGTGGGAATGCCGGATTATTAATGGTATGATGTGGAGCAATAATGATTCTTTTCTTTAAAGAATTTGTTCGTCTCTTATACTTTACAAGTTCATCCATTTTCGCGTATCCGCTCAAATAAACATTTTTACCTTTACACAATTCGTATTTTTTGTAATCTTCAAAAGAAAACTTGTTATCAGCAAATACTTTCCAAAACAAACTGATTTCAAGCATAGGCATTATTATTTTGCAGCCATAATTATCAGGCATACAACCATAACTCATATATATTGGCAACAAATTTTTCGTTGACAAATATTTAATGCTATGTACCTTGTTAACCATATGGTCATACGGATTTGCGCAATAAACGACATCAAAGTAGTCTGAAACATCTAATAATTTTCCCGTATTTTCATCATATCCGTCAACAACATATTCCGCTCCGTATTTATTTACGAAAAAGGCTTTTGTCTTTTTGTATTGTTCTTGTAATTGAACATCACCTCTGCAAACATCAGGGCAGATTACGATTTTAGGAGAATAATGCTGCAAATCCGCAAGCATCAAATCCATCAAACCATAAGCACCAAAAGTTGAGTCATAAACCACATAAGATGCGAAACGTAGTGGCTTATTGCCTCGTTTTTTTATTCGTTCTTCAACTTCTTTAAAATGCTTATGCGTTTTTTTTATAAGTGAACCGTATTTTACTGTTCTATACTTGCGAAGAGCGAAGAAAAACAAATTATGATACCAGTCCAAAACAAACTCTGGACATATTCTTTTTAACGCTGATTTTAACATAGAATATCCATGTTAATACCTATTGATAACCCTTACCACTTCTTCCGCCTCAGCCAATGTCAAGACAGGGCTGATTGGCAGACTTAATTCCTGATTGTGAATTTGTTCCGTTATTGGCAACGAAATGCCGTTCAATTCTTTGTAGCACTCTTGCTTATGCGGCGGAATAGGGTAATGAATAAGCGTTTGAATGCCGTTATTCTTCAAATATTGCTGAAAATCATCGCGTTGCTCGCAGAAAACAGGAAACAGGTGATATACGTTGTTCTTGTCATCCAAACGGTTGGGTAGCGTGATTTTCGGATTGTTTATGTTGTCGTAATAATACGCAGCAATCCGTTGACGATTGGCATTATCTTCGTCCAAATGGCTGAGTTTAACATCCAAAACCGCAGCCTGAATCTCGTCTAAACGAGAGTTACGCCCGCAATATTTGAAGACGTATTTCTTTGCCGAGCCATAGTTTGCCAACGCGCGAACGCATTCGGCAAGTTCCTGATTATCTGTTGTTACTGCACCCGCATCGCCCAATGCACCGAGATTTTTGCCAGGATAGAAACTAT
>JAEEGL012166922.1_pt1 | contig 19640 bp, 11 predicted proteins | sample 9134231 | NCBI WGS metagenome assembly JAEEGL01 (sample SAMN16246548, study PRJNA631951) | gut metagenome | biome: gut microbiome; feature: rumen; material: fiber-attached | host: Bos | place: Iran: Karaj | collected 2018-10 | reverse complement strand
TAAAGAGATGAAAGCTCAGCCTGTGCAGCTGTAAGATATGACTTAGCATTCAGTACGTACTGCTTCTCTCTTGCTCTGTCAATATATCCAAGAAGTGCAGGTACGAGAATTGCTGCAAGAATTGCTAAGATAACGAGTACAACGATAAGTTCAACGAGTGTAAAACCTTTATTATTTTTCTTCATAAGTTTGTCCTCCTTTTTTTATAGATATTTCATACTCTCTTATGAATAAGTTAATCAAATTATAACGAGAAATTAAGGTTTTTGCAAGTTATTATGTAAACTGTTAAGTCAAATCTACCAAATTAACAATCGTAAACAAATCTAGTTGTGTATATTGTACATTTAACGTCCGTTTCGGTCATATTTTGTTCATTTTCGAGCATATATTTCCGTATTATGTCAGCTCATACACATTTTATACACATTCTGTAAATAAATTATCCACAAATTTTGCCATGTTTTCGCTCAAAAATTGTTAACTTTTTGTGTTTTTCAAGTTTTTAACGATAAAAATGAACGCTCGTTTATGAATTGTCTGACAAAAATATCAAATTACTGTTTTGCAAAGAAAAAACCCAGTCTTTACAACTGGATTTTTAATCATTTACTTATGTCCTTCATTTACTATATTCCAGAAAGGCTTTTCTCCAACTTTTGTATTCGTCTTATTACTAATACAATAAAACTGAAGTCTCTTTCCCTTTAATGCTCCTACCAGAATCTCATTAACCTGCGGCTTGATCAGATCTGTTCTTCCATTTGCTCTAGGACTCTCTTGTGACCAGGCACCATTAAAATAGTATACTGCCGGCGAAGACTCTGTCTGCTTATAGCACATGTAATATACAGTATATTTATCATGCTTAGTATTAGTAGCTGCCGCTGTATCATTTGCATTATTACCAACACCAAATACTATAAGATAAGGATCGTTATTTCCTGTTTTCCCATTTTTGCCTTTAACATTATCCTTTTTTTCAATAGTTTCAAGTACCTGAGTAGCAAATGTCGTCTCCGTTGCATTTACATCACCATTACTATTTACATTAGACCCTGGTTTTTTAGGAATAATAAGATTATCATCTGCTATTCCAGGCTTTAACTTGTCGCCATGAAGTGCATACTGTTCAGACAGCCCCGCCTGAACCGCTGTAAGGCATGCTTTCGCATTTAACAGATCCTGTTTTTCTCTAGCCTTGTCAATATAACCCAAAAGTGCCGGAACAAGCACCGCTGCCAAAATAGCGAGAATAACAAGAACAACTATTAATTCTACTAATGTAAAACCCCTATTCTTCATGTCTGTCCCCTTTCAACATGATCTCCAATCATTAAACTATACCCTTGAAATACCAATAAAAAATTATATATCTCTGATATATAATTATACCCATTAAACGCCTTAGTTTCCACATTTTTCAGCAAATGTCACAGATTAAACATAAAATCTATATAGAATAGCACGACCTTATCTGAAGAAATACAAAACACGATATATCTCAACTGAGATATATCGTGTTCACGTACTTCATCAAATGTAAAGAATTTTATTCAAAATAGCCAAAGGCCTTAATCATAGTACGCAACCTTGACCAGTTCTTCAACTGTTGTTACGCCCTGTTCTATCAGAAGCATACAGCTTTCCTTCAGAGTAAGCATGCCAAGTTCATTACGGGCATACTGTTTAATCTCTTCAGATGTTGCTTCATCAGAGATAAGCTTTCTTACAGGCTTATCTATAGGCAGAATCTCGTGAATGGAGATACGACCTCTGTATCCGGTTCCATTACATTTCTTACATCCAACCTTATGTTTAACCTGTGGAAGTCTTCTGCCGACTATTCTCTCCTCTTCCTCTGTCATCTCACCCCACTGACCACAGTCAGGACAGACCTTACGAACAAGTCTCTGAGCTATGATTCCAACAAGTGAGTTGGCCAGCATGTACGGCTCGATACCCATATCTACAAGACGGGTAACTGAAGATGCCGCATCATTCGTATGAAGTGTCGACAGAACGAGATGGCCTGTAATAGCCGCTCTGACCGAGATAGAAGCCGTTTCTGCGTCTCTTGTCTCACCAAGCATGATAATATCCGGATCCTGACGTAAAAGCGCTCTAAGGCCTATTTCGAAGGTCAGGCCGGCAGTATTATTAACCTGCATCTGATTCAGCTTAGGAAGATTCTTCTCAACAGGATCCTCGATCGTGGATATATTAACAGCTCTTTTTGAAAGCTCTGCAAGCATCATATAAAGAGTAGTTGACTTACCTGATCCGGTAGGTCCTGTAACATATACAATACCATTCGGAGAGTTGAGCATACGGGATACTATCTCGTAATTCTTCTCACTCATACCGAAGGTTCCTGAATTATCAATAGTCGCAGCCGAAGCAAGAAGTCTCAGAACTGCCTTCTCACCAAAAACGGTAGGGATAACAGAAACTCTGACATTGACCGGCGTACCGTCTATATTGGTCTTAAAGTGACCATCCTGTGGTATTCTTCGTTCAGCTATATCAAGATCACCAAGAATCTTGATACGCGCTATAAGCGAGTTATGTATATTTTTCTGAAGCGTCATGAAGTCAACTATAACACCATCCATACGCATACGGACCTGTGTATGCTTCTCAAACGGCTCGATATGTATATCGGATACGTTTGAGTTATAAGCTCTTACTACCAGCGAGTTGAGGAGGTTGATGATAGGTGTATCATCATCCGCATCTTCTATGTTAACCTCTATCTCATCTTCTTCTGCAAAACTGGACTTTGAAGCCTTATCAGCAGCCTTTCTCGCAGAAACCTCTGAGTAATAATACTGAATAGCATTATCAAGCGGCTGCTTCTCACAGAGTTCAATATAAAGATCTGTTCCGGCAACCTGACGAACATCCTCTATACCATAGAAGTTCAGAGGATCGTTCATAAGAATATACAGGACTCCATCCTCGTTCTTATATGCCAGTATACTGTACTTCTCAGCCAGTGGTCTTGGAATCATTTCCACTGCGTTAATATCTACGACAACATCTGTAATATTAACAACCTTGTACTGAAGTCTCTGTCCCAGAGCCTCAAGCATCTGACGCTCAGTGATATAGTTAAGCGCAATAAGTGCACCACCAAGACGCACCCCTTCATGTTCCTTCTGATATGCTATAGCTTCACCTACCTGATCATCTGTAACATATCCGAATTCCTTCAGAACATCACCTATTCGTATGTTTCTGTTATTCTTAACATCCATACCTTCGTCCCCTAATTATTATTCAGCCTCTTCTTCAGCCGGTGTTTCTTCTACTTCTGCAACTTTTTCGCACATATATATTTCCATGGAAATAGTAAGTGACTTACTTGTTATAACTTCATGAGTGATTCTGCCTTCTTCACCCTCTTCAACTGTAGGGTTAACAACATCCTTTGTTGTCTGATATTCACCCCATGAATAAGATGTAATAAGGATTTTCTTATCACTGTTGATTATCTGATTCAGGAAGTTATGAAGGTCTTTTTCATCGCCGCCCAGAGAAAAAGTAACTCTTGCTGCATATATATCAGTATTGGTTCCTATCGTATCTGTATCACCAAAGATATCAACCATCTCCGGCTCTTTCTTCTTATCATCAGAATCTTTATCTTTTTTATCCTTTTTATCCTTACTGTCTGATGTACCAAGAAGATCTTCATCTTCCTTCTCAAGTTCGCTCTCAAATGAAAGCTTCTGGGCTTCTTCATACTGAAGCTGCTGCTGATAAAGATCAGAGTATATATATGCCTTCCTATCTGTTGGCGAATCAGGAATATTTATGGAAAAGCTGAAAGCCTCAAGACCGTTCTTGATTGCCATTGTTGTAAGCATTCTGTCTATCTGAGCTTCAGTCATCATGTCATAGAATTTTTCCTTATCCTCAGCCATAGCCGCTTCGTACTCATCGCACTGAGACTCAACAAATATGACATTTGCAACCTTCTGCTCATTTATGAACTTAAGGACCTCCTGATCTTCAATTTCAGATTCCAGTTCCCTATAAGCCTTTATCTGAGGCAGGATTCCCCAATATCCTATTCCGACTACAACTACAAAGATGAACATGATAAGCAGCAGTCGTTTGTCTTTTTCTGTAAGATTACTCTTCATGCTGCTCACCTTCCCTTCCTACGCCTGGAGCAAATGTACATACAACATTTATGCTCCATGTTCCATCCTGCGTCATATTGTATCCTGAATACTTAACGCTGCTGAACATGTCTTCCTGTTCCTCAAGCCTGTCGATATACTGATTGATCTTCTCAACATCTTCAGCCTTGGCCGTTACATTTACCAGACCATTTTCAGCATCAAAGCTTCCAATCTCGATTTCCGCATAACCCTTCGCGGTATCATTAAGTTTCTGAATAACATCATCATTCAGAATCGGATAAGTTTCAATAGTATCAAGAACATTACTTATCGAATTCGACTGTGCCGAAAGTGCATCACGTCTTATGGACATTGCATCAAACAGAGATGCCTGTGATACAACTAACGGATCCTCATTATATTCTACCAGTTCGTCATATGTATTCTGACGTGACAGTCTCATAAAGAACGTAATTGCAAATATAAGAAGCATCGCACCCAGTGTCGATCCAACAATGATGATACTCTTCTTGAGCTGTGGATCCATCTTCTTCTCTGTAGACTTGGAATTATACTTCAGAATGAAGTTTCCTTCCTTGCCGACATCGAAAAGACCACTGACAGCAAAGATTGCCTGCTGTGCTTCGAAGTTCTGCTGTGGTGTATCCCCAAGTCCCTGATAGAGAAGTTCTACCGGAGCATTGATACCCTGCTGATCTACATACTGACCATAGAAACTTATATCATTTCTCGGCGTACCGGCTATAACTATCCTCTCTATCTCATGCTCAATCTTATGAGCCATCATGAACTGACTCAGATTACTGAGAGATCTTGCACAGTCTGTATAGTACGCCTCTGAACCTATATCATTAAACAGTCTTGTTGAGTTGAAATAGTTAAATGAACCGTTAACCCAGAGTATATTTGATACAATATTACCGTTTATGATCTGAAGTACGAAGGTCTTATACTGCTTTGCAACCGTCTGATCAAGAAGACTGATGATACTTCCTTCAGCCGATACAATACTCTTAAGTGTAATACCTGCCGCAGCAAAAATATCGATATAGTCTTTGATAAGACTGTTGGCTACAATTTCTGCATACAGCTTTCTCATCTTGCTGTTCTTGCCACCGCCGCCAACCTCGTTATAACAGATGAATGATTCCTCATCCTCTTTCTGCATATCAGAAAGCTCTCTTCCGACAAATTGTCTGGTCTTGGTCGTATTGAGCACTGGAACATCAACAAGTCTACCAGGAATCTTATTACTGTTTACAACAAGATGTACATCTTTCTTACTAAGATTGTATTCCGCCCAAACTCTGTTAAGGAACTGAACAAAACTGTCCTGATCCATAACAATACCGTTGATTATGCTTCCATCAGGAGCATCAGCTATTATTGAGTTTTGGAATTTTCCTTTTTTACCGAAGGTTCCGTTAACTATCTGAACCTGCAGGTTATTTAAATATATACTTACACTCACTGTTCTGCTCCCCCCTTTACATGGTCGTGTCGGCAATCGACTGGTAAGAACCGTAGATAGGCTGAATAATCGCTATCATTATGAAACCTACCATAACCGCCATAACTACTATCATTAAAGGCTCTATCATAGCTACAAGCTTCTCTGTAGCTATCTCTGAATCATAATCCATCTGGTCTGCTATTGAGACAAGCATCTGGTCAAGAGCACCTGTTTCCTCACCTACGTTTATAGATGAAGGAAGCTTCTTTACAAAACCATCTATATCATCAATACTTGAACTAAGTGTTGCTCCTCCTCTGACATCAGCTATCAGTTTATCAAACTGACTTTCAATATATGTATTGCCGATGGTAGTCTTCGCTATCTGAAGACATGTGATGATCGGAATACCTGCTGCATAAAGACTTGAAAGAGTTCTTGCAAATCTTGCAGTATAAACAATCTTTCTAAGCTTTCCAATCTTAGGAATATGTATCTCCATCTTATCCTTCCAGAGCTTTACAGAAGGAATTGCAAATACAACCTTAAGTATCATATAGAGGATTACACATCCAAATAATAAAAGATACCATTTAGTAGCCACAAAGTTACTTAAGCCCATCAGGATAGTTGTAGCAAGCGGCAGCGACTCCATCTGTGAAAACAGACTGTCAAACTGCGGAAGTACGAATCCCATAATGACTATAAGAACTAATACTATCAACACCATCAGTATCTTTGGATATGTCATGGAGCTTGAAATCTTCTGATTCAGTCTGTACTCCTTGCTGTAGTAATTCGCCATGTTTGCACATGTCTCATCAAGGTTACCACCTGATTCAGAACTTCGGATCATATTTACGAAAAGCGATGGAAATGTATCGCCCTGCTCCTCCAGCGCATCTGAAAATGTCATACCTGACTTAACCAGTTTCAGGACATCCGAGTATATATCTCTCTCCTTCTCTGTAATAGACTCATCTTCAGATATGATATTGAGCGCGCGCACAAGCGTAACACCTGCAGCCAGAAGCTTAGCAATATTTCTGGAAAAATCTGCAAGTCTGTCATACTTCAGTTTCTTCGCTCTCTTCTTGGTCGTTTCAATTTCCTTCACGTCAACAAGGAACATATTGTCCTTTTTCATTTTCTCATGAAGTTCATTCTCATCAACGGCCCTAAGTTTTCCGGAAATCACATTTCCTTCTTCATCTCTTGCCTTATACTTATAGGTTGCCATATCATTCCCCTTTACTCTTAACTGTGCTGTCATATATGATGCAGGCAGCAACCGTTAAAGTTCCAACTATCAGAAATGCTGCTAGAGCATGCCATTTTATACCTAATAGCAGTGTAGAAACAACTGCTGTAATACCACCTATAACTTCAACTACTGTATATCTTGCCGATATCCTGCATCCGCAATATCTGCATCGCCCCTTAAGGCTGATCCAGGAGATAATCGGTATCAGATCCTTTGCTTCCAGCGTATGCTTGCAGCTTGGACACATGGACTTTCCTTCAACAAATCCCATTCTTTTTGGCAGACGGTATATAACTACATTAAGAAAAGAAAATATTGATGCCCCAATTGCAAAGAACACTGCTTCTATTACTACCCTTGCGGCTATTATAGATACTGTAAGCCAGAACATAATCTAGTCCTCAAACCGGTAGACATTAAACATATAATTCACTTCCCACACCGTCTCTGTAGGCGAATAATAGTAATTTATCTGATAATATCCCAATCTATACTGAAGAACCAGAATCTGATGACTCTTTTCATCATATGAAAGAATCCTGAAGGTACCCTCATTTTCAACCAAATCCTGTACTTTCTTTAAAACACCATCAGCAAGTCCGTTATACTTCTTAGGATCGTATATGGATTTGCCCTGTGCATAATATTCTATTTCAACGGAATTAAGTGCCATATAGACATTCTTTGCATCGCGAAGAGCAAGTTTGGCATTTTTATGGATATAGAACCAAAAGAACACGGCTGTACATATTATAAGTACACCCATGATAATAAGAAGAATTTTTAAGATACGCCCAAAGCTTATTCCTGATTCTTTTCTATTCATTTTGCCCCCACAAAACCCTTCTCACAAAAGCTTTACATAATATAACATTATAAAGCTTATATGCTGATTATTCAACAGATTCCATATTAAAGGATTCGCCTTCTGCTTCATAAATCCTTACATACTTATACATTGAAAACTCCCCATATTTCGGGCTTTTCAGCTTCATATAAACAGCAACAACGTTATCCGGATAATCGCCGCTGTTAATTCCCGTTAACCCATAACCTTCAGCAATGCCTGCATTCTTATTTTTTGAAGGCTGTGCAAACTTAAGTTCTTCTATTACGAACCCATTATAAATATTTTTATCAAATTTCCATTCAACAGCAACTCTACTGTTTTCTGTTTCAATTTTATCATCTATTTCAGGATATATAATATTAAGTATTCCTTCATTCGAAACGGAAATTATAAGTCTCGTATTAGTCTTATCATACAGTTCAATACTATTAGAATCTGATGCTATGGAAGGATTTGAACTTATATTTTTTCTGCTGTACTTTGCCCCGGCAATCTCAGAAGTGATTCTCGTCATAACAATATCACTAACCTGACGGGCATAATTCTCTCCACGCACTTTATAATACAGTGTTGTCACATTCGAAATAATAACAGTCGATGCCGCCACGATCAAACTAAGCAGAGCAAAGCTGACTATCATTTCAACCAGTGTCATACCACTGTTTTTAAATCGCTTTCTATTCACTTTTTTTCTAAAAAATGAATTCATACTTATTCTCCAGACTCATTGTATTGACTCTTATGTTTAAACATCAGAACCTTAGGAGCTACTATATTTTCATCCTTAACGGAATCATCTACGCTCACATAGCTCTCCGCACTTATATCACTTAATGAGATATAGAACTGATTCGAATCATCTCCATCATCCACCACAAGCACAAGTCCTGCATATTCACTCTCATTACCTGATTCTCCTGCAAATCCCGCTTTATATATTGTCTTCTGAACAAAGGCAGCGTCTGGATTTTTCTTACTGATTTCCTCTGAAAAATGCTGCTGAACACGGCTGGCATCTATGGAATTCATCCATAATTCAGACGAAAAGCTGACAATCGCATATAATGCAGCCATAACAATAGCAATCACAGTGAATGATACAAGAGTTTCCACCATGGTCGATCCATTATTATTCTGTTTTAAGAATTTAAATCTCATCATTTTCTCGATTCGTGTCTCCATGTCCATTTTTCTTTTTCAGAAATTTCAGTGTTATGATCAGGATTATAATCAGAGCTGTCTTTTATTGACTTTATCTCTTTCTGTAACTGCGTCGCATTCTCGTCTAAAGTCTGATCCTCTACAAATAACTTATATACATCAACTATCTTATATGATTGATTTGCTGTATCACACTGTATCTCTACATAAAGCTTGATACCGTTTTTAAAATCCATTTTTTCCAGATCTTCTGTCAGTCCGGCATAATCAGCCATATCTGCACCATCAGGAAGTGTCCAGTACATCTGCACTGATGTTTTAGCCGGAAGACCTTCCATCTCTGAATAGCCTTCTAGATAAAACTTCTTAACAGCCTGTTCTTTATGATGTCCGCTTTCATTCTCGTCATAATACGGCCAGGTAGAACTAAAAACATTGCATCTCAGATATTTCCATAGATTGCTGTCTTTATGTGCATCATCACTCACAATATCTCTCTCAAGAGCAACGCTCAAAGTACTACAAGCCTCCATATTCCTCATGCTTGCCAGATTCTTATTCTGAGACGCATATAAAGAATACGATATTAGAACCAATGAAAATGCAAATATCATGAGCACTGCAATGATGATTATAGAAACCATCATTGCAGCACCATTATTATTCAGTTTTCTTCTAACTGAAATCTTCAAACTGTCTTCCTCTTAAATCATTTAAGGTTGCTGTGGTAAAAAGCCTTGCTTAACTATAGTTCCATCTTCACCCATCTGATCGTTGTTAGGATAATCATCAGTATTATTAACCATTGTTACAAACTTCTGATCTATCTGTCCAAATTTTCCAAATTCAGACACCATTTCATTATCATCAAGTCCTGCTATAGGTGAAGCATAGTAACTCTGCCATCTATGATATGCAAGAGTAACTGATCCATCTTCTTCGGTGTGATAATACAGCTGCTTTGGCCAGTGGCTGTAATCATCATAATAGACCTTAGTAGTCTCTGTCGGAAGATCATCTGCATTTTTGCCATCGAAATATATAGTCTCCCCATATTCACTTGGAATTCTATGATTAGCCACAACAACTTCTATAAAATCAATAAGTCCATCATAATTAGTATGTAAATCATTCCACGAATATACAGTTCTATATACGTAGAAACAATTTCTTAAGAAGGCTTCAAATGATTCTCCTAAAACACCATCATATTCATCTTTATGATTCATATCATTATATAACTGTATAATAAATGTGATGTTTGTCGGATCATTTACAGGATAAATCGGTTGTCCCAAAATCATTCCCGTATTAGATTCACCTTTCAGATAATGATTCTTAAAGTTATTCTTAACCTGATACCATAACTGATCCGTTATCAGTCCTAACGAATTACTTGTTATGTAATAACTGTTCTCTTCAAAATTTATATCCGTATATGTATGGCCTTGTGATCCAGGTCCTTCATATTTTTCTTCATAATACCCTGTACCAACCTGAGCCAAGTCATCACTAATAGCTCCAGAGATATAGAAATCTCTCACCAATGAATTTCTATCAGCAACAGGAGCAATCGGATTATCTGTTAATTCTGCATCAGCAGCATCACTACTATCCGGTCCTTCATTAAGTCCGCTTGCCTCAAGACATCCGTATATTCTCTTTGCATCACCAGTTGTTATACCGTAGTTATTTGAATTTGTACCATCACCTATTATACCGTAGTTACGGCACAGTTCAAATGTTCCGATGTTATTGGTTCCGCCTGCTATACCACCCTTAACTGATGCATTTCCGCTGATACTTCCTATATTTACACAATCAGTAATACTTACATTATTTGTCTCATCAACTTTACTATCGGATGCAGCAAGTATACCTGCAGCTGTAGTATTTGCTGAAACCGTTGCACGATTATCACAAATGCTTATTGTGGACTTTCCTCCAGCTACGCCTGCTATACCGGCCGCATATGACTCATCAGCAGTACCACTGACATTCATGTAATTTATACAGTTATTGATAATGCCTTCTTTAGCTCCGTCACCATTCTGACCAACAAATCCACCCATGTAAATTCCATCTGATGTAAGGCTGGACTTGTTTGCATCGGACGAAGTAACTACATAGTTTACTATACCTATATTCTTACCTGTAAGAAGTCCCGTCTTATTTATATTGGTTACTGAAAGCTTTGCATTTAAGCCATATACAGAAGCTACATCTGACAGATAACGACCCTCGACACCATCTGCATTAAAGATATTATTCACAGTGCTTTCTTCAATGATTCCACTGTTTATTCCGGTGTACAAACCTGCACTATCAGCTCCATTAATATTATTATTGGATGCTACTACCGAATTCTTAACATCAAGTTCTGCGGCATTTTCACCCATTATAAGTCCTATGGAGCTTCCTGCTGGAATTTCATTATTCTCGTCCTTCTTGATTGTTAACGTTGAATTGTTGATACTAAACGAATCACTGGTATATAGATCTGTAACAGTAATATCTGCAATATTTCTACCTATAAATCCACCCAGCACCTTATTACCTGTAAGTGTGATTTTTTCGGAATAAACACCGTCCAGATTAATCTTTCCATTTATGCTGTTAAGACCAACCAGTCCGCCTGCATAAACTATATTTGCATTTTCCAGATCTTCATCAGCAAATGTCTTAACCTTACAACCTGTTATAACACCATCATTAACTTCTGCTATCTGTCCAAGATAAGAACTATTTGGCATAAGAACTCCTGTATAAGAAGCCTTGGTAACGGTGAGTCCGGATGGAACTCTACCAATTATTCCGCCTGCATATGAAATCTTTATATCAGAACCATATGCATCTGTTTCCTGGTTCTTTTCCTGTCCTATAGAATCATGTGCAAATGCACCTTGCGAACTCATGTTATTTGTAGTCTTCACTTCACAAGTTATATTCTTATCTCCAAAATCAACCGTAAGATCAACGCCTGAAGGAATATATCCAAATACACCACCTGCAAATACAGGTGCTTCTACCTTCATGTTTTCACCTGTAAGAACATTAGGTTGGAATGTAAGTGTTGGATGACTTGGTGATCCTCCCCCATTATTTGGATTCAGACCACAATCTCCAGATGTATTTGTTTCACTATCTCCCAATACGTTTATAAGTCCGCCGTAGTTAACTCCATTACTCTGGCTGTTTTCTATAGACTTTATAAGCTGAACAAGATAACCTGAGTTTCTGTTATCTCCTGTCAAAGAAGAAAACGTAGTCTGTGTTTCAGTTATTTTCTCTGATAAGTCATCAGCCACATCATTGTTGCCTAGTCCCTTATGATATGCATACAGTCCTGAATAGCCTCCTGCAAATGCGCCAGTAGCAGTTACCGTTATATCATCGAGCTTTATATTCTTTTTGAAATCATTATCTCCTCTTCTTCCAAGATTAAACGTATTTACATTCTGACATGAATTATTTACAACATAATTACTGTAGATTGCTCCGGCAAATCCTCCGGCAAAATACTCGGCTCTTACATCAATATTATCGACGCAAAACTCAAAGTAATTAATCTTCGAGCAACAAACTCCCGCACATCCACCGACATATGCCTTTCCTTGTACAACTACATGCTTATTAATATATGCATCCATAGTATAAAGATCATTGTTGTTTATGTTACCATTTGCTACCAATCCAATAACACCTGCGTAACCGCCAACACCATATTTTCCATATACTCTGTAATCTCCGCAATCCTTATCAACCTTTGTAAAAGTATAGTGAATATTCTGGTTACCTGCTCCGATTATACCTCCAACCATATTCTGACCCATTACAAGCGAACCCTGGTTATACAATCTGGATGATCGGATATCTTTCGTTTTTTGATTTCCGCCGATTATACCACCGACTGCATTTTCACCGTAAACAACAGCATCACATATAGAGAATTCTGTATCTAACTTATTTACATTTCCTGCCTGAAGGACTTTTCCGTATATACCTCCTACTCCATTACCACCATAAACTGAGTTGCCCCATGTTCCTGCAACATCGTTATAATTTATATCGTTATACTGTTTGTTGCCTATTCCAATCAATCTAAGTGCAAGAGCCTTAGTATTCTGATTCTGAATGTTATCAAAATTAGATGAGAACATGCTGGTACAACCTACAACTCCACCAACACAGGCATCCGGATAGTTTCTGACAATATGTTCAGACTTAACACCCTTACCTATAGCTGCATCCTGTCTATAAAGACTGAAATTTTCAGTATTCGTAGTAACAACATAAGTTAGCAGTTCTCTTCTCATGCCAAGAACAACCGCTTCATTTAATACGCCTGTTATATGCTTTTTTTCTGCACCTGCCGCATCTGAAGGCTGCATACCATTTATACCCGAAGGCTGAGAGCCCTCATTATTCGCAGGAAATGCAACATAAAACGTATCTCTGCTATCGTCACCGATACCTGTCCCTCCGGCAAAACCACCAACATACATTATGCCGATAGTATTTATATCATTAACGATATTATATCTATCATTTTTCAGTGTTGTTGCTTGAATAAATGAAAGATCAAAACATCCGAATAAACCACCAACATAGTTTCTTCCGAACACAAAAGATCTTGTATTATCTTCTTCTGCATTATTATTGCAATCCTTTATAGACGTTATTCTTGCGTAACCGATCAAACCACCAACATAATAGTCATGCTCTATATGGTTCTTTATATCACTAGGGAAACCATTAATACTTCCAAGACTATTAACAGTTTCATCCCTATAGAGCCTATATGAACTACAGTTTTCTACTATCATTCTAGGATTTGTCTTTAATGCTTCTGAATATGGTTCATAATCACCTGTATCAGATATCAGGCCATCGATTGTTATACCGGCTATACCACCGATAAACGCACATCTTCTCTGGTTATTAGTTAATCCTTTACCACTAGCATCATATACAGTTATCACATTACTATATACATTGCTATCTCCTGATACACTACCTCTGTTTATACAATTACTAATAACTATACTTCCAACAGGATCAACCTTCTGATCTGTAAAAGTCTTTCGCACATCTTCATAAGATCCATTAAGCTGATATGCTGTTCCAAACAGGTCATATCCGTCATTGTAATATGGAATTCTCTTTTTAAGTGTATTTGAATTACCATTGTGAGGATTCTCTCTTAATACATAAGCCTTTCCAACGATTCCTCCAACATTCTCCATACCTGTTACTTTGCCATAGTTTTCAAGGTGATCCAGGGTAACCACTGTAAGGCTCGAATCAATTTCAGATTTAAGTGAATAGTGTTCATTAACCCATGACTGACGTCCAACTATTCCACCAACATCAGACTTGCCACTAATATGTGTACTTGGATCCGGATTACCAACAGCCGCTTCTGGTTCATTTTCTATTACATCCGCTTTATCCAGCTTATCTACATTACGAAGCTTAAGATGGTCTAATACTCCAAGATTATTGCCAACAAATCCACCTACCATATTTGTGTAAACAAGCTTTCCACCTTCTGCCGGTCTTTCTTCCATACCAAAAACCCTATGTCTGTTTAATGTTACATAGGATATCTCGCCACTATTTTCAGCAAAAAGGCCAAGTGGACAATTGCCCTTCATCGCTGCTTTATGAACTAAATTGGCAGATTCGTGTACTGTCTTTCCACCTTCTGTCTTCGTAATATAATCTCCGTACGAAGAAACATTCGCGGTCCAAATATCCGAATACTTCACAGCAGTATCATAAACACCATACCTGACATTAGCACCGAAACTGATAACAAGGTTACTTATTGTATAAGTCTCGTCACTATCCTCACTTACACGTCCGGTGAACACATCACCTTCTGATAACTGTCTGAAACCAGGGAACGCGTATGCCTTAGTATCATATATAGCAGGGCTGCTTGTATCTATTGAGTCTACTCTGTTTGCATAATAATCATTTCCATCAAAACATATTCCAGCTTGAATCTTTTTCGTCGGATCTGCAACCTTTGCATTATATGCCAAGGAATTCAAGAAATAATTACTAGCCCCAGGGGTATTTTTATAGTTAATAAAGTCATACCAATCAATATTTTCCTGAAGTTTGAAGATTCTACTATTGTCATTATTCTTATAATCTGTTTCAAATCTTACGTTATACAGATGTCTTCCGTTATCTATGCCATATACTCTGTCGCCATCAACTTTTTCAACAGATGCGAATGTCGGATGCTCAGCATTTGACTTTGCTTCTTCTCCTGGTCCATTATTCGTATCTGTGCTGACGCCACAGCATATGCACTTAAGCGAATTCATATTAAATCCAAATCTATAAAAGCTATATGTGTTAAAGAATGGATTTGTTAAATCATCTTTAGATACTGTACCTAACAGTTTTGACTGAGCCTGTACATCTGCCGCATCCAGTACTACATGAACATCATATACCTGCTCATTCTCATCGTTATAAATAATATCCCCATCTCCTGTATCAACCCATACCGGGAATGGAATATTCACTGTGCATCCAGCAAGAGGTCCATAATAAAATGTCGCATCAACAAATGATGGATTCTTTCCTGCATCTTCAGCTGTTTTATTTGTTGTATCTACGTTATCCAATTTAAATGACAGCAGTTCTTTTCCGGCCTCATTCTCACTGCCTCTGTATAAAACTATATTATACTTTGCGCCACTGAAAACGCTCGGCATTACCTGGATCACAAGATCTAAAGTATTTCCATTAATAAGGTTAACACTGCTCGCTATGCCTCTGCTATGTCCCAGAAGCGGAACTGATAATGACTCAGCAGCATAATATCCCATCATGAGATCCCATCTTGCATCTTCTGTTCTGTCCAGTACACTTGTTATTCCTGCTGTACTGGAATCAACATAACCAAAGCTTTCAACTCTGTCACTATAGCATACAGAAAATACCTGTCCTGCCTCAGGAGAAAGCTCCATAAGAATAGCTCCATTTAAAACAGATTTGTCTGATATATAAGGTGCTACAAGGTCAAACAAAAGAACCGCGCCTTCTTTTCCAGACATAGTCTTTAAAGTGCCATCCAAATAAGCACTATAATCACCTCTATCAGCGGAAAGATAATATATCGATCCCTGATAGTTGCTTATCTTATCATCACTGCCTGCAAGATTATTCTCCGCCGGAGAATTCTTCCAGATTCTGCTTTCTGATGCATCCCATGCATAATACTTTGTACCACCACTGGCAGCATCATAAGAAATCGTACTTCCATTAAAGTAGCCTTCTGCTCCCGGCTTACCTCTAAGGTTTCCGCTCAGATCTGATTCAAGAACAGACTTAACCTTATCATCCATCATTCCATTTAAACTCAGTTCATTCAACTGATTCTGAGCTGCATAGAAGATAAGCTCAGCAGACGTATTTTCCTGCTTGAATCTACTCCAATCCTGCCATGCAAAAAGCCCACCAATACCAAGAGTAAGGAGAATTACAAGCAGCACAAGAACGACTATCATCTCAACGAGAGTGAAGCCGTAATTGCGATTATTACTTTTTCTGATTACTCTACTATCCATAAGCCCATTTACCTATTAAAACAATTTATCAATTCCCTGGATATAAACTAGGATCAGTGAAGAATCCCGGCAAGCCATTTTCTCCATCTACATGTGCATAATCCGCTTTATTAGCATAATTACTGTTATATGCAGTTCCGTTTCCGCCCTTTAATTTTGTACATTCTTTAAATATATCATTCACTTTGCATCCACTTTTTACAGTAAATGAATTCGCATATATTGTAGTTAAATTTTTACAACCACTGAAAAACGCATTCAACTGGTTAGCATTCGATGTATCCCAGGATCCCAATTTTACCACTCTTAGACTAGTACAATTAATAAACACCTGTTCCATTATATTTGAATTAGCCACTACAATATTGGACACGTCTACCTCTGTAAGTGCATTACACTCCTTAAACAAGGAACCAACATGTGTCGCATTTGAAACATGAAAATTATCAAATTTTTGATTCAGCTTTTTACATCTTGTAAATGTATTGTGTAAATTTAACGGATTATTAATCGTCCATCCACTCTCACCAAAGTTTATATATTCCAATATACTACATGTATCAAACGTATACTCCATATTTGTAAGTGAGTCAGTACTCCAAGTACTCAGATCAATAGTTTTCAATCGGCCACACCTAAAGAATGTATATCTCACACTTTGTAATTTAGATGTATCCGTTTCATCATCAAATACTACTGTTTGTAAATTCGAACATTCTGAAAACATCTCTTCCATAGATGTAACTTTTGACAAATTAAATCCAGAAAAATCAAATTTTACAAGATTTGCATTTTTCTTAAAGAATCCATCGCATATCTCTGGCATAAATGCTCTATCAGCATCCGTCCACCACTTAACCGTTTTTTCTTCTCTCCAGGCATAAATATGATAATCTGTTGTATCATCATCTACTCTCGTTGCATTAAGTTCATTAAGCTCCGATTCGGTATAATCACCTGTCATGCAAACAACATCTTCTGTTCTGGAATTGAACACTGCACTAAATAGTGCCTTACTTATTGTTGCATCATTAAAATGTCCCTTAAAATATCCGTCCTGCTTCTTCCATCCATCGATTTTCGCATATTGAGCAGTAGTATCTCCACCTGTGCTTTCGAAGCTGGTTTTTCCACCAGAAATCTTAGTATCATTGGTAAACATTATTCCTGCTGTGTCCGGAACCACAAACTTTGTGGATACAGTTATAGTTTCAACACTCGTCATGCTATCAAACATTCCAGTGAAATTGCTTGCATTTCTTGTATCAAATTTTGTAAGATCCAAGTTTTTAATTGCGTTGCATCCAGCAAACATATTGCTCATATCAGACAGCTTTGATGTGTCTGTTGCATCATCAAATTTGACAGTTGCAAGCTGTGATCCGGATGTTCCCATATCGAGAATACCACTGACATCTGTAACATTTGCAAAAGTTATACCTGTAAAATCAATACTCTTTAAACTTGTACATCCGGCAAATGTCTCAGTCATACTTGTAAGACTTGCTGAAGATACATGTAGTTTAGATACATCAATACTGGTAAGACTACTGCAGCCTGAAAATGTCCCATTCATGCTTCTGCATGATGTTAATATCCATCCGCCTCCCATATCAATACTTGTAAGGCTTCTGAGACCGTTAAATGTATTATCAAGGTTAGTAATACCGCTCATATTCCAGTCATTCATATTTAAAGTCTTAAGGCTAGTACAACCTGAAAATGTCCCTTCAAGTCCATCACCTGCAAGGTTAGATGTATTCCATCCTGAAAGGTCGAGTTTTGTAACCGATGAGCAGCCATTAAACATCCCCTTGAAGCTCACAGCTGAAGAAGTATCTAATGCCACTTCACCACTTCCAAAACTTAATGACGCACATCCGTTAAACATATTTTCAAAACTGCTGACACCACTGGTATCAAAACCACCTGATATCATAAAATCTTCTAATGATGAGCAGCCGTTAAACATACCGGAAACACCCTGCAGTGCACCTGAGTATCCTGAAAGATCAGCTTTTGTCAGACCAGTGCAGTTCTGGAACATATTGTTCATAGTTGTTATATTAGCTGGATCAAATCCCCAAAAATTAAAACTTCCAACATTGGTATTACCTGTAAAGAAATTATCACAGTCCTTTGGCATATAAACAACCGGAGCCTCTGAACACCATGTCAGGTTATTACCATCTATCCATGCATACACTGCTGGTAATAATTCATCGTTCTCATCTTTTTCTTGATTTATTAAAACTGCAGAACCGCCCATTTGGCTCATTGGAACCTTTTTATATCCATTCACTGTAGTTCCACTACTCATCACTAGAGAATTAAGTTTATCTTTAGATACTATTGAGTCTCTGACATATGACTCATTAGGTTCTACCCCTGCATAAAAAGTAAACTCTGTCTTCGCCGGAGTATTCTCATCTCCCTCATTCATACTGCTGAAAATATAGTTGCCGACATCTACAGCATTGAAATACTTTGCTATTCCATCCTGTGAATCCTTCCACCCAAGGAACTTTACCCTATTTTCATCATCCGAATAGAATTTGTATTTGTAATCTTCGCTTTCCTCGAAAACCTCATCGTTCCAATTACTCTTAATTACGCCATCTTCTTTCCAGAAAATGATCTTAACAGATTCCTTGCCTGTATTTACTCCCTTTCCAATTCTATGGAAATAAGCCATACTGGAATAATTCGGATCTGTAACAAATGTAACTATTTTAATATTCGGATCATCTGAATCCGTTCTCTGATTTGTAGGATCTAATGTACCATTAAGGTATGCAAAATCTCTCTTATATGGCCATACGAAAATAACATTATTTCCAAGATCTTTATTGACCTTGTCGCCATTCGCATTTACTACTGATCCTACAGCTGCTATCTTCGCATCGATCTCGTTATCATACTTTGTCCAATTAGTACCATCATAATACATGTATACGCTGTCATTCTCTTTATAGATAGCTTTAATAATGGTATATGAACCTACATTCTCTTCAAGAGCCTTTGTCTTTCCATCCCAAAGAACCTTTGCTGTCCAAACAGTAAACTCTGTTCCGTCAGCTCCTCCGGCAATCTTCTGGATATTTGCTCTCTTCTTAGGAGAAAGGCTATTTCCAGCGTCATTGTAGAGATCTGAAAGTGCGGACTG
>JAEEGL015132689.1_pt1 | contig 19642 bp, 12 predicted proteins | sample 9134231 | NCBI WGS metagenome assembly JAEEGL01 (sample SAMN16246548, study PRJNA631951) | gut metagenome | biome: gut microbiome; feature: rumen; material: fiber-attached | host: Bos | place: Iran: Karaj | collected 2018-10 | reverse complement strand
GATATCATCGTTGGTCACTTCTTTTTTCTGGTCAGCGAGTCTCAAGAATTTCTGATAGATTTTATCTACCTTTTCCTCACTTTTCACATTCACACCGAGCGCACTGAGACGATATTTGATAGCCGCCCTGCCCGACCGTGCGGTCAAAACGATAGAATTGTCCTCCAATCCGACATCTTTCGGGTTGATAATCTCGTAGGTTGAAACGTTTTTTAAAACCCCGTCCTGATGAATACCACTGGAGTGTGCGAATGCGTTTCTTCCGACAATGGCCTTGTTGGGCTGGACGGGCATGTTCATCAATCCCGACACCATGCGGCTGACAGGATAAATCTTGGTGGTATTGATATTGGTATCGATACCAAGATTCTTATGACATTTGAGAATCATCGCTATCTCTTCCAGCGAGGTGTTTCCGGCACGCTCGCCTATACCGTTAATAGTCACCTCCACCTGTCGTGCACCGTTGACAACACCACTTAAGGTATTAGCGGTGGCCATACCCAAGTCGTTATGGCAATGGGTGGAGAGGATGGCACGGTCGATACCGTCAACATGCTCCATCAGGTATTTGATTTTCTCACCATATTCCATCGGGAGGCAATAGCCTGTCGTGTCAGGAATATTTACCACCGTGGCACCCGCTTTGATGACAGCCTCGACCACGCGTGCGAGGTATTCGTTGTCGGTTCTTCCAGCATCCTCAGCATAGAACTCCACATCCTCGACGAATTTTTTAGCATATTTCACGGCGGAGACAGCAAGTTCGATGATTTCCTCACGCGATGAATTAAATTTGTACTTGATGTGCGAATCGCTGGTGCCAATGCCTGTGTGTATGCGTTTATACTTGGCATATTTTAACGCCTCGACAGCCACATCGATATCTTTCTCCACGGCTCTGGTCAATGCGCAGATCGTGGGCCATGTCACGGCTTTCGATATTTCCACGACCGAATTGAAGTCGCCTGGACTTGAAATGGGGAATCCTGCCTCAATCACATCCACGCCCAGTAGTTCCAGGTTTTTCGCCACCTCGATTTTCTCTACTGTGTTGAGTTGACAACCTGGCACCTGCTCACCGTCTCGCAATGTGGTGTCGAAAATAAACAATCTTTCACTCATAATACTACAAAAATAATAGACCTTTCACACATGGAAGTGAGAAAGGTCTGTTCATAAAACGAAAACTTTACACATCACCTGTCACTTCCGGCTGTAGTCTTGCAGTCGAATATCAAGAGCCAAAAGAGTCAGAATAATGGTGTTCATAAATACCTTGTTTTGAAATCGGTTGCAAAATTAAAATAAAAACACCAAACCAGCAAATAAATTGACAGTTTTTCTGCAAAATTTGCGACAATTCGTCACTTTTGACGTATTTCTGACGATTATTCGTCTGCTTTTAACACTTTTAATACCTGCTGTGCGATGGCTTTCATTCCTTTTTGTGATGGATGTCCGTTTTGTTTGTCGATATCGGTCAGCGTGATGCACCTCACGCCATAGTGTTCACAGATGGTTTTACACGACTCTGTGATGTCGGAGCGCAACTCTGTGTTGAGGATAAAATAGATTCTGACCCCAAGGTAACGGCGCGTCATGTGCTCCAACATATATGCCATGGCGGGCCGGAAAGTGAAGAAATCGGATTTCTTCAAGTTATCGTATTTGTACTCGCCCACAGGTTCACCAGCCCAACTGTCATTAGTGGCGCCGAAAATGAGGATAATGTCAGGATTGCCCAGATTGTCCATGCGTGTGATGAACGAACGCGCACTGTAGTCATTACCGTCATAGCCGCGATAACCGATGGTAGAGCCGCTGTAGGAGTTGTTGACGCAGAATTTATAACCGCCTTCTTTGATAACTTGCCACCACCATGTGTGAGTCACATCGTTCACGTCGTTCTTATTGCCGTTTTCCTCATAATACCACATTTCATTGGTAGCAGGTGTGACATACCCCTCGAAGGTAGAATAAGAATCACCCAGAATCGACACCGACTGTGCCATGGCGGCTGCTGTAAGCAACAAAGCGACCAGACAGCCCATAATACGTTGTTTCATACTAGTATAATTGATTATGACATCGCAAAAGTAAGGCATTTCAGTGAGAACACAAAGGGACTTTAGTTTTTTCAACACGAATGACCATAAATGTCCACAAATTTAACAATAATAATAATTAGCCATTTTGTGGTATTTGTCTCTCCTGAATCGAAGGGGTTTAGGGGGAGGAATTTGAGTCTTAGAACGGCGGGCGGTCGTCGGGGGCGGGTAAAGGAGGTTCGGGCATGGGCATATCGCCGCCATTAAGGCGTGAGCCTCGGAATTCGCCGCCATCGTTGGGAGAGATATATGTGTCTTCGGGATTGGAGAAGCGGGTATATTCGCCTTTGAAATTGAGGAGCACATCACCGACGGCACCCTTACGGTGCTTGGCAATGATAATCTGTGCCATACCGCGGAGGTCGTTGCCTTTTTCATCCTGATAGATGTGGTAATATTCGGGACGGTGTACGAAGAGTACCATGTCCGCATCCTGCTCGATAGCACCCGACTCACGCAAATCGCTCAGTTGGGGACGCTTGCCCTCCAGACCTTCACGGTTCTCAACGGTACGGTTCAACTGCGACAGGGCTATCACAGGTATGTTCAACTCCTTAGCCAGCCCCTTCAGCGAACGGCTTATGGTCGACACCTCTTCCTGTCTGCTGCCGAAGCGGGCGCCATTGGCATTCATCAACTGCAGATAGTCGATCATGATTAGTTGCACGTTTTTCTCACGCACTAATCGGCGGGCTTTTGTTCGAAGTTCAAAGATTGACAGTCCTGCGGTATCATCAATATAGAGCGGTTTGCCTTGCAATTTTCGCACGTTTTTATCGAGCCGGCTCCATTCTGCCTCGTTCAACTGGCCGTTCATGACTTTGCTACCCGGTATCTCGCAGACATTGGAAATCAGACGGTTTACCAGCTGCTCATCATTCATTTCCAAAGAGAAGAATGCGACCGGCACCTCATAATCGACAATGATGTTTTTGGCGATGGACAGGGCGAATGAGGTCTTACCCATAGCCGGGCGACCTGCGATGATGACCAGGTCACTGGGTTGCCATCCCGAAGTGATTTCATCCAATTTGGTATATCCACTGGGCACACCAGTCAGACCGCCTGTGTTCGACGCCGCTTTCTGTATATTTTTCACCGAGCGCTCCAAAACGGGGTCAATCTGCGTATAGTCTTGCCGCATGTTTTTCTGCGACAGTTCAAAAAGCGAACCCTCCGCATGCTGCATCAGTTCATCTATATCGACCGATTCGTCGAAGGCTCTCGTCTCAATCTCGCTGGCAAAGGAAATCAACTGTCGCGCCAGGAACTTCTGTGCCAAGATGCGCGCATGGAGTTCGATATGTGCAGATGACACCACATGCTGTGACAACTCAGCGATATACACGGCACCGCCTATGTCTTCAAGCGTACCCTCGCGCTTCAATTCCTCGACAACGGTAAGGATATCGACAGGTTTCTCCTCCATGTTGAGGTTTTGTATGGCGAGGTAGATTTTCTCGTGGCGTTTATCGTAGAAAGTCTCGGGACGCAAAATCTCGCTGACCACGGTGAATGCGTCTTTATCAATCATCAGCGCGCCAAGGACAATTTTCTCGATTTCGAGGGCTTGGGGTTGTAGATGTCCGTAATTGTTGTCAATCGGATTGACGTTGGTTTTTCTTTGACGGGGGGTATTATTTTTTTCAGCCATAATGTTATATAATATGGAGTGTAATGAAGTGCCAAATCATTGGGGTTGCAAAAATACAAAAAAAAGCGAATACATCCACCCGAAAAGAAGAATAGTTTTTTTTTTTTTACTTCTTAACTTTTTTACTTGTTTTCTTTTCAAATTATTCATTATCTTTGCGGCCTATCATCATAAACAATGTAGAGATGCTCGTATTCCCTTGTGCAAAAATCAACTTAGGTCTCAATGTGGTGGCCCGCAGAAGCGACGGTTATCACGATTTGGAGACCATCTTCTACCCGATACCCCTCTACGATACGTTGGAGGTGACAGTAATAGAAGACGCAGCAGAAGACGCCTCGCCATGCGACCTGCAAATCACCGGCATGGAACTGGAGGGCGACCCTGATGATAATCTGGTGGTCCGGGCATATCGGCTGTTGGCGCAAGACCATGCTTTGCCAAAGGTACATATCCGTCTGCACAAAGCCATTCCCTCGCAGGCAGGACTGGGTGGAGGATCGAGCGATGCCGCTTACATGCTGCGGGTGCTCAACGAGATGTTTGATTTGCACATAGACGCCCCTACCCTGACGAAATATGCTGCCCGAATAGGAGCAGACTGCGCCTTTTTCATACAGTCCACACCAGCCTATGCCACAGGTATCGGCGATGTGCTGACACCACTGGAAGAGGAACAGATACCCTTGAGCGGACGATATATGGTGCTGGTGAAACCGCCCGTCGCCGTTTCCACCCGTGAAGCCTACTCACGCATCCGTCCCAAAGCACCGGCAATGAACTGTACAGAAGCGGCACGTATGCCTTTGGATGCCTGGCGCGAACACCTGACTAATGATTTTGAAGAAAGTGTGTTCCCGCTTTATCCAGAAATACGACAGATTAAAGACCAACTCTATCAAGAGGGAGCCGTGTATGCGCTCATGTCGGGCAGCGGAAGCGCCGTCTTCGGCATTTTCGACAAAGAGCCTGAAATCGGGAATGAGGTTTTCCAAGGGTGCCAAGTGTTCACTATGGAGTTATAGAAAAAGGAGACTAAAAGAGAATAACGATAAGACAAACGCCGATATCAAGTCATCGGAAGATAAAATAGAATCATCAAGATGGACAATCAGCAAGAACTGTTTCCTGTGGTTGACGAACAGGGCAACGTGATAGGGAAAATACGCCGTGCACAAGCCCATGACGGGACGAAGATACTTCATCCCGTGGTTCATCTGCATGTTTTTAACAGCCAGGGTGAACTGTATCTGCAAAAACGCCCCGACTGGAAAGATATCCAACCGGGAAAATGGGATACCGCCACAGGCGGCCATGTGGGTTATGGGGAAAAGGTGGAGGACGCCTTACGCCGCGAAGTGCTCGAAGAACTTGGCATGACAGATTATGTGCCCGAAGCATTAGGACGCTATGTGTTTGAAGGGAAGAAAGAGCGTGAACTGGTCTATGTCTACCAAACCATATATGACGGAGCCGTCACACCCAGTGTGACAGAATTGGACGGCGGCCGGTTTTTCACACGCGAAGAAATCATCGAAAACATCGGCAGAGGACTGTTTACACCCAATTTCGAGGATGAATATCAGCAATTTTTCGTGACCAAATAATTTTGGCACGCATTTTGCTCGAATGGATTATCATTACATAAAAGAAAGGTAAAAAGATTATGCCCAGCCAATTTACGCCCAAAGTGTCAGAAATATTATCATTCAGCAGAGAGGAGGCCTCCCGGCTCGCCAGCAGTTATGTGGGTCCCGAGCATCTGCTGATGGGGATATTGCGTGACCGCTCGAGCATGGTAATCGACATGCTGGGGAAACATCAGATAGACATACAGTCTATTAAAACTGAACTGGAAGCCAAAGTACGCGAAGATGAGATCAAGCAGCCAGTAAACATGCGTGAACTGGTGCTGAACGAGAAGGCGAGCAATATACTGCGTCTGGCCGTACTCGAGGCACGTATTCAACACTCCACAGAAGTGGATGTGCAACATCTGTTTTTAGCTATTTTACACGACCATGTCAATAATGGCGCAAAAGAAGTATTAGAAAAAAATCACATGTATTACGAAGACGCATTAGAATATCTCAAGCAATCAACAGCGAAGGATGGTCTTGGTATGGCCGACGAAGAGGACGAAGAGCCCATCGATGAAGGCACGGACCATAGCAACAACGGCAAATCGTCGAAAACCCAGACCCGCACAACTCAAGGTCAGGGCAAGACACCCGTGCTGGATAATTTCTCCACCGATTTGACACAAGCCGCCGCAGAGGGTAAACTCGACCCCGTAGTGGGACGCGAGAAAGAGTTGCAGCGTGTCACGGAAATTCTTTGCCGGAGAAAGAAGAACAACCCTATCCTGATAGGAGAGCCGGGTGTGGGCAAGAGTGCCATCGTCGAGGGCTTGGCCCAGCAGATAGTCATGCACCACACCTCACCGGTGCTGTTCAACAAACGCGTGGTCAGTCTCGATATGACATCTGTCGTGGCCGGCACGAAATACCGCGGACAATTTGAGGAACGCATCAAGGCCCTCATCAAGGAAATAGAACAGAATCCCGACATCATCGTATTTATCGACGAGATACACACCATCATCGGTGCCGGTTCCACTCCAGGTTCGATGGATGCAGCCAACATTCTAAAACCCGCGCTGGCGCGTGGCACCATCCAGTGTGTGGGAGCCACCACGCTAGACGAGTACCGCAAAAGCATCGAGAAAGACGGTGCTTTAGAGCGCAGATTCCAAAAAGTCATGATTGAGCCGACGACAGCCGAGGAGACCATGAAAATATTGGAAAACATCAAAGAGCGCTATGAGGAGCATCATCATGTCAGTTATACCGACGAGGCGTTGACAGCCTGTGTCAGGTTGACAGGGCGTTATGTGACCGACCGCGCATTCCCGGATAAAGCCATCGACGCGATGGATGAGGTAGGCGCACGCGTACATCTGCAGCACGCACAAGTGCCACCCGAGATTGCCGCGAAGGAGGAGGAGATAGAAGAGGTGAAACTCAAGAAACAGAACGCCGTACAGAATCAGAATTTCGAGTTGGCTGCCAGTTACCGCGACAAGCAGAGCCATCTGGAAGCCGAACTGCGCCTACTCAATGAGGAATGGACCAACGGTGCCAATGACAACCGCGAGACTGTAACCGAAGAGGAAGTGGCTGACGTCGTCTCCATCATGACAGGCATACCCGTGCAACGCATGGCCGAATCAGAAAGCGTGCGTCTGCGCACCATGGCCGATGTGCTGAAGAAAGAAGTCATCGCACAGGATGCCGCCATCGACAAGATGGTGAAAGCTATACGCCGTAACCGTATGGGTCTGAAAGAGCCCAACCACCCCATCGGTGTGTTCATGTTCCTGGGTCCGACCGGTGTGGGTAAGACCTATCTGGCCAAGAAACTGGCTGAACACATGTTTGGCAGCGCCGACGACCTGATCCGTATCGACATGAGTGAATTCACGGAGAGTTTCAACGTGTCGCGCCTGGTGGGTGCGCCTCCGGGATATGTGGGTTACGAAGAGGGCGGACAGTTGACCGAGAAGGTGCGCCGCCACCCCTACTCTATCGTTCTGCTCGACGAGATTGAGAAAGCACACGGCAATGTGTTCAACCTGCTGTTGCAAGTGTTGGACGAGGGTCGTCTGACCGACGGTAACGGACGTCTGGTTGATTTCCGCAACACAGTCATTATCATGACCTCAAATGCCGGTACCCGCCAACTGAAAGAGTTCGGCCGCGGTGTAGGTTTCAATGCCAGCGGCACTTTGGGTCTCAGCATCGACGAGAAAGACAAGGAGCATGCCCGTTCCATCATTCAGAAGAGTCTGAGCCGCCAGTTCGCGCCGGAGTTCCTGAACCGTCTTGACGAGATCATCACTTTCGACCAATTGGATATCGAGGCTATCAAGAAGATTATCGACATCGAGTTGAAGGGATTATACAAACGCATCTCGGACATCGGGTATAACTTGACCATCTCTGATGAGGCGAAGGTGTTTGTGGCATCCAAGGGATATGATGTGCAGTTTGGCGCCCGTCCTCTGAAGCGCGCCATCCAGAATTATATCGAGGATGCTATCTGCGAGATGATTCTCAGCGACGAGGTCCATGAAGGTGACACCATCCATGTGGATTTCGACAAGGAGAATGAGAAGTTAAGTCTCACGACTATAAAAGCCGTTTCCGACTCATCCGAGGGGGAGAAAACGGCCTGACGTCCGAACGGGCGGGCACGGAGGCTCCGCCCCTAGAAAGAGGTTAGGACATAGTTTGACAAACCACCCCTGTCCCCTCCTTTGCAAAAGGAGGGGAAGGCAGACGCCCTTGAAATGACAGGCGTATAGGTCAAATGATACGGGGAGTATGACGAAATAAAAACAACGGATTGTTTATGGCAATCCGTTGTTTTTTTTAGTATAGGAATTTCTAGGATAATCTAGGAGGTTCTAAGATGAACTGGGAAACCAGGATGGACTAGAGCCCTTGGAACAACCTGATTATTATTGGCAGGTGGTTATTTCACCACCTGCTTTTTGCCTTTAACGATATAGACGCCCCTCTTGGTGGGTTTCTTGTCGAGTTTCTGGCCGTCGAGGGTGTACCAGGTACTTTCCTCGTCGGTCTGTGAGGAGACGGGAGTAAGGCTAATGCCAGTAGATTCAGATCCGACAGTGAGACTTGTGGCTACATCAGCCAGTGTGGTCTTCACACCGTCGCTGTCAGCGGTCTTGGCATTGATGATGCTCACTGCGTAGGTGCCCTCCTCAAAGTCGGCGGGGATGTTGACGATGATGCGTGCCACCTCACCCTTGTTGCCACTGAAGGAGAAGAGTTTGCCCGTGGTGGGGTTCTCACTCATCGAGGCACAGAGGATCTTCATCGTACCATCGCTCAGCAGCGAACTGCCGAAATAGTCGGGCTTGCCCTTAGTGGTGCGCTCGTCGCTCATCTCTGCCATGGTCATACCGTCAGCATCAGTGGCAATGGTGATGCCCTCGGGCAACAGCAGACTGAACTCGAGGCTGCTTACCTCCACGTTGTTCTTCATCCTGACGGACAACATTTGTTGAGTGCCGGGCATGGCAGTCAGGGGCTCCATGTAGATGGCGTTGTCCAACGCGTCGATGTCCGTTTCGGCATCAACTGCCCGTCTGGGTGCGCCAGCCGATGTATTTCCACCATGAAGGATAATGTTGGCAACACCCGTCATGTCGGCAATGTCGATTTCGCCATCGGGACCACCCGACACACTGCCAGCCACATCGGCCAAAAGAGCAAAGAAGCCATCTAGCGATTTACCGAGGAGATAGTTGGCCAACAACGTGAAGTCAGCCACATCCACCTCGTGGTCAATATTCACATCACCTTTATTCACGCCGATGATATTGAACTGTCCCCACACCTCATTGGCCTGATAAGCGTCTATGCTGCCCTCGCGTACAAGGAGCGTGGCGGTGTCATAGGATGAGAAGGTATCGGAGTTGATGTACAACGGTGTCGGAGCATCGCAATACACGGTGTTCAGGTTGGTGCATTCAGCGAATGCCGACATGCCGATAGAGCCCACACTTGCGGGGAGGGATACGCTCGTCAGGCTTGTGCAGCCTTGGAACGCACCAGCGTAGATGTCAATGAACGAACAGTTGCTGAGATTTGTACAACCATCGAGGATGGTCACGCTCTTCAGGCCCGTGCAACATAAGAACGCATTCTCACCGATGCTCCACACGCCCGAGGGAATGGTTATGTCTGTCAGGCCGGAACAATTAGCGAATGCCCCGGAACGGATCATCGTCACGCTTGATGGGATGGTCACGTCAGTCAGATCAGAGCAGAATCTGAACGCATCCCACCCGATTACCTTCAAGGTTGAGGGCAGGGACACGCTTGTGATGGGAAGGAAAGCGAAGGCATGCTGGCCTATTTCAGTCACTTGGAAGGTCACGCCGTCGTAAGTGACTGTTTCGGGAATGGTGATGGCTCCTGCATAGTCGCTCTGGATGACTGTGGCTTCGCCCGTGGTATGGTTGAAGCTGTATTTGATGCCGTCGATGGTAGCGGTGGAAGCCAAGATATTGGAGAACCGCCCCCACACAGCATCTTCGCGGTAGGCCGTCTCGCTTTCGCCGGGCACATAGAGCGTGGCGTTGTCATAGCAAGAGGACGAGAAGACATCACTTGTAATACTCGGCGGTGTCTCTACATCACAGATTACACTGGTCAGAGAGGTGCAGCCTTGGAAAGCATAACGGCCGATGCTGGTCACCGTAGAAGGTATGTTCACGCTCGTCAAGCTGTAACATTCTCTGAAGGCAGAAGCCCCGATGCTTTCCAGGCCTTCACCCTCAATGTCGCCGCTGTTTATGGTCACGTTCGTCAGTCCGGTGCATCCTCTGAAGGCGGAGTTGCCGATGGTCGCCACGCTCTCGGGGATGGTCAGCCTTGTCAGGCCGGTGCATCCACTGAACGCATTAGAGCCGATGCTCGTCACGGTTCCCGCGATGCTCACGTTCGTCAGGCCGGTATATCCGTTAAACGCATTATCGCCGATGCCCTTCACGACATAAACTTTGTTGTCCAAGAGCACCCACGACGTCATGTTGATGCTGGTCAGTGACGAGTAGTCGCCTTCGATGACCTCAGCAGTCAACGTCTCGCCGTTTTCGGTAAACCTGTACCTTAAGCCATCGACTGTGCCGACACCCGCGATGTTGAAATACTTCCAGTAACTCTTGCCCTTATATGTTGACACGCTGCCATAGGGCACATAGAGTGTGCAATTAGTGTATGTGGCAGAGTTGAAGGTTGTTCTATTGACTGTCGGCGGGGTTGTGGCATTGCAGTAGAGCGTGGTGAGGTTGGTTAATCCGTAGAGTGCTGCTGCACCCAACTCTTCCATCGTTGAGGGGAGGGTCATCTCTGTTATTCTCGTACAACCACGGAATGCTTCATCGCCGATGGTCTTCACGCCTTCACCGATGGCCACTTGTCGGAGGTTTGTTTTGTTGAGGAATGCTGACGGGCCGATGCTTGTCACATCGAAAGAGACGCCCATGTAAGTGACCGTGCCGGGGATGATAACTTTTGTGAGGTTGCCGGTTGAACCGACGACCATCACTTCCCTCTTCCCTGGTACCAGCGCATATTGAATGTTATTGATGGTGGTTTGAATCTCAAAAATCTTAGCAAACTCCTTCCATCCGTTTGCTGCATTATAAGCAGCCAAACGCCCTTCGGGCACATAGAGAGGGGTACTACTGATATTGCCGAAAGCGGGTCTCAGTGCCAGATTTCTGGTAGGCAATGAAGGCGGTGTCTGCGCTTGGCAGATCACATAGTTCAAGGTCGTGCCGTAGAATGCCCCCGGTCTGATCTCTGTCAGTGTCGCAGGCAGTACAACGGTTTTGAGATTTGAAGAGTTGGCGAACGCATTACTGCCTATTGCCGTCACGGTGTATTCCTCGTCTTCGTAAGTGACTGTCTCGGGAATGTTGGCGTTACGCAGTGTGGCTGCGCCTTCGATGACCATGGCGGTGCCGTCCGTTTTGAGCTTGTAAGTGTAGCTACCAACGGTGGCTGTGACAGGAGCTTTGATGGTGAACTGTCCCCACAGCTCGTGGTTCCGGTAGGCCTCGTCACAACCCTCGGGCACATAGAGCGTGGCATCATAAGTAGCAAATGTGTATGAATCGATTAAAGGGGGATTCTCCGCCAGGCATATCACGGTGGACAAATTGTTACAGTTGGCGAACGCACTAGAGAGGATTAGGGTCACGGTCGAGGGAATGGTCACGCTCGTCAGGTTCGTGCAGTTTTGGAATGCAGATGCTCCGATGCTCTCCACACCTTCAGAGATGGTCACACTCGTCAGGCCTGTGCAATTTCCGAATGCAGAAAAATCTATGCCTGTCACGCCGGATGGGATGGTCACGCTTGTCAAGCCGGTGCATCCTTGGAACGCACCAGCTCCAATAATCGTCAGGCTCGGGGGTAAGGTCACGCTCGTGAGGCCGGAGCATCCATTGAACGCGTTTGCAGCGATGAGCGTTACTGCATCTGGGATGTTTATGCTGGTCAAACCTAAGCAGCCTTGGAATGCGGAGCCGCGGATGCCCGTCACGCTCTCGGGAAGAGTCACGCTCGTCAGGCCAGTGCAGTTTTTAAACGCATCAGTGGAGATGCAGTTCACGGTGTATGTGACACCGTCTTTGGTCACGGTAGAAGGGATAGTGACGTTGGTCAGCGAAGAGTAGTTTCCTGCTATGACTTCGGCCGTGCCGTATTCTGTATATTGGTAATTGAGGTAAGGTTGGATGTTGGCAAACTGTCCCCATACGGCATGGTTCTGATAGGCACTCACGCTGCCTTCCGGCACATAGAGTGTGACGGGATCCGTATCAGAAAAAACGTCCTCGGAGATGTCAGGCGGCGTGGTTGACAGACATGTCACGTTCGTCAGGCCTGTGCAGTGAGAGAACGCCCAAGAATCGATGCTCGTCACGCTCGAAGGGATAGTCACGCTCGTCAGTCCGGAGCAGTTTAAGAACGTACACCAGCCGATGCTCGTAATGCTCGAAGGGATAGTCACGCTCGTCAGTCCGGAGCAGTTTGAGAACGCACTCCAGCCGATGCTCGTCACGCTCGAAGGGATGGTCACGCTCGTCAGGCCGGATTGAGTGAACGCATTATTTCCAATGCTCGTTACGCTTGAAGGGATGGTCACGCTCGTCAAGGCATGGCAATTCATAAATGCCCCATCACCGATGCTGGTCACACCTTCGGGGATGGTCACACTCGCAAGGAAGTCGCAATCATAGAACGTGTTATCACCGATGCAGGTCACACCCTCGGGGATGGTCACGCTCGTCAAGGCAAGGCAATTCATAAATGCCCCATCACCGATACTCGTCACGGTTGACGGGATGTTCACGCTCGTCAAGGCGTAGCAGGCCAAAAACGCATCATCACCGATGCGGGTCACACCTTCGGGTATGGTCACGCTAGTCAGGACTCTGCAGTTAAAGAACGCCTTATCGCCGATGCTGGTCACACCTTCAGATATGGTTACGCTTGTCAGGCCACTGCAGGAAGCGAACGCCTCTTTTCCGATACTGGTCACACGGTATGTGGTGCCGTTGGACGTTATGGTCGCCGGGATGTTGACGCTGGTCAGCGAGGAGTAGTCGCCGCTAAAAACCGTGGCGGTACCGTCGGTGTTCAAGAGGTATCTGATACCATCATAAGTTGTGATACAAAAGATATTGAACCGTCCCCATACTTCGTGGTTCCGGTAGGCAGCCTCACTGCTCATGGGCACAGACAGTGTCGCCGTGTCATAGCAGGTGAAAGCATCCGAAGAAACCTCCGGAGGCGCCGTGGCATTACAGGTCAAACTGGTCAGCGGGCAGCCGTAGAACGCCAGCCTATCTATACTCGTCACACTCTCTGGGATGGTGATTTCAGAGAGGTTGGAGCATTGATAGAACGTACCCGGCTCTATGGTTGTCATTCCTGGAGGAAGTTTCACGATGGTCAAATCAGTACAATGGTAAAAACCATAAGGTTCTATCCCTGTTATCGTTAATTCGATATCCTGATAACCGTCAAAAAACACAGTTTTACCTCTGGAAAGATCCAGAATAGTCCCCGGGTCCTCGGATCCACGTGTTATCGTTGCCGTATTATTGCCATGCAATATAAATTTAACACTTAAATAATCAGTCAATTCAATTATCTTGTTCATATCTTGCCATCCTTGCGCACCCTGATAGTCGCTGACACTGCCGACTGCCACTCTGAGAGTACTCAATAAAGGAAACACCGTGGAATTAATGGTCGGGGGAACAGGGTTAAGACTATACACCCTACACCAGGACGGAATGTCGGCAAAAGCATTGTCGCCGATGCTCGTCAGCGTGGAGGGAAGGGTTAGGTGATATATCTCGGTGCAACCGGCAAAGGCATTTGCCGCAATAGATGTGACCGTATAGACCCTCTTCTGATAACTCACACTGGAGGGGATGCGGACAATATTCAGTGCCGAATAGTCGCCGCTAATGACCGTTGCCGTGCCATTGGAATGCAACTCATAATTGATACCATTGCTGTCGGTCCAGGTATCAGCCCTTGCTTGCAAGAAAGCGCAAAGCAAGAGGATGAAAGTAAGTAGTTTTTTCATAGACTATGTTATTTTGTTATTAATTATATATTACGAATGTCAATCCGATGAGAGTTATTAGGTTAATACACGTTTTTTTAGTGGATGGCACAAGTAAACACCAATCCGCTACAAATTTAATAAATATTAATGGATTGTGCACAGTTTTTGCGTTAAATAATGTAAATATGCAAGGGGCGATAGGAGACACCTAAGAGCCCTCTAGGAGCCCCCCCTAGGAGCCCCCTCTGACTCTCTGGGAGCCCCCCTCTGACTCCCCCGAGGGGGAGATAACGGCCTAAGGGCCGTGCGGGCGGGCACAGAGGCACCGCCCCTACAATGTGAATGGGATACAAGGGGAGAAGATATAAAAAAGACTCCCCCGAGGGGGAGTTTGAGGGGGGCTTTTAGTTTTTGAGGAGGACTCCTTAACTTTTGCTGTGACGATGGAGGTTGCGGATGGCTTGGTCGCGAATTTGGCGTACGCGCTCACGTTTCAGACCCAATTCCACGGCAATTTCTGCCATACTAAGGGGTTCAGTGTCTAATCCGTAATAACGAGTGATAACCGCCTGTTCGCGCGGGCTTAAGAGTCCGACAGATGACTGTAACTCCTTATTGAGCGACCGACGCTCAATATCTGCGTCAGCCCTGGGGGCATCAGGATTCTCAAGTACATGAAGCAGACTGACAGTATTTTGGCTTCCCTCGGGAATGGGCGCATCGATAGACATCGTATCCGTCTGTTGTCTGAGTGCGCGCTCAATGCTTTCGCGAATATAGGGGGCTGCATGTTGCACAAACCGTTTGTTCCGGTTGGAATGGAACTTTGCGGCGGCCTTCATCAGCCCGATATTCCCCTCGCTGATGAGGTCGTCAATTTGCAAGCCTTTTCCTTGATATTGCTTGGCGAGATAGACAACAAATCGGAGATTGGCAGTGACCAGTTCATTGAGAGCCCTGCTGTCTCCATTTTCGATACGCAGAGCCAAAGCCCTCTCCTGTTCATCGGTGAGAGCGGCAGCGGTTCCTATCTGCTCAAAATAAGTGTCGTTCATGTGCGTAATTCATCAAAGTTATACAAATTCTGCCGGCGCTCATTCACTCATGAGCATGTCGTTGACCACATCGTCAATCTTCCATCCGTTGTCGGTCTCAATGACCTTGACGCGGAGAACCTCGGAACGGTTTTTGTGTTTGTTGGTGACGCGGAACCATCCGTTTCCAGAAGGGACGATGGTGCGGCTGACAAATTTGCCGGCATCCTCGCCCGCATCGGTATTCAGCATCCAGAAAGCCCACATGGCAATGCCGTTGCCTTCATACTCATACAGGTCGAGCAACTTGTTGATACATTTCAAGGTCATGATTTTGTTGAGATCGGACCACTCCATATCATTTTGCCACTTTTTGTAATAAGTGCCATAGAACTTTTTAATCACAGCAATACCTTTCTTATCGGTCTTGGTAAATTTCTTCGTGCCACCGGGCATCAGATTGACCGTAGTATTGACATTGGAGGTAACGTTAGCGGCAAAGGCTGTTGAACCTATCAACAGGGCTCCTATCAAAATGAGAATAGTTTTTTTCATGATTGTAAATTTTAGACAGGTATAGATGGGAGCGGATGAGTATGATGGGAAGAAATAGGAGAACAATGATTTTGCTTTCGTTTGCAAATATAATCATTTTTGAGAGAAGAAAAGAAAAAGTGAGTATTTTTTTATGGGTTTTATCTTTTTATGCGAATTACCATAAATAACCATCAATTAATTACGGAGATTGGGGGGGTACATGAATTACCTAAAATAATTAGAATAGGATAAAAAACGCTTTAGGGTCGCCTTCGGCGAGAAAATATTCAAATCTAATCAAATCATCCAAATCATCTATCAATCATTATTTGTGAAACATTTATGTGGCTTTTGGTAATTCATGTTTATGTCAGTTCTCAGCCGCTTACGGTGAGAACCTACGGTCACGGGCATTACATGGGAGACGCCCGTGAGACAATTTGTAATATTTCATTTGCATTCTTTTAGCGGACACCAATAATATTTTTATGGAAAGGCATTTGAATGTAAATCCTTTTTCTTACTTTTGCAGATGTAAAATAATGCCAGGAAATGAAGAGAGTATTATCCTTACTAATTATATTGACAGGTGTGATGTCATCCAGTATGGCATCCGTTGATGCTGTGGAGCTGAAGCCGCGCCTTGTGGTATGCACAGACATAGCACCCGCCGAAGTGGAACCAGACGACATGGAATCGATGGTGAGGCTAATGGCATACGCAGACATGTTTGAGATTGAGGCCATCATCACGAGTGTGGGCTGGAACTGCGACCCCTACCCAGCAGAATGGAAACAGTATCTGACCCGTGTTATTGAGGCTTATCGAGCGGATTTGCCACACCTGATGGCACGTTCGGGCCAAACAACCTTCCTCGCGCGGGAAAGAGAAGACAGAGAACAATCCATCGGCTACTGGCCCAGCGCCGACTACATCGCGAGCCGTGCAGTCATGGGCAGTCAGCGAGGAGGCATCCGTTCGATCGGCAATGACAATGACAGCCCCGGCAGCGACCTGCTCATCCGTTTGGCCGACGAGGATGATCCTCGCCCCATCTATGTGGCAGCTTGGGGGGGAGCAAACACGCTGGCACAAGCCATCTGGCGCGTGGAGCAGACCAAGAGCGATGAGGAAGTGAAGCGGTTTGTCAAGAAATTTCGCATTTGCACCATCACCGACCAAGACATGCAATACAATATGCGCATGAACCGCGCCTACAGTTCTCACCAGTGGCTCCGGCGTGAATTCGCCGACGAACTGCAGTTTGTCTGGGACGAGGGCACTTGGCAAGAACAATGCGAATTGGGCAAACGACATTGGTCAGAGCATGAATCATATATCCAGGGCCATGGAGCCTTGGGCAGGGAATACCCGACCTATAAATGGGGCGTGGAAGGCGACACACCGAGTTTCCTATACGTCATGCCCAACGGACTGAACGACCCTGAAGACCCGACGCAAGCGGGCTGGGCAGGTTACCATGAGCGCGGCATGTGCCCCGACTCCATCACCACCGCATGGAACAGTTGGCAGGAACCTGTGCGCAGCATCAGCGTAGGGTATAAAAACTATTTCTACCCCGACGAACTTAACGATTTCAAGGCACGCATGCAATGGGCGGCAGAGGGCAAAGGAAACCATAACCCGAAGGTCGTCGTCAACGGGAAAATAACCGGACGCGATGCGCTACGCATCAAAGCGCGTGCGGGCAGCACCATACGACTGAACGCGTCGAAGTCGAAAGACCCTGACGGCGACAAACTTTCTTTTCACTGGTGGCAGCAGAAAGAAAAGGGCAAAGGACAGTTAAACATCTCCAGACCACATGCGGCAAAAACTGACGTCATCGTCCCGGCTGAAGCGAAAGGCTCCAACTACCATATCATTTGCGAGGTGCATGACAACGGAACATTTCATCTGGTAGGATATAAGAGGGTGATTGTGGAGGTAGAGTAGGAGTTTAGGAGTTCAGGAGTTCGGGAGTTCAGACAATTGTGGGGAGTTCAGGGGGCAGGAGTTCGGGAGTTCAGACAGTTGTCAACTGATTGGAATTTGGAATATTGACGATTATCAGTGAAGATGGACAGAAGAGAATTTATCAAGAAAGCGGCAGGGGTGACAGCTGGAGGGCTGTTGCTAATGACCCCATTCGGTAGATTGTACGCCCATCGCCCGGAACGAGAAATAAGCAATACATTAAAACATAAGAAAAGAAACATGAAAGTATTATTGATCAACGGAAGCCCCCACAGACGGGGCAACACCTTTACCGCTCTGAGTGAAGTAGCCAAGACCTTAGAACAGCAAGGCATTGAGTCAGAAATCGTACATTTGGGCGTGAAACCAGTTCGTGGTTGTATTGCCTGCAACCAATGCAAGGCAGACGGTTTAGGCCGATGCGTGTTCGATGACGACATCTGCAACCGCATCGTAGAGAAACTGGCAGACACTGACGGTCTGATTATCGGTTCGCCCGTATATTATGGTCAACCCAACGGCAGTGTGTTGTCGCTCATGCAACGTATGTTTTATGCAGCCGGAGCACTGGTTCAGAACAAGCCCGCAGCCGCAGTATGCGTGTGTCGCCGCGGAGGTGCTACCGCCGCCTATCAGACGCTGAACATGCCTTTTGAGATGATGAACATGCCCGTGGTGACGTCACAATATTGGAACATCGCCTACGGCCGGGCCGAGGGCGAGGCCGGGCAAGACGCAGAAGGCATGCAAACGATGCGTACCCTTGCCAATAACATGGCATGGCTGTTGAAGAAAATACACGCTGACGGTAATCCCGACTATCCTGAGCGCGAGGCATGGCAAGGGATGAACTTTATCAGGTGAAGACTTTTTAAGAAGTTAAAGAAGTTAAGGAAGTTAAGGACAATAGTTTTGAGACTTGAAAAAGAATACTATTGTCTTTAACTTCCTTCATTTCTTTTTATTATGTTATTATGAGTGTTCGCCCCGTTGATACAACTTGGCAGCGAGGGCGCCGCTGATATTATGCCACACACTAAACACGGCACCCGGGATGGTAGCCAACGGAAAAGAGGCGAAATGAATAGCGGCTAACGACGATGCCAAACCGCTGTTTTGCATGCCCACCTCGATGCTCACAGCGATACGCTTTGCCCTGGACAGCCCAATGAGACGGCCAATGGTGTAACCGACGGTCAATCCAAGCAGATTGTGCAACATGACAACAATCACCACAATCAGTCCGGCTGAAAGAAGACGGTCGGCCGTATGAGACACAACCATTGCCACCACAACAGCAATCATCAGCGTGGAGAAAGCGGGCAGATACGCCACCACTTTTCTCGTAAACGACGGGAACAGACGCTGGATGATAATACCGGCGATGATGGGTGCAATGACCACATATAGTATAGAGAGCAGCATGCCTGCTGTATCGACATCCACCATGGTGCCTGCCATCAGCCATACCAAAAGCGGTGTGAGCAGCGGTGCAAGTACCGTACTCATGGCAGTCATGCCCACGCTCAGAGCCAGATCACCTTTCGCCAAATAGGTGATGACATTCGACGCCGTCCCGCCCGGGCAGCACCCCACGAGTATGACGCCCAAAGCCAACTCATCGGGCAACGCGAAAACCTTCGCCAAGACCCATGCCAAAATTGGCATTACGGTGAATTGTGCCAGACAGCCCAGAAGCACATCTTTCGGTCGCGTCAATACCACTCGGAAATCCTCAGGCTTCAGAGTCAATCCCATGCCGAACATGATAAGCCCCAGCAACGGATTGATGACCCACATGCCAACGGGCAGTAACACTTGAGGAAAAGCAAGCGACGCACATGCCGTCAACAATACCAACAAGCCCATCCAGCGGGCGATGAAATCACAAATTCGTTTCATCCTATTGCTTAGATTCTAAGAAAGACCCAACTTGATACCAAGCCGGGTCTGGGGATTTAGAAGTTCTTGACTTAATTTGTTTTTAGAATTTATAACGCAGGCCGGCACAAGCTACACCTTTCTCACCAAAGCCTACTTCAGCGAAGAAGCGGAGGTCTTTACCAAATTCGGCACCGAGGGCGGTAGCCTGGAACATAAACGAGGTAATTGTCTCATCTTCGATTTTTTCATCTTTGGAACTCACG
>JAEEGL013052346.1_pt1 | contig 19642 bp, 12 predicted proteins | sample 9134231 | NCBI WGS metagenome assembly JAEEGL01 (sample SAMN16246548, study PRJNA631951) | gut metagenome | biome: gut microbiome; feature: rumen; material: fiber-attached | host: Bos | place: Iran: Karaj | collected 2018-10 | reverse complement strand
GCTTTCTGCAGAATATAAAGAACAGCTTACCGAAAGCTATGAAATTTTCCGCCGTACAACGGTTGATGTTGCCAGCGTAAATGTTGCAGATGCAAAGATTTATATAAATCATCTTAAAAAAGCCGGACTTCCATATAATGAACAGCTTTCGGTTTACTATAAAAAATTTGCTTTTCCTTTTATTCTCTTTATTTCTGCTTTTCTGGCTGTTGGGCTTACCGGTAAAACCCGCAAAAATGTTCTTCTTATAAGTTTGTCACTTTCTATTGTTGCAGTTGTTTTATTTTATGTATTCCAGATGATGACAATGGTTCTGGCAAAAACAGGTGTAATAACTCCATTTATGGGAGCCTGGCTGCCGGATATAGTTTTTATATTTATAGCAGGAGTGCTGTTAAAATTCAGCAGGACATAGAGAATTAATCGTCATTGCGAGAAGCGTAGCGACGAAGCAATCCATTGTTATTAAGTGGATTGCCGCGCTTCGCTCGCAATGACACATTGGAGAAATTATGACATCAATTTTTGAAATACATCACCAATCCTCTGACGGCAAAGCCCGTAACGGGGTTTTACATCTTCCACATGGTGACGTGCAGACTCCGGTTTTTATGCCCGTTGGAACAAATGCAACCGTAAAGGCCATGCCAAAGGATTTTCTTGAAGAAATTGATTTTGAAATCATTCTTGCCAATACCTATCATCTTTTTTTACGCCCGGGAGCAGACTTAATTGAGGAAGCAGGCGGGCTCCACGGTTTTTCAAAATGGAACCGCAATTTTCTTACAGACTCAGGAGGGTTTCAGGTATTTTCTTTAAGCAAGCTGCGTAAAATTACCGAAGAAGGCGTAAAGTTTCAAAGTAATATTGACGGCAGCTATCATATGTTTACACCGGAGAATGTTGTTCAGACTCAGGTAAAATTTAATTCTGATATTCAGATGCAGCTGGATGTCTGCACCGGCTATGATGAACCACGCAAGGCTGCAGAAAAAGCATTGCGCATTACGAGCGACTGGCTTGTCCGTGCCAAAAAAGAATGGGAGCTTGCCCGCGAAAACGGCTATAAGGGTATTTTGTTCCCCATTGTTCAGGGACATTTTAGCGAAGACCTGCGCCGACAGAGTGCCGAATTTGTTTCGTCACTGGATATGCCGGGAATTGCAATTGGAGGCCTTAGTGTAGGGGAGCCTCACGACGAGTTTGTTCACTTTATGAATTATACCTGTCAGTTTTTGCCGCAAGAAAAACCAAAGTACGTTATGGGAATTGGTACCCCTGAGTATATATTGGACGCAGTTGCAGCCGGTGTAGACATGTTTGACTGTGTTTTGCCAACCCGCAATGCCCGTAACGGCTCATATTTTACCCGTCGGGGAATGCTTAGCATAAAGCAGGAGCGATTTACCCATGATTTTGGTCCGATTGACCCGCAATGTAATTGTAAAGTTTGCCGTACTTATTCCCGAAGTTATTTAAGACATCTGTTTAAAGAACAGGAAATACTTAGCTGTATACTGGCTTCTTACCATAATCTGTATTTTTTGCAGAATATGATGAAGGAAATACGCCAGGCCATTGCACAGGACAGGTTTGAAGAGTATAAGAAGGAGTTTTTACAGGCCTTTTTTGGAAATAAGTCGTAGATTGCTTCGTCGCTACGCTCCTCGCAATGACGGTCATTGCGAGGAACGAACGAAGTGAGTGACGTGGCAATCCACGTATATGCAGGAGTATACTTATGAAGAAAATATTTTTTATTTTATTAATAATTTTCCTTTCACTTCCCCTTATAGCCCAGGAAAACGGAGAAGATGACACAAGCTCTACCGTCGTAGCATCCAAAGGCGGCTACGCCGAAGTTCCTCCTGCAAAACGTCCTTTGCCGATAGACCAGGAAAAAGCTGCCTCCGCTGCAGAAAAAGATGAAACTCCTCAGGACGAAGAAAACAACCGCAATACAATCCGTTATGGACTTCCTTCAGAAATTTCAAAGCTGCTGGATGACCTTATTAAAAATGAAGACCCGCGTTTTACCGAAGAAATATATGACCTTTTTCAGGTAACAAAAAATTCGTCAATCAAAGAAAAGGTTTTAAAATATTTTACAAAAGCAAAAGATCCCTGCCTTGAAGATTACGCCGTAGATCTTTTGAACGACCCGTATGACGAAAAAAATGATGTTGTAAAAGCAACGTTTCAGTATGTGTCAGCAGTAAAAACCACCGCCGCAATTCCGGCCGTAATTACACTCATTGAAAGCGAAAACGAAAATTATTTTAATGATGCAATCAGTACTCTTGGGGACATTGGCGGCCCCGAAGAAGCTATGTTTCTTGTAGAGTATCTTGAACGCGATGATTTAACCGACGCCCAGCGACAGACTCTTATGCGCAACTGCGGTAAAATGCATGCCGTAGAAACCTGGGACAAGCTTGTAGATATTTTGAGTGATGAAGACGAAAATGCCTATGTCCGCATGTATGCCGCAGAAAGCCTTGGACTTATGGAGCTTGAAAAATCTGTGCCGGTGCTGGTTGAGCATTTTGAAGCCAGTGATCCAAATCTGCGCCAGTATGTAATTAAAGGCTTGAGTCATTTTCCTGATGTAGTAGAAGCCAAAGCTACTGTTATTCAGGGAATCCGTGATGAGCACTGGCGTGTAAGGCAGGAAGCAATCCGTACCGTAAAAGAAAACGATACAAAGGATGCTGTGCCATATCTTATTTACCGTGCCAAAAATGATTCAGAAAAACTGATAAAAGAAGAAAGCTACACAGCCATTGCCGCAATAAATACAGATGAAGGTAACGATTTTTTAATTGCCCAGCTGAAGGATAAAAAGGTTGCAGACGGAACCAAAAAAAAGATTATAGAAGTTCTGCTTAAAGAAGACCATGCCGGCGAAAAAGAAATTATAGAGCTTGCCAAATCTGTTGTTAGTGATGACAAACGAAAAGACCTGCGCTACGCAATTGGCCGCGAAATGGCAAAAAACTACAAATCTTCTTATGATGAAGTTGCGGCAATGTATCTGCAGTCAAAGGATGCAACAACAATAGGTGTTGGTCTTGATATGTTCAAACAGAAAAAGCCTGCCTCTCTCGAAGCCTACGTAAACACAATTGCAAACGATAAAAAAGCCAGCTCTAACAAGACAAGAGCACAGAAGCTGTTAGGGCTGGAGGAAGAAGAGACTGATGCTAAATAAGTGGATTGCCACGTCGCTGCGCTCCTCGCAATGACGATCATTGCCTCGTCATTGCGAGCGAAGCGAAGCAATCCATTATTCATATAATCTATTTACTATACCAAGCAGAATATTAATCTTTCTTTCCTCATCCGACGTAAATTCCACATTTTCTTCAATAAGTGTTTCAAGACTGTGGTGGGTTTCTGTAACTGCGGTGTTAAAGCCTCGGGTAACCTTGTACCAGTAGCTGCCTTTGCCGTCGGTGTATAAGGTAATAAATCCAAACTCGTGGTTTTTTTGTTTTGCAATTGCGGTGCGTAAACACCAGTCAAGAGAATCTATAAGGCTTTCTTTTCCAAACAGATCAAAAATATTTGCGTTAAGCTTTCTGTTCCAGCGTTTTTCTCCAACAGGTGTAAGGTCAAGCAGCTGCACGGCATTAATGATTGTACCCATCTTTTCGCCGTCCATAAGAATGCCGCCACCGGGGAGCTTTATCTGCCCGCGTAATTGTGCACAGGCCGCAAGCTTGTTTTTGTCTTTTTCTGTACGAACTGCCGGTACCAGATATTCCAGCGGCAGAATGGCAGTTTTCTTTCCTTTGATTTTTGTTGTTTCAAAAACAAAGTCGCCAAGGGAGAGGGTGTTGGCCTCTGCGGCCTCTTGGGGCACTCGAAGGGGGGCTTTAGATTTTTCTTTCTTTGTGCCCTTCGAGAGCCTCAGGGACCCCGGTTCATTTCTCAGGGACCCCGGTTCATTTCTCAGGGACCCCGGTTCATTCCTCAGGGACCCCGGTGTTTCATCATCATAAATTTTTTTGCTCGTCTTACAAGCCTTTAACCTTTCAAACAGCGCAGGGTTAATCACATCCAGCATTGGTCTTGTGAGTGGAGATACACTCATGGCAAAAATGCGGCTGGTGCGCACAATTTCTCCGGCAACAATAAAAAGCGGATCCTGACGGAACATTACAGAGCCCGGGTGTATGCATATATGGTCTGCTGTCAAAGAGCGGTAATTTTCGCGACCGGTACGAATGCAGACAAACTGAATCATTCCCGCCGCAATACAGCAAAGATAATCGCTCATGCTGCCGCTGTTTTCTACAATAGGGAGTCCAAGCTTTTCGCCAACAATCTGTCCAAGCTGCCATTTAATATTGTCAATTTCTGCCATTACGCGGTCGTCAAGATAATTCTTTTTGCAAAATTTTTCTTTGTAATCACTCTGCTTATAGGCCGCAAAAAGATTAAGATAAGTTCCAAAGTCTCCCGACAAATCACGGAAACGGTGATGTGCCTTGCGGGCTTCCATTTCTTCGTTGGCAGGCAAAAGGAAAGGTGAGTTTGCAGACAAAAAGGCAGCCGCAGTTAAAGTTTTATCAATAACTTCGGGGAATCTCATAACTGATTCTACGATTATACGGCTTATGCGCGGTTCAAGCGGGAACAGAACCATCATTTTGCCGATTGGGGAAAGACAGTTATCTTCATCCAGGGCACCAAGCATATGCAGTGTATCAACAGCGCCAATAATTCCTTCGCGTCCGGGTGGAGCAATAAAATCAAAATCAAAAAAATCTGTAATGCCAAGCTCAGACATGCGGAGCACAACTTCACTCAAATCTGTGCGGTAAATTTCTTCGGTAGTGTAGAGCGGGCGCGCTTCAAAATCCTTGCGGCTGTAAAGTCGGTAACAGGTTCCTTCATGAGTACGACCTGCGCGCCCTTTACGCTGATTACAGCTTGCCTTGCTTACCGGAGTTTCGTTTAGGCTCGAAGTAAAAGTTCTCGGACTATAAAAGTTAAGCTTGGCAAGACCGGAATCAATTACAGTTGTTATATCATGAATTGTAACAGAAGTTTCTGCAATGTTAGTTGTAACTATCACCTTTTTTTTGCCGGCAGGAGGATCATCAAAAACGCGTTCCTGTTCTTCTTTAGAAAGCCTTCCGTATAATGGCAGAATATGAAGATGTCTGCTGAATGGGCAAATAGAAAGCCGTTCAACACAATCCTTAATAATTTTTTCACCGGGAAGAAAAATCAAAATGCCGCCGTTGCCGTTCTTACCACTGTCTGAATCCGTATCCTCTTCTTCGTTATCAAGCACGCGGTCCACAGTAGCACAGATTTTACTCAAAAGAATATCACAGCCAGCTTCGGTTGCAGTAGTAGCCCCGCCTTCAATCGGATCATAAATTACGCTTACAGGGTAGGTTATAGTATCAATAGAAACAATTGGTGCCCCGTCAAAATAATCACTGAACGCCTGTGTATTCATAGTTGCAGAAGAAACAATTACATGAAAGTCAGAACGTTCACGCAAAACACGCTTGAGTAGTCCCAGAATAAAATCAATATTAAGACTGCGTTCGTGTGCTTCATCAACCATTACAACACTGTATTTGCTGAGCCACGGATCGAGCTTCATTTCCTGCAGCAGGATTCCGTCTGTCATAATTTTTATGCGAGTGTCTGCGCCGGTGTTATCTTCAAAACGCATTTTGTAGCCGACAAGTCCCGGGTAAGGAGTTTTCATCTGCTTTGCAATAAATTCGCTTACGCTAAGTGCTGCAATTCGTCGTGGCTGAGTAACCGCAATCATTCCGTTAGTGGCATAACCTGCTTCGTATAAAATTACCGGTATCTGCGTGGTTTTTCCCGAACCTGTAGGGCTTTCTACAATTACTACCTGATTGTTTTCCATGCAGTCAAGAATCTTTTGTTTTTGTTCATATACCGGAAGTGATTTGTAGTCTATTTCCATATTATGTAATCCTTTGTGTATTCGTTATTAATATCAATACGGCGCTGAATATAACGGGCCCAGTTGGCACGCGGAACTTCCCACAGGTAATCAATAAAAGCCTGGGTGAGCGGCTTAACCACATATTCGTCTGCCGTGTTTATATAAGTTGTAATAAAACAATTCTCCGATTTGATGATGCGAGGTGGCAATTCATTTTCCTGTTTTTTAAATGTAAGCTTAACCATAAGTCCATCGCCTGTGTTGTCGCGTTCTCCGGTAGGATTTTTTGATGTAAGCTCCGGTTTGGTACGCTGCCCGCTGATTGTGTTTCCGTTTGCATACATAATTACCTTGTGAGACTGGGTGTCGCTGTAAAAAATGTATTTGCGGTCTTTGATGATGTGCGCGTGATTTGCCCACAGAATATCAACTCCCGCATCCAGTAAATCCTGGTAATACTGTTCCTGACTTGCAGTAACCTTGCGGGTATATTCAACCTCGTAGGCATGAACAGAAAGCACCATTAGATCGCACTTGTTATCCTTGCGCAGCTGTTTTACATAATTAATAAATTCTTTGCGGGCCTTTTCAGTGTTTTCCACATAATTTATAAATTCCGAATTCTGCGGGCGGTTTAAAATTTCTGTCATTGGCAAAAACAGAATACGCCATCCGTTTTTTTCAATCAGATTATAGGTAAAGGGAGAATCCTTGCCGTCTTTAAGTCCCGAAAAATAAATATCTTCTCCACGTTCCTTTGAGCGCTGCACCAGCCGTTCTGCAGATTTTACAGTTTCTTTAATGCCGCTTTTTCCCTGGTCATTGGTGTGATTATTGCAGAGAGAAAAAACATCAAAGCCTGCATCAACAGCAGCTTCTACATAGCCCTGGGGCATATTAAAGTTTGGATAACTCTGCCATTTTTGTGTTGTATCAATTGGGGATTCTATATTTGCAAAGGCAAGGTCGCACGGTTCAATAATATATTTTACATCACGCCAGATTTTTGGATAATCAGAAATATAATAATTTACACTGTGCGCCATAATATCTCCCGCAAAAAGCAGGGTGATTGTATCGTTTTGAGGGGAGGGTTCTTCTTTGGGAATTTCCTGTAAAAGCTCGGTAAGCTCTTCAAATTCTTCCTGCAGTTCAAAATCACTAACTTTCTCCGGCACCTGTGATGGAGCAGAGGCACAGGCACTAAACCCCAGCCAGAGTGTTATAAAGAGAAAAACCGACGCTGTGATGTTCCTGAAAAGCCTTTTATTTTTCAAAATACAGTTAAAATATAGCAGAAAAATGCCATTTTGTCATTGCTGACATCCCCGTCATTGCGAGCGAATCATTTCGTCATTGCGAGCGCAGCGAAGCAATCCATATATAAAATTTTATATTTTTCCAAAATTTCTTTAAAAATCCTTAAAATTTTTATAAAAATTAAAATAATTTCCTTGCAAAAACGTTTTAGTTGATATAACATTATACTAATATAAAAAAATAATAAAAAGTCGGAGAACGGAGAAAGTTGATTAGCGAGAGAAATTCACAGCTTCACAGCTTCACAGCTTCACAGCTTCACAGCTTCACAGCTTCACAGCTTCACAGCTTCACAGCTTCACAGCTTCACAGATAAACTATATCTATTCTTATTATGTTAATAATAGAGGTCTCTCATTGTTGCCAAAAAAGGCAATAATGAGAGACCTCTTTTTATTTAAAAACCGGCTTGTGCCGGAAAAAATATTTCCCAGAATGGGGTAGGAGTGTTTTCAATATGAAAAAGACACTGTTAAAAGCATTCGGCGTTCTGGCTCTTGCAGCAACAATGTTAATGGCTTCTTGTTCTACAGATGCCTCAAACATCAGCTCGCAGATAGACACCGTTTTGACTCTTTCGGCACCAGAGGTAAAAGTAACCGCTTATCCTGGTATGAACTATGTTTCGTGGAAGCCTGTAGCTAATGCTAATGGCTATGTGGTTTACATCTATGAAGATGGACACTTTGTAGAGACTGTTTCTAAGTCTTATACTGATCTTGAACACGAAGATAATTGGAGACTTAAGAATGGTGCAGAATACACCTATTATGTAGAAGCTACAAGTAAGACTTCTTCTGGACGCTCAGTTGTTACTGAAAATTCTTTGAGCAAGCCTGTAAGTGTAAAGGCTATTGTTCCAGATTACAATGTAAAAGCATTGGATTTGAACAATCACGAAAAAGGAATTGGTAAGAAAGGTAACGACAAGTTTGTTGTTGCTGCAGACAACATTCATATAGCAAGAGACAGCTACGACAAGCTTTCTGTTTCATTCCCATCAAAGGCTTATCTTGGTTATAATGTATACTGGACAATTGATAACGAATTGGCATCAGTAAACGGCAAACGCGCTATTCTTGATAAATGGTCAACTTCTGTACCAAAAGATTTAAAATACTATGGTGATGCTGCAACAAATGATAAGATTCTTGTATCAGGAGAAGATACTGTAATTACAACAAGTGGTACATATAAATTTGGTGTACTTGCATTCTCTAAGAACGATCATTTTGGAGCAAGCGACATTGTATGGGCTACAGAAACAATTGAAATTGAAAACCTTGTAGGTGATTTTGCTGATGATTATGGAGACGACGTTGTTGCTGCTTATAAAGATCTTGGAAAAACTGTTCGTGTAACATTCCCTAAATTTGTTTTGAACGATGGAACAACAGCTCCAGCTTCTTATTACAAAGTATACCGTTCTCCAAAAGACGCTCCATATAACTACACAGCAGTTTCTGGTACTGTAAAGGCAACAGATTCTACAAATGCCCTCTTCTATGTAGAAGATGCTATTGAAGATAACACTATTACTTACCAGTATACTGTAGTTGTAACAGATGGTAAAAAGTTTGCCGGTAACGCTCCAACTTCTAAGGAAGTAGGAGTATATACAGCAGGAACTCAGACTGCAACTACAGTTTCTGGTGCTAAGAGCACTCAGGAAACAGATGCTACTGAAAACGACATTACATGGACAATTACATTACCAAGCACAGATGTTAAGATTAAGGGAGTTTACACTCTTGAACGTTCTGCAAAAGAAGCTTACAACAACGGTACATACCAGGTTGTTGCTGCAGACTTCGATACATCTGATGCTAAGAACCTTCTTACTGCTGTTAAGTCTACAACTAACGACACAGGTAAGGTATTCACTGTATACACAAAGAACCACACAGTTGGAACAAAGGTATACATGCTCGTTGTAACAGAACAGGAAGACAAGGCAATTGCCGAAGTTATTTCTAGTGCTGTTGAAATTGAGGCTCCTGTTGTTGATGATACTTACCTTGGTATTACAGCTAAAAAGTATGACAATACTATAACTGGTGCAAATGTAACTACTGCAGTTAAGAAGATTGATGATGTAATCATTAATGTTACAGATGTTATTGATGTTAAAACAGATGCAATTACTAACTACACTTACAAGCTTTACCGTGCTGCTGTTAAGGAAGTTATTCCTACTTCTCCAGACCCTGCATATATTACATGGGAATTCGATGCAGCAGACTGGACAGAAGTTACAGGATTTGCAATGAAGAAACTTGTTCCAGATACTATTGATGAGAATGTTGATGGCGAATATGTTGGAATGGTAGAACAGGAAAATCTTGCAGATGGAACTTATGCATACAAGGTTGTTAAGTCTAATGCGACATCTTCTGTATCTAAGATTACTTGGGTTACAATTGACGCAGCTAAGAAGACAATTGCCTTTACTCCAGGTGACGATGATGTAATAGCTTACTTCGCTAACGTTGCAAATGCAGAATCCAATGTTGTTATTGAATTCTACAAGACAGGAACTGGTTCTGCAACTCCAATGGATTTGGATTCAGATTCAGATTATTATAATTTAGGTACAGGAAATCTTGCTGGATACAGAGTAAGTCATAATCCTATTACAGAGGAAGAAGGTGTATCTTATACTTTGTATAGAGCTAAGCTTGGTGCTTCTGCATTTGCTCCACCAACTACAGTTGATTTGAATTTCAAACTTGAATTCAAGAAGGTAACTGATACAAACGGCGTTGCTAAATCATTCGGTAAATCAGAAACTAAGAATGGTTATGATGATTATTATTGGAACACTACATCTGATTCACTTGATTTTAACGTTGTACAGTACACAGATAAGATTACTTATACTCTTACAGATACAAGCTTAAGCACAGGCGACAGCTACATGTATCTTATTGTTGCAACAAAGGCTGGTGCAGATATCGTTTATACACCTGTATTCGTACAGGGGGCCAACTAACCCCAACCACACTTCCTCCTTTGAGGGAGTGTGTGCTGTGTCCTTGCCTTGGGGTGAGGATGCAGCTTGCAGACTCTTTATGTTTTATGGTAAAGAGCCTGTTGCCAGGGGGCTGTAATTTTTTTTGACGGCTTTCTGGCATAAGGCTTTTAAGTAAAGAGTCATTCAATAGAATGACCAAAATAGTAAAGTGTCATCCTCGGGCTTGACCCGGGGATCTATATACAAGGAGTATTTAAAATGAAAAAATTACTTATTGCAGCAGCAATCTTTCTGGCAGCTGCATTCACTTTGAGCGCACAGGACGAAGGTGCTTCTGCAGGCGGTGCAATTGATTTTACAAGCTTTGGTGGCCCGGTAGAATCCGGAAATATTATTGTAGACGCAGGTCTTGCAATAGACAGCGGTTCTTTTAATTCAATGGGTTATTACATTCCGCGCATTGCAGTTAGCGGCGAATATGCACTCCAGGCTGGTCCGGTTCCACTCAGCTTTGGTCTTGAAATTGACTATATGGCAAACCGCAGTTATTCATTCTATGCCGATGCTTATTCTACAGCAAACCGCATTACACAGATTCACAACAATCTGTTTTTTGCACTGGTTGTAAATTATCACATAAATCTTACAGCTTTGGATAATCTTGATTTGTATGTTGGTCCACGTGTTGGTCTTTGCCTTGATATTATAAACGAATCGGTTTATCACATTGACCCGCTCACCGGTAAATATGTAACAGATACACGCATTGATACACAGCCATTGTTTTATGCCGGCGGTGTAATTGGCGCAACCTGGTACCTCACAGACAAAATCGGCATCAATGCCGAAGTTGGTTACCCTGTCCTTATCCGTGGCGGAATAACATTAAAATTCTAAAGTTTTACCTCATGCCCAACCCGTTTGGGCATCTGTGTTTCATAATGTAAAAAAGTAGTTTATTAGTAAAAAGTTTAAAAATCATTGACCATGTCATTGCGAGCGCAGCAATTCGTCATTGCGAGCGCAGCGAAGCAATCCATGGCTACTCAATGATTAAATATTGGAGATACATTAATGAAACGAACAAAGTTTTTTTGTGCAACTTTATTTACAGTTTTTGCCTTGCTGGCATTTTTTTCATGCTCAAACCCTGCCAACACAGGTACCCCAGGCTCCCTGGCTAAATCCCGCGGCGCCAAAATCATCAACGTAACCTACGATGCCAACGGAGGCGGTCAGCTCAAGAAATCTGTTTACGATTATGCGTTGGGCAATCCTATTGGTACAGAAATGCCTGTTGCAAAAAGAGCCGGTTACGTTTTTACAGGATGGAATACAAAGGCAAATGGTTCGGGAGATGTTTTTGATAAAAACACAATTCTTACCGACAGCATAACTGTTTATGCACAATGGACTTTTAAAACTGCTCCTTTTACTATAGTAATAGACTATTCAAATGCTCCTGAAACAATTGAAAATTATAATTCATTACCGGATACTGCTACAGTAGCATTAAATAATACTCAGCTTACAATTACAACATTCCCAACACCGGCAGAAACTCCTTTTTATGATTTTGTCGGATACTATGATGAAAATGGAGATATAGTTTGTGACACATCAGGAAATCTTATTCCAGGCTCTCCTTATACAGATGATACCGGCAAGTGGACTTGCGATCCGGATTATGAAGGAATAGACCTTGTAATTCATCCTCTCTGGGTTCAAAGCATCAAAGCTACAACTGTTTCTGTTGACCAGACAACTTACAATGTTCAAATGGGAGAAACCTTTACTGTTACAGGTAAATACACTCCTGCAAATGCAACTATTACAATTACAGATCCGTTTGAATATTATTATGATAACAATTTCCTTATAACAAAGCCTTTGGTATGTAATAATGGAACCTTTAGCATAGAACTTAAAGCATTAAAACCTTTCTCAAACAGCTTTACATTCAAATGTGCTAAATATTCTTCTACAACTTCCAGCTGTACAATTAATGCCAGTTTCCCAAGTGCCTCTGAGTTGGCTGCCCTTCCATCTGTTTCTCAGGTTTCTAATATAAATAAATCTAATGCAGGAACAGGTATAGGCAACAGTTCAAGTCAAAAAAGCTATGATTTTACCGGTCTTGACTTTGATTCTGACACTTTTTACAAAATGTATAAAGTTAATTTGTCTGCTAATAAAGAATACATTTTTGAAATGGCAGATGACTGTAGTACACAGCCGGATGGAATTGACGACTTTATTGATGCTTGTCTTATGATTTATGATGCAAGTGGAAATATTTGTTATTTTGATAATAGTGATTACTATTTAGATGATGATGAGAATTACTTTACACCAACAAGCTCCGGTATCTATTATATATATCTTTCTCGTTTAGATATTTATGAGGATGAAGGTTATGCAGGCTTCCATATTTATCTTAATTGTGCAACAGACATTAGTCTTAATGTTCAGAATGATTATGATCAGTCAAGATACGATTCGTTTAATGGTACATATATGCTTAAACCTTTAGAGACTCTGAGCCTTGATGTAAATTATGACTATAAATGTGAGAATGCACCTGTAGTCTGGCCTGAAGCATCTATTTTTAATACAAGTATAATTTCTTTGGATGACACTAATATTGCACCAGCTGATGGTGGGTACATAACATTAACAGCAAACAAAACCGGTTATACCGATCTTTTAGTCTTTGATAATTATTCCGGCAGCGGTATACATTATTTTGTTAGTTGTGGAATTGATGAAAGTTTTACAACATTTGACACTGCCTCCAGCACAGATTACTCTGATTACACAGAAATGCTCTTTTCTCCTGGTCTTGAATCAGTAAAGTGGTATAAGCTTTCTTTGACAGGCGGACATAGATATTTCTTTGAAAGCGGAAAATATGTAAGTGAAATATATGATGCAATTGGTTCAGCAGACTTTACCGATATTTACATGGATATATATGATTCCGATTTTAATTGTCTGGCTCAAAGTGTTCATGAATTCCCTTGTATAACGACAGATGATTATTACATTAGTTTTACACCAGCAAATACAAATAAAAGAAATGCTTTCCATATTTATGATATGGGAGAAATTAATACAAGTATTGCATTAGGTTCTGACAATTTAAATCTTAATGTTGGAAATTCTACGACTATCACAATAACATTTAATAATGGTGATACAGCTCTTCCAAGTGACTTTACTTGTTATTTTGATGATGGTGTAGAGGACGATGATACTGATTTAACAAGATTTGCCAGCGTCACACCTTATGATTCTAATGATGCCGAGATTACAATTAGTGGAGATCCATATGGAGAATTCACATTTAGTGATGTGCCTTATAAACTTACTGTAAAAGGACTTGTTCCTGGTAAAACTAAGCTTATACTTAGAGATGACAATGCTGGAATTCATGCGGAATTAAATATTACTGTTACAGCAACTACAAATGATGGAAATCTTACTTTATATAAAGAACCTGCTGCTTCTGATACAACATTATGGTCAGTTTTTAATTATAAACAATTAAGTGCTTCAAAACTTTATAGTATGTATTCTGCAACTCTGCAGGAAGGTGTAAAGTATTATTTCCAGACTTTAGATATTGATAATTCATATGGTCTTTCAAATGGTGATTGTATTGATGCACATTTTTATCTGATGGATTCTGCTAATAATATTGTAGCTTTTTCTAATGATGATCAGGTAATAACTTATTCCTGCCCGGAAAGCGGAACATACTATTTTGTAATTACATATCGTTATTTAGATAATGCTGATTCTGAAACTGGTTATGCCGGAGTAAGATGGTATGCAGAAAAGATTACCTCTATGAGTGATTATCTTACAAGCTCTCAATATTTCTTCTTAGATGCAGACGGATTGACTCATAATATAACAAATAATTTCCAGTATACACCAACAAATGCATATTATAATTTCATTGTTTCTGATACAGAAGATTCAAGAATAGTTGACAATGCAACCGTTGTTAATTCTACACGTCTTAGACTTAATCCATATATGCCAGGAACAACTTATGTAACAGTACTAGATCAATATAGTGGAGTAGAGCATAATTATAATTTTAAGGTTTTCCCTACAGAATCATCATCTGAAATTCCTGTTCTTCCTATATCTGGAATCCCACTAACACTAGATGATTCTACAGAAATATATAATTTACCTGATACTGTTGTTGCAGATTTGTCTTCTAAAAAATATGAAATATATTCAATGCAATTAAATAAAGATGAAAAATATCATTTCTTGTTAGCAGATACTGATAAAGCCAGAGGCCTGCCTTCCACAAGTGATTGTTATTTTTATATTGAAAATTCGAATTATGACATTATAGTTAAAGCTGATAATGGGTCTTCTGATAAAGCTAATTTTCTGAATTTTACATGCCCAGAATCCGGTACTTATTATCTTGTAATAGCAAGATACAATATGGAAATCACTTGTGCTACAACAGCAGGTGCGGTTTATGCTTATTCTAATACAATTTCGCTTACAGATACACCGTTAGGTTCAAGTAAAGATATAAATATACCTTTTTCAACTTCAAGTGGAACCCATGATTTTGAAGTAAAAGCGGATATAAATGATCCTACTTGGAATGATACTTATTTACAAATTTTGAATTTCGATGAAAATAGAGAATTACCGGTAACAGGAAATAAAGTAACTATCGAAATGGTTAAACAAATTGAAATTCCTAATTACTGTTTCTATGAAATTCCTCTTATAGTTACTGATAATAATACTTCCACAACAGAAAAGATTAAGCTTCACATTGCACCTAACCAAATAAATGTTATTCCTGATACTTCACCGGCTTCATTGGAAACTGATTTTTATGTAAGTAATCTTTCAGAGAATATGCAATATTCTTTATATGAAATTCAATTAGAAGATGGTAATAATTATCATTTTGAAATAGCGGATAGTTTTTCTCATTCGCATGATAATATTATAACTTTAAGTCGAGCAGGAGATTGTTTATTCTATTTGTATGATAGTTCTTTAAATACTCTGATAGAACAAGATGATGATGACTTTTCTTATCCATGTGGTTTATCTGGAAAATATTATTTAAAAGTTTTCAGACGCAACGGAACTGGGACTATTCAAGGAGCTTTCCATGTTTATGTTGACTAATACAATAAGGTCTTCTTTTTGATAAAAACGCATAGAGGCTGCCCAAAGGACAGCCTCGATTTTTTTATTTTCTTTTATTTGCAAGGTCATAAACTTCATTATCGGCTCTGACGGAAATTACCAGAATATACATTGTATGTGTTTTTGTATCTTCTAAAAGTTTATATACGACCCTGATTCTTATTTTTCTGTATTTGTATTTTTGACAAAAATAAGTAAAAATCACTTGTATTTTTGACAAAAATAAGAAAAATTCACTTGTATTTTTGACATTTCCTGATATGATATATATTATATAGTAGGAGATATAAGATGGACTTAGTACGAAAATGTGAGAAATATATTCATGAATGGTATAACAATCAGGAAAAAAAAGCTTTACTTGTAAAAGGTGCAAGACAGGTTGGAAAGACTCATGCTATTCGTCGTGTATTAGCAGATGAAAAAGCTGATTTTTTTGAAATAAATCTTATTGAAACTCCTGCTGCAGTAGATGTTCTTGCAAGTGCAAACAATGTTGATGAACTTATAATTGGTCTTTCAACTATAAGTATAAAGAAAATTACAAAAGGTAAAACAGTTATTTTTATCGATGAAGTTCAAAAATACAAGGAGATGATTACAAAAATAAAATTTCTTGTAGAAGAAGGAAGTTTCCGTTACATTTTAAGTGGTTCCTTGCTGGGTGTTGAGCTTACAAATTTAAATTCGGCTCCCGTTGGATACTTAACAACAATAGAGATGTTTCCGCTGGATTTTGAAGAATTTCTGCAAATTACAAATATAGATGAATCAATCCTAAGCAGCCTTAGAAATTCCTTTGAATCAAGAAAGCCTGTTATGGAAGTTGTAAATCAGAAAATGCTTGATTTATTTACTCGTTATCTTGTAGTTGGAGGAATGCCCGAGGCTGTGAGTCATTTTGCTGATACGGGAAATGTAAATGAAGTATTACAGATTCATAGTGATATCCAGAATCTCTATAAACTTGATTTTACACAATATGAAGCAGAGGATAAAAGACTCATACTGTCAAACGCTTATGACCTGATTCCTGCTGAACTTCTAAAACAAAACAGACGATACATTGTAACAGATTTGAAAAATGGACTTCATTTTGATAGAATAAAAAACACATTTCTCTGGCTTAAGAATGCAGGTGTAACTATTTCTGTTTTCAACTGTACAGAACCACGTATCCCATTAAAATTAAATGAAAAAAGCAGTCTTTTTAAGCTTTATTTTTCTGATGTGGGTATGCTTACTTCTGAATATGGGATGAGCACTAAAAATATGCTGCTTACAAAAAATAAAAACCTGAATGCTGGTGGGATTTTTGAGAATGTCGTTGCTCAGGAACTTAATACAAAAGGCTTTAAATTGTATTATTATAATTCTAACCGACTTGGTGAACTTGATTTTGTAATAGAATATAATAACAAAATTTTGCCAATAGAAGTTAAAAGCGGAAAAGATTATACAATCCATTCTGCCCTGAATAATTGCCTTGCAAATCCCGAATTTCAAATGGAAGAAGGATTTGTTTTTGCAAACTGTAATATTTCACAAAAAGATAAAATCACTTATTTGCCTGTTTATATGGTTATGTTCCTCAAAAAAAATACAGAAACAATTATTTTAGATAAAATTAATTTTTAAATGTATTCAGATAATATTTTTTCAAAAATTCTTTTAAAAAAAGTGATTTTTGGGGGAGAATAACGTAGATTGCGCCGCAAAGCTTACCGAGTTTTTGCATCGCAAAAACTCACACGGCCTGCGGCCTCGCAATGACGAGAAAATCATCCTTTAGTTTTTTATAATACTAATGAAAAAAGGTAATTTGAGTTTTTGGATTACAATGGTTTCTGCCATTCTATTGTTCTTTTCTTGTACAACTTCTCTTGAAGAAAGAAAACCGGAAGATAAGAGTAATCAAAATCAACAAAATGAACAGAAGCAACAGCAGCAAGAAGAACAGCAACAACAACCGAAACAAGAAACTCCTGAACAAGTTACAATCCTACAACAATTAATAATACTAATGAGATTTCTACAACGGCAACGGTCGCCATTGGTGATAACAATTTAAATGTCAGTCAATATGCTTCGATAAATGAAAGGGCAGAAAAAGATTTTGAAGGCTTTTTTGATGAAAAGGGAGTGCAGGTATGTAAACCTAGCGGAAAGTTGATTGGAAATACTGCTCCTTATACAGATGCTGAAGGTAAATGGATTTTTGATCTTGATTATGAAAATATTTCATCATTAAAATTTTATCCGCGATGGGTAGAAAATATTAAGGCTACTTCGATAAGTATTGATTCTTCAACTTATTACACTGAGCTTGGAGAAACACTTGTTATAACAGGTTCATATCTGCCGGCAAATGCAACGACTACTATTGCTGCTGTTATAGAGGGTAGAACTTATAATATTGAATCATTGCCAGCTGCTTTAGGTGATTTTGCCGAATTAAAATCTTATGAATGCAGTAATGGAACGTTTAAGGTTGAATATACAACAAAGAAAAATTTAAGTTCTTATGAGCTTTCGTTTAAGTGTTTGTACAATAATGCTTCGGATGATTGTAGTATAACGGTGTATACGCCTATTTATATTTCTGATTTCTCATTGACATCTTCGGATGAAAATGATGTTAATAGAATTGATGAAAATAATGTAATTCATCTTAAAAAGAATGAAGCTGCAGTAAGTTTTAATATTGGGTATACTCCTGCAAATCCTACAGCGATTAATTTATATGCTTCTTGCCCTGAAAATTCTTTTGTTTCTCTTAATACTGAAGAAATCCAAAATAGTAAAACAATTACTCTAACTCCGCTTGCAGTAGGAACAACAAGTGTCACTATTGGAGATTCTTATTCTGAAACAAGCCGCACATATACAGTTGTAGTCGAAGTTGAATTTATAACTTCTATAGAAGCAATTTCTGATAAAGAATTACCAATTTATGGAAGCATTTCGTTTGATTTAAGTTTTACGCCCGCAAATGCAATTCATAATTTTACTACCACAGCAAATAATTGTACTATTGAAGGTTCAACGGTTACGGTTACATCAACCGGTGTAACCGGGACATCTGGATGGCGTGCAACTATTTTTCCAAAACAAACAATTAGTATAAAAGATGAAGAATCTGGTAAAACAGTTTCATTCTTGGTACAAACTGTTGCCAATCCTGAATATACAATTATGCTTTCGTCTGAACTTGAAGGAGATAATCCATTAAATTACACAGCCGAATTTAGTAGTTTGCAATATGACCGTCCATGTTTGGGATTATATTTACATCAAAATACAAACTATGTTTTTAGATGTGAAGATGCACGTAATACGGACAGTGTATTTTTCTTATTTGATTCCAATTACTCAGAGCTAAATAAAGTTGATGTTGGTCCTATGAATTTTACCCCTGATTCTGATGGAATTTATTATATTGTAATTTTGAATTATTATCTTGATAGAGATGGAGCAACAATTCTTTATATTACCACTACAGATTAAAGCATCTTGATTGCATCGGGGCGTTGCGGGGTGTCCCCGCTGGGTGGGTAGCGGAAAACGGTGGTGGATACCACCTGAACTGACCCCCAAAAGTTAGACACTTTTGGAGGTTAGAAAATGGGATTTACATGCCAGTACCCGATTGACTTTAGGGTTAAAGTTCTATCAGAATATAAGCAAGGAAAAGTCGGATATAAAACCTTAGCTAACAAGTATGGACTAAAACGTGATACAGTTAGGTATTGGGTTTTACAAGAAAAATCCGATAGTTTCGTGCTTATGGATACAAAGAACAAAGAAACAGTTGATGAGACACAGAAGGATATCGAGTTCTACAAAACTGAAGCAGAATACTGGAAGACTTATGCAAAGAAGCTTGAAGCAATAAGATTTCCAGAAAGTAAAAAAAAACAGCAATCGAAACAATCAAAGAATTACACAAGAAAGGACACGCAATAAAATTTCTTTGTAAGATTGCAGGTATAAGCCGGGCTACTTTTTATTATCAGAAAGATAACACAAGGAAAACTGATAAGGACCTTGAAACACTAGAGATGATAAAACAACTGCCCGAAAAACAATTACGCTACGCTGGAGCTAAGTCAAAAGCTCAATACCTAAAGCTCCGGTTTGGCGTACAAATGAATCACAAAAGGATTTTGAGGGTATCAAATCTTTATGGGATTCGTGTT
>JAEEGL011617592.1_pt1 | contig 19642 bp, 17 predicted proteins | sample 9134231 | NCBI WGS metagenome assembly JAEEGL01 (sample SAMN16246548, study PRJNA631951) | gut metagenome | biome: gut microbiome; feature: rumen; material: fiber-attached | host: Bos | place: Iran: Karaj | collected 2018-10 | reverse complement strand
GGGAGACCCGGGTAGTTCCGTGTTCTTTGTGTCACTCGAAGACAAGCTGATGCGTTTGTTTGCTTCTGAGCGTATCGCCTCAGTGATGGACCGTCTGGGCTTCAAGGACGGCGAGATGATTGAGAGTCCGATGATTTCAAAGAGTATCGAGCGTGCGCAGAAGAAGGTTGAGGAGAACAACTTCGGTATTCGTAAGCGTCTGATAGAGTACGACGATGTGATGAACAAGCAGCGTACCGTCATCTACGAGAAGCGTCGTCACGCCCTTATGGGAGAACGAATCGGTATGGATATCTCAAACATCATCTGGGACCGTGTCGTGAACATTATTGAGAACTCCGGTGACTATCAGGGCGTGAAGGAAGAGTTCCTGCACATCCTCTCTATGGAAGTACCATTTAGCGAGGAAGAGTATATCAACCAGCCCCGAGAGGTGCTCACGGAGAATGCCTTCCAGGCCGCCATCGGCAACTTCAACCGTAAGACGGAGAAGATACAGAGTGTTGCACAGCCGATTATCGCACAGGTCTTTGAGAACCAGGGCCACATGTACGAGCGTATTATGGTGCCCATCACCGACGGCCGCAGGATGTTCAATATTCCTTGTAACCTGAAGGAAGCCTACGAGACGGAGTCGAAGAGTGTGGTGAAGGAGTTCGAGAAGAGCATCCTTCTGCATATCATCGACGACTCGTGGAAGGAGAACCTCCGTCAGTTGGACGAGCTGAAGCACTCCGTGCAGAACGCATCGTACGAACAGAAAGACCCGCTCTTGATCTTCAAGCTCGAGAGTGCGAAGGTATGGGATGCGATGATCAACGAGATGTACAACAGGATCTGCAGCATATTGACCCGTGCGCAGATTCCAGAAATGCAGCAGCAACAGGTTCAGGAGGCAGCTCCCGAACAGCGTACGCAGCGCAGCCAGTACACTGAGAGCAAGCAGAATATCGGTGAAGAGCAGCTCGTGGACAAAAACCAGCAGGCTGCAGCCCAGCATGACACCAGGGCCCAACAACCCCGTACACCGATCATCAAGGACAAGCTGCCCGGACGCAACGACCCATGTCCTTGTGGCTCAGGAAAGAAGTTCAAGAACTGCCACGGCAAGGGAATCGTGTAATTAACAATTAACAATTTAGGATTAATAATTATGATTACCATAAGTAATCTGAAGAAATCGTTTGGGAAGACAGTGGCCAGTGATATCCCGGAGTTTGTAGTGAACGACGGTGATATCCTGGGACTGGTGGGCAACAACGGTGCCGGCAAGACCACACTGTTCAGAATGATCCTCGATCTGCTGAAGCCGGATGAGGGAATGGTGAGCATCGACGGTATCAACCCTGCCGACAACGAGGAGTGGAAAGACACCACCGGAGCCTATATCGATGACGGTTTCCTCATCGACTTCCTCACACCAGAGGAATATTTCGCCTTCCTGGGCAAGATCAACAACATCCCACAGGAACAGGTGGATGAGCGGTTGAAGGATTTCGAGCGTCTGGCAGGCGGAGAGATCTTTGGCCAGAAGAAACTGATAAGGAACCTCTCTGCCGGAAACAAACAGAAGGTTGGCATCATCTCTGCCCTCTTCATGAGACCGAAGCTCGTAATCCTTGATGAACCGTTCAACTTCCTCGACCCGTCGAGTCAGAATATCCTGAAACATGTGCTCACCAACTATGCCCAGGAGAACAGTGCCACACTGCTCATCTCCAGTCATAACCTCGCGCACACCGTAGATATCAGTACGCGTATCGCACTGTTGGAGAAGGGACAGATCATCCGTGACCTGCCGAATGCTGAGGGAAGTGCCAGGACTGAGCTCGAGAACTATTTCGAGACAGAGGGCTGACATCCTCATTTTTAGGTATTTTGAGGCTTCTACGGGACATTGCAACCCAGTTGCACAGAAAAAATCCGTAACTTTGCAGGCGTTATGAAACTATCGGATTTAAAGACAGGCGAGAAAGGAATTATCGTCAAAGTGTTAGGCCATGGTGGATTCCGCAAACGCATCATTGAGATGGGATTCATCAAAGGCAAGGAAGTGGAGGTGTTGCTCAATGCCCCACTGCAAGACCCTGTGAAGTACAAGCTGATGGGCTATGAGGTCAGTCTCAGGCATCATGAGGCGGAAATGATTGAAGTAGTGGACAGTGGACAGTGGACATTGGACAGTTATGATGACTCACATGATAACCAAGGTAATCAGAACTCTCCACTGTCCACTATCAATTCCCGACTCCACGAAGACGACTATATCCAGCATATCGCGAAGCGGGAGCGACGAACGATCAATGTCGCCCTTGTGGGTAATCCCAACTGCGGAAAGACATCGCTGTTCAACTACGCCTCCGGTGCCCACGGACATGTTGGCAACTACTCCGGTGTGACGGTAGATGCCACAGAGGCCCATGCCTCGTTTTTCGGATACGAATTCAATCTGACTGACCTGCCCGGCACCTATTCGCTCAGCTGCTACTCTCCTGAGGAGCTGTATGTCAGAGAGCATCTTACGGAGAAGATGCCGGATGTGGTCATCAACGTCATCGACGCCTCAAACCTCGAACGCAACCTCTATCTCACCACACAGCTTGTGGATATGAACATACGTATGGTCTGTGCCCTGAATATGTATGACGAGTTTGAGCGCAGGGGGGACAGTATCGACATCGAGAAGCTGAGCAAGTTGTTTGGTATGCCGATGATCCCCACCTCGTTTAAGAACGGTGACGGTGTGAAGGATCTCTTCAAGGCTGTCATCCAGGTGTATGAGGGCACGAGCAAGTCGGCCCGTCACCTGCATATCAACTACGGCCACGAGATAGAAGACGGTATCGCACATATCCAAAAATACCTCAAGGCTGACGAGCATATCACACAACACTACTCTACCCGATACTTGTCGCTGAAGCTGTTGGAACACGACAGTCAGGTGCTCGACTATCTGGGGCATCACATGAAAGGGGAGAACCGCATGAAGGACTTCCAGAACCTGACCACAGAGCGAGACAAAGCCTCGACGCGTGTAAAGGAAGAGACTGGCAACGACTCCGAGACAGCCATCATGGATGCCAAGTACGGCTTTATCAACGGTGCGCTGAGAGAGGCCGGTTATAAGACGGGCACCAAGGAAGACACCTATCACACCACCCACATGATAGATGCAGTGCTGTCGCATAAATACTTCGGATTCCCGATCTTCTTCCTCGTTTTGTTTGTGATGTTCCAGACTACGTTCTCGCTCGGCCAGTATCCTATGGACTGGATTGAAGAGGCTGTAGCCTGGATAGGAGATTATATCGGTGCCACCATGCCCGAAGGGCCGTTGAAGGCGATGCTTGTTGACGGTGTGATTGGCGGTGTGGGAAGCGTCATCGTGTTCCTGCCACAGATACTGATACTCTATTTCTTCATCTCAATGATGGAGGACTCGGGATATATGGCACGTGCCGCTTTCATCATGGACAAGCTGATGCACCAGATGGGACTACACGGGAAGTCGTTCATCCCGCTGATAATGGGCTTCGGCTGTAACGTGCCGGCAGTGATGGCCACAAGAACCATCGAAAGCCGCAGGTCGAGGATCATCACGATGATGATACTGCCGTTTATGAGTTGTTCAGCCCGTCTGCCGATCTACATCATGATAGCAGGCACCTTCTTCTCACTGCACTACCGCTCATGGGTGATGCTGTCGCTCTATGCCATCGGCATAGCGATGGCGGTGATTGTCAGTAAGATCTTCTCATCGCTGGTCATCAAAGGCGAGGACACCCCATTCGTGATGGAACTTCCACCCTACCGTTGGCCAACAGGCAAGGCCATCATGCGTCATACTTGGGAGAAAGGAAAGGAATATCTAAAGAAGATGGGAGGCGTCATCCTCGTGGCATCGGTGATTGTATGGGCACTGGGCTATTTCCCGCATAATGACGAGCTTAGCCGTGAGCAACAGCAGGAGCAGAGCTATATCGGCAGGATGGGAAAGGCCGTGGAACCGGTCTTCATGCCGCAGGGCTTCAACTGGAAACTCGATGTCAGTCTGATAGCAGGTGTCGGAGCAAAGGAGATCGTCGCCTCATCCATTGGCGTGCTCTATTCAGGAGATGATTCGTTCGGAGATGATGAGTCGTTCTCTGACGATACCGAGAAATACGGCCGTCTGCATCAGGCGATGGTGAAAGAAGGGATTACACCACTCGCCTCGTACGCGTACCTTATATTTATATTACTCTACTTCCCGTGTATCGCCACCATCGCAGCTATCAAGAACGAGACCGGTTCGTGGCGGTGGGCTGCCTTTGCCGCCGGATATACCACTGTGGTGGCGTGGGTGATGAGTGCTATCATCTACCAAATAGGAAGCATGGTTAATTGAGAATTGAGAATGGAGGATTGAGAATTGAAAGGAGAGAAGATCATATTGGGAATCGACCCGGGAACGAACCTCATGGGATATGGCTTGCTAAAGGTGACCGACGGCAAGGCACAGATGATGACGATGGGTGTGATCGATCTCAGGAAATTTCCCGATGCCTACCTGAAACTCGGACATATCTTTGAGAGGGTGACAAGCATTATCGACGGATTCCTGCCTGACGAGATGGCTATCGAGGCCCCTTTCTTCGGAAAGAACGTGCAGTCGATGCTGAAGTTGGGAAGAGCCCAGGGGACCGCCATCGCAGCAGCCATCCATCACGGTGTACCCATCCACGAGTATGCCCCGATGAAGATCAAGATGGCTCTGACCGGTAATGGCGGGGCATCAAAGGAACAAGTGGCAGGCATGCTCCAACGGCTGCTGAAGATACCCGACGAGGAGATGGGAAAGTTTATGGATGCCACTGACGCTCTCGCTGCGGCATACTGTCATTTCCTGCAGATGGGAAGACCAGAGAGTGATGTAAAATACCGTGGATGGAAGGATTTCGTAAATAAGAATCCAGAAAAGGTAAAAAAGTGAAAAGGTGAAGACAATAGAATTGATAAATGCGAGGGCGAGGAAGCCGGAATGGTCGATGGCAGAGCCCGTGAACTTCTCACTCGAAGAGGGAGAACACATCGCCATCGTAGGTCGTAACGGTGCCGGCAAGACCATGTTTGTCGATATGCTCACCGGCAAGCATCCGGCTTTTCCTGACATGGTGAGATATGGGTTCGATGCGCCATACGACAATCTGAAAGACATCTCCTTCCGTGATACCTATGGAGGGGATAACGACAGAACCTATTTCCTCCAGCAGCGCTGGAACCAGATGGAGATCGACGAGGAAACACCAACGGTGGGCCAGAAACTTGAAGAGGCCTATCAGTTGGCTGGTGAGGACACGCCCGAGCGCAGGTCACTGCAGAAGCATATCTACGAGATCTTCCACCTAGAGCCGTTGCTTGACAAGTACATCATACTGTTGTCGAGCGGAGAACTGAGGAAATATAAGCTGGCATCGTCGCTGTTTACGAATCCCAAGGTGCTGATAATGGAGAACCCGTTTATCGGACTGGACAAAGAGACGAGGGAACAGCTGAAGGAACTGATGACAATGCTCGCCAAAGAGCAGGGACTACAGATGATCCTTGTGTTGGCAAAAACTGACGAGATACCGGCGTTTATCACGCATCTCGTGGAGGTGAAGGGAATGAAGGTTATGCCAAAAACATCGAGGAAGGAGGAAGGAGGAAGGAGGAAAGAGAATACTACTGCTACTGAGAACTCCCTCCAAGGTAATCTCACTCCACACTCCCCACTCCACACTCCTCAAGAAACCATCCGATTCAACAAAGTGAGCATCCGCTACGGTTCGCGAACGATACTGAAGGATCTGGACTGGACGGTGATGAAGGGAGAACACTGGGCTTTGAGCGGACAGAACGGATCGGGGAAATCAACGTTGCTATCACTGGTGTGTGCGGATAATCCCCAGAGCTATGCCTGCGACATATCGCTGTTCGGACATAAGCGAGGCTCTGGAGAGAGTATCTGGGACATCAAGAAACATATCGGCTATGTCTCGCCAGAGATGCATCGCAGCTACAAGCAGAACATCCCCGCGATACAAATTGTTGCCAGTGGTCTGAAAGACACCGTGGGACTATACACAAGACCCAACGAACGCGAGAAGGAGCAATGCCGTAAATGGCTCAACGTCTTCGGTATAGGACACCTGGAAGAGAGATGTTTCCACGAGATGTCGAGTGGAGAGCAACGACTGGTGCTCTTAGCGAGAGCTTTTGTCAAGGAGCCGGATCTTCTGATCCTCGATGAGCCCCTTCACGGACTGGATGACCTCAACCGCAGGATGGTAAAAGAAATCGTAGACAAGTATTGTGAGGATCCCTCACGAACACTTATCTACGTTACCCATTATCAGGAAGAGCTGCCTAACTGTATCGACCATTCGATCTTCCTCAATAAGAACAATTAATCATTTGCCTTCCAGAAGTGCTGCCGTGCGAACTCTCGACAGTGTCTCCGGTGTCATCTGCAAATAACTGGCGATATAAACCAGCGGTGCCCTGAGCACCAGCTGCGGCTGGTTCTTCACCAACTTGGAATAACGGTCCTGAGCACTCTCAAAGCGCAGCATATCAGCATGATGCTGAGAGAGTATCAGCGATTCCTCAAGAATCTTTCGATAGAGAATCTGGATGTTCACACTCTTCATCGCAACCGCCTCCAGGTCGGCCTTCGGCAATGCGATAAGGACGGTCGGCTCCAGTGCCTTTATCTGCAACTGAGAAGGCTGTTCACGGAATAGGCTCTCGATACACATTACGATTGTGTTCTCGGTTGCCATATACTCCGTCAGTTCCTTACCGTTCTTATAGTAATACTGACGCACCAGGCCTTTGACAACCCAATAGATATTCGTACACGTCTCTCCCTCACGGAGAACCATCTCGTTTTTTGCAAACTTCATTGGCAGAAGGATGCTCTCAAGAAGATCAAGCTCTTCATGAGTCATTGTACTGTAACGACGGGCCAGCTCGCGGGCCACATCTCTTGTGGTAATACTAACGTTAGGCATAGGTCTTGCTATTATTTCGATTTTCAAATTGTTCCTTTAATCAAGTTTCAATACGGCAAGGAAGGCTTTCTGCGGCACCTCCACATTACCAATCTGTTTCATACGTTTCTTTCCGCGCTTCTGTTTCTCCAACAGTTTGCGCTTACGCGACACGTCACCGCCGTAGCACTTCGCAGTCACATCCTTTCGTACTTGTTTCACCGTCTCACGGGCAATGATCTTCGCACCGATGGCAGCCTGAATGGCGATGTCAAACTGCTGACGCGGAATCAGTTCCTTCAGTTTCTCACACATACGACGGCCAAAGGTCACTGCGTTATCCTGATGCGTTAGCGTAGAGAGCGCATCCACCGGTTCACCGTTGAGCAGGATGTCGAGCTTCGCCAGTTTCGAAGGCCGGAAGCCATCAATATGATAGTCAAACGAAGCGTAGCCCTTTGAGATACTCTTCAGTTTATCGTAGAAATCGATCACAATCTCACCCAGCGGCAACATGAAGTGCAGCTCCACGCGATTTCCGCTGACATACTGCTGGTCGATCAATTCACCGCGCTTGTCGAGACAGAGTGTCATAATCGGACCTATAAAGTCGGAAGCCGTGATGATGGAAGCACGGATATACGGTTCCTCAATATGGTCAATCATCGTCTGGTCGGGCAGCCCTGACGGGTTATGCACCTCCTTCACCTCACCCTGCTTCGTATAACACATATACGACACGTTAGGCACCGTGGTGATGACATCCATATCAAACTCACGGTCGAGACGTTCCTGAATGATCTCCATATGCAACAGGCCAAGGAATCCACAACGGAATCCGAAGCCCAGCGCCACAGAGCTCTCTGGTGTGAATGTCAGCGATGCATCGTTCAACTGCAGTTTCTCCAGCGATGCACGAAGGTTCTAGTAGTCAGTGGGATCGATGGGATAGACACCGGCGAACACCATCGGCTTCACCTCCTGGAATCCCTCGATGGCAGCATCACAGGGGGTAGCCACCTGCGTGATGGTATCACCCACCTTCACCTCCTTCGAGTTCTTAATACCCGAAATGATATACCCCACATCACCGGTACGCAGTTCCTTACGCGGCACCATCTCCATCTTCAGCACGCCCACCTCATCGGCATCATACTCCATTCCAGTATTGAAAAACTTCACGTGATCACCCTGACGGATCACACCATTCACAATCTTGAAGTAGGCGATGATGCCTCGGAACGAGTTAAACACCGAGTCGAAGATCAGTGCCTGGAGCGGTGCTTTCTCATCACCCTCGGGATGCGGGATGCGTTCCACGATGGCATCAAGCACCGCTTCGATACCCTCACCTGTCTTTCCCGAGGCACGAAGGATCTCCGAACGGTCACAGCCGATAAGGTCAACGATCTCATCCTCCACCTCGTCGGGCATGGCCGAAGGCATATCTATCTTATTGATTACAGGGATGATCTCCAGATTATGGTCGATGGCCATATAGAGGTTGGAGATGGTCTGCGCCTGAACACCCTGCGTGGCATCGACCACCAACAGTGCCCCCTCGCAGGCTGCGATGGAACGGCTCACTTCGTATGAGAAGTCAACGTGTCCCGGGGTATCGATAAGGTTCAGTATATATTTCTCGCCATTGTGCATATACTCCATCTGGATGGCGTGGCTCTTGATGGTGATGCCACGTTCACGCTCCAAATCCATATCATCAAGCATCTGTCCCTCGGTGACTTGGATGGTCTTCGTGAATTCCAGCATTCGGTCGGCTAAGGTAGACTTGCCGTGATCGATATGCGCAATGATACAAAAGTTTCTAATATGATTCATTTAGTAAATGTCAATCTTTGAAGTGCAAAGTTACAAAAAATACTTCGTATCGCCAATAATTTAGTTTTTTTTTGTACTTTTGCAGCGAAAAAATAGCATTCATTATGAAAAAAGTATTAGTATTTGCTACATTGGCACTGTTTTTGGCTTCATGTCAAGAGTCTTTGGAAGAGAGATGTGCCCGTGAGGCGAAAGAGTATACCGCCAAGAATTGTCCCGCGAAAATGGACCAGAACATTATTATGGACAGTCTCACTTTCGAGAAGGAGAGCCACACCCTTCACTACTATTACCGTCTGACGGGACTGGCCGACAAGGAAGGAGCCCTCGACAATATTGATGCCAAGAAACTGCTCAAGGACATGCTCAAGAACACGACATCGATGAAGACATATAAGGACAACGGGTATAACTTTGCCTATACCTACCGTTCGGAGAAAGACCCGAAGAAAGTGCTCTTTGAGACGACCTTCACCAAAGAAGACTACAAATAATTCTTCTTTGAAATGATTTTTTTGTCCGAAATTGTTGTTTTTTGATAAGAAAGTTGTATATTTGCACAAAAATATCATCAATCTATGCAAGAACTTGAACTAAAATCCGTTATTAAGGTCTGTCAGCTGGACGAGTTGACCGCTGAAGAACAGCATATCGTAGAGATGGCCATCGACGCCACCAGCAGGAGTTATGCACCCTATTCGAAGTTCCATGTAGGAGCTGCAGTACGTCTTGATAACGGTGTCGAGATAGCCGGTTGTAATCAGGAGAATGCCGCCTACCCCTCTGGTCTGTGTGCTGAGCGTACGGCTCTCTTCTATGCAGGAGCAGAGTATCCCGACACTGGCGTCAGTCTGCTGGCGATAGCTGCCCGCGGCACCGACGGTGAACTCACCGAAGAGCCTACAGGTCCATGCGGCTCATGCCGACAGGTGATTATAGAAAGTGAGACACGTGCCGGACATCCGATACGTATACTACTCTACGGCCGTAAGTATGTCTACGTGATTGAGGGCATCCGTCCACTGATGCCGCTCACGTTCGCAGAGTTCTGAATCATTCAGATTTTACTGACCTCACAGATTTCTCAATAGTAACAGCCAAGACCAAGAGCGGTGGAAAGGGAGTCGAGGTGAAAGTCGTAGTCGAGATTCTCCTCGTCGACCTTAACAAAGTGTTTTTTGCCTTGGATAGAGTCCTTGGGTGACTCCCAGATGATATTTTCGAAACGGATGCTGTCAGAGGTTGTTACTTTCGGAGTCCTGAGAAGGGTATTGTGGAAATGATACTCGAAGGCGACAACGGTATCCCTCACTCCACCCATCATTACATCTTCATCGTAGCCTGTGAGAATTGACGACGTACAGCTCAGTCGCAGCAGCGGAATGTCTACTGAACCCAGATAGTTGGTGAAACGCAAGGCAGCACCCCTTTCGGCAGAGAAGGGATAAAACTGTGCAAGCGTGCAGTGACTAATGTCAGCCACACCGCCAACGAGAGACACACAGTCGCCCAAAGTGTTGCTGAACTGGCAGTCGACCAGTGACACATATGAGTTGACGGCTCTCAGACCATAGCCCTTGGCATTATGGACGATACAGTTGTTCATTGAGAGACGCACACGGGTGGTGTCGAGAGCAGCAGAGTCGACCACTACAGCATCGCAAGCATTGCGTATCTCCGAACCAGTGAAGCTGCCACCCGATGATGACTGAAAGAAATGCACTCCACCCCACTGACCACTAACACGGTCGTAAGGCAGATAGGAGAACATACGGTCGAGACGGTCGCCACGAAGCAGGCTGTTCTCTACCGTCAGACTTCCGAACACCTCGATGCCAGCCTTGTCATGGAAGTAGAGCGTGGTGTTACGAAGAGTGAGGCTCGCTCCCTCAGCGATGGTCATCGTACCATATATAATAATAGGTGTAGGCGAATCTATCAGCTGCTGACCTGTGATCAGAGGGTCGTAGAGTTTCTCGGCATCCCACGTCCATGCTCTGAGGTTCACCTTTTGCTGCAGACCACTCTCAAGCGCGAAGACGAGATCATCCTCTATCAGTGCCGGTTCCGGCTGTGATACCTCTGCAGATGTGAGTTCCACGAAGACGAGGATGCTGTCGTTGCGACGTATCTCGATGTCGCTCACCTGGGAACCAAGGGTATTGTCGAGGTAGGAGCCGTCGACATTCACACGAAAGCCCGTCTGATTCCTGCGGTTAAGATGGACATCGGCAATACGGAGGCCGTCGTCATTGTTGTTACGAACCCAAAAGGTGTATGTGGACGATGGCGTCCGCGAAAAAACTGTATCAAGACTGACGGTGTCGGTCGAGAAAGAGAGGCGCAGGCTGCTACTGGTACTGAAGTTGTCATCGTCAGCACAAGCCGCCACCAAGACAGCAATGAGGATATAAAAAATCCGTTTCATACTATGTACAAAACGGATTATTCAAAGATTTATTGTATCTTTACTTGCCAAAGTAGCGCTTCAGAAGTCCTGCGAAGCCGGCACCATGACGCGCCTCATCCTTTGCCATCTCATGAACGGTGTCGTGAATAGCATCGAAACCGGCAGCCTTAGCGTTCTTTGCGATACGGAACTTATCCTCACAAGCACCAGCCTCGGCAGCAGCACGCTTCTCAAGGTTAGTCTTGGTGTCCCATACGCACTCACCCAGGAGCTCAGCAAAACGTGAAGCATGGTCAGCCTCCTCGAAAGCATAGCGCTTGAATGCTTCTGCAATTTCGGGATAGCCCTCACGGTCAGCCTGACGGGCCATAGCAATATACATACCTACCTCACTGCACTCACCATTGAAGTGGTCGCGAAGGTCGTTGATCATCTCCTCACTGACACCCTCTGGCTTACCGTCGCCAATCTTGTGAACAGTAGCATAGGTCACGTCACCGGTATCCTGGAGTTCAGAAAACTTTGAGGCAGGAGCCTTACATACCGGACACTTCTCGGGAGCAGCATCGCCCTCATAGATAAAGCCGCAAACGGCACAGATAAATTTCTTCTTCATAATAGTTTTTTGTTTAGTAATTAATAATATATTAAAAAAAGAATCACTTCACACAATAAAACACTGTCTCCGTAAGCCGGGTTCTGTTTTAGCCTGTCATCTATCTACTCCATAAGTCACCTCATGGCTCTAGCGTTCTACCCTCCATCGTGACAAGCTCGGGCGGGCTACCCTATATGACGATGGTATACGCGAACTTGCAGCCTCCAGTCGGCACAGCCCTGCGATCACCCGCAGGCTGGTGGTCTCTTACACCACCTTCTCACCCTTACCCCAAGGGGCGGTCGTTCTCTTCTGCCGGCACCTACTGTCACCAATAGCTTCTACTTTCAGAAGTGGAGTGCCCTGTGCTGCCCGGACTTTCCTCTGACACATGTGCCAGCGACAAGCCGAAACAGTGTTTTCGATTGCAAAGATAGCTATTTTAATTGAAATATGAAAGCAAAGGCAGAAATAATTAACCAACAAAACGCAATAATTAAAAGACCGTAATTAAAAAGATATATATTTATTAATTTTGTCAACAATTTAAGAATTCAACTGTTAAACGCAAATAGCTTTTAAATCAGTGGCAGAAGTGTTAAAATGGGACAAAATATAACGACAAATTGTCAGTTTCACGAAAAATGCACCTATCTTTGCACTCGGAAACAATGAGCAAAGGCTCAGAATCAACAATATGTGGAATTTAAAATCATAACAAAATGAACGCAAATATGAAAAAGATTGTAAATGTAGCTACGCCAGCCGTATGCGCTGTAGCACTCGTATTGTCGGTTGTTGCATTCAACAAGACTAACGCAGCCACCACTCCCTCTCCGACACCTGTCGTTGCATCTGCACCCGCAGGTCAGCCCGTAGACCTCACCTATGCCGCAGAGAAGGCACTGCCATGTGTGGTTTATATTAAGAACACCCAGAACTCAAAGGTACAGACAGTAGAGTACTCCGACCCCTTCGAGGACTTCTTCTCCGACCCCTTCGGAGGATTCTTCGGACGCGGACAGCAGGGACAGGGCAATGGCGGCCGTCGCCAGCGTCAGGTACAGACTCCAAAGCGTGTGGCAGCGGGGTCAGGCGTGATCATCTCTGCCGACGGATATATCGTAACGAACAACCACGTCGTTGACGGTGCCGACGAACTGATGGTAACACTCAACGACAACAAGGAGTACTCAGCCCGCATCATCGGAGCCGATGCCACCACAGACCTCGCACTCATCAAGATTGACGGAAAGAACCTGCCTGCCATTGTTATTGCCAACTCCGACGACGTGAAGGTCGGTGAATGGGTACTTGCAGTAGGCAACCCTTTGGGACTGAACAACACCGTCACTGCAGGTATCGTATCGGCAAAAGCCCGCTCGATGCAGGAACCAGGCAAGGTGACATCGATGATTCAAACTGATGCTGCCATCAATCAGGGCAACTCTGGCGGTGCACTCGTAAACACCAACGGTGCACTGATTGGTATCAACGCCATGATAGCATCGCCTACAGGCTCGAACATCGGCTACGGATTCGCCATTCCTACAAGTATCATGAACAAGGTAGTTGACGACATCAAGAAATACGGTACCGTGCAGCGTGCTATGATCGGCATCCAGGGCGGTGATGTAAGCGACTATGTGGACGCTGAGAAGGAAAAAGGCAACGAGGTTGACATGGGTACGATGGAAGGTGTATTCATCGGAAAGGTTATTGAGGACGGTGCTGCTGCCGATGCCGGCCTGAAAGAAAAAGACGTGATTACGCATATCGACGGTCAAAAGGTAGCTAAGTTCGGTGACCTCACAGGCATCATCGCACAGAAGCGTCCCGGCGACAAGATCACCATCACCTATCTGCGTAACAAGCAGAAGAAGACCGCTACCCTCACCCTGAAGAACGAAAAGGGCAACACGAAGGTTGTGAAAGATGCCGACCTCGACATCCTCGGAGGAACATTCCGTCCTGTAACAGATTCTCAGAAGGAACAGCTGAACATTGGCTACGGTCTGCAGGTGATGAAGGTAAGCGGTGGCAAACTCAAGGATGCTGGTGTGCCTCAGGGATTCATCATCCAGAAGGTGAACGACCAGAGCGTAAAGGCCATCGATGATTTGCAGAAGATTGTGAAGGAAGCCAACAAGTCGAAGGAGCCCGTACTTTACATCCAAGGTATGTATCCGACAGGAAAGAAAGGTTACTTTGCTGTGCCGCTTGAGGACGAATAATTGGTGAATAGTGAATAGTGAATAGTGAAAAATGAGGAAAAAAAGGCCGCAAATGTAAAATTTTGCGGCTTTTTTTTGGTGATTACAACTATTTGCCTTAACTTTGCACTTTGGCTAAAAGACTAACAACAAGATGAGACAACTGAAAATCACGAAATCGATCACAAACCGCGAGAGTGAAGCCCTTGACAAATACCTACAGGAGATCGGCAAGGAGGAAATGATCACGGTGGAAGAGGAAGTGGAACTGGCACAGAAGATCCGCAATGGTGACCGAAAAGCTTTGGAACGGCTCACGAAGGCAAACCTCCGTTTTGTCGTTTCAGTGGCGAAACAGTACCAGAATCAGGGACTGTCGCTCCCAGACCTTATCAATGAGGGGAACCTCGGACTGATAAAGGCTGCGGAGAAGTTCGACGAGACACGTGGTTTCAAGTTTATCTCCTACGCTGTATGGTGGATACGTCAGAGTATCCTGCAGGCCATTGCAGAGCAGAGCCGTATCGTCAGGCTGCCACTAAATCAGGTAGGGTCTGTAAACAAGATCAACAAGGTGCTCAATAAGTTTGAGCAGGAAAACGAGCGTAAGCCCTCTGTCGAGGAGATTTCAGAAGAGTTGGACATCCCGGAGGACAAGATTGACGAGGCGATGAGTGCCAACGGGCATCATGTATCGGTGGACGCTCCCTTTGTTGAAGGGGAAGACAACAGCCTGCTCGACGTGCTGGTGAACAACGATGCCCCGATGGCAGACCGCGAACTGGTGACAGAATCGCTGAAAGCAGAGATTAACAACGCGCTGAAGTGCCTCAATGAGCGAGAACGCAATGTGGTGGAGGCATTCTACGGCATCAACCAGCAGGAGCTCACACTCGAAGAGATTGGTACGAAGTTCGGACTTACACGTGAAAGAGTACGTCAGATAAGAGAAAAGGCTATCCGTCGTCTGCGAGTATGTACAAAGAATAAAATATTAAAGACATTTTTAGGATAATGAGATTTTGGAAATACACTTTGCCCCTCATCGTAATGATGATGACAGGCACCCTGAAGGTCACAGCCGATCCTGTGATAACGCCAAAGGCATATATGTTCGGCTTTGTGGCAAACTTCAATGACTCCGTGATTTATTTCACAGACATACAGACAGTTGACAGCGTATGGTATGACAAGAAGACGGAATATCTGCTTGGCAGAAGCGGATATTCAAACCAGTTGCGTGACTACTTCACCAATGAGATGAAGAAGCCCCACAGCACATGTATCGTGATCTACGCGCTCAAGCGCAAGGATGCTGAGAAGAAATTCGTGAAACTGAGAAAGAAATACACGGGAAAGAATGCCGGATCTTACGAGATCAGAAACCTCAACGAGAATGAGTTTCACTTCAAAAGCTTAGATATGTCACCGGAGGAAGACGAGACTATAGTCAAAAAGTCGAAGAAAGACAAAAAGGAAGCGAAGAAAAACAGAAAGAAAGAGAGAAGGATGCCACCTCCTGACGGAAAGATGCCGCCAAGACGATAAAGAAATCCCTCAGCAGCTGCTGAGGGACTTTTTTTATCTAGGATTATTCTCTTCGAAGATCTTCATACGTTCTTCCAATTGTTCATACTGATGATCTTCAATAAACGATGTACATACACGAAGGCCTTCCTGCTCTGATCCACAGGTAATAAGACAGATGGCCGACACGCCGTAATACATCAACTCACGTGCAAGTTCACCTGACGTCATACCGGGATAACCGATGGTAAAATAGAAGCCGTCGGCAATAGGCTCATCAAGGTCTTTGTCGTAAACTACATAGAAGTTATGGCGACAGAAAATTTCCTTTAGCTTTCTGGCTCGCTCACCATATATGCTGATTTCCTTACGAAAGTCGTACTTACCCTCGTAGGCTGCCTTCAGCATCGCAGCCATAGCATACTGCGCACTGTGACTCGTGCCAGAACTCAGGGCATAAAGCATACGGGTAGAGAATACGGGGCCGAATGGCAGACCCTGATACCGCTCTGAGAGCGCATCGTAATGACGATGGAAAAGAGCGTCGGAGATACATGTCACACCAATACGTTCACCGGCATAACTGAAAGCCTTAGAACCGCTGATAAGCAGCATGTAATTATCGGTATAACGGGCAACCGTCGCCTGATAGGGCGGCTCAAAAGGTGTCGAGAGATCCTTGCGGAAGTCCATAGCGAAATAAGCAAGGTCTTCCATTACGATGACATCGTACTTTGTGGCCAGTTCTCCAATAACCTTCAGTTCTTCTTCCCGCAGACAGATCCATGAGGGATTGTTGGGATTGGAGTAGACGATGGCACAGATGTTACCCTTGTTCATATAACTCTCGAGCTTAGGACCCAGCTTCTCACCTCTAAAGTCGTAGACATCAAACGTCTCATACTTCACGCCCATCACTTGTAACTGCATCTTCTGTACAGGGAATCCTGGATCGATGAAGAGTACGGTGTCTTTCTGCTTGTCACGCTGCGAACAGGTGAGGAAAGAGGCAAATGTTCCCTGCATGCTTCCGCTAACGGGGATACAACCCTCAGGGCGTATATCAACACCGATGAACGCCTTCACAAACTGCGATGCAGCCTCCTTCAGCACAGGAGCACCCTGAATATCAGGATAGCTATGGGCAATACCGTCCTGCAGTGCCTTAATCTGAGCATCTACTCCCACCTGAGCAGCAGGTAGGCCGGGGATACCCATCTCCATCTTGATAAACTCTACCCCACTCGCTTTCTCCGCTTTCGCAGCGACCTGCTTCACCTCACGGATAGTTGCCTTCGCAAAGTCCTTGATGCCGAGTTCAGCGACCAGTCCGTCGACAATCTCTTTCTTAATAGGAGTAATCATAATTATTAATTACTAATTCTTAATCATTAATTACTTCTGTGCCTCACGGCCAATAGCCAGTGCCTTGATATTTGCCTCTACTATAGCCTCCCCCTTACGACCGAACACACGACGGATAGCATCTTCAAGTTTGTCGTATTCAATACCCAGAGCCTTCTGGGCTGCACCAAGCAGGATCACATTGGCACTACGGGGCACGCCATTATCCTTAGCTGCCTGTTCAATATCGAGAACAATGACATTCTTTATCTTGTTCAAATCAGACTTAATAGTCTCGATATCAGGATAGTTTGGAATATTTACGAAAGGAGTACTCGAAGTAATGATCCATCCGTCTTTTGCAAGGAAAGGCAAATAGCGAAGTGCCTCCATGGGTTCCATAGAGATGATAACGTCGGCACCTCCGAGCGCAATAAGGTCGCTCGCAATGGGATCGCTGGAGATACGCAGGTTTGACTGCACGTCGCCACCACGCTGAGACATTCCGTGAACCTCTGCCTGCTTGATATACAGATTCTCCTTCATGGCTGCCTCGCCAATGATGGTTGCGATAGAGAGGATACCCTGTCCTCCTACTCCGCAAAGTATAATGTCTGTTTTCATATTCACTATTCTCTATTCGTTATTCACTTTTTCTCTGCAGCCTTCTTCTGTTTCAAGTGGCGCTGCAGCGTCTGCATACACTCACGACGGGGGATGATGACACTCACGCCATGATAGTTGATCTCATCACGGATGGCCTGAGTGATCTCAGGCATATTCTTAGGGATAGGATTGACCACCTTGAGATGATCCTCGCTAAGGCCCAAACCCTTACAGATAGCCTCAAACTTATTCGTTCCTGCAGAGTCCTGACCTCCCGTCATTGCTGTTGTAAGGTTGTCAGAGATGATGACTGTAATATCTGCATTCTCGTTGATGGCATCAAGCAGACCCGTCATTCCAGAGTGGGTGAACGTAGAGTCACCGATGATAGCAACAGCCGGCCACTGACCTGCATCAGAGGCACCCTTCGCCATGGTGATAGAAGCGCCCATGTCTACACAAGAATGGATGGCCTTGTATGGAGGCAGGAATCCAAGGGTGTAACAGCCGATATCGCCAAACACACGGGCATTAGGATACTCCTTCAGAACCTCGTTAAGAGCGGTATATACATCTCTGTGACCACAACCTTGGCAGAGTGCCGGTGGACGAGGTGTTACATCCTCACAAGGCGCATAGCTTTCGCTGCTCTCTATGCCGAGGGCCTTCTTCAGGAAGTCAGGATTCAGCTCACCAGTACGTGGGAGCTCACCTGTGAGACGGCCTTTGATAACGGCATTACCCGGCATCACGCCACGCACCTGGTCCTCGATGAACGGTTGGCCCTCTTCTGCGATGAGCACATACTCACAGTCGTCGGTCATCCTGCGGATAAGCTGCTTGGGAATTGGATACTGCGAAATCTTAAGTACCGGGAATGGACAACCCTGTGGATAGCACTCCATGAGATAGTTGAATGCAATACCGCTGGCGATAATGCCCAGCTTATGGTCTGCGCCATCGATATACTTATTGTATTTGCTCTCTACAGACATCTGCTCAAGAACGGGCTGCTGACCTGTTACAACGACGTTACGCTTACGGGCGAAAGCAGGCAAGAGCACCCAGTTGGATGCCTGCGCATCGTAGTTGAGTGCATTTTGCTGACGTGGTTCGTCAACGACCTCAACAACCGCACGGGAGTGGGCCATACGGGTAGTGACACGCATCAGCACAGGCAGATGCATCTTCTCAGAGAGTTCGTAAGCCTCAGCCATCATGTCGTAGGCCTCCTGCTGAGAACTGGGCTCCAGTGTAGGAATCATTGCGAACTTACCGTAGAAACGGCTGTCCTGCTCATCCTGCGAGGAATGCATCGAGGGATCATCAGCAACCAGCACGATAAGACCGCCGTTGGTACCTGTCATCGCTGAGTTGACAAAGGGATCTGCACAGACATTCAGTCCCACATGTTTCATACATACCAGCGCTCTCTTGCCCATATACGACATACCGAGTGCTGCCTCCATAGCTGTCTTCTCGTTGGTAGACCAACGACTGTGAACACCACGTTCCTTTGCCAATGGAGAATCTTGGATATACTCCGTGATTTCTGTTGAGGGAGTGCCCGGATAGGCATAGACTCCACTCAGGCCTGCATCCAATGCGCCCTGTGCGATAGCCTCGTCTCCCAATAAAAGCTTTTTCATTTGACTATTTGACTATTAACAAATTCTCTATTTTGCGTGCAAAGATACGAAAAAAAGCGGATTGCACAAAGCAATCCGCCTAATTATTGATAATATTATTAAAAATATTACTCTTCGTCCTTCTGCTCTTCCTCATGCTGCTTGATGAGAGCCTGCTGGATATCGTTCGGAACAAGCTCATAGCTGGCGAACTTGGTATTAAACGAAGCACGGCCTCCGGTAAGGGAGCTGAGAGCGATAGAATAGCTGCTGAGTTCCTTGAGAGGAATCTTTGCAGAGAGTTTCTGATAACCTGCCTCAGAGTCCATACCCATGATAATGGCACGACGACCCTGAAGGTCAGACATCACATCACCCATATAGTCACCGGGCACGAGCACCTCAAGGTCGTAGATCGGCTCAAGCACCTTAGGACCGGCCTCCTTAAAGGCTGCGCTGAAGGC
>JAEEGL014402069.1_pt1 | contig 19643 bp, 15 predicted proteins | sample 9134231 | NCBI WGS metagenome assembly JAEEGL01 (sample SAMN16246548, study PRJNA631951) | gut metagenome | biome: gut microbiome; feature: rumen; material: fiber-attached | host: Bos | place: Iran: Karaj | collected 2018-10 | reverse complement strand
GGTAACATCGTTGATATGAAAATGTATGCGATAGTAAAGCAATAGACGCTTGTTCACTACGATTATGAAAACAAGAGATGAAGTATTAAAATATGGGCTTTCTTTTCCGGATACATATCAGGATGCTCCGTTTCATGATCCAAACTGGCAGCTTGTCAGATACAAGGGGAATCGGAAAGCGTTTCTATGGACATATGAAAAAGACGGCTACATCAATCTGAATGTAAAGACCGATCCTGAGAAAGCATTCTTTTGGCGTCAGATCCATAAGTCAGTTATTCCCGGGTATCATCAAAACAAGGAACACTGGAATACAATCATTTTGGATGGCAGTGTTCCGGATGAAGATATCAGACTTATGATTGCCGAGAGTTATGATCTGATAAGCGACAGCCCGGCGAAGAGAATATATGAAGCGGTAAAGAAAATACCTTTCGGCATGGTTGCCACATATTCCCAGGTGGCTGAGATCGCAGGAGATAAAAAGATGGCAAGAGCAGTGGGAAATGCCCTTCACAAAAATCCTGATCCTGACAATGTTCCCTGTTACCGCGTTGTGAATGCAAAAGGGGAACTTGCCGGAGAATTTGCTTTCGGTGGATTGGGAGCGCAGGCAAAACTCCTGGAAGCGGAAGGGGTAACAGTTATAGACGGGAAGGTTGATCTTAATATTTTTCAGTGGAAAAACTGACTCTGTCCGGAAATAAAACCCGCAGGGGTCAGCACCTGGATCAGGATTTAGTATTGACTTAATCGCCTGTCCGTGATACATTTTGAGAAATAATCAAAATTCCAGAGGAAAGAGAGGTAATCATAATGCGTGTTGAAAAATTTGAGATTGTAATTGCAGATAGTATGATGACCTCGGTTTATGCCTTTTAATCCATGCATGGATAAAATATATTTGGCTTTTGACCGTGGCTTATTTGTCACGGTTTTCTTTTGCCCTATTCGAGCTTAAATTCCGTTAAAAAAGGTCTCCATACTATTAAGTGTTTGTAAATTCATCATATGTATAAAAAAGGAGACAAAAAATTGAATAATATAATTATCAGAAAAGAAACAAAAGAAGACTATTATGCTACAGAACTAATGACAATGCGCGCTTTTTGGAATATACACGGTCCGGGATGTAATGAACATCTGATGGTAAATAAACTTCGAAGCGCAGAGGAATATCTGCCGGAACTAAGCCGTGTTGCAGAGCTTGACGGAAAAATCGTAGGAGCTATTTTTTATTCAAAGTCAAAGGTGGTAGATGGGGATAAAGAACACGAGGTTTTGACCTTTGGCCCCCTCGCTGTGGAACCGACATATTTCAGTATGGGAATAGGCTCACTTTTGCTAAAAGAAACGCTGACACTGGCTGGAGAAGCCGGATATAAGGGCATAGTGATCTGTGGCGAGCCGGAATATTATCCGAAGCACGGGTTTGTGACCTGTGATCATTTTGATATCCATCACCCTGCATTTGGAAATACCGATGCCTTTATGGCATTTCCGTTGAATGAAGGTTTTGAAGATATTCATGGATATTTCTATGAGGCCCCTGTCTTTGAGGAGTGTGAGGATGAAGAGGAAATAATAGAATTCACAAAGGGCTTTCCATATTACAAGCCGTTAAAGCTTTCGTGCCAGTGGCTTCATGTTGAAAAACTGGGAAGGATCTCGGAAGTTAACAAAAATAGTTACAAGATCAGGTTCTGGGAACAGGAGATACAGGCGAAGTTAAAGGGAAACTTTTATGAAGAGGATTCCGAAAAACTGCCGGTTGTAGGCGATTATGTGACATTTTTGTATAACAGGCAAGGAGATTCATTAATCCTCTCAGTCTGTGAGAGGAAGAGTTTACTGCAAAGGCCGGATCAGGCAAAGACCGGAGTCATGCAATATATGGCAGCCAATGTGGATTACCTGTTTATCGTCACATCCCTCAATGAAGATTATAGCTATAACCGTATAGCGAGATACGTTAGCATTGCCACCGGTGGTGGAGTGATACCTGTCGTGATCCTTACAAAATCCGATCTTTGCACAAATCCCGGAAGGTATGTGCGGGAAGTGGAGCAGATTTCAGACAAAGTGCGTGCCCATGCCATTTCTTCCATCTACGGCATTGGACTGGATGAACTGAAGGAATACATGACGTCCGGATCAACCATATGCCTGATGGGTTCTTCGGGAGCGGGGAAATCAACCCTCATTAATTCAATTACAGGTGAAGAGATCATGAAAACATCTGAGATCCGAGAAGATGATGACAAGGGCAGGCACACAACCACATACAGGAAGCTCATCGAACTTTCAAACGGTGTAACCATAATAGATACTCCGGGCATGCGTGAAGTCGGCATGGCGAATGTGCAGGATGGCATCGATGAGACATTTTCCGATATTGTGGAACTTATGAGCAGATGCAGGTTCAGCAATTGCAGACATGATACTGAGCCGGGATGCGCCATAAAAGCAGCCCTTGCAAACGGTGAGTTATCTGAAAAAAGATATGAGTTGTATAAAAATCTTGGCAAGGAAAATACCAGAAATTATGCCATGAAAAAAGAGATATCCAAATGGGCAAAAGCCTATAAAAAGAACAACAAGAGAAATATGTGGGATTAATGGCGATAATTAAAACAATGACTTCAGGAGGTACTGAATGAACAGGGAAGAGTTTCACAGATTCGTTTCAAAGAGCACCGGAAACGAGAGCAATATCTGTCAGATTTATGCATACAAAGACGGTAAGGCGGTGTACGATGATTGCTGGCACGGCTTTACAACAACGGATGCGGTGAACATCAATTCCGTGACGAAAGGCGTGATGGCGCTGCTTGCGGGAATTGCCATCGACAAAGGCTGCATTCAAAGCGTTGATCAGAAGGTGCTCGATTTTTTCCCGGACTATACGGTGAAAAGAGGCGAGAAGACGATTTACGACGTGACCGTAAAGCATCTTCTGACGATGACTGCGCCGTATAAATTCCGGTCGGAACCATGGAAAAAGGTCTGCACATCGCAGGACTGGACGCTTACGGTGCTGGATTTCTTAGGCGGCAGGAAGGGTATTACCGGAGAGTTTAAGTATGCAACGCTCGGAATTCAGATTCTGGCGGGCGTTATCGAGAATGCCACGGGTGAAAAATGTATCGATCTTGCAAACCGCGAACTTTTTGCACCGCTCGGAATTGCGGAACATGTGATTCACGGAGACAGTTCCAAAGAAGATCAGTTTGATTTTTTCATGAACAAAAATCCAAGGAAAAATGAGTGGTATTCGGATCCACAGGGTTCGGTGACTGCAGGCTGGGGACTGTGCATGTCGGCCTGCGACATGGCAAAACTCGGAGAGCTGGTTTTAAACGAGGGAATGTGTGACGGAAAGCAGATTATCTCAAAGAACTACATTTGTGAGATGATTGCACCACATCTGAAACTCGGTGAACGCTTTGGCTTCATGAATTACGGGTACCTTTGGTACAAACCGTTTGATGACCGGGAAGTGTACGCGGCCATCGGCGACAGCGGAAACATTATTTACGTCAATAAGGAAAAGAACGTTTCGGTCGGTATGACCGGAACGTTCAAACCCAGGATTTTCGACAGGGTGGACTTCATAGAAGGAAGCATTCTGCCGATGCTTGAAACAATATAGCAAAGGAGTAATTGCGAAGGAATTATTTCGATGCAGTTACCTGCCCTTTGCGGTAACGACCGAAGAATACGCCGTCGTCGACATACTTGTCAGCCTGCGATACCCACATCGGGAACTGACCGGTTGCGACGGCGGTTTGTCCGTTCAGCATGCCGGTATGGAAAGAAAGATGTCTGTACTGGCGAAGGACAAGTTCCATACGGGTGTAGATGCAGTTCTCCGGTTTTTCATACAGCATGTCATCGGTGAGGGAATCGAGGTATGCGAGGGTTTTCGCTTCAATTTGATCCAGATACTCGAGGAGCTGTTCATCACTTAGTACGACAGATGTAGGATTATCCGGATTGTCCATTCCTTCTTCGTGAAATGACGGTTCGTCGTATACGAACGGGTTAATAAACCATTTATCCGCGGAATGCAGTGCGTGATATGCCCAGCGCCAGCAGGGAGAGCCGCAGCAAAGTGCGTCGCGGTCATAGGTCTGAAGAGAAGTTCTGATATTCATAAAATTCGGCACTACGGTATCTTTAATAATCATACAAAGTTCGTTCATTTTTTTATCCTCCGTGTTGATTTATTTATTTCGTAATTCGTTGCTGTAAAGACTTGCAATGTAGTCTTTCTGATTGTAGAATAGCATTAACGGATGTATTAGTAAATTTGAAATTATCTATAAATACATTCAATAAATTTGATAGATAGTTGCAAGGTGTTTGATAAAGCTTGGAGCGGGGTGCAATGACAATTACTCAGCTGACAACATTTATAAAAATAGCAGAAGAAGGAAACTTCTCCTCAGCCGCGAATTCCTTAGGATATGCGCAGTCGACGGTTACGATGCAGATTAAGCAGCTTGAAGAGGAACTCGGCGTCGAGCTTTTCGACCGTCTCGGAAAGACCGTGAGCCTGACTGCCGCAGGTGAGAAACTGCTTGTGTACGCCGAACGCATGCAACAGCTCGAACGTGAAATTCTGGCAGATGTTCCCGCAGTGGAGGAGCCGTCGGGCGTGCTGAAACTCGGCATTTCCGAATCACTTTGCTACAACCGTTTTCCGCGTATTCTTCTGGAATATAAGAAGTCGTGTCCGAAAGTGGACATCCGGCTTTCTTTTATCACGCATGATACATTCCCGGAGTTGCTGAAAAAAGGAACGCTGGACCTTGTGTATACGCTCAATCCTCTGATTGAGCGGGATGATTTGAAATTGCTTTATAAAGAGAAAGAGAGCCTTGGATTTTACGTCAGTCCCCGGCATCCGCTTGCCTCAAAGAAACGCGTGACTGAACAGAATCTTGCGGATATACCGCTGCTTCTGACCTCGCATAACTGTAATTTCCGAAAGATGCTTCTGGCGGAACTTGAAAAGGCTGAAATCACACCGCGCATTGCACTTGAAACAAGCAGCAAGGAGATTCTTAAGCAGTTTGCGATGAACGAACTCGGAGTTGCATTTATGCCGGATATGGCGGCGGAAGAAGAGGTGCAAAGCGCCAAACTTGTGCGCCTTAACTGGAAGGGCAGTCCGTTTCCTGTTTATTCGCAGGTCTTTGTTCATAAGGACAAGAACGTGAACAAAGCGATGCAGCAGCTGGTGGAAAGTATTGAAGGGTAAATTCCAAGCACTGAAGGGATAAAGGAGAGTTTCGATGACAACGGAAGAAATCAGAAAGAAACTGTTTGAGTTGCAGGATTTAAAATACCGCGATTTTTCGGCCGGATTGTCGCCGACAGTGGAGAAAGAGAATATGATCGGAGTCCGCACGCCGGCGCTCAGAGCATTAGCGAAGGAAATACTTCAGTCAGGGAGAGCGGAAGAGAAGACTTCCAAAGGCGGTGCGAAGGGAGCAAAGTCCGGTGTAGCAAGTGAGCTTTTGGCCTGCGAGGAGTTTATGCGTGACCTTCCGCACCGGTACTTTGACGAAAACCAGTTGCATGCATTTATCATCTCCGGCATGAAAGATTATGATGCCTGCATGGAGGAACTGGAGAAGTTTCTTCCGTATGTGGACAACTGGGCGACCTGCGATCAGATGTCGCCGAAGATTTTTAAAAAGCATAAAGAGGACCTTTTAAAGCATGTTAAAGTCTGGATGAAATCCAAAGAAACATTTACCATCCGATTCGGTGTGGGGATGTTGATGGAGCACTATCTGGATGAGGATTTTGACCCGAAATATCCTGCAATGGTGGCGAAACTTAAGTCCGACGAATACTACGTTAACATGATGATTGCGTGGTACTTTGCGACGGCGCTTGCAAAGCAGTATGATGCGGTGATTCCGTACATCGGGGAACATAAACTTGACAAGTGGACACATAACAAAACGATTCAGAAGGCAGTGGAAAGCTACCGGATTACTGACGAGCAGAAGATGTACCTGAGGTCGCTGAAGATAAGATAGTTATCCTGCAGAAAAACAAAAAGAAACGACAGAGCATGCCTAAAATATGTTATAATAATAAACAGTTATTATTCGAAAAATTATTTAATAATTCCTGCGAGGGACAGAAATGAAAGTAATCAAAAAACTGACTTCCAACATGTCATTAAATGTCATCGGTGCGATGATTCTGATGCTGTTTGTTTTCGGCGTCGTAGTCAGCGCAATCGGTTATTACAGCTTTACCGATTCCTATAAGCGTGAGTATGCGGAAACCACTTATCACATGGCGGATACGGCAACGACGCTTGTAAACGGCGACCATATCGATGATTATTTAAAAGGCGGGGAGATGGAGGAATACGAACGTATCTCCAAATATCTCAACTCATACTGCCATAAAATCCATGCATCCCTTCTCTATGTTATTAAGGTCGATCAGGCCGATTACGGCAGTTTTACCAGTATTTTCAACCTTTGTGACAACGAAGTCGACAATACGGACTACACGCCGTGGGAACTGGGCTTCCAACGCGAAACCACGAATGACGAGTACCGCGTGATTTATCATGCGATTTATGAAGAAGGCTCCCTGTATGAAACCATCTATCGTTTCGAAGGCCTGAACGGACAGCATCCGCATATCACAACGCTCGTACCGGTGCATAATTCCGATGGCGATGTCGTTGCGATTCTTTGCTTGCAGCGTCCGATGCGCGTGGTAACCCAGGCCAGAAGAGGATTTCTGGCACGTATCGCAATATTAACCCTTTTGGTTTCCGTTATTGGTTCTGTTTTCGCAACGGTTTTCATCCGCCGTCAGGTTATCCATCCGGTGAGAAAAGCGGCGAAAGAAGCTTCCAGATTTTCCGAAGAAAAAACAAAGGGCGAGCCGCTCGGCGAGCTTAGCAAATATCAGGATATTCTCAAACTGGCTGTGTCCATCGACGCGATGGAGACGGACATGGTCGAATACATGAACAACTTAACGACGATTACGGCGGACAAGGAGCGTATCGTTGCGGAGCTGAACTTCGCGAAGGACATTCAGGCGAATTCGATTCCGAACGATTTTCCGGCTTTCCCGGACCGTAAGGAATTCGATATTTATGCATCCATGGATCCCGCAAAAGAGGTCGGCGGCGACTTCTACAACTTCTTCTTAGTGGACGACGACCACCTGGCTCTTGTCATCGGCGATGTTTCCGGCAAGGGTATTCCGGCGGCGCTGTTTATGATGGTTACGAACATCCTCGTTACGATGCGTACGCGTATGGGCGGTACCCCTGCGGAGGTTCTTGAATTCGTTAACAACGAGCTTTGCGAGCACAACGAGGCAGAGATGTTCTGTACGCTCTGGATGGGCATTCTGGAGATTTCCACCGGCAAGGTGATTGAGGTAAACGCCGGACACGAGAATCCCGTTATTTACCGCAAGGGCATCGGCTACGAAGAACGTAAGACGAAGCATAATATCGCGCTTGCGACCATGCCCGGAATCAAGTACAAGAATCACGAATTTGAGCTCGGCGTCGGAGATAAAATCTTTGTCTACACGGACGGCGTGCCCGAGGCAACGGATGCAAACGACCATATGTACACGATGGAGCGTTTGGTTGACCGCTTAAACGGCATCAAGGATTACAAGATGAAAGAAACGCTGGAGCGCGTGCATCAGAGCGTGAATACGTTCGTCGGCAGTGCACCGCAGTTTGACGATCTTACGATGCTGGGATTGGAGTATCTGGGGAAGTAAGCATTTTCTCCGGCAACGCCGGGGGAGCGCTAAATATATCTTAAAAGGGGGATTACAAAATGGCAGTAGATGAGTATTTCTTAAAAGAGGGTTTGAGGACAATTGTCGGAACGTGGCAGGTGGACTACATCGTAAACGCGTTCTCGAATGATCTGGCTCACATTCCGGCGACGGAATTCAAGTCGAACGACGGCAGGGATTTTTCCTGCATCACGTATGAATTCTTCGAGGATCATACGATGGTGATGAAGGATACCGCGACCGGTAAGGAAGAGAAGGGAACCTGGGAGCAGACCGAGATGTTCGGTTTCCACTATACCTTAAACGGATTCCTGGATCTGCCGCAGGGTGCGTTTCTCGATGCGGTTGAGAAGTTGCAGCTGAGTGAAGGAACACATCTTGTATTCAGCCTCGGCATTCTTGCAATCGCAATGAAGAAAATCGCCGACGGCGTGATTACGGTAGAGAAGAAAGACGATATCGGCGACATGGCCGGCGATGATTCCTTAAAGGAAATCGTGGGAACCTACGAAACCTATATGGCGCTTTCGTTTGACGGAGAGTCCTTCACCGTGATGACAAAGGAAGATGCCCTGGCAGGCTTAAATGCAGGCAGGGAAAAGGGTGAGGTTTCCGAGGACCAGATTGAAATGGCAATGATGGTGTTCAATACCCGTACCGAGTTTACCGATGATCACAAGGTCATTACCTGGATGAAGATACCTTCGAATGTTTCCCAGGAGCAGATTGACGCGGCAATTGCATCCGGAGAGCTTGGAGAGGTGAAGGACGGCTATTTTAGCCCCGAAGGACCGAAGGAGTGGAAAGCGGTTGACGGCAAGTACTATTACAATTCCGGCGAAGAACGCGAACTGTTCGGCGAGAAGCAGTCTCCGTGGGACGAACTCAAAGTCGGCGGCGACATGGTGGAATATCCGGACGGCAAGATGGTGCTGAAGAAGATTTAATATTTATTTTATAGTGACAGACGCCGATATTTGTGATAAATTAAGTAATTGAGAAAAGCAATGACGGAGAAGAGTAACATTTTAAGCGTGTTACCAGAGAGGCGGGCGAGGCTGGAAACCGCCAACACGAAGGATGTGAAGACCACTCCCGAGCCGAGAGTAAGAAAGGCATAAGCCATAAACTCTACGGGCAGTCCCGTTACAGACGAAACAGAGTGAAATCGTAAGGTGGAACCGTGTGTGAACAACGCACCCTTATCTTTGTGGTAAGGGTGCTTTTTTATATTTTAACATGGGCGAGAGCCTGCAACAAAAGGAGATGTATTATGGTTAATTTCAAGGAAGATGAAGCGCTTCACGTACTCAACCACTCCTGTGCGCACTTAATGGCGCAGGCAGTAAAGCATTTATATCCGAATGCCAAGTTCTGGGTAGGACCTGTTGTAGAGGAAGGTTTCTACTATGACATGGACCTCGGCGAGGTAATGCTTTCCGACGAAGACGTTGAAGCAATCGAAAAAGAGATGAAGAAGGTTGCTAAGACCGGCGTAAAAATCTATCGCCGCGAGATCACCAAGGCGGAGGCTTTGGAGATGTTCAAGGACGACCCGTACAAGCTGGATTTAATTTCCGGTATGGAAGACGGAACCATCACATGCTACGATCAGGGCGATTTTACCGATCTTTGCCGCGGACCTCACGTGGACAACGTAAAGCTTTGCCGTAATTTTAAACTTGTAAAGCACTCCGGTGCATATTTCAAGGGCGATGCAACGAAGCAGGTTATGAACCGTGTTTACGGTGTCTGCTTCCCGACTCCGGAAGAGCTGGAAGAGCATTTAAAGCTTCTTGAAGAGGCAAAGGAACGCGACCATCGTAAAATCGGCAAGGATATGCAGCTGTTTATGTCCGACGATCTCGTAGGCCGCGGACTTCCGATGTTCTTACCGAACGGATATATCATCTGGCAGGAACTTGAGAATTATATTCGTACGAAAGAGCAGAAGCTCGGATACTTACACGTACTGACTCCCTGCGTAGGTACCGTGGATCTTTACAAGACTTCCGGTCACTGGGATCATTACAAAGAGAACATGTTCCCTGCCATGGAAGTGGAAGGCGAGAACTTTGTCCTTCGTCCGATGAACTGCCCGCACCATATGAGAATTTACGCAAACCGCCCGCACTCTTACAAGGAGTTGCCGATTCGCTTAGCGGAAATTGCGCATGACTTCAGATTTGAGTCTTCCGGAACTTTGAAAGGTATCGAGCGTGGCCGTCACTTCTGCCAGAACGACTCCCATATTTTCGTAACGCCGGATCAGATTAAGGATGAAGTGAAGAATGTATGTGATTTGATTTTCTCCACTTACGAAGATTTCGGAATTACCGATTACCGTTGCGTATTGTCGCTGCGCGATCCCGCGGATACCAAGAAGTATCATCCCGATGACGAGATGTGGAATACCGCAGAGGAAGCGCTTCGTCAGACTTTGAACGAAATCGGAATCGAATATACCGAGGAAATCGGTGAGGCTGCATTCTACGGACCGAAGCTTGACGTAAACGTAAAGCCGGCAATCGGTGCGGAGATTACGCTTTCCACCTGCCAGCTTGACTTCTGCTTACCCGCAAAGTTTGAATTAACCTATATCGATGCGGACGGCGAGAAGAAGACACCGGTTGTACTGCACCGTGCAATCCTTGGTTCCATCGACCGTTTCATGGCTTACATCTTAGAGGAGACCAAGGGTAACCTGCCGACATGGCTTGCTCCGACGCAGGTGAAGGTTCTGCCGATTAAGAATGATGATGAAGAACTTAACGCATATGCGAAGAAGGTTGTCGATGCACTCTTTGATCAGGATGTGCGTGTAGAACTCGATGACCGTTCCGAGAAATTCGGATATAAAATGCGTGAGGCACAGATTCAGAAAGTGCCTTACATCGTGGTAGTCGGAAAGAACGAAGCCGAGGCCGGCGACATTTCCTACCGTCTGCACGGCGAGAAAGAAACCACAACCGTGAAGTTTGATGAGTTCATCAAGCTCGTTACCGAAGAGATTCGCACGAAGGGACGCAAGTAAAACGAAACGGCACCCCCATGCGGGGTGCCGATTTTAATAAGGGGGGAAGATTTATGATAGCAAAAACAGAGGTGAAAGAAGTCGGGATTTACAGACGCAGCGCGACGGTGTATCGCGCAGGCGTGGCGAAGCTGGAAGCGGGACGCAACATGCTCTATGTATCCGGCATGACAAAGACGGCGGATACGGGCACGTTCCTTTTAAAATTCCCGCCGAACGTAAAGGCTGCGAACATGCAGATTGTCAGCCTGGACGATGCAATTCCGGCAGAGGAAAAGGAATCCGAGAAAATCAAGAAACGCGTTGCGGATCTTGCATATCAGATTGATACCTGCAATTACATGGCGGAGCTTAAGAAAAGCAACGCAAACTTTTCCTATCGCACCAATATTACATTAAACGAACAGCAGGAATACATGGACAAGCTCCCGGAGCAGCTTCTTGCGCTTCACAAGGAAGTAAAGGAACTGACCGAGATGCAGGAAGTACTCGGCAAAGAGCTCGACGAGGTTGCAAAGGACGAAGCGAAACCGCTGATTCTTGCGGAAGTTACCGTGGACGAGGCCTGCGAAGTACCGTTCTTATTACAGTACCAGGAAACGGCCGGCAGCTGGGCACCGAAGTACGAAGTGCGTTTTGCAGGCGTGACCGAGCCTCTTTCCGTCAGCATGAAAGCTCGCATCCGCCAGACATCCGGCGAGGACTGGAAACAGGCGAAGGTAACTTTATATTCCGGTAATCCCGTTGCAACGGATAAAATTCCCGAACTTCAGAGCCTGCAGTTATCCTTCTATGAGCCGCCGCGTCCCGTAATGCAGGCGCCACCGATGAATGCCTTTATGGGAATGGCAGCAGCTTCCATGGCAGCAGGCGGCGCGCAGATGATGCAGGCAGCCGCAGCACCGATGATGGATATGAATGCCATGAAAATGATGTCTGCGATGCAGACCGAGGAAGCAACCGTATCCGAAGAAGAGAGCATGACCGCATTCGAACTTCCGGGACTTCGCGATATTCTCAGTGACACTTCCGGCAATCTGGCGGATTTAAAGAACTTTACCGTGGACGCAAAGTATCATGTACTCTGCATCCCGAAGGTATCCGATAAATGCTTTATGACAGCGGAAATCGTATCCACCGACTGGCCGCTGCAGCCGGCGAAGGCTTCCGTATATTTAAAGGATATTTTCGCGGGTGAATTTTACATCAATCCGAATTCCGATACCGATACGTTTAATCTTTCGCTCGGCAACGACGAGCGCCTTACCGTTGTGCGCACGGACCTTCCGAGAAAGACGCAGGAAGCACTCCTGAAGAATCAGAAAAAGCAGATGCGCGCTTCGAGAATCAGCCTCGTAAACAATTCTTCCGAAAGCGTGGATGTACTGATTATCGATCAGCTCCCGATTTCCACGGAGAAAAACATTGTTGTGGAAAAACTCGTAATCTCCGATGCTGCATATAATGAAGAGACCGGTGAACTTCGCTGGGAAATCAAGGCAGAGCCGAAGAAGGAAGTGGTTCTTAACATTTCCTACAGCGTGGCATGGCCGAAAGACAAGCAGCTTTCCGAGCGTCATGTAAAAATGAAAAGCGTAAGCTCCGGCAGCAGCGACATCAGTGATTCCGGCGAAGGAAGGACCTGCAAATGCGGCCAGAGAGGCGTAACCGGCAAGTTCTGCCCGTCGTGCGGAGCCGTGATGGAGGCACGCGGTTAAGAATTTCATAATTAAGGATTAATTAAGAATTGCACAAGAACCAGATTAAGACTTCCGTATGCAAATGCGATACAGTAGTATCAGCAAAAGGCGTACGGAAGTTTTTCATTGCGACGCCGAAACAGTAAAAAGTGTAAGTTAAAAACGAGAGATAAACGAAAGAGGTGTCAAAATGAAAAAAGGAAAGAAAAGAGCAGCATTCATCGCAGCAGGAACCGCAGTGATTACCGCAGCAATCGTAGCAGGCGTATCCATTTACGCAAACGCTTCCATGAAAGTAGAGTCTTACAAAGTATCAAGCGGCGACATCGCACAGTCCGTTGAGTTAAACGGAACGGTCGCATCGGCAAAGTACCAGACATTGTACTCCGAAGCAGACGGACAGATTGCAAAGGTCCATGTTAAGACCGGCGATTCCGTAAAGAAAGGTGATCTTTTGGTTTCCTTCGACGAAGAAAGAATCAACTACCTGATTGCACTTGCAGAGTACGATGCACAGGCAAGTGAAGGAACATACAAGAATGCAATCGAGCAGGGCAACAGAGTTCAGGCATTATACAACGAAGCAGTCCGCAACCTCGGCGTTTTGAATCAGCAGATTGCAGATACCGAAGAAGCGCTTCGCGTAAAACAGAACGAACTGTTAGAGAAGCAGGGCGCACTTGCAAAGGACGGCGCAGGATATCAGCAGAGCGCAATCGAAAAATCGGACGATGCGGAAGAATACAAGAAATATCAGCAGCTTGTTCAGAAGAACGCATACGAACAGCAGGCTTCTCCGGAAGTCATCGCAATGCAGGAAGAGATCAACAGACTCACCGTTCAGCTTACGAATTTTAAGGAATACAAAGCACTGATGGAAAGCCAGAAGGCAGCAACCGATACTTCCAGATTAACCGCAGGACAGAAGGAAGCACTCGAAGCACAGAAGGCAATGGCAGAACTTACTTCCAAAGAAACCATCGCGAAGCTCGAAGCATCCAAGAGCGGCATCGTTGCACAGTTTGACGGCATCGTAACCGACATAGCGGTAGTTGAAGGATGCGATATCGTAAGGGGTATGAGCCTTGTAACCTTAGCATCTTCCGAAGAAATCATTGTAAAATGCACCGTTAACAAATACGACATTCAGAGCATCGAAGAAGGTCAGGTTACCAGCTCCAAAATCGGTAACACCGATTACACCGGCAAGGTTACCAGAATCGAAAGAATCACCGGTTCCGATGCAGGCTCCACTCCCGGTGTCGGCGTGGAAATCACCCTGGATACTCCGGACGAAGCAATCATTTTAGGTCTTGATTCCAAAACCAAGGTAAGCATCGCGGCAGTCGAAGGAACCATGTGCATTCCGAAGAGCGCGGCAGTGGAAGAAGACGGAAAGACCTACGTATTCGTAGAAAAAGACAAAAAGGCCGTAAGAAAAGAAATTGAAACAGGCGTGAAAAATGATGATATGATAGAGGTATGTTCCGGACTGAAGGAAGGCGAAATCGTAGTTTGGAACGAAGAAGTTGAAATGAAAGACGGAATGGATATCCGCGTCAGCAGATAAGGCGCAGCAGAAAGGATAGTATGGAAACAATTCTTACAGCAAAAGATTTATCAAAGACATTCTCGAACGAATCGGTGCAGCAGCACGTTTTGAAAAACCTTAATCTCTCCATCTACAAGGGCGATTTTACCGTAATCATGGGTAACTCCGGATCCGGAAAGAGTACATTACTGTACGCACTTTCCGGGATGGATCGTCCGAGTCTGGGTACAATTACCTACTATGTAAGCGAAGACGAGAAGGGTGGCATCGCAAACGGCGGCGCAGGCATCGAAATCTCAGGATACAGCAACGACAAACTTGCACGTTTCCGCCGCGATCATGTCGGATTCGTTTTTCAGCAAAACTATTTAAATGACTCGATGAGCGCACTCGATAACATCTTAGTATGCGGTCTTTTGAAGAATACCGACCGCAAGGCGCTTACGAACCGTGCGGAAACTCTTCTTACGAAGGTTGACATGACCGCAACGGATTGGAGAAAATTCCCGGCACAGCTTTCCGGCGGACAGCAGCAGCGTGTCGCTGTGGTACGCGGTGTCATCAATCATCCCGAAGTTCTCTTTGCAGACGAACCGACCGGTGCGTTGAACTCCCAGAATACGGACAACGTTTTGGATATTTTATCCGAGTTAAATGAAGAAGGACAGAGTATCGTCATGGTAACCCACACCTTCAAGGCAGCGGAGCGCGGCTCCAGAATCATCTATCTTGCCGACGGTGTAATCTGCGACGAAATCACACTCGGCGAGTATAAGGGCGATTACAAGGACGAAAGCAATCCGTACATCGAAGAAGCAAAGGACAGACACTACAGATTAAAGACATTCCTTCAGAACATGGGGTGGTAAAATGTATCGTTATTTCTTTATTGCAAAAAACAATATGAAGAAGCAGAAGGGCGACATGATTACGTTCTTCATCATGACCGCTCTCTCGGCATTCATGATTTTCCTCTGCATAAATCTTTTAGTCGGCACGTTCCGTGTCTGCAACACCAACAAGGAAGTCATTAACGGTTGTGACATTCTGATCCTGAAGGGGCAGGACGAGGTCAGTACCTTTAAATTAAAAGAGATTATCCAGGGTGATGAAAACGTAACGAATTACGAGCAGAACAAGTTCCTGAACGGGTCGATGAAACACCGCAAAAAGGGGAAATCCGGATGGACCGACTACTTTTTTGCACTTGCTTCCTACGAAGAGGAGAGTAAATATCAGACCCCGAGCATTAATGTAAAATCATTTTCCGGTAAGGACATTGTTCTTCCCATTTCCATGTCCACGGTTTATAAAATCGGCGATGATATGGAACTTAAAATCGGCGAAAATATCTATGATTTCCGTGTAGCGGGATTTAACGAGGATTATATCTGGTCGTCCCCGATGAACATGGGAACTTATTGGTGCTATATTTCCGAAAAAATGTACAACCAGATCGAATTCGAAAGTCCGGGTTATGCAGCTCCCTACTATATCATCAAACTTCAGATGTCAGATAAAGCGATCAAAAACCATGTTTCGGATGATGATGAAGCGGATGCCATTTTCGGCGAATACAATTTATGGGTACAGAATTACCAAAAAACACACCCGGGCTTTTATGATGATATGAGCAATTACTTTTCGTGCAGCATGATGATGATGGCGGGAATGATTCTTCCCTTCCTCTTCATCGCTATCATCCTGGTATTCGCTTTGATCGTTTTAACGGTTGCGCTGGTGGTAATCGACTTCTCCGTGAAGAATTTTATCATGGACAATATGAAGAATACCGGAATTATGGAAGCCGGCGGATATACCGTTAAGGAGATGGTTTTGATTCTCCTTGTACAGCTTCTTTCGGTATCGTTTGCGGGAAGTTTTGCAGGAGCCCTGATTGCAGCACTGCTTCAGAAAAAGATCGGTTTCATTATGCTGTATCTTTTGGGATTATCATGGAACCAGAGTCCCGACACGATGGTGTTTGCGGGTACTGTTTTGGGAATCTGCGGAATTATCGCAATCTTCACGATCTTCCTCGGAAGACAGTATAAAAAGACCAGCGTTCTGGATGCACTGCGTGGCGGAATCAATACGCATAACTACAAGAAAAATGTATTTCCCTTTGATAAATCCACTCTGCCTCTTTCCTTAACACTTGCTTTGAAAGAAACTTTCGGAAAATTCAGAAGTCAGATCGGCGTCATCTTAATCATGGCGGTGCTGGCATTCTCCGCGGCGATGGGATTCGGAATCTACGAGAATATGGGAAAAGACGTGGATGCACTCCTTCGGATTTCCGGTCTCGATATCAATGATGCCGATTTTACCGGCGATTTAAATATGTTTGAGACAGTGAAAGAATTCGAATGTGTCGATCGGATTCATTATGAAAACTGGCTGTCTTTGGATTATATTTCCGGAAAGAAGGTCAAGACCATCACCACCAGAACCATTTCCGATACATCGGATATGAGACCGGAGATGATGGTGGAAGGCCGCTGGCCTGCGTATGAAAACGAAATGGCGCTCGGATCGAGTGCAGCTACAAATCTCGGAAAGAAAGTCGGCGATACAATTATCGTAAGAAACGGTGAAGAAGAAGCATCCTACCTGGTTACCGGAATTATGCAGACCTTTAATAACATGGGTATGATGGCATATATGACGACGGAAGCGTATGAAAGAATCGGAAGAACACCGAACGATGTAAGCGTCTGCATAGATCTGAAGAAGGGATATACCTTCGCGGATCTTGAGAAGGAATTCAAGGATGTTTATCCGGATGTGGAGCTTACCGACGAATATGCATCCACCGGCGGACTGTTCACGATGCTTAAGACATCCATGGCAGCGATTATGGTAATCATCATGCTGGTTACCGCATTCATTGTAGCTCTGGCGGAAGCACTTTTAATCCGTACCAGAATTACGAAAGAGTGGAGAAACTTAGGCGTGAATAAGGCACTCGGATTCACCTCGAACCAGCTGATTACACAGGTTATGCTTTCGAATGTGCCGGCAATTACAATCGGAATTGTACTCGGACTGATTCTGGTAACATTCTTCGGAGGAAAGGTAATGCTTCTGATGTTTACGATTTTCGGCTTCCGCAAGGTGGCATTCAGCTTATCACCGGTTGCATATATTTCGGTAGTCCTGGTCATCTTCGGCGTGGCAATGTTTGTTTCCTGGTTCAACGGAAAGCGCATTAAGAAGCTCGAACCGGTGAAGATGATAACCGAGGAATAGTATGGTATAATCGTAGTGGAGGGGAATTCACTATGAAATATGATTGTTTAATAGTAGATGATGAAGAAGTACTCGCTCGTAATACGTGCGAGTACTTTAACATGTTTGAGATAAAAACTTTTGTGACATTCAGTATTGTCGAAGCGGAGGCATTTTTCAAAGAAAACGATGCTTCGCTTCTTTTGCTGGATATCAACTTAGGAGACGGCTCCGGCTTTGAATTCTGCAAGAAGATCCGTGAGACAAAGAATATCCCGATTCTTTTTATCTCGGCGCGCAATACCGATGATGATAAAATCATCGCGCTGAATATCGGTGGCGACGATTATATCGAAAAGCCGTATTCGCTCGGCGTGCTGCTTGCAAAGGTGCGTGTCGTGCTGAAACGTTACGGGGCAGGTGCGGACGGTAACGGCAGTGAGGGCGCCGGCGGTTCGGGTGCGGATGCTTCGGGCGTGCGTCCGGCAGCAAAAGAGTTTGTTGACGGTGCATTACGCATCGACTATGTGAATAAAAGAGTGTATCATGCGGGCGAAGAGAAGAAGCTGACTTCGCTTGAATATACGCTTTTAAAATATCTGACCGATAATGCAAACCGCTTGATTACCAAACAGGAGCTCTTTGACAATGTCTGGAACGACAAGTTTACGTCGGACGGAACATTGAATGTACACGTGCGCAAACTGCGTGAAGCGATTGAAGAGGATTCGCAGAATCCGCGCCGCATCGTTACGGTGTGGAAGGAAGGCTATCGCTATGAAACGGAGGAAGGAAGATGAAAAAATCCCCCTTCCTTCTTTTGATTATCTTTACGTTCATTGTGGAGCTTGTTTTGTGCTTCTCTATTATTCGCGGCATCCGTGATGAGGGGCAGGATACGGTGCTTGTCAATGAATGCGTAAAGAGTGTGGAGGAAAACTTCGGCAATCCGGAAGGATACCGGACATCGCTTGCCTATACCGTAATTGATACTACGGGCGTAGTACTGTTTCAGAGTACTGCCGGTGCGCAGGTATCCGCGGAAGAACTGTCGCAATCCGTCAACGAGGCCATCCACAATAACGACACCATTCTTGATCTTGTTGTGGACGGGGAAATTGCCGGAAAGATTCTGATTCACAATCCGACCTCGCAGCGTACGGAAAGCGCGAAGAAAGATTTGATGCGCGTTTTGATTATTTTCTCTGCACTGCAGATGGTGCTGATTATTGCATATTTTATTTATCTGAATCAAACCATTCTGAAACCGTTTGCGCGGATGAACGATTTTGCAATCCGCATTGCCGGCGGCAATCTGGATGTTCCTCTGGAAGTGGATAAAGGGCATGTGTTCGGCTCCTTTACGGAGGCGTTTGATTTAATGCGTTCGGAGCTTAAGAAAGCGCAGATAGCCGAGAAGAAGGCGAATGACGAAAAGAAGGAAACGATTGCGAAGCTTTCGCACGATATCAAAACGCCGGTGGCTTCGATTAAGTCCTCATCAGAAATCGGGTATGAGTTTGCGAAGGATGAAAAGTCGCGCGAGTATTTTCATCTGATTAATGAAAAGGCGGATCAGATTACGACGTTAACTGACAACCTCTTTAATTCGAGTGTGCAGGACGCGAGGCAGATTGCGGTCAATCCCGTGCGTCAGCCGTCGACGGTAGTGGAGAAGCTTTTGAGGACGGCGGACTATCGCGGCAAGGCAGTAGCTTTTGCAGGCAACCGTGCAGGTGAGCCGGAAACGGATACCCGGAGAGGGAAGGACGGCCCGGAGAGCGTGTACGCAGTTCCCGTGTGCGAAGTCATGATTGACAAGCTGCGCCTGCAGCAGGTTTTCGACAATCTTTTTATGAATTCCTATAAATATGCGGATACCGATATAGAACTGAGTACATCGCTTTCGGGGGATTATCTTTTGATTGAGATTCGCGATTTCGGCCCCGGCGTGAAGCAGGAGGAGCTGCCGCTTTTAAAAGAGAAGTACAAGCGCGGAAGCAATTCGTCCGACAAGGACGGCGCGGGACTGGGGCTTTACCTGACTGAGTATTTCTTAAGCGAGATGGGCGGGAAGCTGGAAATATCGAACGCCGGAAACACCGACATTGAACAAGACGGTGCAAATGCAACTGCAGGGGCCACAGGCTTCGTGGCAAGGGTGTTTTTACACGTGGTGTAACTTTTTCAGATTTAAGACTTATTTAAGACTTCCTTAAAGGCACTTAAGACTTATTCGTGTAAATTGTGTCTTGTAAGGAGGGAGAAATCCATGAAAAACATTATTGAAACCAAACAACTTTGCAAGACATTT
>JAEEGL016628045.1_pt1 | contig 19644 bp, 20 predicted proteins | sample 9134231 | NCBI WGS metagenome assembly JAEEGL01 (sample SAMN16246548, study PRJNA631951) | gut metagenome | biome: gut microbiome; feature: rumen; material: fiber-attached | host: Bos | place: Iran: Karaj | collected 2018-10 | reverse complement strand
TTTAGTATGCGAGGAGTTTTAATATGAGCATAACTGATGATATTTTAAAAATAAGTATGTCTGAAGACGAAATTAAATCTATAGTAGAAAGAATAGGAAAAGAGCTAAATAATGATTATTTAGATAAAGATCCATTATTTATTGGTGTATTAAAAGGAGCTATTCCTTTTATGACAGATTTAATGAAACAAATAAATATTAAATCTACTTTAGATTATATAAAAGTTAGTTCATATTCAGGAACTAAATCTACTGGTAATATTACAATAAAGGGTGATATGCCTAATGTTAAGGATAGACACGTAATTGTAGTAGAAGATATCTTAGATACTGGAAAAACTTTATTAGAATTAAAAAAGTTATTAATATCTAGTGGCGCATTAAGTGTTAAGCTTTGTGTTTTATTAGATAAGCCAGAAGGAAGAAAATATGATATTTCTGCAGATTATGTTGGAGGTAAGGTTCCAAACGAATTTGTAGTAGGATATGGACTTGATTATAACGAGAGATATAGAAATCTTCCATATATAGGAGTATTAAAGGAAGAAGTATATAAAAAATAAAATGGAGGGATTATATGCAAGACGATAAAAAACAACCTAAAAGGCCGAAGTTTGATTGGCTTTTTATCATAGTTATTATTGCAGCAATTATTGGTATTTATTTTCTAATTCAGAATTTAACTGCCACAAGATATACCACTATCACTTATGATAAGTTCGAAACTTATATTACTGGTGATGGAATTAAAGAAGGTGCTTCCTTAACTGCAACACCTATTTCAGATAATGAAGGCTTATATTATTTAACTGGTGAATATACTAGTGGTACAGCTAAAGGTAACTTTAGAGTTGCAGTAACTTTAAATCAATTAGAAAAAGTAATGAATACTTATAAGGTATCAATTACTATAGTACCACTTCAAAATAATGTTTGGTTATCACTTCTAATATCATTATTGCCATCAGCAATACTTCTAATTGTGTTGTTATTAGTAATGCGAAGCTTAATGAAGAGTCAAGGTGGAGCTGGAGGTGCATTTGATTTTGCTAAATCAACTGCTAAGCTAAGCCGTAGTAAAACTGTAACATTTAATGATGTTGCAGGTTGTGACGAAGAAAAAGAAGAATTAGTTGAAATTATTGATTTCTTAAAGAATCCACGTAAATATAATGAAATCGGTGCTAGAGTACCAAAGGGTGTAATCTTATTTGGTCCTCCAGGTACAGGTAAAACATTACTTGCTAAAGCAGTAGCTGGTGAGGCAGGAGTACCATTCTTCTCAATTTCAGGTTCTGATTTCGTTGAAATGTTCGTTGGTGTTGGTGCATCTCGTGTTCGTGATATGTTTAAAACAGCAAAAGAAAATGCACCATGTATCGTATTCATTGATGAAATTGATGCCGTTGGTAGACAACGTGGTGCTGGTATGGGTGGAGGACACGATGAGCGTGAACAAACACTTAACCAATTATTAGTTGAAATGGATGGATTCGTTGGTAATACTGGTATTATCATCATGGCGGCAACAAACCGTCCAGACGTATTAGACCCAGCATTATTAAGACCAGGTAGATTTGATAGACAAATTACTATTTCTAATCCAGATGTATTAGGAAGAGAAGCTATATTAAAGGTTCATGCTAGAAATAAGCATTTAGATCAAAGTGTTAAATTTAATGAAATAGCTCAAAGAACTCCAGGATTCTCTGGTGCTGATATTGAGAATTTATTAAATGAAGCAGCATTACTTGCAGCTAGAGAAAACCGTAAGGTTATTTCAGTAGCTGATATTGATGAAGCAATTGACCGTGTTATGATGGGTCCTGCTAAGAAATCTAAGAAATATACAGAACATGAAAGAAGATTAGTCGCATTCCATGAGGCAGGTCATGCCGTAATTGGTTTAAGACTTGAAAATGCATCAGTAGTTCAAAAGATTACAATCGTTCCACGTGGCCAAGCTGGTGGATATAACCTAATGATGCCTAAGGAAGAAACATATTTTAGAACTAAAGAACAGCTATTAGAAACTATTACTGGCTTCTTAGGTGGTAGAGTTGCTGAAGAAATTACATTCTCTGATATTTCTACAGGAGCTTCAAACGACTTTGAGAACGCAACAAAGATCGCAAGAGCTATGGTTACTGAATATGGTATGTCTGATTTAGGACCAATCCAATATGAACAACCAAATGGTAGTGTATTCTTAGGTAGAGATTATCTAAAGGATAAGAACTTCTCTGATCAGGTAGCACTTGAAATTGATAAGGAAGTAAGAATTATTATTGAATCATGCTACGCAAAGGCTAAAGAAGTATTATTAAATAATCAAGATTTATTAAAGACTATTGCTGAATATCTATTATTAGTTGAGACATTAACTAAATCTGATATTGATGAAATCAACACAACAGGTCATTTAAAGTGGGTTGATGAAAAATTCAAGGAGCCTGAGCCAGAAGCTAAGGAAGAAGCTCCAGCTACTGAAGAGGTAAAGGCTGATGACGTAAAGCCTGCTGAAGAACCAAAGGTAGAAGAGGCTACAACTACTGAAGATGCTTCAAAGGAAGAAAAGCCAGAAGAATAATGAGAATAGATAAGTTTTTAAAGGTATCTAGATTAATAAAAAGAAGAACATTAGCTAAGGATGTAGCTAATGCTTCTAGAATTCTAGTTAATGATTTAGTTGCTAAACCCTCAAAAGAGGTAAAGGTTGGAGATATTATAACAATCGAGTTCGGAACTAAGATTGTAAAGGTCAAGGTAGTATCTCTAGAAACATCAATAAAAAAAGAGGATGCAACCTCTATGTACGAATTTATTAGCGAAGAATTAAAAAAAATTTAACATTTTTTCCAAAATTTCAGAAAAATCTGACTATTATTATAATAGGAGGATATTTTATGAAAAGGATAAAAATTATTTTAAGTGTCACTACATTAGTAATGACACTTTTTATTTTCTGCCTTATTACTACAACAAAGGCTGCAATTAGGTATGAGGAAGGATACACTCCTCTCACGAACCAATCAACTTACGTAGATGAAATAAAATTTGATCAGACAAGAGGAACCATTAATACTAATTATTTTTGTGAATGCGCGAAGATGGCACATAATGCTAATGAAAGCTTTATGATAACAAGGATAAGAAGAATAACAGGAGAGACCAACACAAATATATTAAAAACTATTGCCGACTTCCGTGATAGATATGCTACATTTGAGGTTCAATATAATGGAGAAAAATGTTTTAGCTTTAAATTTCCATTTAATAGTCTTTTTTCAAATTGTGAAATTGATCATGTAATGGATATTAATTTTAATGATCCAAATGATATTAATTATCAAAATGTTGAAAGGATTATAATATCTGAGCCTGAGACATCTGTATATAATTATTATTCTAATGTTAACACTTCAAGATATGAAGGATATGAAGATTTTATTTTAATAAAAACATACGATGTCACAGAAATCCAAGAAATCGTTAATTCACCCTTAAATTTGCCCTCTAAGGACGTTTTAACTAAAAAGGATATAGAATTATCATCCGGAATCAAAATTGAAGGAAAAGACAATATTTGTTATGGTGGTAATTATAATAAAGAAGAAGGAAAGCTTATAGATAATGGTGTCTATTATTTAAAGGTAATAGCTACATATAATGATATTAAATATCATATTGTTTATAAAATAACTGTCACTGATATGATATCTGAGTTACCTAGAATCTATATCACAACTAATAGGCAGCTTACTGCATCTGAAATAGATAATCATATATTAGAAAATAATATAACAAATTATACATATGACGCATCTACTTATTTCCAATTTTTTAATGTACCAGGTATTTATTATATAAATATTAGCTATAATTATGACGATAATAAATATAATGCTAAATTTCCAGTTTATGTTACAGATAAATCTGAACAAAAATTAAAAACAATTGATAATGAATTATTAAAGGTTGGATACAATAATAAATTGAATCAAGAAGATTTTATAGCTAATCTAGATTTTTCATATATCGAAGTAGATGAATATAATATTGATTATTCAGCATATGATAATAATAGTGGAAATGTTGGATCATATGATGTATCTATAAATATTAGAGATATTTATGGAATATTATATTATCAGGTAGTAACTATAGAGGTATATGATAATATTTGTCCTAATGTAGAATTAAAGGAGGACACAAAACTAGAATACTCATATTTAGATATTGTTGATATTGAAAAAATTATTAATCAATTAGAAATAAATGATATATCTGAATATAGTGTTAAACATGATGCATCAAATTATTTAAATAGGACTGATAAAATAGGAGAATTTGTTATTGATGTATTAATAACAGATGAATATTTAAATTCTACAAATTATCAAATTACATTAAAAATAATTGATGATGTAGTACCTAAGATAATAACTAAGCCTATTTATGCATCAACTGAGGTTAAGCTAGATGTTAATACAATTAAATCAAAAATATATGTAGTAGATGAAATAGATGGAATTATTTCAATAAATAATATAGATATTAATGATATAAATGGATATAAAGATAATTATAATATTCCTGGAACATATCACTTTGAGGTTATCGCTAGAGATAATACACTTAATGAAGCATATTCTTCATTTGATATTATTGTTACAGATGAAGTAATAGAAGAATTAAATGTAATAAATATTGATAGAAATAATCCTTTTACAAAAGAAGAAATATTATCTTATTTAATAGAAAATGGTTATTTAAATCCTAATAGCAATTATGAATTAGTATCAGATTATTTCAATACTGATACATATGATTTAGATACATATTCATTAGAAATAACAGATATAAACACAAATGAAAAGAAATATTTTGAGATTAAAATAAATGATTCAAATGTTAAATATGAATCAATGGTAATAACTGATGAGGAGAAAAAATCTAATAATAGCTCTATAATCATAGTTATCGCAATTATTGCAATATTAGGAATAACTAGTGTGATATTAGGAGTAGTTATCTATAAGAAGAAGCATTAATAATTAAATCATTGAGAAATTAGATAAAAACTTATATAATATTTTTGTATTATATAGGTTTTTTATTTTGGAATGGAATGGTGAATATTATGGTAGATAATATTTGTGCAATTGCTACACCATATGGCGTAGGAGCTATTTCTATTATTAGATGTAGTGGTCCTGAGGCAATTATTTTAGTAAATAAAATATTTAAGGGTAAGGATTTATGTAGTGTAGCCTCTCATACTATTCATCATGGATATATCATGGATGATGGTGAAATAGTAGATGATGTATTATGTAATGTATATATCGCTCCTAGATCATTTGATGGAGAAAATATGGTAGAAATTAATTGCCATGGTGGAGTATATGTTACTAATTTGGTATTACAAACATTATTAAAGAATGGATTTAGATTAGCTGAAAGAGGAGAATTCTCTAAGAGAGCATTCTTAAATAAAAAGCTAGATTTAACTCAAGCTGAATCTATAATGGATGTAATATCATCAACAAATAAGCTAGCCCTAAAGGGAAGTCAATCATCATTAAGAAAATCTACATATAATTTAATTAATAAATTCAGAGATAAATTATTAGATATTATTGCAAAAATAGAAGTTAATATAGATTATCCTGAATATGATGATGCGATAGTTGTTACTAATGAATATTTATTACCAGTAATATCTGAAATGATAGATGATATGAAAGAAATTTTAAAGAATTCAGAAATATCTACTATAGCTATTCATGGTATAAAAACTTGTATTGTTGGTAAGCCTAATGTAGGTAAATCATCATTATTAAACACATTATTAGATGAAGAAAAAGCAATTGTATCAAGTGTTGCAGGAACAACTAGAGATATGGTAGAGGGAAGCATTAATTTAGGTAATGTTACTCTACATTTAATTGATACTGCAGGTATTCATGAAAGTACTGATTTAGTTGAATCTATTGGTATTCAAAGAAGTGCTAAAGCAATAGAGGAAGCTGATTTAATATTTTTAGTTTTAGATTCTAGTGAAGAATTATCTAATGAAGATCATGAATTATTAAAGCTAACTGAAAATAAGAAAAGAATTATTATTGCTAATAAAATAGATTTAGAGCCTAAATGGAATATAGCTGATGCGATATACATTTCAGCTAAAAACAAGGAAGGCTTAAAGGAGCTTGAGGAAAGAATATTAGAAATTACTAATATTAATACCTTTGAATCATTAAATGGAAATTATTTAAATAACACAAGACAAATAGATTTAATGAGAAAAGCATATGATTCACTAAATAATGCTTATGAAGCATGTAAGCTTAATAATGATGTAGATTTAATTGAAATAGATGTTAAAAACGCATTTGATTATTTAGGAGAAATAACAGGACAAGCATCTCCTGATGAATTAATTACTGCGTTATTTACTAAATTCTGTTTAGGTAAATAGAAGAAGGCCATATCGTTTAAATTGATATGGCCTTTTAATTATTTATATTCAATTTTAATATTTCCATTTTTCATTTCAATATTAGCATATGCCCCACATCTCATAGGCATTGATGGATCTAGGTGACCTAGGCTAACATCTAGAAGGATTGGAACACCAAAATCTTTTAATACAGATAAATATGCTTTTTTAGGTGTTACACCAAATGATTTATCATAATAATTTAAGCTTCTTCCAATTATAAATCCTTTAACATATTTAAACCATCCAGCATTCTTTAGCTGAGTTAAAGCCCTAATAATTCCGACAGAATTATAATCACATGCCTCTAGGAAGAAGATAATGCCTTCATCTTTATGTTTTTCAATATAATTGATTGTATTATCAGCTTTTGTCCCACAAAGTCCTGCAAGACAATCAAGGCAGCCTCCAATTAATCTTCCTTCAAATGGCTTTTCGTAATTATATTTATATATTTTTGTTTTCATATCAAAATTATATTTAGCTAATATTTTATTAGAAGATTTATATTGCCATTCTTTATATCCATAAAATATATTCTTGCCCTTTAGCATTTCCCATGTATCTTTTGTATCATATTCAAAAGGATAATTATAAAAGCCTGGGGCATTTGTCCCATATATTGTTTCTATTTCAGTATTTACTGTAATTGTATAACATAAATTAGTATTATCTGAAAATCCTACAAACCATTTAGGATTATTTTTAATAACATCAAAATCAATATATTCTAATATTTGGCTCATCACCTCGCCACCACCAGCAGAAATGATTACATCCGCATTTGATTTAAATGCTTCCATAACCTCATTAGCTCTAGATTTAGGATCTGAAGAAGCAGCAAGTCCTTTATTTACATAGCAATTAGGGCCTAATGTAACATTAGCATTTTCCTTTTTGAAATTGTCAACAGATACATTTAATCTTGTTTTATATTTTCTATTAGAGCACCCAAATGATGGTGCAACTATATAAATATTTGGTTTATCATTTAAAAACTTAGGTATCATATTTATCGCCTCTATTCTAATTATATTAAAATATAATTATTTTTTAAATAACAATTGAAATATAAAGTAATTAATAGTAAAATATATTTGTTTAGAAGTTTAGGAATTTCAAACTTAAAGATTAGACATTTCAAACAAAAAGGAGATGAATGATATGAATTTGGGAAATAAAATCAAAGAAAAGCGTAAGCTTTTGAATCTAACCCAACAGGAGCTCGCTAATAGATGTGAGCTGACAAAGGGATATATTTCTCAGCTTGAAAGCGACTCAGTATCACCATCTCTAGAGACGTTAGAAATAATATTAGAGGTTTTAGGTACTAATCTAAGTGATTTTTTTAAGAATGATAATAATACAAACATTATTTTTACAAATGAAGAGCAATATGAAAAAGAATTTGATTCATATAAGCAAACATGGCTAATTCCTTCAGCCCAGGAGCATATGATGGAGCCCATATATGTTGAGCTAGATCATGAAGCTGAAACATTCCATGATTATCCTCATACAGGAGAAGAATTTGGATATGTTATTGAAGGTGAAATATTAGTTGTTTATGATGATAAGACTTTCATTTGTAAAGAAGGAGAGTCTTTTTATTTTGTCGCTAATAAAAATCATTATATTAAAAATAATAAAGATGGAAAGTCAAAGGTAATTTGGGTATCTTGTCCACCCAATTTTTAATGGAGGTACATAAAATGAGTAGAGTAGTTGTTATAGGCTGTGGCGGAGTTGCGAGTGTTGCAATACATAAATGCTGTCAATTAGATGATGTTTTTACAGATCTTTGTATAGCATCAAGAACAGTATCAAAATGTGATAAGCTAAAAGAAGAATTAAAAGGTAAAACAAAAACTAATATTACAACATATAAAGTCGATGCGAATAGCTTTGATGAGCTTGTTAAGCTATTTAATGAATATAAGCCTGATATCGTTATGAATTTAGGTATGCCTTATCAAAATTTAGTTATAATGGATGCATGTCTTGAATGTAATTGTCATTACCTAGATACTGCAGCATATGAGCCAGAGGATGTTGATAATCCTGTATGGAGAGCACAATATGAAAAGAGAGTAAAAGAAAAAGGATTTACTGCTTATTTCGATTATAGCTATCAATGGGATTACCATGAAAAATTTGAAAAGAAGGGTCTTATAGCTTTACTTGGTTGTGGCTTTGACCCAGGTGTTACTCAAGCTTATGTTGCCTACGCAAGAAAGCATGAATTCGATAGAATTGATGAAATTGATATCCTGGATTGTAATGGTGGAGACCATGGATATCCATTCGCTACTAATTTTAACCCTGAAATCAATTTAAGAGAGGTTTCATCTGAGGGTGCATATTATGAGAATGGTAGATGGTACTCAATTCCAGCATTAAGTGTTAAGGATGTTTATGATTTTGATGGTGTTGGTAAAAAAGATATTTATTTATTACACCATGAAGAAATTGAATCAATTGTTAAGAATTATCCAGAAATAAAGAGAATTAGATTTTATATGACATTTGGTGAATCATATATTAGACATATGAAGTGCTTAGAAAATGTTGGTATGTTATCAACTACACCAGTTGAATATGAAGGGATAATGATAACTCCTATTCAATTTTTAAAGAAGATGTTACCAGATCCTGCGTCATTAGGTCCAAGAACTGTTGGTAAAACAAACATTGGTTGTATTTTTAAGGGTGTTAAGGATGGCAAGCCTAAAACATATTATATTTATAATGTATGTGATCACCAGGAATCATATAAAGAAGTTAAGAGCCAAGCAATTAGTTATACAACTGGTGTACCAGCAATGTGTGGTGCATTAATGATATTAAAGGGCTTATGGACTAAGACTGGTGCTAGAACAGTAGAAGAATATAATCCAGATCCATTTATTGAAGCATTAGATAAATATGGATTACCAAAGAGAGAAAATTATAACCCTGTATTGGTAAAATAATATGATTAATAAAGATTTAAGAGAACCATTCAAAAGATTTAAGGATATTAATCCCTATGAGCTATTTAAGGGATTAAAGACTCCTTGTTATGTAATTGATGAATGGGGTTTAAAATATAACGGAAAAATATTAAAAGAAATTCAAGATAAAACTGGAGCTAAGATTTTATTAGCTCAAAAAGCATTTTCTAATTATGATTTATATAATACATTAGAGCCATATCTTGCTGGAACTGAGGCTAGTGGTTTATTTGAAGCTAGACTAGGCAAGGAGGAAATGTCAAATAAAGAAGTCCATGTTTTTTGTGGTGCTTATAGAGATGATGAATTTGATGAGCTATTAAATTATGCTGATCATATAGTATTTAATTCATTAAACCAATTAAAAAAATTTGGTCCTAAGGCCAAATCACACGGCAAAAGCATTGGTATAAGAATTAATCCTGAAATATCTACTCAAAAGGGACCTGAGATTTATGATCCTTGTTCAAAGGGCTCAAGACTTGGAATTCCAGTATCTACATTAGATAGAGATTTAACTGATGATTTATTAAAGCTAATAGATGGTATTCATTTCCATACATTATGCCAACAAAATTCTGATGATTTAAAAATAACATTAGATGAGGTTGCCAAAAAATTTGATAAATATTTAAAAAATATCAAATGGATTAATTTTGGTGGTGGCCATCATATTACAAGAGAAGATTACGATATTGATTTATTAATTGATTGTATAAATTTCGCAAAGAATAAGTGGAATGTAGATGTTTATTTAGAACCAGGCGAGGGTGTTGTTTTAAATGCTGGCTTCCTATTAACACATATTTTAGATACATTCACTAACAACAATCAAATATTTGTTATAACTGATACAAGTGCTGCATGTCATATGCCAGATGTAGTAGAAATGCCTTATTTACCTCCACTATACCTTGCAGATTTAGAAGGAAATAAGATAGATGTTAGACTTGGTGGTCCAACATGTCTTAGTGGAGATATAATTGGTAATTATAAATTTATTACAGCTCCTAAGGAGAATGATTTATTAATATTTGGAGATATGGCATTATATACTTCATGCAAGAATAATACATTTAATGGTATGCCACTTCCTGATATTTATATCCTACATGAGGATAATTCATTTGAAAAGCTTACTAGCTTTGGCTATAAGGATTTTAAATATAGACTAGGAAAATAATAAAAAAACATACAAAAAACATAATTCTATTGTATAATAGTATCAGTTTGGAAAGGCGGGAAAGCATATGGGACCTAAAGAATTTATTTCTGGTGTATGGAAGATAATGTTTCCTAAAAAAGAAAAAATAGTAGAAAAGCCTGGAGTAATTGGCCATTATGATTCTAAACCATATCATAATTTCCGATATGCATTAATATATGCAAATGAAACTTTAGTATTTAATAATGAAAAGGTAGAAATCTTTTCAAGAATATATAAGGATACTACATTTGTTAATATCCTAGTTAATGAAGAAGAAGGCTTTGAAATATCAAATTATACATTTGATAAGGTATGGCCTTTATTAGAAGGAAAAACATATTTAAGGAAAGATAAGGAAGAGCAATTTAAACAAACTAAGAATAATATCGTATTAGTATTATTCCAGCATTATAATGATTACACAGTTGCTCAAGCAAAGAAATTCCATAATTCAACAAAGAACAATTTCGAGCATGCAGTAATATTTAATCCAGTAAATGTTCAAATGGATTTTTATAAGCCAGTACCTAAATTCTATAGATTATATGATCATTTCTGCGAAGATATATATTTCGATTTAGCATTCATAGATGATACGAGGGATTAATATATGAAAAATATTAAAGCTAGATATTTATGGATTGCGGCAGGAGTATTCTTGCTTATCGCAATAGGATTGATTTTTGCAGTACAATACGCAAAAGGATTTTTAAATTCATTTTGCTTAGTATCATTAATTATTTCTTTCATATTAGTAACTATTCTAATACAATATGCATCATTTAAAAGCTTTAGTGCGAAAAGAAATATTAAATATGATGAAAAAGAATATAAGACTACTAATGATAATATAGAAGATAATCTTATAGAAAAAGGATATAAGATGTCTAATAGACCATTTGGTAGATCCTATTTATTAATTGATAATAAAAAAGCATATAAGGTATCAATAATTGATTCATCTGAAGCGTATTTCAATGATACAATGGATGATAATTATGAACCAAATAAAGAATTAGATAAATGTAAATCTTTTGTTGGAATTGAAATCTTCAACCAAATTGATGAGAATAATTATAATAAGCTAAAAGAATTTACAATTCAAACAAGTAATATTTATTATACGTCAGTAGTTAAAGAAGAAAATGGTAATTATAAGTGCTTAAATTATGAAGCACCAAAAGAAAATCATAAAGAATCTTACGAAAAATTATTCAACGATATTTGTTTAGAGGAATTAACTGTAGAATCAAATTAGATTTTACAGTTTTTTTGTGCTAAATTTTCCAAAAAAATTCTTGAAATAAAAAAATTAAGTAATATAATATTCTAGAGGTAAAAATTATGTGGGAGAATATTTATCCAAAATACGGAGAACAAATTAGAGTTAATAGAGGCTATTATTATCATCACGGTATATACGAAGATGATAATCACGTATATCATTTTGCTGCACCACAGGGCAGTGAAATATCACCAGAAAATGCCTTAATTATATGTACATCATTACATGACTTCCTTCAGGGTGGTACTCCTGAGGTTAGAGTATATAATGATATGGAATTAAGAAAGAAAAGAACTAGTGATGAAATAGTTAGCTTTGCGAAATCTAAGGTTGGTACAGGCCTTGGAACATATAATTTAATAACTAATAATTGTGAGCATTTTTCGAATTTATGTGCATTTGGTAAGGCTTCTTCAAATCAAGTAGAGGATGTTATTAAAATGCTATTTGGAGGAGCTATATGAGAGTAGGAATAGATGTAGGTGGAACAACTGTAAAAATTGGTTTTATAGATGATTATAAAATCATTCATAGATTAGTTGTTGAAACTAATAAGGATACATTATTTGATGATATTTTTATAGCAATCAAAAAATATGCAGAAGATAACAATATAGATATAACTGGAATTGGATTTGGTCTTCCTGGCCATGTTTCAAATACTTATATTGATAAGCTACCTAATATTGGTATTTATGATTTGGATATAGCACCAATAGCTAATAAATATTTCCCAAATATTGATATCTATACTACTAATGATGCAAATGCTGCAGCTTTAGGTGAGCTATTAAATGATAAAGATAATGTTAAATCAGCATATATGATCACATTAGGAACTGGTGTTGGTGGTGGATTAGTTATCGATTCAAAGGTAATTAATGGTTTCCATGCTAATTGCGGTGAAATAGGACATATTTATGTAGATTTTAACCACAATTATCAATGTACATGTGGATTAAAGGGATGCCTTGAAACTGTAGCGTCTGCCACAGGTATAGTTAGATTAGGTAATGAATATTACAATCAATTTAATACTAAAATTGATAAGAAGAATATGACTGCGAAGTCAATATTAGATGCTGCTAAGCAAAATGATGAATTAGGATTATTTATTCTTAATTACATATCAGAAAGCTTAGGTAGAGCAATTGCCACTATAGAGCTTTGTGTAGATGTTGAAAGAATCTACATTGGTGGTGGAGTAAGTGATGCAGGAGATATTTTAATTAACAGAATTAGAGATTATTATAAAAAATATTCTCATTATGCAATTAAGGATCTAGAAATCACTAAGGCAAAGCTAGGTAATGATGCAGGAATGTTAGGAGCTGCATATTTGTTTTAACATGAAAGATAATTTATTTAACGCAACAAAAATATATAAACCAGAGATATTAGTATGCCCAATTTGTAATAAGCCATTAAAGTATTGTTATACAATATCAAATAAGGTAGTGCAATTTTCATCTGGAAAAACAATTAGAATAAAAAACCTTGGATATAAATGTCCAAGCTGTAATGATACAGTATTTTTCTCCCAAACAGCTAATAAGCTAGCATTCAAAGGATATACATATTCAGCTAAAACAGTATGTATTATTGATTATGAAAAAACTGTAAATCATAAGGGTAGAGAAGCAATCTGTGATTTCTTAGCTAATAAGAATATTGAAATATCTGATAGAAACATTGATATTATTCATAAGAAATTCAATGAAATATATAATCAGGATTATGATAGAGCAATAAAAGAAGCATATGCTAATATGATGAATAAATTTAATGAAATAAGAATTTCAGTAGATTTAATCACTGTAAATGAAATATGCTATATTCTTTTATATGATTTCTTTACTGGAGATATTATTGGATTATGGAAATTCAACGGAATGGATGATCCAAGCCTAAAGGAAATCTTATCAAGATATATTAATGAGAATTATAATATTACTACAATCTTTTCAGTAAGAGGTTATGTATCAAAGCTAGTACCATTAATTAAAGCATTAATGCCAAAGAAGGCTAAGGTATATTCATTCTTGAAGTTCTAAAAATTGTCGAATTTTAATCAAAAAAACCTTTATTTTGCCGAACATTATTTGACACCCTATCCAATTTGTGATAAAATTAACTTGTATTTTAGGTTGAAAGAGGGATAGTTGTGGCTACTATAAATTTTGATGAATTTGATAAGAAAATTTTACAATATTTACAAGAGGATTCATCTATTTCAAATATAGATCTATCCAAAAAAATTGGTCTTGCACCATCTTCATGCTTATTAAGAGTTAAGAACCTTAAGGAACAAAAAGTTTTAAAGCAATTCACTGCAGTAGTAGATGAAAAAATATTAGGCTTTGAAATTACATGCTTCGCTAAGGTATCAATGTCTCCATTAAATAGAGAAACATCTACTAAGTTTATTGAAGAGGCTAAAAAGATTCCAGAAATTATTGAATGCTATACAATTACAGGAGAGGCTGCCTTCCTATTAAAGATAGTGGCAAAGAGCTTCCAATATTATAGAGACTTTGTTTTTGATAAATTATTAGCAGTTCCTCACGTATCTAATATTGATACATCTATAGTTGTTGGAACTGAAAAGAAGACAAATGTTATTCCACTAGAATAATAAAACAGCCCTTTTTGGGCTTTTTGTTTTTAAGGAGGTATATATGGATAAGACTGTTTTTATTAAAAATAGAAATAAGATTATTAATTTAATGGAGGATGATTCGGCTTTTATTCTTTTTTCAAGAAAGAGTACAAAAGATGATATTTATAACATTAAATATAATGTAAATAGAAACTTTTATTATATCTCTGGTATTTTAGAATATGGAGATATTATTGTATTAATAAAATCTAATAATAAAAATAATGAAGTAATATTCATTAAGCCCTTTGATGAGCTAGAAGCTAAATGGGTCGGATCTCCTTTTACTAAAGAAGAAATAAATGAATTTTCAGGAATTAATGATATCAGATATATTAGTGCCTTTAATAAGGATATCTTTAAATTATTAGATGGTATTGATAATGTATATTTTGATGTTAATACAGATAGTGATGATGCTAGATGTAATGAAGCATTTATTGATAAGATATATGAAAAATATCCAAATATAAATATAGTTAATGGTAGAGAATTATTTAAAATAGCTAGATCATCTAAAGAAAAAGAAGAAATAGAAGAAATTGAAAAGGCTATTGAAATTACTAATAAAGGTATATTAAATATATTAGATCATATGGGTAGCATGTATGAATATCAGCTAGAATCATATTTTGATCAAGCAATAAAATATTATGGGGCAACAGGATATGCATTCCCTACAATTGCTGCCTCTGGAAAAAACGCGACATGCCTACATTATATTGATAATAATTCATATGCTAAGGATGGGGATTTAATATTATTTGATTTAGGTTGTAGTTTAAATATGTATTGTTCTGATATATCTAGAACATTTCCAATTAATGGTAAGTTTTCTGAAAGACAAAAGGAATTATATAATATTGTATTAAATGGCCAACAATTAGTATTTAATAATATAAAACCAGGAAGAACTACCAAAGAATTAAATAATATATTAATTAATTATTATGAAAAAGAATTAATGAGAATTGGATTAATTAAAGATCCTAAGGATGTTAAAAAATATTATTATCATGGTGTAAGCCACCACATAGGCTTAGATTGTCATGACTTATGCGAAAATACAGAGCTTAAACCAGGGGCAATTATTTCTAATGAGCCAGGATTATATATTCCTGAAGAAGGAATTGGAATTAGAATAGAAGATGATGTTTTAGTAACTGAAGAAGGAGCTAGATGGCTAAGTCCACAAATTATTAAAACAGTTGATGATATTGAAGAATATATTAGAAGGAAAAAAAGCAATGAATAAAAAGATATTAAAGGATTATGCAAAGCTAATAGTAGAAATTGGTGCTAATGTTCAAAAGAATCAGGATGTTGTTGTATATTCTAGAGTTAATGAAGCATATTTTGCTGAATATGTAGTAGAAGCATGTTATAAGATGAAGGCTAGAAGCGTTAGAATTGAATGGTCTGACGATAAAATTACAAGATTAAAATATAAATATGAATCATTAAAAACATTAACTACAATTCCTGAATGGAATTTAAAGAAGCTAGAGCATGATGTTAATACATTACCAGCAAAGATTTATATTGTATCTGATGATCCTGATGCCCTAAAGGGAATTGATCAAGAAAAATATACAAATGTTAAAATGAAAAATGGTCCAGTTATTATGAAATACCGTGATCAAATGGATAATAAATATCAATGGGTTATTGCAGGTATTCCAAGTGAAGCATGGGCTAAGAAGGTATTCCCTAATGAAACTAAGACAAAGGCTGTTAATTTATTATGGGATGCAATATTAACCGCAACTAGAGTATATGGAAATTCAATTGAAAACTGGAAAAACCATAATAAGGTATTAAAAGAAAAATGTGATTGGTTAAATAATTTAGGAATTGATGAATTATATTATAAATCAAATAATGGAACTGATTTCAAAATCAAATTGAAAAAAGGAATGATATTTGATGGAGGATCAGCCAAAACTATTTCTGGTATAATTTATCAGCCAAATATGCCAACAGAGGAATGTTTTACATCACCTGATAAATATTCAGCTAATGGTGTTGTCATGGCAACTAAGCCATTATCAGTTGATGGAAAGGTAGTAGATAATTTTGGATTTAGATTTGAAAATGGATCAGTAGTTGAGGTTATTGCTAAAGATAGCTCACATAAAGAAATTCTTGAGCATTTAATTTCTGTTGATGATGGAGCAAAGAGATTAGGGGAAGTAGCTTTAGTTCCTTTTGATTCTCCAATTAATAAAACTAATATTTTATTTTATGAAACATTATATGACGAGAATGCATGTTGCCATTTAGCATTAGGTAGAGCATTCAATGAATGTATTAAGGATTTTGATAAGAAAACTGATGAAGAAATCAAAGCATTTGATCTAAATACATCAATTATTCATGTTGATTTTATGATTGGATCTAGAGATTTATCAATTAAAGCCAAGACATATGATGGAAAAATAGTAGATATATTTAAAGATGGTACATGGGCATGATACATCCAATAAAGCACTTTATGACAATAACAAAGCATAGGCATATGGTTATGCATTATTGCTTTAAATGTGGTTTATATAAGCAAGGCTTATTACATGATTTATCAAAATATGGCTTTACTGAATTTTGGAGTGGAGCTAAATATTATTCTGGTAAATTTTCTCCTCATCATAATGAAAGAAAAAATAGAGGATATTCCCTTGCCTGGATGCACCACAAGGGAAGAAATAAGCATCATGTTGAATATTGGACTGATGTTAATATTGAAAAGAAGCAATATGAACCAGTAATAATACCAAATAGATATATTGCTGAAAGCATGTGTGATAGAATTGCTGCATCTAAGGTATATAATAAAAAGAATTTTAAACCAGAGGATGTTAGAGATTATTTCCAAAAGGAAGGACCACATCTTCCTATGCACCCTGAGGTAAGAAAGAAGTTTGAATTCTTATTAGATTATTATGTGGATAATGGTGAAAAAGCATTATTCAAATATATGAAGAAAAACATGAGAAAATAAAAAGACAAAACATTCATTTTATGTTATAAATATATAGGATGGTGACAATTATGGAAATTATTAAAAAGGAATATAAAAGTATACTATTAGTATTAGGATATATTTTAGTAGCTGAATTAGTATATGTATCTTTAGCTATTATCTTTTTACATGAATGGTATTTTGGTTTAATAGCTGGATTATTAGTTTTCATTATTGGAGCTGTTATTGGATTCTTTTATGTTAAATCAGAATATCAAAAGAATAATCCAAAGGAACAAGAAGCCAAGTAATAAATATATTTTTTAGTAGTTCTTGGTGGTTGAAAAATGTAAATACATATTATATAATATGTTTTGTATTCCAGATGAGAGGAATAAGTAATATAATTAAGCATTTAAGAGAGCTGTAGTTTGGTGTAATACAGTATGATGATTATATGAAATCTATCCTTGATGGAGAATTTAATTAAAAGTGCCTGCATTGCAGGAATTAAGGTGGCACCACGGTAATTCGTCCTTAAAGATTCAATTCTTTTAAGGACTTTTTTTATAGGAGGAATTAATTATGCTAGATATTAAATTTGTTAGAGAAAATCCTGAAATTGTAAAAGAAAATATTAAAAAGAAATTTCAAGACCAAAAGCTTCCATTAGTTGATGAGGTTGTTGAAATTGATAAGAAGATTAGAGCATTAAAGCAAGAATCTGAAACATTAAGAGCTTCAAGAAATGATTTATCTAAACAAATCGGTCAATTAATGAGAGAAAAGAAAATTGATGAAGCAAATAAAATTAAAGAAACAGTAGCTAATAATAATGCTCGTATTGCTGAAATAGAGCCAGAGCTTGATAATTTATCTGCTGAATTAAATAAGAGAATGATGGTTATTCCAAATATTATTGATGCGTCAGTTCCAGTTGGAAAGGATGATTCAGAAAATGTTGAGAACCAAAAATACGGTGAACCAGTAGTTCCACCATATGAGATTCCATATCATTCAGATATCATGGCTAGATTTGATGGTCTTGATAAGGAAGCATCAGGAAGAACATCTGGTAATGGATTCTATTATTTATGTGGACCTATCGCTAGATTACATTCAGCTATGTTATCATATGCTAGAGATTTCATGATTAATAAAGGATTTACATATTGTATTCCTCCATTTATGATTAGAGCAGATGTAGTTAACGGAGTTATGTCATTTGCTGAAATGGAAAACATGATGTATAAAATTGAAGGTGAAGACCTATATTTAATTGGTACTTCAGAGCACTCAATGATTGGTAGATTTAAAGGACAAATTGTTAAAGAAGATCAATTACCTATCGCATTAACTTCATATTCACCTTGCTTCAGAAAAGAAGTAGGTGCTCATGGTATTGAAGAGCGTGGAGTATATCGTGTACACCAATTCGAAAAACAAGAAATGATTGTTATTTGTAAGCCAGAAGAATCAATGGATTGGTATAACAAGATGTGGTCATATTCAGTTGAATTCTTTAGATCTTTAGATGTTCCTGTAAGAACATTAGAGTGCTGTAGTGGTGATTTAGCTGACCTTAAGGTTAAATCATGTGATGTAGAAGCATGGAGCCCAAGACAAAAGAAATACTTCGAGGTTGGTTCATGTTCAACATTAGGTGACGCACAAGCAAGAAGATTAGGTATTAGAACTAAGAATGAAAATGGTACATATTTAGTTCATACATTAAATAACACAGTAGTAGCATCTCCAAGAGGTTTAATCGCTGTAATTGAAAACAATTATAACGAGGATGGCTCTATTAATGTCCCTAAGGCATTACAACCATATATGGGTGGAGAAACAATTCTAAAGCCAATAAAGTAGTAAATATTTAGTAAAAGATGAATAAAAAAATAACTCTTAAGTGATGAATAATATGTACCCCAAGTCAAGGACACTTTGAAAAAAGGTGTAATATTTAGTTATACATATTCATTCCCCTAGGGGAATCTCGAACTCAATAATTAAACTGAAGCTAATTGTGAAGA
>JAEEGL014009485.1_pt1 | contig 19644 bp, 13 predicted proteins | sample 9134231 | NCBI WGS metagenome assembly JAEEGL01 (sample SAMN16246548, study PRJNA631951) | gut metagenome | biome: gut microbiome; feature: rumen; material: fiber-attached | host: Bos | place: Iran: Karaj | collected 2018-10 | reverse complement strand
GATGGTTGTGCGCACCCTGGAGGATCTGGGGGTTGACAGGCTTTTTGGCTATCCCGGCGGAGCCGTTCTCGACATTTATGACGCCTTAAAAGATTCAAAGAAGATTCATCACGTTCTGGTAAGACACGAGCAGTCAGCGGCCCATGCCGCCGACGGCTATGCCCGTACCACCGGCAGGGTAGGCTGCTGCCTCGTTACCTCGGGACCGGGAGCCACCAATACCATTACCGGCATTGCCACGGCCTATATGGATTCGGTGCCCATGGTGATTATCACCGGTCAGGTGGCCACCTTCCTTATCGGTCAGGATGCCTTCCAGGAGGTGGACATGGTGGGGATTTCCCGGCCTATTGTCAAGCACAGCTATATCTGCAAGAAGGCCGAGGATATTCCGGTATTTATCAGAAAGGCTTTCCACATTGCTTCCACCGGCCGCCCGGGCCCGGTAGTGGTTGATATTCCCAAGGACTGCCAGAACCCGAAAAACAAGTTCCCGTACGAGCCTAAGCCTTTAAGCGAGATCACCATGCGCTCCTACAATCCCACCAGATTCGGACACAAGGGGCAGATCCGGAGATCCCTCAGCCTGCTGGCCGAGGCCAAAAAGCCGGTTATTCACATCGGCGGCGGCGTTATCGCCTCCGAGGGAGCCTGCGCCAAGGTCACCGAATTCGCCCGGAGATACCATATTCCGGTAACCTCCACCCTGATGGGACTGGGCGCCTATCCGGGCACTGATCCCCAGTTCCTGGGCATGGTGGGCATGCATGGCACCTACGCCGCCAATACCGCCATGCACGAGAGCGATCTCATTATTGCTCTGGGAGCGCGTTTCTCGGACAGATCCACCAATAATGTGGACAAGTACTGTCCTAAGGCCCGCATTGTTCACGTGGACATCGATCCTTCCTCAATTGCCAAGCGCATTAAGGTGGACATTCCCATTGTGGCCGATATCGGCACAGTGCTGGATCAGATGAACGATGTCATCAGGGAAATGAACCTCTCCATGGACAATGCCCGTCTGGATCCCTGGTGGACTGAGATCGAAGCCATGAAGACCCGGCATCCGGTCACCTGCGCGGGAGACGGCACTCCGGGACTGCTCCATCCGGGGAAGGTAGTGGAGGATATCTACCGGATCACCGACGGCAAGGCCATTGTGGTTACCGACGTGGGGCAGCATCAGATGTTTACGGCCCTTTATTACAAGTTTGACACCCCCCGGAAGTTCCTGTCCTCCGGCGGACTGGGCACCATGGGCTACGGCTTCCCCGCCGCCGTGGGCGCCAAGATCGCCAGTCCGGAATCCGAGGTTATCTGCATCACCGGCGACGGTTCCTTCCAGATGAACCTCCAGGAGCTGGCCACCTGCCTGCAGTACGGTATTGCGGTAAAGATTGTGATTCTCAACAATGTTTCCCTGGGCATGGTTAAGCAGTGGCAGATGATGTTCTACAACGGCCGGCAGACCGAAACCTTCATGGATGCCGCTCCCGACTTTGTGAAGCTGGCGGAGTGCTACGGTCAGGTGGGCATCAGGGCAGGCAATCCTGACGAACTTAATGCAGCCCTGAAGAAGGCTCTTGATATCAAGGACAAGACTGTGGTTATCGATGTTCAGGTGGATCCGGACTCCCGCGTCTATCCGATGCAGATCGGCGGAGGCAGCATGGGCGATATGCGTATCAACAGAGATGAAGAGGAGCGTGTGTAATGCGTCATTTAATTTCAGTGCTCCTGGAAAATGAAACCGGGGCTCTCAGCCGGGTTGTGGGGCTGTTTTCTCAGAGAGGATTCAACATAGAGTCTCTTACGGTAGCGCCCACTGAGGATGCGACTCTTTCCAGAATGACTATCACCACCTTTTGCGATGACGGAGAGGTTGAGCAGATTACCAAGCAGCTTCATAAGCTGATTAATGTGCTCAAGGTTACCGATCTCTGTGATTCCAACCATGTGGAACGCGAAATCATGCTGGTGAAGATTCAGGCAGTCACCCGGGATATCCGTGATGAGGTTAAGACCATTTCCGATATTTTCCACGGGCAGATTGTGGATCTTACTCCTACCATTTACACGGTGGAGATCATCGGCTCCAGCGAGGAGCTGGACACCTTCCTGGAGACCGTAACCAAGGTTACCGAGATCGTTGAGGTGGTAAGATCCGGTGTCTGCGGCATCTCCCGGGGAGAGAGATCTCTCAGGCTGTAACAGCCGGCCGGATGCAGGCAGCATCACGGGGCAGCAGCGCAGGACGCTATGACTTCCCGGGGCACCTGAAATCCGGTCAGGACAAAGCGATTCACAAAAGGCTGAAGTCTCAGGACTCCGGCCTTTTTCGTATCAAGGATCCTGTGAACGGCGCTAATCTCCGGCCAGATTCTTAAGCATCCTTTTAATATCGTAGAACCTTATCATGGCGAAGATCAGGAGGGCGATATTGGTAATAAACAGGAACCCAGCAATCAAAGAGACGATGATAAGGGGAGTTTCCAGCGATTCGGGATCGCTGCCGTGAACGTTAACATGAGTTACCGCCATAAACATCAGAACAGCAAACACCGCTGCAATGGCGATCATCAGGATCAGAAGGGCTATTATCATGGCGCGGGCGCCCCGTCCCTTGGCTGACCAGTCCTGGTATTCCGCCCCCTGACTGTCCAGAAAGCTTACGACTTCCCCAGCCAGCGGCAGGGATTTCAAGACGATTACGATATGCAATACTGAGGCAATTGTCCCCAAAAAAGGCAGCAGGATCCCGCCCAGGGCGAGAAAAAATGCGGTAAGCACCATACGGGACATGGACTCCATTCTCTGGTTCAGGGCGCGGAGTCTCTGACGATCGTTAACGGGGCGTCTTCCGGGACGATTTCTGTTATTTCCGGAATTGCCGGAATTTCCCGGGCGTCTGTTCCCATAAGGATCTCTGCCGGGATTGCCGTAATTGCCCGGATTTCCGCCGGAAGCCGGAGCTCCGCAGATGCTGCAGAAGCGATCGCCGGGCATCAGACTGTTGCCGCATAAGGAGCAGAAGTTCCGGCGCGGGGGCGGCTGCCTGCGGTATGAGTCTTCGGGCTCTTCTGAAAAGTCATGCGGCGGGGGTTGCCTGGGATCCGGGGAAGGTCCGAACCGGGAGTCCGGCGCTGTTTCGGCGTCCGGTTCGGCGTCATCAGAAGAAAACTCCGGGCGCTGTTCCCGGGGATCCCGATCCGGGCGCGGCTCTCTCCGGTTTCGGGGATTCCGGTAATCCGCGCTGCTGTCAGGAGCTATGCGGTCTTCTTCGGAACCGGTGTCCCGGTTTTGGTTCCGGAATGTCCGGGAGAGGTAAATGCCGCAACGGGGACACGTTCTCGCATTATCAGGAACCTCATTGCTGCAGAAGGAGCATTTCATCAGCTGTACCTCCTTGATTATTATCCTCTTTTCGGTTTTTTGACAGTCTTGCCATCAAAGGAAGGGACGGGATCGGCCATGTTTTTAAGCTTCTTTTTAATTTCGCGGAAAATTCTCAGGGCATAGATCTGCAGGACGATGTCTGCGATTAAAAGGAGAACATTAATCCCTCCGCTGATCCAGAGGGCGACTTTACCGGATGCCGTAAGGGGAGCGCTTCCCCTGGTTCCCACTGCAAAGGTCATTGTTAAAAAGAACATTGCCACAAAAACGCCGATGAAAATCAGCAGGGTTCTTATTATGACGCGGGCTTTTCGTCCCTTAGCTGACAAGTCCCAGTATTCCGTCCCCTGACTGTCCAAAAAGCTGACGACACTTGGAATCAGCGGCACGGATTCTAAGAGGACTGCGGCGTGCACCATTCCGGCAAGTATCACCATACAAAATGGTAACCCGCTCAGGGGTTTCAATAATTCGGCAATTCCGGTAATTAGCACCACGGCAATTATCACCAGAAAAAAGGCTACCCCGCCCAGGCCGAGACACAATTCGGCAAGCACCAGAGCGGACATTTTATCCATACTCCGGTTCAGGGCTCTGAGTTCCTGAGGATCGTTAACGGGAGGATTTATGTCATTGCAGGGATATCCCGGATTTTCGTCGGGTACCTTGGTTCCGCAGATGTTGCAGAAGCGATCGCCGGGCATCAAGCTGCTGCCGCATGAGGAGCAGATGTCCCGGCGCTGCTGATTTTTCCGGGATGAAGCCTCGGGCTCCTTCGGAAGGTCATGCGAGGTCTGCCGGGGGTCAGGGGAAGGTTTGAACCCGGAGTCCGGCATTGGTTCAGCGTCGGGGGCGGAGATGCCCGAGGATTTCTTCGGAGCTTTCGGGCATGTGGCAGCGGGAGAAAACTCCGGATGCTGTTCCCGGGGATTTAAGCAATTCCGGCTGCCGCCGGGGCTAGCGCTGCCTTCAGGGCTTATGCGGTCTTCTCCGGAGCTTATGTCCCTGTTTGGTTCCCGAAATGTCCGGGAGATATAAATGCCGCAATGGGGACATATTCTTGCCTCATCAGAAACATCCTTGCCGCAAAAGGTGCACTTCATCATACATCCCCCTTAATCCTAATGCTGTCTTAATCCCCTTCCCCTGATTATATTATCATCGGAGATCCGGGGGTAAAACCCGCCTTGGGGTGATTTTGCGAAGATCAGCGCGGAAAACCGGCTGAAAAGCGACACTATGAGACAGCGCTGATTTTCAGCGTTTGCAGGAACCCGGGGCCTTTTGGAAATGCCGAAGCCGGAGAATGACAGGCTCAGACCAAAAATTCCCGTCCGGTAACAAATGCCGGCGGCAATATCGGGTAGAATAGGGCAGCCTCTCCGGAACAAGGAGAGCATCGCAAAACCGATTTTTTTGTCATGGAAGATAAAAATGAATTACATGAAATCAGCGCCTCATGCGGTCTCTCTGGCGCTTCTGTTCTCCGCTGCGCTGCTTCCCGCTGCGAGCGCCGCAGAAGAGGCTGCCGCCTCTCAGGAGCCCGAGGAACGGGACGTGTTCGGCATTATCAAGACTGCCGTCAATAATAATGACCGGGATCTTTTTCTCACTGCCCTGAGCTATCCCCTGTCCCTGTGCATAAATAACGAGCTCAGGGTTTATCAGAATGCGGAGGCCCTTAAGGGCTTTACTCTGGCTGAAATTATCGGAAGCCAGGAGCTTCTGGCCTCCCTTAAGGCCAATCTGGACGGCATGAGATTCGGCGAAGCCTTTGAGGTGGCCTACGACAATTATCAGGTTAAGGGCGCGGGAGCCTATGTTTCCGATAAGGAGATGGTCACCATAAACTTTACCGATAACCGGGGGATCTTTGAGATGAACGGCGGGGGCTGCGGCGGAGTCAGGGTGCCAAAGCTTAATTTCTGCGGCGATGCCGAACAGGATGCTCTCATTAATATGCTGGCTCTCCGGAGCTTCTGGATGTTTAATCGCGGCGTTTATGAAAACTTCCGGGATCACGGCTATTCCCGGCTGGAAATGACGCCGGGAGAGATTCGCGCCGGCGGCAGGTACGATTTCATATTTGAAGGCCAGAAGCTCAGTCTTGTCCGGGATCCCTCCTCCTTCAACAGCGCTCCGGTATTTCATGACGGCAGCAGGGAATATCTGATTCTGGCCCCGAAAGAATTCGGCGCCGAGTACTGCAAGTATCCGGGACAATGCCGGCCGGTGCCGTATATTCATGTGTTTTCCAAAAAGAAGGGCGCCGAGAGATGCGATCCCGGTGAAATCGTGCTGGCGGAAAAGCATACCCTGAACTTCTGCCCCTTCGATAAGACTTTTAATGCCGAGATCCGCCTGTTTACCGAGGGCTTTGGTTTTGATCAGCCGGATCTTTTTAAAAACTCCTACGGGAATCAGGCCGGAGATATCTCTCTTTCCTTTGAGGAACGGACGGTGAAGACCGTTCCGGAGGGATCTCAGGAGGGGTATGACGAGACTGTTACCTTTGCCATGCTCTCTCTGAAGGGGGAGAAGCTGGAAACCCGGTACTCCCTGCATCACAATCTGGTATTCCAGTCCGGGGATACCGAGATTCTGGCCGTTCCCGCCGGCGATTACGAGAAGGCTAATCCCGATACCTATAATCTGGGCTGCGCCGGAGAGGATGTGTGCGTCCGCCCTTTGGAAAAGATGCTGCTTTTTGTGAGAAAGGGCAATGGCAACTGTCACCGGCTTTCTCTGGATCGGAAGGGATAATGCAGAAGGATTTAGCGCATGAAATTTTGTAATTTTACTACTCTGAAAACATTTCTTCCGGCTGCCGAAGTTCTTCTGGGGCTTCTTTCGCTGAACGCCGCTGCCTCTGATGCTGCTGACGCCGCGGAAGATGCCGTTCCGGAGCTTTTTAAGACCATCACGGCAGATTACAAGGCCCGGATTCCCGAGGGGCAGGCCCCGCTCCTTTATGCTTCCTTCTGTCCGCGGGATCCCGAGATTCAGGCCGCCATTGACTACTACGTCATCCATAATAACCGGAAGCGCATCTACATGGATAACATCCAGGAGGCTTTGAAGTCTCAGGTGCGGCATGCCGACTATGTCAGCAATAATCCGGATATGAGCGTGCGGTCCTTTCCGCTGGTAACCTGGCTTTACAATTCCATTATCTGGGCCGGGGAGCCCATGAAGTTCTACTATCTGGTGGGCGGTTCCTGGGCCGCGGCTCCGATATTTAACATCACCCCGGATCGGGAGGCGGCTCCCACGGGCAGGCTGGTGATGACCTTTGCCATGGGGGACAGCTACAATCTTCTGGATACGGGAACTCCGGATTATCAGAGTCCCGGGGGCTGCAAGGAGGATAATTTCTGCATGGCCCGCATGGGGGACTTCAATCCCTACCGGAAGATCATGATGATTACCAGAGAGGAGGGATCCTGCTGGGCTTATGTGTATCACTCCTCCCGGGCGGATGCGGAATACACCGTGGCTAATGACATCGGCCGGAATGAAATAAACTTTTTCGCGCCCCACGGGAACTTTGTGTTCAACATCCTGCATAAGGACTGGGCCAGCCGGGACGGCAAGGTTTCCGCCTCCATCACTCATGATTTAAGCACCCTGACCATTGATGGCGTTAAGTACAAGATGATCCCGGGGGGCGGTCCCTGGAACAAGAGCGTCTGGTACCTGAAGGGAAAGGGGCCCGATCATGAGAAGTGGTTCTATATGTACCCGGCCGGGAATCCGGAGCGGGTGTATGACCAGAGCACGCAGCTCACGGCTCATGCCGCCGGAAAGCTGGTGTTTGTGGTCTTTAACGAATCCACTCTTGATAATGGCTTTTCCGGATCCCGGCGTTATGTTCTCTATCCCCGGGTTACCCCCCAAAACAAGAACAGCGCTCAAACTAAGACCAGCCCCAAAAATAAAAAGAAGTAGCGATTTTGCTCTTTCCGGAAGTTCCTGAAAAAGGCGCTGTCCTCTCTCAGCAGGGGACAGCGCTTTTTGAACAGATCGGGGGAATTCCGGAGATCCGGATTGACTTTAGCTCCGGCTCTTCAAAAAAGCCGGATTTTTTGATCAGAACGCCGTTTTTTGGAGACTGCAGATAATTTTTAAAATAATGAGCGGAATACGCCGATTTTTTGGGCCGGATCAGAGAATGATTTCCGGAACCCGGTTAAAATCAGCAGAATGCGGGGAATTTTTTTTTGCGTTTTTTGGGCGTGTTCTCTGCGTGTACCATTGATTATTATTAATATTAAGCGTTAAGGAGCAGATTCATGATTACAAAGGCTATCATACCAGTGGCAGGGTTAGGGACAAGAATGCTGCCGGCAACGAAATCCATCCCCAAGGAGATGCTGCCGATTGTTGATAAGCCGCTTATTCAGTACATTGTCAATGAAGCCGCGCTGGCGGGGATAAAGGAAATTATCCTGGTTACCCATTCCTCCAAGAATGCCATTGAAAACCATTTTGACCGCAGCTTTGAACTGGAATCGGAACTGGAAAAACGCGTTAAAAGACAGCAGCTTGAGGAAATCAAATCCATCTGTCCTCCTGACATTGCCATTATGCATGTGAGACAGGGGGAGACCAAGGGTCTGGCTCATGCCATTTCCAAAGCCAAGCCTCTGGTAAGAGGGGAGCCCTTTGCCATTATTCTCCCCGATGTGATGATCAATCAGTTCAAGTGCGATATGAGAACGGACAATCTTAAGGAAATGATTGATCGTTTTAATGAGACCGGACGGAGCCAGATCATGGTGCAGCCGGTGCAGCTCAGCAATATCAGCTCCTACGGAGTTATCGATACCGGCAAGGCTTTCCGGGACAAGTGCTTTGAAGGCTGTATTTTCAACGAGAAGGCCTATCTGGAGTCTCAGGAAAAGAGCATTCCTATCGTTAATCTGGTGGAAAAGCCCGATGTGGATGACGCCCCCAGCAATCTGGCCATCGTGGGCAGATATGTGGTTTCGGACAAGATCTGGGATTATCTGGAAAACACTCCTCTGGGGGTGGGGGACGAGATTCAGTTTACGGATACCCTGCGTCTTATGTGCCGGGATTACCCCATGGATGCCGTGCTGATCAAGGGAGACAGCTTCGACTGCGGATCCAAGCTGGGCTATATGAAGGCCTTTGTGGAGTATGCTTTGAACAGCCGGAGATTCGGGGCTGATATCGCCGAGTTTATCAGGAAGTCCGGCCTGAAATAAGGGGGCATGAAGGATTTCAATCCCCTGCGGCGCTTCTGATTGGAAAGCAATGCCCGGAAAGCAAGAAGCCCGGATAATCCGGGCTTTATTGTTACAGGCTTTTCGGTTTTTTTAACTCTGAAGCTCCGAAAAGCTCCGGCGCTCGCTTCAGTCGCAGCCCCTTTCTTTGTTTGCTGTTTACGAGGAGAGCTTTTCCAGCGCCCTGACGATCCAGTCATAGCAGGTCTTAACTGAGCTTATTTCCACCCTTTCCTCCGTGGTATGGGCCCCGAAAACGTTCGGCCCCACGGACACGATGTCCAGATCCGGCCGGAGATTCCTGAGAAGGCCGCATTCCAGTCCGGCATGGATCACCGTGCTCCGGGGCTCCTCTCCGGTGATTTCGCGGTAGGACGCAGCCATGATCCGGCACAGGGGACTCTCATAAACCGGCTCCCATTGGGAGTAGCGTTCCTCAAAGGTGATAACGGCGCCGGCATCGGCCGCGGTCTTTTTAAGCCGGGCTGCCAGCATTTCCTTTCCGGCCTCCGTGGCGAAGCGGCCCAGAATGAAGGCCTCCGCCTTGCCGCCGTCAAAGGAAATGCGGCCCAGATTGCAGGAGGTCAGGGGCTGTCCGTCGGGAGTTCTTTCCAGAATTCCGGTATTAAGTCCCCGGAGATTGATGATGTTGGCTGTATCCTGAGCGGAAACCATAATGTTTCTGTTGGGCGCCCGGTCAATCGTAATGGTGATATCCGGATCGGCATTCCGGTACTTTTCCGTAATTCTGGCGGAAATATCCTCCAGAGAATCCAGAGCTTTGTTTATCAGAGCCTCTGGCAGGGCGATTTCCGCCTGGCCGCTGCCGGGAATGGCATTTCTGACCGTGCCGGAGTTCAGGGAGCTCAGATTCACCTTGATATCCTCGTTGGCCAGCGAGCAGATCAGGGTGAGCAGTGCGGTGGCGGCATTCAGGCTGCCCCGATCCGCCTCCATGCCGCTGTGACCGCCCCGGCCGTTTGCCACGGTAATGGCAATGGTGCCGAAATCCCGGGGCACCTCGGAGATCTCCGGGGTGTACGCAATGTTCAGAGCCAGTCCGCCGGCGCAGCCGATGCAGATCTCTCCGATATCCTCGGAGTCAATGTTGATGCCCAGACTGCCGGGGATATCATCAGGAGTCAGCGCCAGGGCTCCCTGCATGCTGGTTTCCTCGGAAACGGTGAATACCGCGGCCAGAGGCGGATGCCGGAGCTCGGGGGCGGTCAGCGCTGCCAGAGCCAGCGCCATGCCGATGCCGTCGTCCGCTCCCAGAGTGGTGCCCTCTGCGGTAACGAAGCCGTCCTCGGTAATGACTGCGGATATGGGATCCCGGGAAAAATCGAAGCTAAGGCCCTCTTCCTTTACTCCCACCATGTCCATGTGAGCCTGAAAGAACACCCGGGGATGATCCTGAAGCCCCGGGGTGGCGTCAGCGGTCAGAATAATATTTCCGTCCGGGGTGCGGGAGCTTCCGAGACCGTGCTCCCGGGCGATTTCCAGCAGAAGATCTCCGATGCCGGCTTCATTTCCGGACACCCGGGGCACCTTTGCGATGCGGCTGAAGAAATGCCAGACAGAGCGGGGCTCGAGTTTTGAGATAGCGTTTTCCATGACCATGCGTTCCGAAACTGTTTCCTGAGCAGGAAAGCCGAGAAAAAATCAAAAGCAAGTATAGTCACTTAGAGCATCCCTGACAAATAAGGTTCTTTTTTTCAGAAAGCAGCCGGGGAGGAAATGCGGAAAACCGGATCTGCTTCATAAATCCGGCGGGGCAGGATTTTGCCATAGCTTCGGACTTTCCGGAAAGCAAAAGGGAACGCCGGAGCGTTCCCTTTCTGATGTGATCTGAAATGTCCTGCTTAATATGCCGGACTGAAGCCGCCGAGTCCTTAACTGGCCCCCAGATGCAGCAGAGCGGAGTGAGCGTAGAACAGTCTGAGCACCCTTTCGTCATTGGGATCTACCAGAAAAAGGTTATGCACCCGGTTTCTGGTGCAGCAGCACGGAGATCTGTAAATCACGGGAGCCTTGCGGCTGACGTCCTTTTCTGCAACTGGGAGAACAATCTTTCTTTCGCTCTGGCTTTCTTTGTTTTCAGCGCTCATTTTGCGTTCCTCCTCGGGCAAATTGCGTTTTCCGGTTCCTGCAAATACTTAGCGGAAATAATGCCGGAATCTTTAACAAAAATCTTATATCCGTTCTCCGGGGGAGACTCCCGCATTATACACCCTGAAGGGGATTCCGCCACACCTGATTCCGTCCGCTGTCATTATTCCGGCGTCCGGAAGGCGGAGCGTTATCGCTCCCGGGGCAAAATCATGGTATTCCTTACGCCATGCGGTATAATGGAGGCTCAGGGAACCGGTTTCCGGTTTTCCCTTTATTTTACAGGCATTTATGCAGCTTCCGGAGCTTCGCGGCATCTTATCAAAGAGGACGGAAGCCCGAAGACGCTACCATGGGCAGATTTTCAAGGGGAAAGCAATGACTTCTGAAGTTTTGGAAAAGGATCAGAATCTGAGCGAGGTTCTTTTTAAGCCGACGAGAAAAACCAAGGAAACCTCTTTTGTGGCAAACTCCGCCCCCGAGGATCCGTCCGTAACTGAAAACTACTGGTACCGGCACTGTCATCTCCCGTACGCCGGCTGGCTGGGCCTCAATCTTATCGAGGTGAAATCCGCTCTTTCCCGCATTGCGGCCTCTCCGAACCGGAGAACCCGTCCCCATGCTCTGGACACGGTTTACGAATACGGTCCCGGCAACTGGGTCTATGAGTTTTCCATGCTGGGAGTGCGCTACAGCGAAATGGGCGAAAAGGCGGCTCAGGAGGAAAACCGCGAAGAGGCCTTCAAAAACTTCCGGCTCGCGGAGCTCTACTTTCTGGCGGCCTCCTATCCCTACATGGTGAATGACGATCTGGCGCAGCAGTCTCTTTGTCAGCATTACCGCTATTATCGCCGGGCGGCCCAGTTTGCCAGCGGGGATTTCGAGGAGATCCGCTTCAAGGTCAAGGAAGCCGAAGCCATTGCTTTTATTCATACCCCGGACAAAAATGCCGTATGCCCGTACGTGATGATATTCAGCAACTACCAGAATCTGTGCACGGAATATCTCAGATATTACAACGACTATCTCCGGCCGCTGGGCATTGCCATGGTGGCCCTGGATCTTCCGGGGGTGGGGCTTTCCGGCAAGGTGAAGTTCAGCCCGCATCTGGGCAAGGTGCACGAGGCGGCTTTGGACTTTATTCTCAATCATGTGCTGTATCTGGATCATCACAACATGGGCATTCTGGCCCAGCGCATGGGGTGCATCGCCGCCCTTCAGCTCATGATCTCCATGGGATCCCACGTTCGGGCGGCCTGCATGGTATCTCCTCTGGTGGACGAATTTCTCATGAGCAAGGCTCTCGCCAAGGCGCCCCCGATGATGCGGGATGTGATAGCGAACCGCATGAACGGCGATTCCTCCCTGTGGGATAATTTAATTCCGCTGCTGCAGGCCTATTCGGTGAAAAAGCAGGGCATTCTGTCCGGCTTCAGCTCGGATATCCAAATGCAGGTAATGGGAGCAAAGGCCGACTTTTTCTGCTCCAAGGCCGATATGAAGCTTACCGCCGGCGTGAGCCGCAAGAGCGAGATCGTTGAGGTTACCGGAGACAGCGGCACCGATATTTTTGAAAAGGTTATGCATAATTCGGTGGCATTCTTCAAAAAGAACCTTCTGTGAGCGCTGAACGGGATGCGGTGAATATGGGAAATAAAGCAAAAACAGTGGTGATTAAGCTGGGTACCTCCATGCTTACATCGGGTACCAGATATCTGGATTCGTCCCGCATGATTGAACTCGTGCGGGCGGTAAAGGCGCTCCGAGATGCCGGACACCAGGTGCTGGTGGTGAGCTCCGGAGCCATTGCCGCCGGCCGGGAGGCTCTGGGTTTTCCGGATGTCCCCCGCACGGTGGCGCACAAGCAGATGCTGGCCAGCGTGGGGCAGACCAGTCTCATGATGCGCTGGCAGCAGCTTTTCGCCATCTATCGCATCAGCGTGGGCCAGGTGCTTCTGACCCAGGCGGATCTGGAGGAGCGGGAGCGCTTCCTGAATGCCCGGGATGCCCTGGAGGCTATCGTGGGGCAGCATATTGTGCCCATTGTCAATGAGAACGATGCCGTGGCCACCCGGGAGATTAAATTCGGGGATAACGACAATCTGTCCGCCCGGGTGGCGGTGCTGGCGGATGCCGACATGCTCATTCTGCTGACGGATCAGCAGGGTCTGTTCACCGCGGATCCCCGTTCTTGTCCTGATGCCAAGCTGATCCGGGAGGTGCGGGAGATCACTCCGGAGATCCATGCTCTGGCAGGAGACAGCAAAAGCGGTCTCGGCACCGGCGGCATGAGCACCAAGATCCAGGCGGCGGAGATTGCCATAAGGAGCGGCATCGAGGTGATTATCGCTTCCGGAGACAATCCGGCTCTGATCCCGGATCTCGTGGCCGGAAAGGGCGACTGCACCAGATTCTGTCCGGAAACCACCCCTCTGGAGGCCCGCAAAGCCTGGATTCTGGCAGGACAGAAGCCGGACGGCGTAATTACGGTGGATGCGGGAGCCGAGAACGCTCTCCGGAACCGGGGCGCCAGTCTTTTGCCCAGTGGTATTACTGCCGTAAGCGGGGAGTTTATGCGCGGGGCGGACGTGATTATCGCCGCCGGAGACGGCCGGGAGATTGCCCGGGGACTTTCCCGCTACGACTCCAGAGCTCTTGACAGGATCAAGAGGCATGGCTCTGATGAAATTGAAGGTATTTTGGGTTATGAAAACGGGTCTGTCGCGGTGCATCGCGACGACATGGTTCTCATGTAAGAGGATTAAATATGATTTCGATTGAAGAAATGGGCCGCCGCGCCAAGGCAGCTTCGCAGATGATGAGCGGCTTTCTGCCCCGGGATCGCAGCCGGGCTCTTCTGGCTGTTAAAGACGCCTTGCGGCATAAGGCTCCGGAGATTCTTACCGCCAATGAACAGGATCTGGAGGATGCCCGGAAGAACGGCATCGGAGAAGCTCTTTTGGATCGGCTGACCCTTAATGTAAAGCGCCTTGACGGCATTATTGATGACATCGGCCATGTGGCCGCTCTCCCGGATCCTACCGGGGAGGAATTTGACTCCCGGGTTCTTCCCAACGGTCTCAGACTCCGGAAAAGGAGAGTGCCTCTGGGGGTTCTGGGGGTTATTTACGAAGCCCGTCCCAATGTCACCTCGGACATCGCCTCTCTGGCCATCAAGACCGGAAACGCCTGCATTCTCCGGGGCGGCAAGGAGACCCTGAGAAGCAACATCCTGATCTCCGAGACCATCAGACAGGGACTCCGGGATGCGGGTTTTCCGGAGGATGCGGTGCAGCTTATTTCTGAGCCCGATCGCGAATATGTGCATCAGCTTCTGAAGCTGGACAAATACGTGGACATGATCATTCCCCGGGGCGGTCAGAAGCTGCAGGATCTTTGCCGCCGGGAAAGCACAGTGCCGGTGATCATCGGCGGTTTCGGCGTCGGGCATATTTTTGTGGATACCTCCGCAGATCAGGAAAGGTCGCTGCCCCTTATCGGAAATGCCAAGCTGCAGAAGCCCAGCGCCTGCAACGCCGTGGACACCGTGCTGGTGCACCGGGACATTGCCGGAGAGTTTATTCCGAAGCTGGGGCGGTATCTCGCTGACCGGGACGTCATGATGGTGGCTCATGGCGCGGCTTATGACCTTCTCAGTGCCGTTGCTCCGGAGAAGACCCGAGAGGGCGAGGACGGGGATTTCGACACGGAATGGCTTTCTCTCACGGTTAATATTGCCATTACCGACAGCCTTGACGCTGCAGTGGCTCATCTCCGGGCTCACGGCGCCGTGCATTCTGATGCCATTCTTACCAATGACTACCGGAATGCTCTGGCCTTCATGAATGCCGTGGATTCCGCCTGCGTCTATGTGAATGCTTCTACCAGGTTTTCAGACGGGGGACAGTTCGGCCTGGGTGCCGAGGTGGCCATTTCCACCCAGAAGCTGCATGCCCGGGGACCCATGGGACTCCTGGAGCTTACCACCTATAAGTGGATCTGCGAAGGGGATTACGCCATCCGGGAGTGATGCTCCTGCGTTTTGAGATACCCTGAATTTGAGTAATTGGAATTAAGATGCGGCAGAAGGTCTGGCCCGCATCTTTTCTTTGCAGACTCTGATGAAGCTCATGCGGGCATCGGAAGTTGCGGTATTACCAGTCAAATCATCTTAATCATCCCATCCGCCGTATTTGTCAAAAAAAGGTTTTCAGAGTAGAATAACCCCGCTTTTTAACTGATCCGGAAGTGAAAATGCCCATTTCCCCAGAACTGCATTTTTCAGCCGGATGACCGTTTCCAGACGGCAGCTATTCTGTTTAACCACGCTGAACCCTGTTTACCTATGAAAATCATTGATCGTATTACCGGCAATCCCTTCAGAATGCTGGGAGGCTGCAGCAACTCCGGCGCCAGAGAATTAAGCTCCAATGCCGGTAAATTCAAAGCCTTTTCTTCTGTTAAAAAGACGGTTTCCTTCCCCGCTGATTTTGAAAGGCTGTTAGGCCCGGTTTCCCGGACTGTTCAGGAAATGGAAAAGGCCTCTCTCAGCATCTCCACACCCGAAAAGAAGCTTGCCGCCGGCATGTTCTGGTTTTTTCAGAACGAGCTTTTTACCGGCACCGTGGCCGGACTTCTGGCCGAGGGCAATGCCGTGGAGGCTGCTCTGGTGCTGAAGGCGGCCATCAAAAGGGACAAGAGCGTCATCGACATGCAGAATCTCATGATTCTCAGCGCAATCCGGGGAGAGTATGAGGACGCCATTGAAACCGCTCAGACGCTGTACGGCCCCCGCTGCACGGAATTTCAGAAGCTCATGACTGAAATTCTGACCGTTAAGAAGCAGTATTACGTTACCGAGTTCATCGACGCCCTTCATGAGCAGGGTATTAGTCTTAAAGACCATATCCGGAAGCCCGATCTCCTGAAATGGCAGCCCTGGCTTAAATATGAGGCCGAACTGGAGCAGAAGACCGCGGCCGCTGTTTCCGTGCCGTCTCAGGCCAAGACCCCGGAGCTGTCTGAGGCTGCCACCGCCTTTGAGAAACTGACAGCGGATCTTTATTTTGTCAGAACCTCTGATGAGGCCTTTAAGCGCAAGAATCTGAAGGATTTCCTGCGTCAGAAGATGACGCTGAGGATCAGCTCCGTTTCAGAGGATGACGCCCGGAAAGCCGCTCTCCTTCTGGAAAACTTTAAGAAGGAGATGCGCGGCAGGAAAACTGAGCTTTCCGAACAGATAACCGCCAAATCCTGCATGCCTCTTTTTCTGTGCGCCGAAGAAATGAGAATGGCGGTGTGCGATGTTTTTTTCGACATGTTTCTGGCCTCTATGGAGTCTATGAAAGAGTCTTACAATGATGATACTGAAGTTGAAATTAAAATAGCTCCGCCAGATCCGTCAAAGCTCAGACAATTGCTGGACAGTAATGACTATATTTTCAGAAATAAAAGCCTGATTGCCTTTTGGCATGACGTTGCCGGCTTTATATCAAAAAACGCCAAATCAGCTAATCTGGGAAAGGAGATTTCCGGGCAGTTCATGGAGATCCTGGATGTCTTTGCCAAAGCGGCATCTTTCATAAAGGAAGCAGAGGCCTTCAGATCCGGGGCTGATAAGGATCCCGAGAACTGTTTTTTCATGATTGGCGAGATCACTCGCGATATAATGACCAATTTCACGTCTTTGCTGTCTGACGCCAGCGAGGCTCTGCAAATGCACATAGTGGCGCTGTCGCTTAAACTGGTCATGAGCCAGCATGAACCGGGGAAGGCTTTAAGCTCTCTTTTGGGCGAGGATGATGATTCCTTTGACTTCGGCTTTGATGACGATGATGACGATGATGACGATGATTACGGCTATGCTCCGGAAAAGAAGAAGCCCCGGAGAAAGAAGGCGGTGAACGGCAGAAATAACCAGAAGAAGAAAAAGAAGAAAAAGAAGAAGTAGGAAAATAACAGAGAAAAGACAACAAAATGACGGATGCGACTATTGCTGACATTTTATTGCAGTACTGGCAGGGAGCTCTTTTTCTGCTGTTTTTCATATGGCTGCTGATCATTACCCTGGTGGTGTTCCGGGGAAATGCGCTGTCCCGGAAGGATCACTGCCTCCTCAAGGAGGAGCTGGGCAAAAACAGCCAGTCCCTGCAGGACAGCATGGCGGCCCTGAATCAGAGCTGCCAGGACGAGCTCCGGGGGCTTATGAAGTACGGTGACGGCCTTGAGGAACGTCTGGCCGCTCTGGAGGATCGGGATCTTGAGAGCGCGGCGGAATATTCGGGACTGCTTTCGGAGGTCTCCGCCATGGTGCAGCGAGGGGACAGCTCCTCAAGACATGCGTTTTATCTCCGGGTGGCGGAGGAAATCGTCAAGATCCAGAACAATCTTAATCACATGGGGCCCGAGGTGCGGGGCCATAAGCAGCTTCTTAAATGCAACGAGAGGCTCCGGGATGCCATGCTGGCCGATGGCTACGAGTTTGTGGATCTTCTGGATAAGCCTTATGCGGAAGGGATGAAGGTTTCCGCTACCTTTATGCAGGACGATAATCTCCCGCCGGGGACTCAGGTGATCCGCAAGGTGGTTTCTCCCCAGGTCAATTACAACGGCCAGCTCCTGCAGATGGCCACGGTGGTGGTGGCGCAGAATGCCGCGGATCCGGAGGAATCATAGGAGCCCCTGTTTAACGCAGTTTTCTTTACGCAGACTTTAATGCTGCTTTCAGCCCAAATGCTGTTTTCAGCTATGTTTTTTACAAAATGGCCGGCAGTTTGAGCGGCCGGGGATTTAACGCTGTTTTCCGGAAGGGGCAGCGCTTTTTTTAACGGGGATTCATATGCCAAAAATCAAGTACGGTATCGATCTGGGAACTACCAATTCCTCTATCGCCACCATTTCAGACAACAATCCGAAGATTTTTATAACAGACACCAAGGAAAGCGTCATGCCGTCCTGCGTGTCCTTCTCCAGAAACAAAACCGTAAGAGTCGGGGTGCAGGCTCTTAATGACTACCAGTCTGAGAAGAAAACCGCTGTCATGTCCTGGAAGTCCGGGAAGAGCAATGCCTTTGTGGAATTCAAGCGGGGCATGGGCAGCGACACCGCCTATGAGAGCTCCTATATGAAGCGTTCCTTTTCTGCCGAGGAGCTTTCCGCGGAGGTGCTCAAAAAGCTTAAAACCTTTGTTCCCGAAAACATTTCCGATATCGTCATCACCGTGCCGGCCAAGTTTACCGTAAATCAGAAAGCAGCTACTGTCAAGGCAGCGGAACTGGCCGGCTTTAAGCACTGCGAGCTTTTGCAGGAGCCTTTGGCCGCCTCCTTTGCCTACGGCCTGTCTGCTGACGTTAAGGACGGCGTCTGGATGGTGTTTGACTTCGGCGGCGGCACCTTCGATACGGCTCTGGTGCATGCCAGCGAGGGCATTCTGCAGATTTTTGACACCGAGGGCGACAGCTACCTGGGGGGCAAGGATCTAGACTATGCCGTGGTGGAAAAGGTGATAATCCCGCACCTTCAAGAAAATTACGACCTCGGTGATATTCTCCGGGACGGGGCCAAAAAGAGCATTCTTAAGGACTCTCTCAAGATCTATGCCGAAAAGATCAGAAAGGAGCTTTCCGCAAAGGACAGCTGCGAGCTTCTCACGGATCTCGGCGATATCGGCTGCGATGATTCCGGCGAGGATATGGTTATTGACGGCGTCTTTACCCGGGAGCAGGTTTTTGCGGCCATGGACGATCTTTATCAGAAGGCAGTGGACATGTGCAAAAACCTTTTGGAAAGAAACAAGATCAAAAAGGAGCTCCTCACCAAAATCATTCTGGTGGGCGGCCCTACCTTCTGCCCTCTGGTGCGGGACAAGCTCCGGGAACAGATCAGCCCCAATCTGGACTGCTCAGTGGATCCCATGACCGCAGTGGCTGCCGGCGCCGCTCTTTATGCCCAGAATATCGAGGCGACCGCAGAGGTTTCGGAGCAGGATCTCAAAGATGCCATTAAGCTGGAAATCACCTATGAGAGCATGAGCGTTGACGAATCCGAATGGGTAGCCGTAAAGCCGGTTTCCGCGGTGCCCGAGGGCTTTGAGATTGAACTCACCCGGGGGGACGGCGCCTGGTCATCCGGCAAAATTTCCGTGGATGCCGAGGGCAATGTGGCGGAGATCTTCATGGTGAAGGATCGCACCAATACCTATACCGTTACCGGCTTTGACAGGAACGGCGGCCGGGTGCGGGTGTATCCGGACTCCATTACTGTAATTAACGGCACCAAGGTGGCCAGCGCCGTGCTGCCCTTCAATATTTGCTACAGCTATCTGAATCCGTACGAGTTTGCCGGCGGGAGCGGCATAAATAATCTTATCGCGCCGTTTTCCGGGCTGGAGAAAAACAACCCGCTGCCGGCGGCGGGCAGAAATGATGATCGCAAGGCGCCCCGGTACATTATCGCAAATACCGATGATAACCTGACCATTCCTATTTATCAGGCTGACTTTACCATCAGAAACGAATCTCAGGCTCTGTGCTACGAGCATGTGACGGATATTGTGGTCAGCGGCAGGGAAATCGAAAAGGACATCAATATGGGGGATCCCGTGCACCTTACGCTGAAGGTGGACACCTCGGAAATGATGGAACTGGAGGCCTATTTTCCGGTACAGGATATCACTGTCAAAAAGAAGGTTGAGATAAACTCCCGCCTTACCGATGAAGACGCTACCAGAGAAATAGCCAAGGTGACTGTCCGGATCAGCGAACTTCTTGGAGAGATGAATGATGCGGGGATAAATACCAAAGCCATTGAGCGCAAACTCGCAGAGTGCAACAGGGACGTAGTAAGATTCCAGCAGGGGGACAAATCACTGGAGTTCCGGGCCATTTTG
>JAEEGL012879705.1_pt1 | contig 19644 bp, 17 predicted proteins | sample 9134231 | NCBI WGS metagenome assembly JAEEGL01 (sample SAMN16246548, study PRJNA631951) | gut metagenome | biome: gut microbiome; feature: rumen; material: fiber-attached | host: Bos | place: Iran: Karaj | collected 2018-10 | reverse complement strand
TGTGGCGGTATCTGGTGCATTGTTCAGATGGACTATGAGTATATCGAAGAGGAGCGGGATGGCAATCCAATTCAAATCCGAAAACTGACTCCGATCCAGATGCCTCATGTTGATATGAATGAGTTGAAGCAAGGACGGAAGTCATTCTCAAAAGAAGAATGGATGGATATTCTTCTTCGCTCAATCGGTATGGAACCCGATATGCTCACTGAGCGTGAAAAATGGTTGATCCTGACAAGAATGATTCCGCTCGTTGAGAATAATTTCAACCTATGTGAGCTCGGGCCGAGAAGCACAGGAAAATCCCATCTCTTTAAGGAAATCTCTCCGAACAGCATCCTTGTGTCGGGCGGACAAACAACAGTCGCAAATCTTTTCTATAACATGAGCCAAAAAGCAATCGGGCTTGTCGGCTTATGGGACTGCGTTGCATTCGATGAAGTTGCCGGTATCAACTTCAAAGATAAAGACGGTATCCAAATTATGAAAGACTATATGGCTTCCGGTTCCTTTGCGCGTGGAAAAGAAGAAAAGGCTGCAAGCGCATCAATGGTCTTCGTCGGTAACATCAATCAAAGCGTAGATGTCCTTCTCAAAACAAGCAGTTTATTTGACCCATTTCCTCCGGAAATGGGAACGGATACTGCATTTCTTGATCGTATTCATTGTTATCTGCCGGGCTGGGAAGTCCCGAAATTCAGACCGGAACACTTTACCAATGATTATGGATTCATAACCGATTACCTTGCCGAGTTTATTCGTGAGCTCAGAAAAGAACAATACGGCGATGCTCTGGATCGGTGGTTCCGTCTTGGAAAGAATCTGAACCAACGCGACACAATCGCTGTCCGCAAGATGGTTGATGGTTATATCAAACTGCTTTATCCAGACGGTGTGTTCACCAAAGAAGAAGTTGAAGAGATCTTGCGTCTGGCTCTTGAAATGCGCCGTCGCGTCAAAGAACAGCTCAAAAAGCTCGGCGGTATGGAGTTCTATGACGTAAACTTCTCTTATATCGACAATGATTCTTTTGAGGAACACTACGTTTCCGTACCGGAACAAGGCGGAGGAAAACTGATTCCGGAAGGAATCTGCAACCCCGGGCAGGTATATACAGTAGGACGCGGTAAATCCGGAATGATCGGAGTCTTCCGCCTGGAAAGTCAAATGCTTCCTGGCACAGGAAAATTACAGCTTACCGGTATCGGTTCAGATCGTGATGCAAAGGAAGCTTCAAGCACAGCATTCAACTATCTCAAAGCGAATGGGAAACAGATCAGCGGATCAATAAGTACAACAACAAAGGACTATAATATAAATTATCAGGATTTGCAGGGGATTGGAATGACCGGAAAGTTGGCACTTCCAACTCTAATCGCACTGTGCTCCATCGCACTGAACAGACCCACGATTAGTTCGCTGGCTGTACTTGGAGAAATTAGTATAAGTGGCAGTATCATAAAGGTGGAAGAGCTTGCAAATTCCCTACAGGTATGCCTTGATAGCGGAGCGAAAAAGGTGTTATTACCCATGACTTCTGCTGTCGATTTGGGATCGGTCCCCTCTGAATTGATAGGTTGCTTTAACATCATCTTTTATAATAGTGCTGAAGATGCAGTATTCAAAGCGTTAGGAGTAGAGTGAGTTTATGAAACCTTTTCAGGATCATGATCTACAACAAGTAATTGCCTCTCGGTGGGATTCTGTACACCAAAAAATAGATGAGTTTTCCAACGAAGAAATCATGGCAAATGATCTTGATGTAATAGCTGATAATATTTTTTGTGAGTTCTGTTTTGAACCAGTTCTTATTGAGGATGAAGATGCTTCTAAGAGAAGCATCAAGCAGGGAAAAATTCGAAAACCACTCCATACCCCATATAGAGAGTTTTATGGGCAAGACTTTGCCGATGTGGATGGTGTAATTGCCACCTTCTTTTTTCCTTATCACGGTGATACTATATTGTTCCGTTGTCGTGCCTCGACTTTTTCTTTGGGCGTGTATCCCGAAATCGAAATCGATAAAGGGTTTATTTCTTTCCGCATTGAGCGATCTCTTTCAGAGATGGATAATCCTAATGCTAAAGAAGCCTTGCTTGATTCTCTAAACCACGATGTCAGTGAAATTCGAGAAGGTATATCTTTTGCAAACAGAGATGTATCATCCTTTAATAATGCTTTGAAGGCACAATCCCGTAAAATGATCGAGGAAAAGCGAAAAAAGGTTGAAGCATTCTTTCAAATTGCAAACATGTTTGAGGTTCCCATTGAAAAACAAGAATATGCCAAAACCCACATCCCCCTAAAAAGAAAGATCAATCCGCTCGCTACACACTATGATTCCTCGCATTATTATGGGATATCCGATACGGATTATTCCGATATTCTATCCACAATCAAACACACAGTTTCGACTTACGAAAGGACTCCGACATCATACAAGTCTCTTCAAGAAGAAGATCTTCGTAACACCATATTGGCCGCTTTGAACGCCACATACAAGGGAGATGCTACCGGCGAAACATTTAGAAACTCTGGAAAAACCGATATATGTATTGAAAGGGAGAATCGTGCTGCTTTTGTTGCCGAATGTAAGATATGGACAGGAGCTTCAGAAGTTTCAAAAGCAATATCTCAATTGGACAGTTACTTAACGTGGAGAGACTGTAAAACTGCTTTGATTTTCTTTGTTCGCCGAAAAGACTTTTTGAAAATACTTGATTCCGCAGTTTCTGCATTGCGTACTGTTGATGGCATGAAAAACTGTAAGGAAATTGATAAAAACGAATTTGAGTGTTTGTTCTTTTCTCGATCAAATCCTGGGCAGCAAATAAAAATCCGTGTTATGCTTTTCAACTTATACTGTGACTAAAGCTCGTCAAAAGCACACTCTCCAAACAATAATTCCCACTTCCATACTTCCCACCATCTTTTGAAAAGGAGAATGAATCAGAGTGGAAAAGATTTGGTACTGTAGTGTCTTAGTAAAAGACTTTGACACCCACTATTCTTACATCAGCGATTTCGGTGAGCTTAAGCCCGGGAAGTACGTTGCGGTTCCTTTTGGACGAAAAAATGCTGTACGATTTGGACTGATCTTATCGTGTAAAGAATATCCTGTTGATGAAGTGCCGTATCCTCTTGAACAAACCAAGCATATCCTCAGAATGGCAACCCGCGATGAATTCATGAAGGATGCCTTCCCAGAATACGCCGAATGGCTTAACGAAATCGACCTTTACATAAGAGAAGAGAATTGGGACGCGGTACTGAATTGGGCGTGCCAGCATCAAAATGATTCCGACGAAACGATTCTCTGGAAGGTCATTTCATGCTTTGCCCTTTGCGTTGGACAGAATATGCCGCTCGCCGCATTAAATCTCGGGACCTTCTACTATAACGGGCGTATCCTCGAACAGGACTATCAGGAAGCCTTTGAGCTTTACAAGATTGCAGCCGACGCCGGAATCAAGGAAGCAATCTGTAATTGTGGGTACTGCTTCTACTACGGGCGGCATCAGGACGTCGATTATGACGAAGCGTACCGGTACTTCTCTCTCGGCGCTATGTTATACAACGACCCCAACTGCCTCTATAAACTCGGCGACCTTTTTCAGAACGGATACGGTGTTCAGAAGAATTATATCTATGCCCATCAGCTTTACAGCCGCGCCTATGAACTCGTACAATCCAACTCAGAAGATAAGCATTGTATGGCGGACGTTCAATACCGTCTCGGACGCTGTAACCTTTACGGGATAGGGTGCGAAAAGAACGTAAATGAAGCACACGTTTTGCTGACGCTTGCTTTGCTCAACTACTATCCACGCAGAAAAAACGAAGCGTATGTTCCCACCACAATCGCTACTATCAAGACATTGATTGCCGAAGCGCAACAGCAACTGGATAACGAGCCAGAAGAATTTCGAGATAACGCGGAGTAAGGAGCACGAGGTGTACGGAACTACCTGCTTTTTCAGGTAGTTCCGAGAAACGCGCAAGCAATGCGTCTTACCCGTAAAACGCGAAAATCCGGGACTCACATCCCGGATTTCATGCTTGTTGGGGAGCACCCCAATCCCTTTGATCTCCTTCGGAGAGCTACGCGATTCTTACGAATCGCTGAAAAAACCGGCGTACCACCGTTATGATTTCTGTTTTTGATGTTCTCCATGTTCAGGTTCCTCCGTACCCATTACCTTATCGATATTCGATTTTGCAACGTAAAGTACCTTCATTTCTTCACGCACTGCTCGGAATTCCGCGTATGTGCGCTTTTTTTCTGCCAACAATTCTGCATACTCAGAAGACAAGCTTTTTACGGTCGGCAGTTTTTCCAACCCCAAGTTATCAAAAGTCTTCTTCGCTGCCTTATGCAAGATGATCTCGCTTTCATGTTCCGCCAAGAACTTTTTTGAATATCCGGCCTTCCGGTATGCCTCGTACACTTCATGCGTCTTTGCATAGTTTATGATCTGCGTTCGTAACTCCGAGATTTCTTTCATCCTTTTTTCGGCGGTCTTGATTTGATCCGAGAGCTCGTTAAAACGAGCAGCCAAAGATTCAGTTCTTGCTTTCAAATCGGCATAATCCAACAGCTTGTGCTCTTGAAGGTACAGGAGGGTTTTTGAAAGCTCCTTCGTGTTGAAAATCTTCGCCCAATGAGCATAACCAAGCCCTTTCCCCTCTGCAAGTTTTTTCTGAACATCGATCAGAAGGCTCGGTTCCTGTATCTTTCCTTTGCCATAGTTTCTGGTCCGTCTTGGCTGGTGCTGTCTCTGTCCGGCAAGAACCGCGATCAATTCTTCTGGAGAATACCCATTCCCAAGAGTGTTCGGGCGTATGAATCTTTTCTGATCCCTCCCTCGAATCGCTCCATCGTTTTGCCGGACTTCAAAACCGGCCTGTCGTAACATTTCAAGCAATTCCGAATATGTTTTTGGTTTCTTTGCAATCGCATCGTCGATGGCTTTACAAATTTGTTCCCGAAATGATGGCGTTCTCTTTTCGCCAAGCCACTCATCATAGGTTTTTCCTTTAGCCTCCGGCTTTTCAATAATGGAGTAACCATTCTCGATGCAGATCGCGTCGTTCAATCGTCGGATCGCCTTTGAAGAATTCCAGAAGTTCCGGAATTTTCTGGTACAGTCAAGGGAGGTCGAGTTGAATATCACATGGTTATGAATGTGGTGCTTGTCGATGTGCGTACAGACGATAAAAGCGTGACGCCCTTTCGTAAACCGCATCGCAAGTTCCCGCCCCAGACGGTTTGCTTCCTCCGGCGTGATTTCACCCGGCGTGAAAGACTGGCGTAAATGATAGCCGATCACATCGTCCTTTCCGCGAGACCGTCCGGTTCTCTGGAGGTACTCTCGTTTGTCCAGAAGAAACTCGACGTCAGCGGTATAACTGTTGCATTCGTATGTGGTAATCAGCTGGCCCTCGTCCGTCTTCTCTGGATTCTTTACATACGCGATCACTTTTTCAATCGCCCGTCCAACCGATCTTCCTTTTCCAGCGTGAAGCGGTATCAATCGTGTCGTTGCCATATGCCGCCCCCTTTCTTTTTTCGACTTATACTCGGAAACCTGTGAAGATACGGAGAGAATAAGGTATAATATGAATGGTGTGTTCCCCTTGCTCCCGATTGTTGATGATTCAAATACCGGAGGAACCATGAACCTCAAAATCTTGACCTCGAAGGATAAGCAGTCCGTCACCGGTCTGTTCCGTGACGTATTTACGTGCGAACCTTGGAACGACGACTGGAGTGATCCCGAACAGCTCGCAGCGTATATTGACGATCTGATCGCGCAAAACAATTCCCTCACTCTCGGATATATGGACGGCGACAGACTTGTCTGTCTGGCGATGGGACGCATCAAGCATTGGTATGAAGGAACGGAATACTGTATCGACGAATTCTGCGTAGACACGCCCTTTCAGAACAAGGGAATCGGCAGCGTTTTCCTGAACGAGATCGAATCCTATCTTTCTGGGATCGGCGTCCACTGGCTCTACCTCCAGACTGACAAAACCGTACCTGCCTATCCGTTTTATATACACCGAGGTTTCTTTGAATTGAGTGACAACGTTTCCTTGGCCAAAAAGATTGACATCAGAAAATGAAATACGATTATCCTGCTAATTTGTTCTTTGACCTTATCAACGTCGAGTCGTATGATGAGCGGCTCGCTGATTATCTGATTTCTCATCTGTCTTATCTGGAAGCCCTGATAGTAAGAGCTCGTTATCAGGAATGCAGGACATACCGATCAATCTCCGATGAGTTGGATTCAAATGTAACCAGCGTATCCATCAGGTGTAGACGTGCGTTACGGATCATGAAAGCTCCTTTACATCCCGGCGTTCCTTTGATATATGAAATCGTCGCGCAGGATTTACTGGACAGAAATCAAACCGCAATGATCTGGATCACCGAAGACACGCCTTTCAACCTCGTGTCTGATATTTCCGAGATAGCGGACCGCGTCCTGCCACGCAACGGAGTTGAAACTTTGGGGCAAATAGCCGCTCTGTCTGAGGAGGATATCCTCTCGCTGCATGGTGTCGGTCCGAAAACAGCAAAGGAAATCATTCGTTTTCAAAGCACGATTCCTTCCTGGCTACATAAGGGAGAGTATCTCTTGGATACCAGAAGGTTCTCCCTGAATAAACAGAAGCTTATTGATTGAATAAACGGCAATGTGTCTTTGACGAAAAGGATCGAATGCTGAATCAGAACCGTTTCCGCAGACGAAGATTACGCTGATCGCTTGTGAAGTTATGAAAGGACCGAAAAATGCAAATTGAAACCGAAAGACTGATCCTGCGTCCGTTCCGAGAAGCCGATGCGGAGGATGTGTTTGAATATTTGGAAAAGCCCTCCGTAAACTGCTTTGCCTGTATGAAACTGGACTCGTTGGAAGAGGCGGAAAACGAAGTCAGGAACCGGGTGGAAGACGAGCTATATCTTGCCATTGTTCTGAAGGAGAACGGCAAGGTGATCGGCGAAATCTTCGCTCACCCGGAAGGTACGGCTCCGGAAGATGAAAACATGGATACCTACAGTCCCTGCTGGATGCTGAATCTGAACTATACCGGCAGGGGCTATGCCTATGAGGCCGCTCACGCGTATTTCGATTTCCTGTTCCGCGAAAAAGGCGCGCGGCGCATTTACGCCTACACCGAGGATTACAATCTGCCGAGCCAGCGGCTTTGTGAACGGCTCGGCATGCGCAGGGAAGGGCTGTTCATGGAATTCGTCTCCTTCGTCAACAATCCCGACGGCACGCCGCTGTATGAAAACACGTATCAGTACGCTGTTCTGAAAAAGGAGTGGCTATAGCAAATCCCCCGGAAGGTGTTGTCTTTCCGGGGGATTTTCACCAGCCAGAACAACCGGTATCTTTTATGATACCGAGTATCATAAAAAATCGTACTTGACGGGATGCCGCAGGCATGGTATAATTCTGTCGGTTCGATAAAGTGACCGGAGGATGGAATGGAGAAACAAACAACACTGGAAGAGCGGTTCGGGCTGTGTCCCTACGCGACGGCGCAGAGCCTGATCTCCGGCAAGTGGGCGGTGCTGATCCTGCACTATCTGGAGGACGGGCCGGTCCGCTTCAACGATCTGCTCCGGAAAATGCCGAAGATGACCCACGCGACGCTCTCCGTCCAGCTGAAATCCCTCGAGGAGAGCGGACTGGTGAACCGCGTCCAGTATGAGAGCATCCCTCCGCGGGTGGAGTATTCCCTCACGGAGATCGGACGGAAATTTCATCCCGTCATCGCCGCCATGGAAGCGTGGGGAAACGAATACATCGCGCAAATGCACAGCGAAGAGGCGCGGAAAGAAGGAATCGACGAATGAGCCTGACCGGAATCGTTTACAGACCGCCGTATGAAGCGGATTCCCTGCTTCTGGAGGCGACGCGCGGGTGCAGCCACAACAAATGCACGTTCTGCTACATGTACCCGGATATACCCTTTGCCGTCTGCCCGATAGAGCAGGTAGAGGCGGACATTGAAGAAGCCGCCCGGGTTCGTCCGGATGTGGAGCGGGTCTTCCTCGAGCACGGGGACGCCTTCGTTTTGTCCGCGGACCGTCTGGCGGCGATTGCGGACGCGATCCACCAAAGACTCCCCAGGGTGAAGACCATCGCCATGTACGCATCGATTCAGAACATCCGGCACAAGACCGACGCGGATCTTCTGCGGCTCAAAGAATGCGGGATCGGCGGGCTGGACATCGGGGTGGAGAGCGGGCTGGACGCGGCCCTCGCCTATATGAACAAAGGTCACACGGCGGCGGAGGCGCGGGAACAGCTTCTTCGTCTGACCGAGGCAAGGATCCCCTATTCCTTCAACGCGATCCTCGGGTGCGCCGGGTCGGAGCTGTGGCGGGAAAACGCGGACGCGACGGCGGAGCTTATCAACGCGGTTCAGCCCCATCTCCTGTTCATCGGGACCCTGCACGCCGCTCCCGGATGCCGGCTGTACCGGGACATGAAAAGCGGCGCGTTCCGGGAATGCACCACGGGCCAGCTTCTGGACGAGCAGGAGCGGCTGATCGAACGGCTGGACCTTTGCGATACCGTCTACTTCGGCTCGCATCCGTCCAATATCGTCCCCATGCAGGCTCTTTTGCCGGAGCACAAGCAGGAAATGCTGGATATCCTCCGCGAAACCCGCGAACAGCTCCGCGGCTGTCTGGATCAGTTCCCGGTCCGCGGCAGCGAAGGCTCGATTTTGAACCGATAAACTCAACCCATATACAGGAGGAAACGAAAATGGCAGAAACACTGACCACCCTGAAGACGCGCCGGAGCTGCCGCGCGTACAAGCCCGACCATGTGGAGGGGGAAAAGCTGAACGCGATCCTCGAGGCAGGGACCTATGCGGCAACCGGCATGGGAAAACAGTCCCCGATCATCCTCGTCGTGAAGGATCCCACGATCCGCGAAAAACTGGCAAAGCTGAACGCGGCGGCGATGGGCATGAACATCGATCCCTTCTACGGCGCGCCGGAGCTTTTGGTGGTGCTGGCGAATAAAGCCGTTCCGACGTATCTCTATGACGGCAGCCTCGTCATGGGCAACATGATGAACGCGGCGGCGGACCTCGGTATCGCAAGCTGCTGGGTGCACCGCGCGAAGGAAGAGTTCGAAAGCGAGGAAGGACGAGCGATCCTGAAAGGACTAGGCATCGAAGGGGATTACGAAGGGATCGGCAATCTGATCCTCGGATACGCCGCCGGACCCGCTCCTTCTCCCGCGCCGAGAAAGGCGGATTATATCTACTGCGTCTGATGATCTCTGTGCCCCCGCAAGGTCATAACCTGCTCCCGGTCATTCTGTCTCTCAGCGTGACCGGGAGATTTCCTTGAGAGCCGCATGAAGCCGCAGAACGGTCCTATCCCGTTTCACGACGTGGGGGTATTCCCTCCCTTGATCCGGTCCGTCATTTTCCCGACCTCCCCGAAAAACTCCTTGTGGATCATATCCTGCTCATTGGTGGAATATTGTTCTTTGGGGTTGTGATCCATCATGTCGAGTTATGCATGCGGAACACGTTAGGACTTCCGGCTGTAACAGTATCATCCTCGATCTGCCGGATCACCCTTGCCGGGACGGCGACGCTGTTCGACGGGATGTCCTTCGACACCACCGCGCCCGCTCCGATCACCACGTTGTCCCCGATAGTGACACCCGGCAGGATCGTGACGTTTCCACCGATCCAGACGTCGTTCCCGATCATAACGGGCTTGGCGATCCCGAGGTGCTTTCTTCGGCCCATGGGGGAAAGAGGATGGCCCACGGTGGTGATCAGCGTGTTCGGATCGATCATGACATTGTCGCCGATCCGTACCTCGCGGATATCGAGAATGGTCAGATTATAATTGCCGGTGAAGTTATACCCGATGTGAATGTTCTTTCCGTTATCACAGTTGAAGGTCTTGGCAATCCAGACCTTATCCCCCATGGATCCGAGCATCCTTTTGAGCTGTGCTCTCTGCGCGTCGTAATTCGTATCGTCTATCGCGTTGTAAATCCTGCACTGGACGATGGCATTTTCCTTCAGCGCCTCCACTTCCGGGTCGTCGTAGCAGTATTCCAGTCCGGCGTTCAGTTTTTCGAGTTCGGTCATAAAGAAAAATGTGTGATCCGGACGAAAACGAGGTTTGTGAGGCATGGAGATGAGGAAGATAAAGATAGTGTTTTTCCAAATACTTTGATCGGCTGCCAAACTCATTACGTTTTTTGCAAAGAAAGGAATCCTTACCATGAAGAAACCTCTCTCTATCCTGTTCATCGGCAACAGCCATACCTACTACAACGATATGCCGCTCATGGTCCAGCGGCGGGCGGAGGAAGGAGGCCTCGACTGCCGTGTCTTCATGATCGCGCACGGCGGCTGGTTTCTCGAACAGCATGCCAGAGAACCGGACGTGAGATTCAATATCCTGTACGGCAGGTACGATTACGTCGTCCTTCAAGAGCACGCCCACCCGTTCGGTCCGGCAGAGAAATTCCGGGACGCTGCCGTTTCCCTGAACGAACTGATACGCAAAGGCGGAAGCATTCCCGTGATTTACGAAACATGGTCCCGGAAGGACGAACCTGAAATGCAGGCGAGCATGAACGAGGCGCACCAAATGGTTGCTGCCGAGATCGGGGCGCTCGTTGCTCCCGTCGGTGAGTACTGGTGGGATTACAAAAAAAGCTATCCAAACCTTGAATTGTATGCCGAAGACGGAGGTCACTCCTCGCCTGCCGGTTCCGATTTCGCCGCGAAATACATCTGGGAGACGATCCGACATCATCGGAACCGAACCTTGTCCGGCCGTTGAAGAAGGATTTTATATGTCATGAATAGTACAGAGAGAAACGATCTGTCATGAGAACGAAAAAGGGCCGTCCATTCAAAAAACGCTTTCTCGCGTTTCTTTTGATCGAGACACTCTCAGCGTACATGCTCTGTTCCTGTTCGGCCCCGCGACGGAGATAAAAACCGAACCTTAATCCCGTATGTTCCAGCGCTGAAAGACGAAGAAGAAAAGGGCCGATGAACTTTTACGCTCATCGGCCCGGTCATATTTCTTTCAGACAACATCTCTGACGTTGCACTCTACGATATTGAAGTTCAGAAATTCAGGGATAGCATCTTTCCTTGCTCTTTCAAGATAACCATCGTCCTGGTACATCGCCTGCATCAAAATCGTGTCGGACGGATAGACCATACTTTTGAGACGGCACTTACGGAGATCGTCATAACCCGTGCATAACGGTACATCGTTGATCCGGCTCAGATAATCCAGCATGGCGAGAAGATACAGACTTTCGGGATACCATTTCTTATCGAAATACTCCCAGATGATCCCGCTTTCCAGGAGATAGATGAGATAGTCAATATCCCCCATGTGTTTCAATTCATGGCAGACGCCACTTTTGAAGGTTTCAAAAGACGGTCTTTCCATCCTAGACACCCCCTTGTAATAGTCTCAAATTCAGAGTACCACGCTTGGAGAATTCCTTCCTTTTGGCTTCGCCTCTCTATCCGGTTCAGTCGAGCGGACGATAATCTGTCCCGCGATCCGGAAAAATTCCTCTGGGGAATGGAACATTTTCTCGAATTTTTCCTGCATATCCTTCGGGAGCGAGGCAAAATCCTCCTCCCCCAAACCGGTAATCAGAAACTTCCCGCAGATTATATCTACCATCTCGCCGTCTTCGTCGCGTATCGCTCGATTTGGCCGAAGCCCTTCGATTTTTCCGTTTTCGTTACAGATTAACGCTACCGGGTCTTCAAAATAGTAAACGGCTTCTATATCTCCGTCCACTGCCTTCTGGAGCGATTCCAACCCGCTGTCGATCGAAACCATTCTCGGATACTTCCCCGGTTCGACCAGCAGAACATCGATTTTTTCCTTACCGCTGTTTTCGTTCAGTATAGCATTTTCATGTTCCATCGTCAATGATGTCTCCTTCCTTTAATCCAGTTTTTCCATACTGCGCAGAATCTTTTTCAGCCCTGCCCAGATTGTTTCCTGTCCGCGACGGATTTCTTCAAGGTCGGCGTCATAAACATGACCGGTTCCGTTGACGCGACGGGCGATCTGATTCACGTTGTTCCCCCACAGACCGAGTAAACGATTCATTTCTTTGATCTCGTCCATTCGCAAACGCACCATGAAACCGTCCAGCGCCATCTTGCGCAGGAACGCCGACATATTGCTGACTCCCGCTTCCGCCATTTTTTCCTGAAGCATCTCAAATTCAGTCGGCGTGAAGTAACTGTCCACCCGAACCGTCCGGCGTTCCTCGGTCATAACGACACCTCTTTCTTATTCATAGGTCTCGAAGGCGCGAGTTTCTTTGTTAGATCCGCGTTTTCTTTCAGCTTGCCCAGAACGGACGGTTTTCGGGCAAGCTCTTTTCTCGTATCGCTGATGAAAGCATCGATCAGCGTCGGGTGACTGCTCACCACATAATCTGCCCGGCGTGATCTTCCATACGGTCCGGGATCCTCCTGAATGTTGAAGCTCTTCGCCCATTCCTTATTGGACGAGGAAAACCGTCCGTCCCAGCCCCTGTCCTGTATCGTTACGGCAAGAACGAACTTTGTCCGGCTTTCCCCGTATTGATCCAAAACTTCTTTAACTGCGGCAGAATCGAAGTGCATCCCGTCAAAATGCTTTTTGATCGATTCTTCTATGGCTTTCCTGCATCCGAGGTTCTCCCGGAGCGAAGCCCGGAACGGGTCCATCTCCCCGTTCTTCATCGCGTAATCCATTGTCTCCCGGTACACCGGAAGGAAATCTTTATCCTGTGGCATTTGATTCACCTCTTAAACTGTTTTATGTTTTGTGTAAAAACGCTTATGAATTGCCCAGCCTTCTTGCGGAAAAGGGCGCGGTCATGTATAATGGGGTATCCCTTCAAGGAGGCTTCTTATGCCCTCCTCTGACAAACAATGGGCGGAAGCGAAGGCAAAATGCCGTCTGAACGACGAAGATATTGCCATCGCCAAGCGGCTCAGCCTGACCCCCCGCAGCCTGATTAAGAATATCCCCTCTAAAAACGAGCTATAGAAAGCCCCAGTCAAGGACTGGCTGCATGAGCTTGACGAGAAAGCAACGGAAAAAGCGGAGAAAAAGCGCAAACGGAAAGAAAACGCACAACAGTAAATCCGTCATATCACCTGTTCGCTTCGTTTCTTCGGCGCACCGTCCTTCGCCTTCAACTGCTCCTTCAATTCCTGTAATCGTTCCATAACGGACGGTTTCGCCTTTGCTACCTCTGCCGGCTCTGCCTCTGCCCCACGTTCAATCGCAGAGCGTCCGTCGATATTCAGCTCGGCGTTCAGTTCAGCCAATCGTGCGGACTTGACAGCAAGCTCATCTGCCTGCGGGAATGGTTTGCCCAGCTCCGCCCTTGCCGTTTCAAGCTGAGCCTGCGCATCTTCCAGACTTTTCTGCGCCGATGCTATCCTGTTCGGAATCCCGTTCAGCTCGTTGTCAATACGGATCAGGTTACCACGTGGATCGCTCCCCAGCTTAACCCGGTGTGACATCTCTCCCCGCAAGGTCAGAACGTAGTCCTTTCCGAAATTCTCCAGAGTTACGAACATCTCAAATCCCCTATAGGTTCCGATCAATACGGGTTCCAGTCCCGTTGCGTCCTTCTTCGCTTCGAGCAAAGCCGCGCCCGCGTTGTCTTTGTCCACCAGCGCATCCCCTTTGACCACCATGCCGACGAACCCGTCCTTCGGATGGGGATGCTCCGCGACCGTTTCCATGTCCTTCCCGAATCCGGCGATCATTTTCTCGGTACTGGCAATCTTATTCGGAAGATGGAGGGTCACGTTATCCTGCAAACGGTACTGCTGGCTTCGGTGATTTCCTTCGAGGAGCTTCAACCGTGCGACCTCAATGTCAAGATCCATCTTCTCCTTGATTCTCGGATCACCAGCGCACAATGCCTTGATCTCCGCGTAAGACAAGGCAGCTTCGTCGATATCGTCGCAGGAGCGAACCGGAGATTTCGAGGTCATGATCTGTGAGATGAACTTCTGCTTATTTTCCACGGTCTGCCACATGTAAGAATCAAACGTCCCTTCGGTCACATATCGGTAGATATGCACCTCCGGATTCTGGTTTCCCTGCCGGACGATACGTCCTTTTCTCTGTTCCAAATCTCCCGGACGCCACGGGCAGTCTAAATCGTGCATGGCAATCAGCCTGTCCTGACAGTTTGTACCTGCCCCCATCTTGGATGTGGAACCGATCAGGACGCGGACTGCCCCTTTCCGAACTTTAGCAAACAGCTCTTTCTTCTTGACTTCTGTATCTGCGTCATGAATAAACGCGATCTCCTCTGCGGGAACGCCGCGGGAGATCAGCTTTGAACGAATATCCTCATACACACAGAAGGTGTTTTCCTCCGGCTCCTCAATTCTGTCCGCCATCGACTCCACCGCGTGAAGTTCCGGATCATCGATTTTTACCGCTTCCCTCGGCGATGAGGTCTTCCCCTTCGGTGTAGACAAATCGCAGAAAACAAGCTGGGTCAGCCTTTCCGGTTTACCTTCTTCCCAAATTCGGGCAATATTGTCCACGCACAGATTCACCTTGCTTGACGGATCGTCCGGGAGGTCGGGATTGATGATTCTCTGATCCAGCCCCAATTTTCGCCCATCCGATGTGATCTTCAACATATTATCGACCGAAGGATCGACCCTCCGGTTATGTACGTCCGACGCCCGTTCCGAAAGCTGCTTTACCATCTCCTTCTGGATTTCGGTTGGTTGGGCAACCACATTGTGATATACCGTGTCCGGCACGGGCAGATGAAGCTGGTCCGAGGTTTTGATGTCCGCCGCTTCCCGGAACAAGTTCATCAATTCCGGGAGATTAAAAAACTTGGCAAACCGCGTCCGCGCCCTGTACCCCGTACCCTCCGGTGCAAGCTCTATCGCCGTCTGCGTTTCTCCGAAGGTCGCCGCCCACGAATCGAAGTGGCTCATCCCCTTCCGGTCAAGCATATCATGCTGCAAATAGCGCATCATGGTATATAGCTCCGTCATACTGTTCGATACCGGCGTACCCGTAGCAAAGATCACGCCTTTTCCCCCTGTCAACTCGTCAAGATACCGGCATTTGAGGTACATATCCGAGGATTTTTGAGCATCCGTGGTCGATAAGCCTGCGACGTTGCGCATTTTGGTATACAAAAACAGGTTCTTATAGTTATGCGCCTCGTCCACGAATAACCGGTCTACACCGAGCTGCTCAAACGTCACCACATCGTCCCGCGGCTTGTCCAGCAGTTTTTCGAGCTTTGCCTGTAAAGACTTCCTTGTCCGTTCGAGGTCTTTTACAGACGATCTCCGTCCCATACTCTCCTTGATTTCTTCAATTCCTGCTTCGATCTCCGCGATCTGCTCGCGCAGGAGTTCCACCTGACGTTCCCGCGACATGGGAATCTTTTCAAACTGCGAATGCCCCATGATAATCGCGTCATAATTGCCTGTGGCTATGCGCGCGCAAAAACGCTTCCGGTTCGCCGGTTCAAAATCTTTTTTAGTCGTGACAAGGATATTTGCGGAGGGATACAAGCGCAAGAATTCTGACGCCCACTGTTCCGTCAGATGGTTCGGAACCGCGAAAAGTGGCTTTGTACAAAGCCCCAGCCGCTTGGCTTCCATTGCCGCTGCCGCCATCTCAAATGTTTTGCCCGCGCCGACCTCGTGGGCTAAAAGAGTATTTCCGCCGTATAGGATATGTGCAATGGCATTCTTCTGGTGTTCCCGAAGTATGATTTCCGGATTCATGCCGCCGAGGGTCAGGTGTTCTCCGTTATATTCCCTCGGGCGGTCTGAATTGAAGAGATCGTTGTAGATACGGACATAACGATGCCGGCGATCCGGGTCGTCCCAAATCCACTCCCGGAACTTATCCTTGATCATCTGCTGTTTCTGCTGGGCAAGGGTGGTCTCCTTGCTGTTCAGCTTCCGGCGCTCCACGCCGTTTTCATCCTTTTCGATATCGAAAATCCGCACGTCCCGCAGGTTAAGGGTATCCTCCAGAATCTTATATGCGCTTGCCCGAACTGTGCCGTAGGTCACATTCGCACTGACGTTGTAACTGTCGTTGGATTTATTCGTGATTTTCCATTCCCCGGTGATTTTGGAGTATTCCACGTCGATCTTGTGGCGGGCGTAATACCCGGTCTGCAACAGTTCAAACATGAACTGTTTGATCGTTTCCGGCTCGATCCACGTCGCTCCGAGACGGACTTCGATTTCTGATGCGTCAAGGTCTTTGGGCTGCGCCGCCTGTAGCGCTTCCACGTTATATGCAAGCGCCGGATTACTCTCCGCTGCACTTTGTGCTTCCACCAGTTTTTGACGTACGTTCCCTGATAAGTATTCGTCCGCAGTCACGAAATGATCCGGGTTTTCCGGGATACGAAAGATTGCACCTCGCAGATCTTCCTCCAGTTCTTCTTCCGTTTTTCCAGACAGAGCAGACATATACGCCATGTCCACCCGTGCCCGTTCCGAAATGGAAACTGCCAGAGCTTCGGCTGCGGTATCCACATGATCCACCGCCTTCGGGGGACGGATCGTGCGCTGTGTAAACATCTCCGCCTTACGTTCCAGCTGCCTGTCTTCATTCAGGATTTCAAGAGAGCAAAGAAGGTAATAGGAGGAATCATCTGAGAACGCCAGCCGGTTTGCCCTATCGTTGATCAGCCCGTACCGTTCGGTATAGCTGTCATACAAGCGATTCAGTTCATCCTGCGAACGCCGGATGCTCTCGTCCGGCATCCCGTCCATCTGCTCCTGCAACAGATTTCTTACACAATCCCGCAGTTCCACCATTCCCTTGACGCGGGCTTCTGCGGTTGCATTCAGGTCGGGCCTTACCATAACGCTGTTTTCCCGGTAGAATAACTTCCCATCTACGATAGTGTAGCTGAAATTCTTCACATCCGGGTCGGCAGGGATGGTTTCCCGAATCACCTCACCTTCACCGAGATCGGGCAGCTCTGCTTCCTTGTATGTTCCCCGGATATTCTGAACCGCATCGTGCAGGAGGTCTTTCAGGGAAACGTCCTCGCGGGGTTTGACTGTGTAATCCATCCCGTAGCGGGTACTGTCCTCACTCTGTATTCCCAGGATCATTTCGGGGTGATCCAGAAAATACCGGTTGACGGCGTATCCCTGTTCGTTCTTTCCGAGTCCGACCCAATCCGGCATTGTAACAACGGGCGATTCCCGTTTCTGAAGGAAAAGAATATCTGTTACGACCTCCGTGTTGGCGTTGGCCAGAAAAGCAGTTACCGGCAGACGGATTGCCCCAAGCAGATCTGCCCGCTCCGCAATATATCGCCTTACTTCCTCTCCCTGCGCGTCCATCGTATAGCGCGAGGTGACAAACGCGATCACGCCGCCCGGCCGTACCTGATCGATGGCCTTCGCAAAAAAGTAGTTGTGGATGGAGAAATTCAGCTTGTTATACGCGGGATCGTTGACCTTGTAGTTTCCAAATGGCACATTGCCGACTGCCAAATCATAAAAGTCCCGCCTGTCCGTCGTCTCGAACCCGGCAACCGTGATGTCCGCGTTCGGATAGAGCTGCTTTGCGATCCGACCGGTGATGCTGTCCAGTTCCACGCCGTAGAGCTTAGATTCTCTCATACTCTCGGGGAGCATTCCGAAAAAGTTTCCAACGCCCATCGACGGCTCAAGGATATTGCCAGAAGTGAAGCCCATCCGTTCGACCGCCTCATAAATCGCGGAGATCACGGTGGGCGTCGTGTAATGGGCGTTCAGCGTCGAGCCCCGCGCCGCCTCATATTCCTCCGGCGTCAGAGCGGCTTTGAGTTCAGCATATTCGTCAGTCCATTCGCTTTTCTCCGGATCAAACGCTTCCGGGATACCGCCCCAGCCGACATAGCGGGACAGGGTTTCCTGTTCCTCCGGTGTCGCGGTCCGGCTTTCCGCTTCAATGGCTTTCAGTGTATGGATCGCGTCCATGTTCGCCCGGAATTTAGCCTTCGGCCCGCCCTCACCGAGGTGCTCGTCTGTGATGATGAAGTTTTCGGGCGGCAAGTCGGGCGATGATTCGGCGACCGGTTCCCGCCCGCGTCCTGTGAGGTCAATGACAATGGAATGCAGACCATTTTCCCGCTCAAAATCGGTACGGTTATCATCGCCGGAATACACACTGACGTCTGAAAAGAGGTTATCTGCCGTGTATTCGGGAGCAATATCGTGTTCGGCAGGGACGTGTACACCCGGACGTGGCTGGGACAAATCAGGTTTGATTACCTCAGCATCCGGTTCTCTGTCCTGCGCCTGTGCATGTTCTCCCCGCACAACAGTAAAAAGACCGCTGTCAAGACCTTCCTCAAACCTCTCCCGATTCATACCGACAGGGCCGTCGAATTCCGGGTTCGTAAAGTCATAGTATATATGGCCGCTGTCCACGTTTTCGATGGTGAATTGTGAGCCCTGTCGATTTGCGGTTTTCACATTGATCCCGTCACCAATCTGATAGGTATGGCCTTCAGGGGTTCGGAAAACCATCGCCTCTTGCATGGCGGCAAACTGTTCTGCGGCAGTTTTTCCAGAGATTTGATCTTCCGCGATATCACGCCCAATTTTCAGGAATGTAACTCTGTTTCTGACCAGAAATTCCGGCTCGAAATAGCACACCGGCGAAGCGACAACAGCACGTTCGTTATCCCCCAGCAAAGTTTGATTCGGAAAATGCGTGGAAAAGCCAAAACTACCCGGAACTACGTAATACCTTATGTTGTCAGATTCTCCGAGATAAACCCCAACTCTGCCTTTGATCTCATCAAACCGCCCTTCATCGATCAACTCAATAAGTCGACGCTGAACCCTGGGCCATTCCCAAGCAACATCGATATCCGTTCCTTGAATGGTGAAATGAAAAGGCAATTCGGGATTTCCGCCGTATTCTGAGGCGAGCCATTGTGCTGCCTCTTCTTCTCTTCCGTTTACACTCATGTACGCAAGCATCCGCGTTTTGCTTTCATAATCATGATTCCAGGTCAACAGAGCTTCATCAATACTGTTCTGGATCATCTCCTGTTCCGGATTGTTTCCGGGGAAAGCCCGCCATCCGTCCGCGCCATACTCCGCTTCATGGGCGTTCAAATCTTGTTCTGCTTCATGGTCAATGGACAGGAAGCGGCTTACCTCCCGTTCTCCGTTTTCGTTGATGGAGGATACTACCACATCGTCCGTGTCCCGGATGTTGTCAATATACTCCTGTATCTGGTATGCAGGAAACCCGCACAAAGCAACCTGCCCTACACCCGGGAACTCCCGGGAAGTCAATGTCAGGTTCAAGGAATCTGCCGCCCGGCGAGCGTCCTCACCGTACAATTCGTAGAAGTCTCCAACCCGATACAACACAAGAGCATCCGGGTAACGCTCTTTGAGGGAATTGTAATCCGAAGCCATGTCGAAAAGCTGCCGCTCATGATCATTCATGTTCTGCGGCTCCAAAACAGGGGTAGTTATCCCTATTTCTGCAATGTCCTCCGGCGTTTCGGCTCCTGATACCTCCGGCACTACTTCTTCCGGGTTTTGCATCATTTC
>JAEEGL015995510.1_pt1 | contig 19645 bp, 16 predicted proteins | sample 9134231 | NCBI WGS metagenome assembly JAEEGL01 (sample SAMN16246548, study PRJNA631951) | gut metagenome | biome: gut microbiome; feature: rumen; material: fiber-attached | host: Bos | place: Iran: Karaj | collected 2018-10 | reverse complement strand
GTTTTTATCATTGTGTTTCTTCCTTTCATTACACCAATAAGAAAACAATTGATAGGTATATATTAAAAGTTATTATAAGACTAAATGCAACTCTTATATTATTACATTTAAAAAGTTGCATTTAACTCTTTAAGTAATATAAATACAAAAGGAACTTGAAAAAAGTTCCTTTTTATGTTATTATGTATGTAGCAAGAAATCTTGCATAAAATAAAAATGGGAACATTCAGTTTTCGCAAGTTGAATGTCTACCAAATTTATTTTTGTTAGACATTTAATATCTAATGATATTAAATGTCATTTCTTTATTACTATAATCAAAATGATTATAAGGAATAAAATGATAGTGATGGAATTAAGGACTTTTATAATATAAGTTCTTTTTTTCATCTTATCAAACCTCCTCTCTATGTTGGATTGGAGGCAGACACTCAACAACTAAATGTTCCTAATCGCAATGTAGCACATATGATACACTGTGTCAATCGAACATACATATATTTGCCATATTTTTCAATATTTTATTTGAAATAATCCCAATATCCTTTTTTATTTATTATTTTTGCTGGGACTCCAGCAATTGTTACATTTGAAGGGAAACTTTTATTTACTACTGAGTTAGCCCCTATAACAACATTGTTCCCTATTGTAATATCTCCAATGACTCTTGCCCCCGGTCCTAGCCATACCCCATTACCTATTTTTGGGCAAGATTTATTTTTTCCTACATTTTTTCCTATTGTGGTCATGGGATGAATCCGGAAATTTTTCCCAATTTTAGCGTGTTTATTAATATATATTGGTCCTTTATGAATTATAATTAATCCTTCTTCAATAGTATTAATGGGTATAGAAAAACCATATTTATTGGATAACCTATAAAATTTATGTTTTAAAAAGAAATGAATAATCGGTGATTTATTACAGTTTTCATAATACTCTAATTTTCTGTATAGTTTTTGGTATTTTAATATATCCTTTAATTCTTTGGTAAAATCAGAATAACTTTTTCGGTAGTTTTCTTCTTCTTTTTTTATGTATCTTTCATAATCTTCCTTGCTTTTTATCATTTTTTAACTCCCATCATCTTCTTTATTATAGCATTTTTGTTAATATTAGTAAAAATAAAAGCACTCATATGATAACGAGTGCTTTTATATATCAGTAGAATCTTCTTTACCACCTATTACATAGGCAGGAGAATCTTTGAAACGATCTACATTTGGATTATACCTTAATGAGTTATTATTTGTTTGTGATAGAGAATCTTTGAAGGCAATATCTAGTTTTTCTTTTATTTGTTCTTTAGAGAATGGTTTAGCAATATAATCTATAAAGCCTTCTGCTAAATACTTTTCTTTAGCTCCGGAGATGGCATCCGCAGTTAGAGCAATAGTTGGAATTTTAAATTTAGGATTCTCTTTTAGTTTTTCTAAAGCCACATCCCCTTGCATATTTGGCATCATTATATCCATTAAGATTAAATCATATTCATTTCCTTCTTTAATCCTATTAATACATTCTATTCCGTCATAGCATTCATCTAATACCAAATTAAAGTCTTGTAGAGCCTTTCTAGCTACTTTTATATTTAGTTTGTTGTCGTCCACTATTAATACCTTTTTATTTTGATAATTTGTTGTACTAAAACTTTTACCATTAAAGGTAGCGTTTACTATGTTAGCTTCTGTTAATGGTCTTGATAATTTACTAATCTTTTGAGGAATATTAACCATAAACATAGAGCCTTGCCCAAATTGAGATTGAACATTAATTGTTCCACCAAGCATCTCTACTAAAGCTTTTGTAATAGCAAGTCCCAATCCAGTTCCTTCAGCTGTTGTATTTTTTTCAATATCTAACCTTTCAAACTTAGTAAATAGCTTATTAATGTTTTCAGCTTTAATTCCTCTTCCTGTGTCTTTACAAACAACTAATATATTTGTTGTATTTTTAGTTAAATCGTTGATACATTTAATATTTAAATCTATAGTTCCTTCTTCAGTGTATTTTATAGAGTTAGTTAACAAATTATTAATAATTCCTTTTACTTTTCCTTTATCCCCTATTAATTCATATGGAATATCATCAGCTATTGTTAAATGGAATGTAACATTTTTTTCACCAATTCTTGTTTCGGTTATTTTGCACATATTTTCTATTTCTTCTTTAAATAGATAGGGGTTTTCTACTAATTCCATTTTATTTGCTTCTATTTTGTTTATATCTAGTATATTTCCTACAATTTCTAATAATGTTTGGGAAGCATTAATAATATCTTTTGAATTTTCTACTACTTCTTTTGGTACTTGTTCTTGATAATTCAAATTATCTTCTGATAATCCTACAATGGCATTTAATGGGGTTCTTATTTCATGTGACATACTTGATAAGAAGTCTGATTTAGCATTATTAGCACGTTCCGCTTGTTCCTTAGCAAGAGTTAATTGATTAATAATCCTTAAATCTGGATTCTCTATAGTATTAAACATTATTAAATAACTAAGAGTAAAAATAAATGTTTCAGTTATAACTTCTGGATAATAATAACGAAGTATTAGGGCAATTACAAAAAAAACAAATAAGATAAAAAATGGTAATAGTTTTTTTCTTTCATTTTTATATCTTGCAAAGAATAAGACACAAAAAACAATAATAAAAATCATATATAGTATAACTTCAACCATAGCAGCATAAAAAGCTGGTCCATCTAAATCAACTGTTTCCCCAATAATAATTGTATCCATTGGTAGCGCTAGGATAAATAAGACTACAATTGTAGTAACTACGTTGATTACTCTATTCATTATTTTATTAGTTTTTTGATCAAATTTATTTAATGCTATGATGTATTTTAGTATGAATAATATCATTAAATCCATCATTATTAAGTAAAATGATTGTAATACTCCGGTGAAGTAGAGATGCCCTACTTTCATAGCAAATAAGTATATGACTACTCCAAAAACTGAATAAAACAAGTTAATTACTATTAACTTGCTATAAATAGTAGTTTCATAATTCTTAACTGAACCTCTTACAAAGAATAAAATGACAAGATAAATTGCAAGAACTAATGCGCCTCCTGGCAACCATATCCCACTCATTATATCACTCCCTATTATAAGAAAATTATATCAAAAAAAAGACTTTAAATCAAAGTCTTTTTATCATACATTATTACTTTTTTTAACATATTGTGGACCAAAAAGGACATTTTCTGGAGCGTTTGAATCATGATATCTTGTTGCTTCTATAGCTTCTTCCCCATAGCCATTAGCGCTTTCTTTAAGTATATCATCTTTAAACGCTTGAGATATTTCTTCAAATGTTCCTAATTCTTTTCTTGATACTTCTCCAAGATTTATATTAAATACTTCATCTGAATCAGTGTATGAAATGAATATACTTTTTGGATTAAAAATCATTTCATAGTTTAAAGAACCAATTCTTTCTCTAAGTTCTTTATTAATATCATTAATATCATTTTCTTGAGCACCATCAATATTCATTTCTTTACCTAAGTTTACAGAGTACGATAAACCATCTCTTAGAACTCCGATAGGAACTAGTATTCCATTTCCTCTTTGAGCTATTCTTGCAGTACCTTTATAAGTTTGTTGAATAACTCGCCAAGTATAGTTCCAAGCTCCTTCAGGGTAAATCAAAATATTATCCCCTCGTTGTACTCTTTTAGTACAAGTATCTTCACCAATTTCACGATCTTTTTTATATTCTAAATAAATTGCTTCTTCTTCTTTTGTTAATGGGATTCCTAATCTATGTTTTTCAAATATATCAGCAGCTTGATATCCTGTATCAAAACAAATTCTACCTAATATGTGATCTAAGAAGAATCCTTCTAAATTTAGATACGTTTCTTCGGCATCTCCCATTACAAAGTAAACTTGTTCTCCAATAGCTTCTAAAGCAGATTCAATATCGTATCTTCCAACATGGCTACAAGCATATACTTTTCCTTTGGTAGTATTAGATATTTCTCTTTTATCATCAAAAATGTTTAGCTTTCTACCAGTAGTAATACGATCTATTCTTAATATTGTTTGAGCTAGGAAATAAAGCTTCTTTTTTAATTCACTAGACTCTAATGGTTTATCAATACTTGCCTCATATCTTCTTAATTCTCTTTGGTATGCACAGACCGCTTCTAAATACATTTTTTGTAAACATTCTTTGTGTATTTGATGATTAGTTTTATATTGGAATGAATTTGTCACTTTTCATCACCAAACCCCTTTTTAATAGTGCATATTATACCACAAAATGCTTATTTTGTAAAGAGGACATTAATCTAATTTAGATATTAACTCTTCAAATTCTATCTCACTTAGTGGATATGGCTTATATGGAATTTCTATTCCTTCATCTGAGTCTATTAATGAGAATATTTTCCCTCTTTTGATGGCTTTACTAATTTGTTCTTTTTTGTCTTTTATTTTTTGTTCTCCTATTAGAATACTTTTTCCAGTATCACTTTCTATATCATATTTGCTTATTACTAAACCTTTATCATATAATTTAGCACTCATAATAATCTTCTTTACTAAGTCTTTATGATAGTGATATATACAAGTCCCTTTTTCATTGTATTCTCTTAAATAGTTATAGCGATATTTTTGATCATTGTAGATAAAACTTAATTCTTCTCTTTCTGATATTATGCCTGGTCTTACTGAAGTAGTTTCAATAAAATTGTCCATTTCAATACCATTGTCAGAGCGCTTAGTTTTAATACGAAATAGTAATCCTGTTTTATCCATTCTTTTTCCAAAGAAAAGACCTATTCGATAAATATCTTTCTCAATTTTACCAGTTTTATCTTCAACAATAATTGTATTCTTATCCCAAGTTGTGTCAGCATCTTGAACTATCATTTTTTTTATAATCTTTAAATAATAATAGGTAGAGGTATTATCTGGAATTTCAAATGGTGTATTTTGAATTGATTCTTCTAATTTTTTTATATTTTGATCCTTCTCTGACATTGTATTATCCCCTCTTTATATTCTTTTTTTAGTGATTAGCTTTACTTTTTATTCTTTGTAATTCAAATTTATATTTTTGTTTTACATTAGGATATTTTTTATGATCTACTTCTGATATGAAAGATGCTAATGGTCTTATCCATAGAGCTCCATCTCCATATAATTTACGATAGATTACATAATCTTCACAGCTTTCCGAGTCTTTTCCTAGTTCTTCTACTAAATAGTAATCTCCTTTAAAATGTTTGTAGATTCCTTTTATTTTTACTCTTCTCATGTATTTCACCTTTATATATTGTATCAAATAATAAAAAAAAAGAAAAGACATACTAATGATGTCTTTTTACTCTACAGTAACACTTTTAGCTAGATTTTTTGGTTTATCAATATCACAGCCTCTTTTATATGCAACATAATAAGCTATCATTTGAAGTGTTGGTACTACTAGAAGAGGTTGTAATTTTTTATGAACTTTTGGTACTATTATTTGATTTTCATATCCATAATCTTCTGTTCCTACATATATTGGGATTGCACCTCTTGATATTACTTCTTCTAAATTTGAAATTGATTTATCTTTTATATCATCGTCGGTGATAATTCCAAAGACAATTGTTCCTTCGTTTATTAACGAAATTGTTCCATGCTTTAATTCTCCTGCTTGGAAAGCATCACTATGAATGTATGATACTTCTTTTAGTTTTAAACAACCTTCCAAACTAATGGCATAATCTACTTTTCTACCTATAAAGAACACATCTGTTTTTTTGTAGACTACGTCTGCCATTTTTTTATAAAAACCTGTTTTATCCAATAATACTTTTAGTTGCTGAGGTAATTTTTTTATATCATTTAAGTATTTATCATCTGGTTTTATTTTATATGAAAGAAGTGATAATACTAGTACTTGTTGAATAAAGGCTTTAGTAGTTGCAACTGCCACTTCTCTACCAGCTTCTATTAGTATTTTATAAGTACTTTCTCTAGCAATTGTTGAACCATCGACATTGACAATTGCTAAGGTATCTACATTGTGCTCTATAGCTTTTCTCATAGCAGCAATTGTATCAGCAGTTTCTCCTGATTGTGAAATTAAAATAACTAGTGTATTCTTATCATAAATAATATTACGATAACGATATTCACTCGCTACATCAACTTCTACTTTTAAACCATCATCTTCAAATAAGTATTTTCCTATCAATCCAGCATAATATGCAGAACCACAACCTACAATATGAATAGTGTTATATTTTGTTAAATCTGGCAAATTATCTAAATTATTAATATATTTTTTTATAAAGTTGTCTACTAGGGTCGGCTCTTCATTTATTTCTTTCATCATGTAGTGTTCATAACCATTTAGCGAAGAACTCTCGGCATTCAATTCACTTACCTCTACTTTTCTATTAACTGGTTGTTTATCTTTGGTAATAGAATAGCCATCTTTGGTTAATTCTATTACTTCATTTTCTCCTAGTAGAACGTTTTTTCTGGTGTAATTTAAAATTGCTCCTATATCGCTGGTTACAAAATATTCATCTTCTCCTATTCCCAATATTAATGGTGATTGACAACGAATAGCATATATTTTTTCTTCATCTTCATTTAGAATTGCTAAGGCATAACTTCCTTTTAAATCTTTAATTGCTTGATTAATAGCATCTACCATATCACCTTTATAATATTTATTTATTAAGGCAGCAATTACTTCTGTATCAGTATTACTATGAAAAATAACACCTTCACTTTCTAGATGCTTTTTTATAGTAGCAGCATTTTCTATAATCCCATTATGCACAAGAGTAATCTTACCAACTTGATGGGGATGAGCATTAATTTCGCTTGGTTCCCCATGAGTTGCCCATCTTGTATGAGCAATTCCTATATTACAATCAATTAATTTTTCTTCATTTATTTTTTCTTCTAGAAAAGAAATTTTACCAACACATTTTATTATTTGAATTTGATTATTATTTTTTAAAGCTATTCCAGAAGAATCATAACCACGATATTCTAGGTTTTTCAGCCCTTCTAAAAGAATATCTTTTGGATGTTTATTTCCAATATATCCTATAATTCCACACATATTTTTCTCCTTTATTAGTGATAATATATTTTTTGTTATAATTTTGATTTTATCTTTTGTAATATATTTTACGAACCACTTATCCGTAGTAGAATCCGCCGAATTTTCGATAACTACTAACCTCGTCAACTATTTATAGTTCTGGCGCTAAAATGAAGTTACAACCTTTCAATCTTCATCTTTAATTTGATTATATACGAAAAAAAAAGAAGATGCAAATTCGTTAACGAATAATCTCCTCTTTTGAGAATGTAAAACTAGTTCTAGCTGAATTATTCTTTTTTGTTTTGATTAATTCTTCTTCCTTTTTTGATTTATTTATTATATCTTGATAATTTGATTCTATTCCTTTAATAACAATATAGATATTTTTTTCTTCAGCTGTTAAGTTGCTATTAGTTTTCTTTATTTCTAGTTCATTTAATTGTTCAGTATTATTTTCATACTTTAGATAATCATTTTCTGTTTTATACATTGTATAAATATATTGATTATCTTTAATTGTTTTTAAATAAACTTCATATTCTCTGCTTGTCGTTTTATATACTTTACAAGCTGCATCTGATATTTCTCCTAAATTATATTCTTCTTCTATGTTATTATAAGCTATTTTAATAAGATTGATACAAGTTGCTTGATTCTCACTATTTTCTTCCCAATACTTAGTATTATGATCTTTGTTGTAGTATATGGTAATCATCATAAAGAATAGAACTACCATAAAAACAAAATAAATAATTAAAGCAACTGGTAAGTTTACGCCACCTTTACTCATTGCTATATTTGAAAGAGTATAACGATCTGAATCGGGATTATCTAATTTTATTATTTCTATTTTTTTCTTAGCAATAAAAATATAAACTGGATTAAAAATAAATCCACAGGCAATCATCACAAGTATTAAATAAAAAATAAAGATTTTACTAAAAAGCATTAATACTGCTAGCGTTAGTGCTAATCCAAGTGTCCCAATTACATATAGTTTTCGATATATAAAGTATACCCAACCAAAGAATAAAGCCCATATATTAAAGGTATGTTTTTTAATTATTTTATAGTCTTCACCAATAAAAGCTTCTAATAAATCTTCGTCTTCATAACTATATTCTTCTTTTTGGGTGGTATCTGTAGTATTACTTCTATCTATGATATCTGTGGTCTGTTCAGTTTTGTCATCTTTTAATAAATCTATATTATTATCCCATGATACATTATTAACATCACCATTATAATATCCACAAGAAGGACAAAATAACTCTTTAGTTTTAAGTCTTTTTCCACAATTTTTACATTGCATAGTATCACCCTTTTTTTATACTATTCTTCTGATAAATGTTCATATTCCTTTTTTTCTTTATTTTCAAGTTCAGCAATTTGATCTTTAAATAATAAATCAAATTGAGGCATTGCTTTTCTTATTACATCGGGATATATATTTTTGCTTTCCATAATTGCTTTTTTAAAATCTACTACATTTACTTCTCTACGATTATCAAACAAGGCATTTGAGAAAGCTTGTTGAACAATTGTCAATGATACATCTGGATAACGTGAACCTATTTCATAAATTCTTTTATATTCACTTGTTATATCTGTAATAAATTCCATTATTCTTTTTTGAATAAAAGATGTATACATCATTTTAGCGCCTGTTCTTATTTCAATTTTAGGAAGAGTTCCCATAAGTATTTGAATATTCTCTTCTCTTGATGGTTCTAATATTTCAACTTTTTGGAAACGACGAACAAAGGCTTTATCCCTTAAAATATATCTTTCATATTCTTCAGTAGTAGTTGCACCTATTACTTTTATATCTCCTCTATCTAACGCTGGTTTAAACATATTAGCAAAATCTAGTGCCTCACCTTTTGTTCCCATTAGTGTATGAATTTCATCAATAAAAAGAATTAACTTTGTTTTGTCTTTTAGTTCATCAATTAGGGTTTGAACCTTTGATTCTCCTGTTACAGGATCTACTCCTAATAAAGCTGCAGTATTTAATTTAATAACTTGATAATCTTTTAGTAAATCAGGTACTTCTCCTTTTTGAATTCTATAGGCTAATCCTTCGACAGTAGCTGTTTTACCAACACCAGGCTTTCCTATTAATACAGCTGATTTATCAGGGGTTAATAGAATTAGTATTAATTCTTTGATTTGTCTATCTCTTCCAATAGCTGGATTTGTTATATAATCTTTTTCTTGAAAATTCTCACCATAGTTTTTAAGCATACTAATTCTTTTGCTTTTAATATCAAATTTTTCATCTACTTTTTTATCAAAGTATTCATTTAACTCCATGTTGATCACTTCCTAATCTCTTTTATTATATCATATTAATTCTTATCAGTCTTTAGTTTTTACAGGATTTACATGTATGACTGTTAAATATATTTCTGGTATATTCTTTTCAATCTCTCTTTCTAACTTATTTGCTATTTCATGGCTTTCAAATGTTGATAGGTTTCCATCTAAAAAGATTGTAAATGATATTTGATAACGATACCCTACTGGAGTAGCATTAAAATGATTAACTTTTATTATTTCTTTATGGTTATTAATAATTTTAAAAACTTCTTCTTTGGTGTCTTCAGAAATTGATTTATCCATTAATACATCATAACTCTCTTTAAATATTTTTATGGCTGTATAAGCAATCCAAAGTGATATCATAATTCCCACTATTATATCTACTGCTTTATATCCATACAATCCTACAATTGATGATATTAAGGTTCCTATTGTTATAAAACAATCATTACGATGATCTTTACTATTAGCTTTAATAAGAATATTATTGTATTTTTTTGATATTTTATTTGTATATAAATATAAACATAATTTTGTAATAATAGTAATTATAGATACTACTACTAATGTATAAGAGAATATTATTTTATCATGATTTAGATAAGTTGTTATGGCTTTTTTTATCATAGTGAAAGCTGTTAGTAACATAATAATACTAATTAAAAATGCATAAATGTATTCTGCTTTTCCATGACCTAAATTATGATCTTCATCTGCTTCTTTTGAACTTATTTTGTTACCAATAAAAGTCATAAAAGATGAAAATACATCACCAAAACTATTAAAAAAGTCTGCAATCATAGCTTGACTATTACTTGTAAAACCTATTACTCCTTTTAAGGACATTAACATAATATTTCCAACTATTCCTAAAATGCTAGCAATATTTGTTTCTTTATACCTATTCATGTTTATGCCTCTTTTCTTCTTTTATTTCAGTTATTACTAGTAATAATAATCCTATAACAATCATACTATCTGCTAGATTAAAAATTGGAAATTCATATCCAAAGAAAGTAAATGATAGATAATCAATTACTCCTTTATGGATGATTCTATCTAATAAATTACCATATATTCCACCTATAATCATTCCATAATGTATATCTTTATTATTAGTTAATTCTTCTTTTTTAAGTAAATTATGAATGATTAATATTATTACAATACTTATTCCAATTAAAAATAATTGTTGGTTTTGTAAGATAGAAAAAGCTGCACCAGTATTTTTGATGTAGTATAGTGAAAAGAAATTAGGAATAATTGTTACTTTAGAATGAATTTTTTTAATAATAATTATTTTTAATAACTGATCTAATATAAAAACTATGGTTATAGCCATATAAGTATTCTTTCTTTTATTCATTTGTTTCTCCCCACAATCTTTTTACCTTTTCAATAATAATTTGAATTTCATTATATCTTTTCTCTACATGACCTCTAATTTTTAATAAATCACCTTTTTTGATATTAGGAGTTTGTAAGAATTGTTTTGGGAATAGTGTAAACTCTTGAGTTGCGGTACTGTCACTTCCAGTAATAAATGACATGTTATCTCCTTTTTTAGTGACAATGGTTTTTACTTTTTCTACTAAAACTAAAGTATCAATTGTTTTATCATAATATTCTTCTATTTTATTTAGAGGAATACAATTAGGGTTATCTTTTTGATACATAGTTGTAGGATGAGAAGATAAGTAAAAGCCGAATACTTCTTTTTCTTTTTCTAATAAGTATTGTGTATCAAAATCTTTTTGTATTTCTATATTTGGTTTCATTACTAATGATGGGTCTATATCTTTTGTAAGCTCTGCATAATTTAAAAGACTATCTAAATTATACATTAAAGTTGCACGATTATAATGAAAATTTTTAAATATATCAGCCATAATAAAATCTTCTATCGTCTTTTTACCAATGCCTGCAATAAATAATCTACTAAAGCAATCATAAATATCTTGAAAAGGACCTTCTTCTTTAGCTTTTTCAATTTGTTCTTGAACTACAATACCTACTCCTTTAATATTGGTTATTGGATAAATAATTGTATTACCTTGGACAAAATAAGTTCCTTTACTGTTTTCAATTGTTGGTTTTTCAATTTGAATGTTATTTGCTTTAGCTTCCATGATATATTCATTTGTTTTTGTTTCGCTACCTATTACACTAGTTAATAAATTAGCAAAGAATATAGTCTGATAATGACATTTTAAATAAGCCATTTTATAGGCAATTATTGAATAAACTACAGAATGTGACTTATTAAAACCAAAGCCCGCAAAATTCAAGATTAGAGAAAATAATTCTTTAGCTTGTTCTTCACTATGCCCTTTTTGAATACTTTTCTTAATAAATGTCTCTTCTTCACTTTTTAATAATTCTAGTTTCTTTTTGCTCATAGCTCTTCTTAAGATATCTACTTCTCCTAAGGAATAGCCTGCATAAGCTGCAGCTACTTGCATTATTTGTTCTTGATAAATTAAAAAACCATAGGTTGTTTTAGTTATTTCTTCTAAAGATGAATCTAAATAAGTAATCTTTTCTTCATTATGTTTTCTTTTAATATAAGAATCAATATTTACAGCAGCTCCTGGTCTAAATAGGGCTATAGCAGCAATAATATCTTCTAGTGAATTTGGTTTTAGTTTTCTTAAGAAATTTCGCATACCACTTGATTCAAATTGAAAAATACCACAAGTATTTGCAGTTTCAAACATAGATATAGTTTCTTTATCATCTAATGGTATTTTATTAAAATCTATTTCTGTATGATATTCTTTTTCTATATCCTTTAGTAAATTATCTATTAAAGTTAAATTTTTTAAAGCTAAAAAATCCATTTTTAATAAACCTAGTTCTTCTAAATATTCCATAGAATAACTGGTTAAATAAATATCTTCTGTTTTATATAGAGGTATTATTTCATCTAAATCTATTTGACTCATAACAATACCAGCGGCATGTGAAGAAGTATGTCTTGGGTATCCTTCTAATTTAGAAGCTATTTTATACATATTTGCTAATGATATATCACTATCAATTCTAATTTTGAATGATTCATTTTTTTGATAAATATCTGTTAGTTTTTCTTTAGAATTAGTTGAGATTAATTTACATAACGAATCTACCTTATATAGGGGAATATTTAGTACTCTAGATACATCACGGATTACTTGTTTAGTTGCTAAAGGAATAAAAGTAATAATACCACTTACTCTTTTTTCACCATATTTTTCTTTGACATATTGGATGACTATATCTCTTTTATCATCAGGAAAATCTGTATCAATATCAGGCATTGTTTTTCTTTCTGGATTTAAAAATCTTTCAAATAATAAATCATATTGTAAGGGATCTATTTCAGTAATTCCTAAAGCATAGGCTACCAAACTACCAGCAGCACTACCTCTTCCTGGTCCTACTAGTATTTTATTTTTTTTAGCGTAACGGATAAAGTCATATACTACTAAAAAATAGTTAGAAAAACCCATTTCTTTAATCGTTTTTAATTCATATAATAAACGTTCTTTATAGATATCAGGTATATTTTGATTAAGCCTTTTATTTAAGCCAGCTCTAGCTAAATCAAATAAATATTTATCAGGATTTTCACAATCGTAAATTGGAAGCAATAATTTAGGAGATGGGAATTCCAAATTACAGGCATCCGCAATATCACTTGTTTTTTCAATACCATCTTTACTTATTTGATTTAAATTTGTTGTTTCTAGGGCGTGATTTTTTATATCATAGTCAATCTCTTCTAATATTGTTTTTCCATCTCTTATACGTAATAGATAAGATAGTAGATCTTGGTCTTCTTCTTTTACATATAAGTTTTTTTGAAAATAAACAATTTTTTCGGTTAGAATTCGTGATTCTACTTCTTCCTCTTTAGTTGAATAACCTAAATATAAATCTATAAATATTTCACCTAAAGAATCCCATAATTCTTTTGAAGTAAATGGTAATACTGCCATGAGGTTTTTGTTATATATTTTTAAATCATTTATTGTTACTATTCTTTCATTTTGAATAGTTGATAATTTTATTAAACTTTGGTAACCTACATAATCTTTGGCATATAAAACTAAATAATTACTATCAATTATTATTTGTAAACCAATTATTGGTTTTATATTTTCAGCTTTACATTTTTTATAAAATTCCATAGTTCCAAACATATTTGTATCAGTTAAAGCTATAGAAGGTATTTTATTATTTTTTGCATATAAAACAATGTCTTCTATTTTTAAAAGACTTGATAATAATGTATAATTACTTTGGTTTAATAATGGAATATACATAAGAATACCTCCTGTTACTATTTTATCATACTATTCTTTGGAACACCTTTATTTTTTGCCCTTTTCATTGACTTTCTTACTATTTTATGTTAAAGTTAGAAAGCAAGTGAATAAATGCCAAAGGAGGGATAACATGGCAAAAAATGTTTCAACTAGAAAAGGAAATGTTAAAAATATAAGATCTCATGCTTTAAATGCTACAAAAAAAGTACAAAAAGTTAACTCTCAAGTTGTTAGAGAAAATGGAAAAAAAGTTAGACGTTCTACTAAAGAAATTAGAACTGCAAAGAAAAATGAAAAAGCTGCTTAATTGCAGCTTTTTTTATTCACAAACAAATCCGTTATTAATCATTTCTGTTTGAATGACTTCTTTTGTAGTATCTAATGGGTAATCAATTTTTGTTGAAAAATGTGTTTGTTGGATTGGATTTAAAAGTGTTAAATCTAATTTTTTAAAGTCCACTATTACAGTTACTAATAATGTTCCGGCATTTGGAACTACGCTTATTTGGTATCCTTCTATTGGATTGATAAATGGTTGATAATCTCTAGTGTAGTTTTGTACAGTTGTGGTTCCTAAAGGATTTCCTACTGTTGGAGTAATAGTAAAGCTTTTGGTAAATCCAACTAATTTATTATCTTCAAAATCATATTTTATTGTATAAATTGTATCTGTACCATCCTGGTTATTTAGCAATGTTTGATTACAATTTAAACTTGAAGTAGCTATTGTTGGAACTATTTCTTTTTTGGTAACTTCTTCAGCTATATCTCTTTTTTCTACTTTTTTATTTGCTTTTAAGTTATCTGTAATTTGAAAAGTTGTTCCAAAAGCTAATAATAGTATTCCTAAAACTGCTACAGCAATTGCTGGCTTTTTACTTGATATTCTTTCATATCTTACAGCTTTTTCTACTTCATCAATATTCAAAACTTGTGTTCTTTGTAATTCTTGTTGAGTCATTGGATGTTGTGCTTGTAGTACTTCTTCTGGTGAAATAGCTCTTGGTTGGTTATTATTTTGAACCATTTGCGTTCCAGCTACTTGTTGCATCTGTTGCTGTTGCATTTGTTGCTGTTGCATTTGTTGGTATTGCTGCATCTGTTGATATTGTTGTGCTTGTTGATACTGTTGAACTTGTGGCATTTGCTGCATTTGTTGATATTGTTCAAATGGTTGACCAATTGGTTGATTTAATTGATTATTATAAGGTACTTGACCTTGAAATTGATTTTGATTTTGTGTATTATTTGGATTCATGACGCCCACCTCTATCTTAATAACATTATAACAATTAAAATGGTAAAAATACAATAAAAAATTGATTATTTCTTAATATTTTTTATAAAAAAAAAATAACTATTATATTTCTAGTTATTTTTATTTCTAGCATCATATTTTTTTCTCTCTTCGGTGTTTAGTATTGTTTTACGAATTCTAATATGGTTTGGTGTTACTTCAATCAATTCATCAGAATTAATATAGTCTAAGGCATACTCTAATGAAATTGGTCTTGGTCTTTTTAAAACAACAGTATGATCAGAACCAGCAGCACGAGTATTAGTTAATTGTTTTCCTTTTACAACGTTTACTGCTAGATCGTTATCTCTATTGCATTCTCCTACTACCATTCCTTCATATACTTCTTCGCCTGGCTCAATAAACATGATTCCTCGATCTTCTAAATTACCAATTGAATAAGCAGTAGCATTGCCGTTTTCCATTGAAACTAAAACACCTAATTTTCTTTCACCGATTACTACATTTTCATATGGTAAGAATTCTTTGAAAGAATGGTTCATAATACCATAACCTTTTGTTAGAGTCATGAAATCTGTTGAGAAACCTATTAAACCACGAGATGGTATAGTGTAAAGTAAACGAACTTGATTTTCAAAATTTGTCATACTGTCCATCTTTCCACCACGGATTCCTAATTGTTCAATAACACTTCCTACAGACTCTTCTGGCACTTCTATTTGTAATTCTTCATATGGTTCATATTTTACGCCATCAATTTCTTTAATAATTACTCTTGGTTTTGATACTTCTAATTCAAATCCTTCTCTACGCATATTTTCGATAAGAATACCTAGGTGTAGTTCTCCTCTACCACTTACTAAGAAAGATTCATTGGTAGCCGGCTCAACACGTAATGAGACATCTCTTTGGGTTTCACGATTAAGGCGCTCTTCTATTTTTCTGGCAGTAACTATTTTACCATCTCTTCCTACCATAGGAGAAGTGTTACTTCCAAAGGTCATTTGAAGAGTTGGTTCATCTATATGTAATGGTGGTAATGGTAACAAATCATTATTATTACATACTGTTTCACCTACTGAAATATCTGATAATCCAGCAATTGCGACAATATCGCCGGCTTCAGCTTGATCTATTTCAATACGATTATAACCGTAGTATCCAAATAATTTTTGAATTCTAAACTGTTTATTTGTACCATCTAAACGAATACAAGTTACAACTTCACCAGTTTTTATTGTTCCATTTTGTATTCTACCAATTCCTATTCTACCTACAAAATCATTATAATCTAATAGTGCTGGTTGAAATTGTAATGGAGCATCTTTATCTCCTTTAGGAGCAGGTATTTCTTCTAAAATAGTATCTAGTATTTCAGAAAAGCCTTCGGTTTGTGTAGTAATATCATCACTATATGAACAAGTATTATTAATAGCAGAAGCATATAAAACCTTAAAATCTAATTGGCTGTCATCAGCTCCTAATTCAATAAATAAATCTAATACTTCATCTACTACTTGTTTACAACGTGCAGATGGTTTATCTACTTTATTTATTACTACTATTGGTTTTACTCCGGCCTCAAAAGCTTTCTTTAAGACGAATCTTGTTTGAGGCATAGCTCCTTCATAAGCATCAACTACTAATAAAACTCCATCTACCATATTCATGATACGTTCTACTTCTCCACCAAAGTCAGCATGTCCTGGAGTATCTAATATATTAATTCTTACTCCTTTATAATCCATAGCTGTTGTTTTTGCTAAAATGGTTATACCTCTTTCTTTTTCTAGAGAGTTAGAGTCCATTGAGACATTACTTAAATCTTCGTTTTCACGAAACATACCTGAATGTTTTAATATACCATCTACTAGAGTTGTTTTACCATGATCAACATGGGCAATAATTGCGACATTTCTTTTTTCCATATACTACACCTCTTTACACGTCGCTACTCATTATATCACATTAAAAAGAAAAATACTAGTTTTTTATTATAGAAAAAAGAATTAATTCTTCATTAATTCTTCTATATAATCAGAAAGTGATTCATACTCCTTTTTACCAAGTTCATTTAGCATTGGATGATGTTTTTTTATTACTGCCCCATTAAATCTTTTAAGCATTTCATAATCATTATAATTATCCCCTACAACATATAATATATTGTAATCTAATTTTTCTATATTAAATAATTTCTTTAAAGCGTTTTCTTTATTTACACTTTTTTGAATAATATTAATATGAGTTCTACTAGCATATATATGTATATTTACTTTAGATTTTATTATCTTTACTATTTCATTTTTTTCTTCTTCATTTGAACAATTAATTACTATTTTTACACAGTCATTATAGTTATTAGTATGATTATAACCATCATCTAAATAATAGTCCCATTTATATTCTTCAATAATTGGGATTATTTGTTTAATTTCTTTTTCATTTAACAATACAGTTTCTAAACAATAATCCATATTATTAAATATTTTAGCTCCATCTTCACATATTAAATATGAATATGGTATATCATTTTCTATTAATAGTTTTTTTAAATCTGTGTAATTTCTACCAGTAATAATACAAAATATATTACCTTGGGAGACAAATCTTTTAATTGCATCTATATTTTTTTTATTCTTTTCTGGGTTGTCTAAATAGTAAATTGTTTCATCAAAATCACTAGCTAGTATTTTCATATACTTCACCTACTTTTAGTATACTTTATTTTATGATTAATAAAAAGTGTAAACTATTATTTTTACACTTTAAACATCCATTATAGCTAAAATAATAATACCTATTATTACTAAAATTATTCCTATATATTCTTTTTTAGTTAGTTTTTCTTTTAAAAATATTCTAGATAATATCATTGATAAAATACAATAACTACCAATAATTGGCGCACTAATTGTGGCATTACCACTCATAGCATATACATAAAAGAATTCTCCACCTGTTTCTAAGATAGCAGCATAGAGTTTTGGTTTTTCCACAAATATGTGGAAACTTTCTTTTTTTATTCTTAAATAGATATATGTTATTAAAGCAAATATAGCAAAAGTATATTCATAAGCAATAAGAGATGTATTCTCATTTATTAATTCTAATTTATCTAGATAAATTCCATCTAAAAAAGTACCTGCACCATCTAATATGCAATAAGCAATAGGAAAAATAATTGTTAGGGCTACTGCTTTTTTTATAGTATTTGCTTTACGATATTTTATTCTTTCATTTTTCTTTTCTTTTAGTTCAAGAATGGAAATTATAATAATACCACTAAATATTAATATCAAAGCAATGAAAAATGGGTAGTCATATTTTTCTTTAAAAAATAGTATAAAAAGTAAAGCTGTGATAACACCACTAGTATTTTGAATAGGACTTGAAATAGATAGTTCTAAATATTTTAATCCTTTATATCCAATTACCATACTTGAAATATAACAAAGCGATACTGGTAAATATTTTATGATATCTATTATATTAAGTTCTGCTTTGGTAATTATCCAATATATGGTGGCATGTATTCCCATGATTAAGCCAACCATGATTCCTGTTTTTAGGTGATTATATTTTCCTTCACCTTTGTTACTTATTTTATAGAATAAGTCAGTAATACCCCAAAATGTAAATGATAATAAAGCACATAATAACCACATATTAATCACCATACTTACTATACAATAAAAACAGAAGTATTTCTACTTCTGATTGTATTTTATTTAAAGAATTTTTTCATAATAGTATTTAAGCCTTTATTTATTAGTTTATCTGCGGCTTTATTAGCAACTTTTTTACCTAGTTTATATTCTAAAGAGTTTTTCTTGGCTTTTTCAGCTTCTCTTTTCTTTTTCTCGGCTTCTTTTTCAGCTGCTTTTTGAGCTTTTTCGGCTTCTTTAGCAGCTTTCTCGGCTTCTTTGGCTGCTCTTTCGGCTTCTTTGGCTTCTTCAGCTGCTTTTCTTTCTGCTTCTTCGGCTTCTAGTTTTTCTTTAATTATTTTATCTAATTCTTCAAAAGCAGAATCTCTTTCAACTGTTTCTTCATATTTTCCACATAATGGAGATTGATTGATCATTTTATTACGAGTTATATCATCAATTACTCCCATTTTACTTTGTGGTGGAAGAATAGTTACTTTTTCAACTATTTCTGGTTCACCATTTTCATTTTGGAAAGAGACTAAAGCTTCGCCTGTACCTAAGGCTAAAATTGCTTCTGTAGTATTAAACTTTGGATTTGATCTAAAAGCATCTGCGGCAACTTTAACAGTTTTTTGTTCAGCTGGAGTATAAGCTCTTAAAGTATGTTGAACACGATTTCCTAATTGAGCAATTACTTCATCAGGAATATCTGTTGGGCTTTGAGATATGAAATATAAGCCAATTCCACGTGATCTAATTAGTTTAACAACTTGAGTTATTTGTTTCAAACGATATGATGGCATACCATTAAATAGTAAATGGGCTTCATCAAAGAAGAAGACAATTCTAGGTTTATCTAAATCTCGTACTTCTGGCATTTTATTAAATAAGTTTGTTAATAACCATAATAAGAATGAAGCATATAAATCAGGGGACTTAAATAATTCAACAGCATCTAAAATATTTACATATCCTTTACCATTGGCATCTACCCCAATAAAATCATTAATATCTAATTCAGG
>JAEEGL014282225.1_pt1 | contig 19645 bp, 16 predicted proteins | sample 9134231 | NCBI WGS metagenome assembly JAEEGL01 (sample SAMN16246548, study PRJNA631951) | gut metagenome | biome: gut microbiome; feature: rumen; material: fiber-attached | host: Bos | place: Iran: Karaj | collected 2018-10 | reverse complement strand
CGGACTCTGGGATTTCGTAAAGGAACAGAAGGAAGCCGGCCGCATTAAGCATTACGGGTTCTCTTTCCATGCAGGACCGGACCTGCTTGACGAACTGCTGACGGAGCATCCCGAGGTGGACTTCGTACAGCTGCAGATCAATTATGCGGACTGGGAAAACCCTTCCGTTACCTCAAGGGCAAATTACGAGACAGCCCGGAAGCACGGCAAGTCCATTGTGGTGATGGAACCCGTGAAGGGGGGAGCCCTGGCAAATCCTCCTGCGGAAGTAAAGAAACTCTTTACCGACCATCATCCGGATCTGTCCTGCGCCTCCTGGGCAATCCGGTTCGTTGCTTCCCTGGACGGGATCCTGACGGTGCTTTCCGGGATGTCCAATGTAGCCCAGATGGAGGACAACCTCTCCTATATGAGGAATTTTAAACCCCTGGATGAGGAAGAACAGGAGATCATCCGCAAGGCACAGCAGATCATGGGAAGATCCTCCACGGTGCCCTGTACCGCCTGCAAATACTGTGTGGAAGGTTGCCCGAAGCAGATCATGATCCCGGATATCTTTGCCGCCATGAACAAAGAACTGGGCAACGGGCAGATGGAGGAAGCAAAAGCCGCCTACAACGAGGCGGCCAAAGAAGGACATAAGGCTTCGGACTGTGTGGAATGTAAGCAGTGCGAACGTGCCTGTCCGCAGCATCTTCCCATTACGGAGCATCTGAAGGAGGCTGTTCGGTTGTTTGAATGACCTCGCCGGCCTTCATGCGCTCCTCAAACTCCGTGCCCGGCATGGGCTTGGCAAAGACATATCCCTGGATCATGTCACAGCCCTGTTCCGCCAGGAAATCTACCTGATCCTGGATCTCCACGCCTTCGGCAACGGTTCTCATATTCAGATTCTTGGCCAGACGGATGGCCTCGGATACCACGATCCGGTCCCGTCCGTCTTCGGTTTCGCTGCGGAAGAACTCCGCATCCAGCTTCAGCACGTCAAGGGGCATATCCTTGAGAGAATTCAAAGAAGAATATCCGGATCCGAAATCGTCCATGGATACGGTAAAGCCGTATTCCTTTAACCGGGAGATGGTGGTAACGAGGGCCTTCTTGTCATCGAAGAAGGCGCTTTCCGTCAGCTCGATCTCTATGAGATTGCGGGGCGTACCGGACTGATCCACGATATCCCGGATCTGCTCCGCCAGATTGCTTTCGATAAAGTGTGCCCTGGATACGTTCACGGATACCGGAACGCAGTCATATCCCTGATCCAGCCACCGTTTCTGATCCCGGGACACATGCTTTAACATATAGTGATCGATCTCGGTGATAAAGCCGTTCTGTTCAAAAATGGGGATGAAGGCTCCGGGTCCTTTGAAGCCGTATTCCGGAGAGATCCAACGGATAAGGGCTTCGGCACCGCAGAGTCTGCGGGTACGGGGGTCGTATTTGGGCTGATAATAAACCTGGAACTCTTCGTTTGCCAGAGCCGATTCCTGTTTTTCATGGACGATGTCCGTCCAGCGCTGTTCTTCCACCAGTTCCTGATTAAAGAAAGCAAGTCCGGAGTCATCGCTGGATTCCAGGGTTGCCCGGGCGGTACAGGCATTGTTGAACTTCCGCTCCAGATCCACGGACTTTCTCCTGACGGGATGTCCGGACCGGTCCGTCTGAACATCGATGGTATCAATGCCCACACGGAAGGAAAACCGGTGCACGTGATCCAGCTGTTCCAACAGGGTGATGAGGTTCCAGACACGTTGCCGGAGTTCCTCCTCATCAGTGTATTGTAACAAAATCGCAAAATCCGCGGAGGCATAGTGGGCACACAGTTCCCTGCGGCCGATATTGGCATGGATCATCTGCTCGATCATCATCAGGATGTGCTCTCCCTCGGCGATGGAGTGGCAGACGCAGAAGTTCCGGTATTTGATGAACACCAGGTTCAGGATGGCATAGCGGTTCCTCATATTGCGCTGTTTCTTTAAGAGTTTTTCCGCATTGGTCTGGAACCACATCCAGTTCTTTCCGCCGGTGACGTCATCCATATAGAAGAGGTTCGTCAGCTTCCGCTGCTTGACGATGCTGGTGATGGTAGAGATGATCAGGGTCACCACACCGAAGAGCACCAGGAAGGAAATGACTCCCAGAAAGGCCGTAAGGAACAACAGATCGGAACGGTTCATGGAAAAGAACATCTTACCGTAGAGGATCTGACTTCCGCCCCGCAGGGGAACGGAGATCCACAGGGGGAAGGATACGGTATCCGCATTCGAGGTAAAGATCGTGCGGATATACTGGGGGACCAGCCCCTGTACCATATCGCTTAAGTCAAAGGTCAGCTTGTTATGGTCGAACTTCAGCTCAGTTATCAGGGTGGAGGTATCCGTATAAACCGTCACGTCCGCGGCATCCGGCAGGAAATCCAGCTTCATGCCCTGTTCGGAACAGGTGTTTTCGCCGTTCTGGTGCAGGATCTTTCCGTCCTTGTTACGGATCAGGTAGGTCCGGCCCTCCCGGTCCAGGGTCCGGAAGATCACCGTATCCCCTGCGCTTGCATCGTCATAGAGCCTTGCCATATAGGAGATGGACCGGTATTCGTTCACCACCCGGTTCTCGATGACATATTGAAAGAAGAAGCTCACAAAGAACGCCAGAAAGACCGAGAGTGCTATGGTGCACAGCAGTATGATGAAGAATACGGATCCTACATGACTTTTGACCAGCCGTCGAAAGCCTTTTTCTTTTTTTGCCTTCATATCAGGTTCATCCTCCATGCCCTTCGTTTCCGCTCTTTTTCAGATACAGAATGTTTCCGAGAAAGGATCCGAAGGGAGTTTTTTTGGTAAATGCCTTGAATTCCCCGTAGTCGATATAATATTCCCTTCCCCAGGAAGAGATCCGAAGATAGGTCTTATCCTGATCCCGCATGACCCCCGTCACCACCACGAAATGGGCACTGGTGGAGGTTACGGCACGGAAGGCCCCGGTATCCGGGGTGCGGTCATAGAAAGGGAGTTTTTCCTTTTTGTACCGGCGGGGAAGGATCCTGGGAATGTTCAGGATCACGGGGATATCCCGTTTCAGCATGTCTTCGATGCGGGGAAGCCGCTTTTTGCCCGAGGCGCCCCAGAATCCCCGGAAGGACAGGCCGTTTTTCCGAAGGAGCAGGGGATAGAGGATCATGATCCGGTAGATGCTCATGCCGAACCGGTTCGGGATCCAGAGCAGGCTCTTTGCGGTATCCCGGAAGGACTTCCGGTATTCCTCGGTTGAGGAAACTCTGCGTTCTCCTTTCAGATATCCCAGGGAGTCGCGGATGGCCACCACGCCGCAGCCGGATCTTGTCCGGTAGCGGTTGAAGAATCCTTTTTTATCCGCAAACCAGTTCTGGGAACCGCCGTAGGAGGTTCCGTTCACGCAGATATAGGGATGGCTGAGTTCCGCGATGGTTTCCATATCCGTATGGTAGCACAACCCACTTTTATTTTCTATGAAATTTTGGTATACTTTTAGTTACTTGCGGGCTGTTCCCGCATAAGAACTTACGGTCAAGGAGTAAAAGACTTATCATGGCTTCCGATTATTCCCGGAAAGGGATCCGGGAAAAGCAGCATGCGCTGCATTTGAAATATCCCAAGATCATCAAGAAACTGCTGCTTGCGGTACTGTATCTGATGCTGATCGGTATGATCGGAGTCGGTGTCATCGGCGCCAGCGCCGGTTTCGGTGTGCTGCGGGGGATCATCGATATGTCCCCCAGCATTGACAATATTGACGTGACACCCACGGGCTTTTCCACCTTTGTCTATGACAACGAAGGAAATCAGATCGCAAAACTGGTGTCCCAGGACTCCAACAGGATCCCCGTATCCATGGACATGATCCCCCAGAATCTGGCCCATGCCTTTGTGGCCATCGAGGATGAGCGGTTTTACGAGCATAACGGCATCGATATCAAGGGTATCATCCGTGCGGCTTATGTGGGCATATCCAACGGATTCCACTTTACCGAGGGTGCATCCACCATTACCCAGCAGCTTTTAAAGAACAACGTCTTTACCGGGTGGACCGAGGAGGACGGGTTCGCTGCCAGCATGAAGCGTAAGATCCAGGAGCAGTATCTGGCCATTGAGCTTTCCAAGAACATGTCCAAGGACGATGTGCTGCTCAATTATATGAACACCATCAACTTAGGGTCCAATACCCTGGGAGTCCAGGCGGCCTCCATGCGGTATTTCAACAAATCCGTCAGCACCCTTAGCCTGTCGGAGTGTGCGGTCATCGCCGGGATCACCCAGAACCCTTCCAAATACAATCCCATCACCCATCCCGACAAGAATAAGGAGCGTCGGGACAAGGTGCTCAGGAATATGCTGGAGCAGGGTTATATCGATCAGGCCGAATACGATTCCGCCATGGCCGACAATGTTTATTCCAGGATCCAGGTGGTGAACGACGAGGTGGACGAATCCCTGGTCAATTCCTATTTCGTGGATGCCCTCACCGACGATGTCCTGGCGGATCTCATGGCTGCTGGATACAACGAGACCCAGGCCTTCACCCTTTTGTACAGCGGCGGCCTCAAGATCTATTCCACCCAGGATCCGGATATCCAGAAGATCTGTGATGACGTATTTACCAACGAAGAGAACTTCCCCACCAATTCCAGATGGCAGCTCAACTACGCACTGACCATCAAAAAGGCCAACGGGGACTTTGAAAACTACAGTACCGAGATGTACCGGGCCTACGTACGGGAGAACCGCAGTTCAAGTTTCAACCTGATCTACGAGACCCAGGAGGATGCCTATGCGGAGATCGAAACCTTTAAGGAGGCCATGCTCTCCGAGGGCGATGAGGTCTTCGATGAAAAGGTGACCCTTACCGCCCAGCCCCAGGTGTCCATGACGGTGGAAGACCAGCATACGGGGTATGTGGTCGCCATGGTGGGAGGCCGGGGAGCCAAGGAAGGCAGCAGGACCCTGAACCGTGCTACGGATACCACGAGACAGCCGGGAAGCTGCTTTAAGATCGTTGCCGGTTACGGCCCCGGTATCGATACGGGACTCATCACCCTGGCAACGGCCATCAATGACGCGCCTTTCAACTATCAGGGAGGACGTCCCGTGGCCAACTGGTGGGGCTCCTATTACAAGGGGATCCAGAGTGCCCGGCAGGGGATCGTCGAATCCATGAACATCCTGGCGGTACGGGTGATCACCTATATCACGCCTCAGCTTGCTTTTGACTATCTGAAGAATTTCGGTTTCACCACCCTTGCGGAACGGGAGGAGCGTACGAATCCCACCACCGGCAGAGTGGAGGTCTATTCGGATATCCAGCAGTCCACGGTGCTGGGGGGACTTACCCACGGCGTCACCAACGAGGAACTGAACGCCGCCTATGCCGCCATCGCCAACGGCGGTACCTATATCAAACCCAAACTCTACACCAAGATCGTGGATCACGACGGTAACGTGATCCTGGACAATACACAGCCCGAACAGCGGCAGGTCATCAAGGAGACCACAGCCTGGCTCCTGACCAGCGCCATGCAGGACGTTGTGACCTCCGGTACCGGTGCGGGAGCCAACTTCGGCAACATGGCCATCGCCGGCAAGACCGGAACCACCACCTCCTACAACGATGTATGGTTCGCAGGTTACACCCCCTACTATACGGCTACCGTATGGGAGGGTTACGACAACAATACCAAGCTTCGTTCCAACGAAGAGAAGAACCTGGCCCGGAAACTCTGGAGAGCGGCCATGGGAGAGGTGCATAAGGATCTTCCCTATGCGGACTTCCCCAAACCGGCGGGTATCGTATCCGCCACGGTATGCTCCCACTCCGGGAAGCTTCCCATCCCGGGACTCTGCGACGGATGCCTGAAGACCGAATACTTTGCGGAAGGCACCATTCCCACGGAGACCTGCGATGTGCATTATCAGGGTGCGGTATGCCAGTATTCCGGCGTGCCGGCCTGTGACACCTGTCCCTTCAAGACGGAGGGTGTCATCGAGATCTATCCCGATAACGTTCTCATGTCCGGGGATGCCAACGCTGGAAACATGGCAGCGGGAGAAACGCCGGAGGAAGGCGTTGAGGGAGATGCCTACAAACGATGCATTCATGATGCTGCCTATATGACCCAGCCGGGGATCGAAGCGATCCTGGAACAGCAGAGGGCGGAAATGCAGTCGGCGGCCCTTGCGGCACAGCAGGCCGCGGCGGCGGCACAGGCCCAGGCGGACGCGGATGCGCTGGCCGCTTATCAGGCGGCCCTTGCCGCACAGGAGGCAGCAGCGGCCGGAGAGTAGGGGGATTCGGCATGGAATCGAGAGACAATCTGGAGCTTCTAAAGGAACTCCTTGATACCAAACAATATACCACCCTGCGCCAGAAGATGGCGGATATGAACGCGGCGGATATCGCAGCCTGCATGGAGGACATGGGGGAAGGGGATATGGTCAAGACCTTCCGTATCCTTCCCAAGACCATGGCGGCGGATGTCTTCGCCTACCTTGAGACCGATTCCCAGCAGTTCATCATCACCGGCATGTCCCTGAGGGATGCGGGTATGATCATCGATAACCTGATGGCCGACGATGCTACGGACCTGCTGGAGGAGATGCCCGCCAACGTGGTGAAGCGGATCCTGGCAAACGCCAGCGCCGAGACCCGGCGGGATATCAATCATCTGCTCCGTTATCCGGAGGATTCCGCCGGTTCCATCATGACGGTGGAGTATGTGGATCTGAAGGAGTCCATGACGGTTTCCGATGCCATCGAGCGCATCAGACAGCGGGGGGTGGATTCCGAGACCATCAATATCTGCTACGTGGTGGATGCCAACCGCAAACTGGTGGGCACCGTAGCCCTGAGATACCTCCTCATTTCCCCCACGGACGCCGTGATCGGGGATATCATGCACGAGAACGTGATCTACTTAAATACGCTGATGGACCAGGAGGAGGTTGCCCGTCAGTTCCAGAAATACGACTTTACGGCGATGCCTGTTGTGGACAACGAGGAACGTCTCGTGGGGATCATCACCGTGGATGACGTTGTGGACATCATGCAGGAAGAGGCCACGGAGGATATGGAAAAGATGGCCGCAATCCTGCCTTCCGATAAACCCTATCTGAAAACCTCGGTGTTTGAGACCTGGAAACAGAGAATGCCCTGGCTTCTGCTCCTGATGGTCTCCGCCACCTTTACCGGCAGCATCCTGATGCATTTCGAGGATGCCCTGGCACGGATGGCGGTGCTCACCGCCTATATCCCCATGCTGATGGATACCGGCGGTAACGCGGGAGGACAGGCTTCCGTTACCATCATCCGCGGACTTTCCCTGAATGAGATCGAATATCGTGACACCCTGAAGGTCATCTGGAAAGAATTCCGGGTCGCCCTTTTATGCGGCGGGGTCCTTGCTCTTGCCAATTTCGTGAAGTTGTTGCTCCTGGACCGGATCCCGGTGGGGGTAGCGATTGTGGTCTGCCTGACCCTGGTCTGTGCGGTGCTTGCCGCCAAGTTCATCGGCTGTACCCTGCCCATCCTGGCCAAGCTCATCGGCTTCGACCCGGCAGTGATGGCATCCCCTTTCATTACCACCCTGGTGGATGTGATCTCGCTCATCGTGTATTTCACCATCGCCACTCATGTGCTCGGGATCTGAGATGAGCACCGCATACGATAAAGCCGCGGAATACATTCTGAACATTCCGAAATTCGCGGGAAAGAACAGCCTTGAAGATACCGCCCGTCTGCTGGATATCCTCTGTCCCCTAAGGAAGGGGAAGATCATCCATATTGCCGGCACCAACGGCAAAGGTTCCGTAGCCTGTTTCATCCATCATACCCTGCGAAAAGCGGGGATCCGGGCAGGCCTTTTTACCTCGCCTCATCTCGTTTCCATGACGGAACGGATCGTGATGAACGATGATCCGGTTTCGGAAGAGACCTTTACGGAAGCTTACGAAAGTGTCCTCAGAGCTGTAAAAGAAGCGGGGGATACCCTGTCCCATCCTTCTTTCTTCGAGTTTCTGTTCCTGATGGCCATGAAGGTTTTTACGGATGAGGGAGCAGAATACATCGTTCTGGAGACGGGGCTGGGAGGAAGGCTGGACGCCACCAACTGTGTCCGTGAAAAGGCCCTGACGGTCATTACCAATATCGATTACGACCATACGGAATATCTGGGGGAGACCCTTCGGGAGATCGCCTTTGAAAAAGCGGGGATCTTGAGAGAAGGTGTGCCGGTGGTCTGCGTGGATAACAAGCCTGAGGTAACAGAGGTCATCCAAGGGCGTGCAAGGGAATTAAATAGCGAATGTTATCCAATAAAGCCCGAAAACATCACAATTTCAGACATTTTTAATAAAGATTACATTGATTTTTCCCTGGGATGTGATTATTATAGATTAGAAAATGTGAGGATTACGGGCAGCGCGGATTATCAGACCATGAATGCATCCCTTGCCCTTGTTTCGTTGTCTTTAGCCGGGGATCCCCGTCTTACGGAAAAGGTGATCCGTGAGGGGATCGGGACCGCGGTCTGGACCGGAAGGTTCACCTTGTTGAGGGAGGGTGTCCGTATTGACGGAGCCCACAACCCCGACGGGATCCGTGCCTTTCTGTCATCCGTCCGCCGTATGGGAGATACCGGCAGGAATCTTTTGGTGTTCGGGGCTCTCAGGGACAAGAATATTCCGGAGATGATCCGGATGATCGGCCAAAGCGGGCTTTTTTCGGAAGTGTACCTTACGAAGGTAGGCAGCAGCCGCACCGCGGAACCGGAAGATCTCCGGGGACTGTTCGCATCCTTTCCCGGGATCCGGGTCACCTGTTTTGCGGATGCATCCCGGGCGCTCCTTGGCGCCATGGATCTAAGACGCGGGGAAGATACGGTCTATGTGACCGGTTCCCTCTATCTTTTGGGAGAAATACTGGAAGCGGACTTGCGCGGAGCATTATGGGGCGGGGCCGTGCTTTAGAGGAATAGATCAGATGTTGGATTTTGAAGAGGAATTAAGGAAATTTCATCCGAGTATCGAAGTGGAGGAGGCCGAGGAGGCCATCTTTTCCCAGGATATGACCGATATCGCGGATGCTCTCATACAGGTGCTGGACCGCGCCAAGGATGAAGACGGAGAGTAATCGATGATTTGTTACAAATGCGGATGCACTCTGTCGGAAAAGGACTTCTGTACCTCCTGCGGTGCCGAGGTCGGGATGTACAAAAAGATCCTGGCCATGTCGAACCGGTATTACAATGACGGCCTGGAAAAGGCACAGGTACGGGACTTAAGCGGTGCCGTCGTCTCCCTGAAGCAGAGCATCAAATTAAATAAGAACAATGTGGATGCCCGGAATCTTCTGGGCCTGATCCATTATGAAACGGGTGAGGTGGTGGAAGCCCTGGGACAGTGGGTCATCAGCAAGAATATCCGGGACACCAAGAACATCGCCACGGATTATATCGACCTGGTGCAGGAGAATCCCGGCCGGCTGGAATCCATGAACCTCAATCTGCATAAATTCAATCAGTCTCTGGCACTCTGCTATCAGGACAGTCTGGATTATGCCACGATACAGTTAAAGAAGATCCTTTCCGGCACGCCCAAATATCTGAAGGCGCGCCAGCTCCTTGCGCTGATCTATATCAGGAATGAGGAATACGACAAGGCAAGGAGGGAACTGGAGAAATGTTCGGCCATCGACGCCCGGAACACCACCACCCTGCGCTACATGCAGGAAGTGGACCGGATGATCGCGCCGGCGGACAATACGAGAGCTTCCCACAGAAAAAAAGAAGAGGATAAAGTCCGGGTTTATCAGAGCGGGAACGAGACCATCATTCAGCCCGTGAACCACGGGGAATCCCGTACGGCCTCGGTGCTCCTGAACCTGGCCCTGGGCATCGGCATCGGTATCGCCATCGCCTTTTTCCTGATCCTGCCGGGACGGATCCAGGCAGCCAGAGCTTCTTCTTCCGAGGAACTCCGGACCGTATCCGAACAGTCCGACGCAAAGACCGCCACCATTGACGAACTGGAAATGCAGATCAACAAGCTCACATCCGAGCGGGACGATCTGAAACTCTCCATCGAGGAAATGTCCGGTAAGGAAGGCTCCGTCAGCGCTTCGGATGCGTTGATGCAGGCGGTTTCCGCCTATATGAGCGATCCCGAGGATATCGAATCCGTGGCCCTTTCCCTGGAAGGTCTGGAGACGCCCGAGGGTGCGGAGGAACTGTACCGGTCGGAAGAATTCGAGGTTCTTTACGAACATCTGATGGAGCTTACGAAGCCGCAGCTTGCTACCTATTATTACGAAAAGGGCTACGGCAATTACAAGGACGATCATTACGAAGAAGCGATCCCGGATCTTCAGCGTGCCTGCATGTACGATCCGGAGAACGGGGACGCACTTTTTTATCTCGGTAACGCATACCGTTACAACGGAAACGAAGATAAGGCTAAGGAAACCTACGCCAAGGTCATGGACGACTTCCCCGATACCGAGCGGGCCAGCCGTGCGGAGACCTACCTGGCGGAGATCAACAATCAGGAGTAGAGCGTATGATCGGAGTATTTTTTGCGGACGGATTTGAAGAGATCGAGGCTCTTGCCACCGTGGATATCCTGCGGAGAGCCGGGCTGGAGACCAGGATGATCTCCGTCTATGACAGAAAAGAAGTGACCGGTGCCCGTAAAGTGACGGTGAAAACGGATGAAGCCCTTCCCGGATTTTCCTTTGAAAGCCTCCGGGCCATTGTGCTTCCCGGGGGAGCTCCGGGCTTTTCCAATCTGGAGAAGTGTACCCCGCTTACGGATGCGGTAAAGAAGTTTGCCGCGGATCCGGACAAACTGGTGGCCGCCATCTGCGGAGCCCCTTCCATCCTGGGACATCTGGGGATCCTCAAGGGAAAGCATGCCACCATCTATCCCGGCATGGAAGACCATCTGGAAGGAGCGCTTACAAGTACGGATACGGTTGTGACGGACGGGAACCTCATTACTTCCCGGGGAGCCGGAACGGCCATCGACTTTGCCCTTGCCATCGTAGGTTATTATCAGGGAGAGGAAGCCGCAAAGGACCTTGCTTCCAAGATCGTGTATCATGTTTAATCAGTTAACGAAAAAAGACATCGAAGATATGCAGAAGGAGATCGAAGACCGGAAGGTCAACGTTCGACCGAAACTGCTGGAGGCGGTAAAGGAAGCCCGTGCCCACGGGGACCTTTCGGAGAATTTCGAATATTATGCCGCCAAAAAGGAAAAGAACGCCAACGAATCCAGGATCCGCTTTCTGGAGCGCATGATCCGGACGGCGGAGGTGATCGAGGATGAATCCGCAGAGGACGAGGTAGGTGTGAACGATACCGTCAAAGTCCTTTTTACGGAGGATAACGAGGAAGATCAGTATACCATCGTTTCCACCATGCGGGGAGATTCCCTGAACAATCTCGTCAGTATCGAGTCCCCCATCGGGAAGTCCCTGCTGGGACATAAGGTCGGCGAGACCGTGAAAGTCACCGTAAACCCCGAATACAGCTACGACTTGAAGATCCTCTCCGTGGTCAAGGACGGCGTCGGAGAAAACGCTAAACTGCGTGGCTTTTAAGATAATTCCATCCATCGTATCAAAAGAAAGGATAAAAAACATGAGTGTAAAGGTTGAGAAGTTGGAAAAGAGCATGGCAAAGCTGACCATCGAGGTGGAAGCTGCCGAGGTGGAAAAGGCACTGGAGGGAGCCTACCAGAAGATGAAGGGTTCCTTAAACGTTCCCGGATTCCGTAAGGGCAAGGTGCCCCGGGTGATGGTGGAAAAGATGTACGGTCCCGAAGTATTCTATCAGGATGCCGTCAATATCATGATCCCCGATGCCTACGAAAAGGCTCTTGATGAATGTGAAGAAGATATCGTCTCCAAGCCCGAGATCGACGTGGTGACCATCGAAAAGGGCAAGCCCTTCGTCTTTACCGCGGAAGTGGCATTAAAGCCTCCCGTAAAACTGGGAAAATACAAAGGGATCACCATTGATAAGATCGATACCGAAGTAACGGACGAGGATGTGGACAAGGCGCTGGAGAAGGAACAGGAGAACAACGCCCGCACGGTTCCGGTAACGGATCGCCCGGTACAGGATAAGGATGTGGTCACCCTTGATTTCGAAGGTTTCGTGGACGGTGAGGCATTCGAAGGAGGAAAGGGTGAGGATTATCCTCTGACCATCGGGTCCGGTGCTTTCATTCCGGGATTCGAGGATCAGCTCATCGGTGTATCCGCCGGAGAGGATAAGGAAGTGAACGTGACCTTCCCCGAGGATTATCAAGCCAAGGAACTTGCCGGCAAAGCAGCGGTCTTCAAGTGTAAGGTCAAGGAGATCAAGGCGAAGGAACTGCCGGAGCTCAACGATGAATTCGCCTCCGACGTTTCGGAATTCGAAACCCTTGCCGAATATAAGGAAGACATCCGCAAGAACTTAAAGGAGTCCAAAGAAAAGGAAGCAAAGGACGAGAAGGAATCCAAGGTCATCGAAGCCATCATCAAGGATGCGGATATGGAGATCCCCGAGGCCATGATCGAAACCCAGCAGGAACAGATGCTGGATGAATTCGCCCAGAGGATGTCCTATCAGGGCCTTTCCATGGAGCAGTATTATCAGTTCACCGGCGCATCCAAAGAGCGGATGCTGGAACAGTTAAAGCCTCAGGCGGAAGAGCGGATCAAGGCCCGTCTCGTTCTGGAGGCACTGGCAAAGGAAGAAGGGATCACCGCTACCGACGAGGATCTGGAAGAAGAGTTCAAGTCCCTGGCAGATGCTTATCAGATGGATATCGAGAAGATCAGAAAAGACATGCCGGAGCGGGCGATCAAGGAAATGAAGGAAGACATTGTTGTGAAGAAGGCGGCGGAATTTGCCGTGGAACACGCAAAGGAGAAATAGAATGAGTTTAATACCCAACGTCATAGAGACAAACAGTAAGGGCGAACGCTTTTACGATATCTTTTCCAGACTGCTGAAGGAGCGGATCATCTTCCTGGGTGAGGAAGTGACGGACGTGACCGCCAGTATCGTGGTGGCACAGATGCTGTTCCTGGAAGCGGAGGATCCGGAGAAGGATATCTACTTTTATATCAACTCTCCCGGCGGGAGCGTGACTGCCGGTATGGCCATCTACGATACGATGCAGTATGTCAAGTGTGATGTCTGCACCTATTGCATGGGTATGGCAGCTTCCATGGGAGCGTTCCTTCTGGCAGGCGGTACCAAGGGCAAGCGGATCGCACTCCCCAATGCGGAGATCATGATCCATCAGCCTTCCGGCGGTGCCCAGGGTCAGGCAACGGAGATTGAGATCACCGCAAAGCACATCCTGCATACCAAGGAAAAATTAAATCGTATTTTAAGCGAAAACACCGGTCAGCCCTTTGAAAAGGTGGCCGAGGATACGGAACGCGACAACTGGATGAGCGCCGAGGAAGCGGTTGCTTACGGTCTCATCGATAAGGTCGCCGAAAAAAGAACCGAGGATTGATCCGCTATGGCAAACAAGATGAATGAACGGGTATGCTGCTCTTTCTGCGGCAAAACCCAGGACCAGGTGCAGAAGATCATCGCAGGCCCCAACGGCGTTTTTATCTGTGATGAATGCGTGGATCTGTGTTCCGAGATCATAGAAGAGGAGCTGGGACCTGCGGAAGAAGAGGAGATGGATCCCAAAAGTGGAGATTTTTCCATCAACCTGCTGAAGCCGGCTCAGATCAAGGCATTTCTGGACGACTATGTGATCGGCCAGGAGGAGGCGAAAAAAGTCCTCTCCGTAGCGGTGTACAATCACTACAAGCGTGTGGTGGCCCCGAAGAACGAGGATGACGGGGTGGAACTGCAGAAGTCCAATATCATCATGATCGGGCCCACGGGCTCCGGCAAGACCTATCTTGCCCAGACCCTGGCCAAGATCATCAACGTGCCCTTCGCCATTGCCGATGCCACTACCCTTACGGAAGCGGGTTACGTAGGCGAGGATGTGGAGAACATCCTGCTGAAGCTTATCCAGGCCGCGAATTACGATGTGGAGGCAGCCCGGTTCGGTATCATCTATATCGACGAGATCGATAAGATCACCAAGAAGAGCGAGAATGTATCCATTACCAGAGACGTATCGGGAGAAGGCGTCCAGCAGGCCCTTCTTAAGATCATCGAGGGAACGGTTGCTTCCGTACCGCCTCAGGGCGGGAGAAAGCATCCCCACCAGGAGCTGATCCAGATCGATACCTCCGATATCCTTTTCCTGTGCGGCGGTGCGTTCGACGGTCTCGAGAAGATCGTGGAAGACCGTCTGAACCGGAATTCCATCGGCTTCGGTGCCGAGGTGACAAAGAAAGCCTCCTTTGAAACGGGAGAGCTCTTCCGGGAAGTGACACCCCAGGATCTGGTGAAGTTCGGCCTGATCCCGGAATTCGTGGGCAGAGTTCCCATCAACGTGTCTCTTCACGGTCTTGACAGGGAAGCCCTGATCCGGATCCTGAAGGAGCCCAAGAGCGCTCTCATCAAGCAGTACAGAAAACTCTTTTCCTTTGACCATGTGGATCTGGAATTCGAGGATGATGCCGTGGAGCTCATCGCTTCCCTTGCCATGGAGCGCAAGACGGGTGCCAGAGGCTTACGTTCCATTATGGAAAAGACCATGATGAACGTCATGTACGAGATCCCTTCCGACGAGAGTATCGAAAAGGTGATCATCACGAAGGATTCTGTGCTTGGAAATTCCGAACCCATTACGGTCCGTAAGGGCGGAGATTATTCGAAAGCGGTTTGACATGAGTGCTTATCTTTCCGGTAAAGAAGCGAAAAAAGCCATTCTGGACATCGGACAGCGGATGTATGTGCGGAATTTCGTGGCTGCCAATGACGGCAATATATCCGTACGGGTGGGAAAGAACGAAGTGATCGCCACCCCCACGGGAGTATCCAAGGGTTTCATGACCAAGGATATGCTGGTGAAGGTGGATCTTGAGGGAAATGTGCTGAAGGGAGATAGGAAACCCTCCTCGGAACTGAAGATGCATCTGCGTGCCTACCGGGAAAACCCGGATCTTAAAAGTGTCTGTCACGCCCATCCCCCCGTATGTACCGCTTTTTCCATCGCGGATATCCCCCTGGATATTCCGGTACTTGCGGAAGCGGTGATCACCCTGGGAGACGTACCGGTCCTTCCCTATGCGGAACTGGGCTCCTGTGAGGTTCCGGATGCCATCGCACCCTACACCCATACCCATAACGGTGTGATCCTGGGAAACCACGGCGTGGTGACCTGGGGAGAGGATCCCTATGAGGCATACTACCGGCTGGAATCCATGGAATATTACGCCAATATCCTGCTGACTACCGGATATCTGCTCCGGAAGCAGAATACCCTGACCAGGGAACAGGTTGATCGTCTCATCGCCATGCGGGAGAAGTTCGGGATCCGCCGGGGAGGCTATCCCAGGACGGAATGAGGAAAGACTGTAAAAGCCCCAAATATTGGGGCTTTTTTTGATGCTTTCATATATCTTGTATTTTTTTGCAAAATAGAGTTGACATAAAACACATGTTATGGTAAATTATTTATGTCAACGAGGAGAACCGTTATGAAACACTTATCTTTAAAAATGAAGATACTGATCGTAGCGTTGATCGTAACCTATGCGGTCGGTTATTACATCGGAACACATCCCTCCTATATGTTTTAGTTATACTTTTACTTTTACGCCATGACGGGGAGCGGCAGCGCAAGGATGCGCTGCCGTTCTTCATTTGTGCGGAAAAAAAGGAAATCCTTTGAAAACAGGGAATGATATGGTACGCTCTTTAGATAAGAGCGTAACGATACGGAGGTTATTTCCATGACATTAAATCAGCTGCAGTACGTGGTCGTCCTCTCCGGGGAGAATTCCATCAATGAGGCGGCCAAAAAACTGTTCATCTCCCAGCCTTCCCTGACGGCGGCCTTAAAGAGCCTGGAACAGGAGATCGGCTTCGACATCTTTATTCGCAACAAGAGCGGGATCTCTCTTACCGTGCGGGGTGCGGAATTCATCGGGTATGCCAAATCCGTGATAGAACAGTATGAGATCCTGGATGCCCGTTTTGTCTCCAGGAACAGCATCCGGAGGAGCTTTCATGTTTCCATGCAGCATTATACCTTTGCGGTGAATGCCTTTATCGAGATCATCAAGCGTTACGGGATGGAGGAGTATGAATTCGAAGTCCACGAGACCAAGACCCGGGAAGTGATCGAGAACGTCCGGGACAGGAAGAGCGAGATCGGTGTCCTTTACATGAATGATTTCAACCGTGCGGTGCTGTCCAAGATCATCCGGGAGGCGGGGCTTACCTTTACCCCCCTTTTCACCTGCGGGATCTATGCCTATCTCCACAGATCCAACCCTCTTTCCGAAAAGAAGTCCGTGACCCTGGAGGAATTGAACGAATATCCCTGTCTCGTCTTTTCCCAGGGAGATTACAATTCCTTTTACTATGCCGAGGAGGTTTTGAGTACCTACAACTACAAACGGGTCGTCCGGGCCAACGACAGGGCCACCCTGTTAAACCTTATGGTGGGGATCCGGGGATTTACCCTCTGTTCGGGACTGATCTGCGAGGATCTTAACGGAACGGACTATTGCGCCGTCCGGCTGGAAACCGGAGAAAAGATGACCATCGGCACCGTTGTTCGGGAAGCATCGGTGTTAAGTGAAATGGGAGAAGCCTATATCGAGGAACTGAGCAGATACAGGGACGCGGTCATGGACTGAGATCTTTACATTCTCCTTCCCTTGTGAAGTGTCAAAAATTGTGATAAAATTATAAAACTTCCTTTCAATTTTCAGTAAATTTGGAAGAAATCGACAAAACAGCGGCGCGACAGAGGCGCCCGGAACCGCCGCGGTTTGCTGCGGAACAGGGCTGTAACGGCATAAGGAGGAGAATTATGCTGAAAAAACAGAGTATTTTTGTAAAGATCCTCATCATGGTATTGCCCCTTGCGCTTCTTTCCATCGGAATATTCATTTACGCCGGGATCGCGGAAATGGGTACCCTGAAGGAAGCCAAGACCGTTTATTATGATGAACTGAAGTATCTCATCGACAAGATCATCCAGACGGACCGTGATTTCTATCAGGCCCAGATGGGAGCGGAACACGCCTACAATGCCCGTCAGAAGGGTGATGAAGCGGGAGTGACCAAAGGTCTGGATGATTATTCGGGGAACCGGCAGCAGGTATACGAAGGGGTGGATGCCATTGCGGAAGGGTTCGCTCATGACCAGTACCTGATGAACACCTACCGGGCATCGGAGCAGACCAAGTCCGTTAATGACATCATTTCTGATGCAAGGACCGCCATCACCGCCTGGGATGCCACTTATGATCCTTCTTCCGACAGAGGTGATTATGAAGCTTATTATCCCGCTTTTCTGGAAGCCCGGGGAGACCTGAACGATCTTACCGATATCGTGGAAGAGTATGCCGATTATCTGAATGCCCAGATGCAGTCCAAGATCCAGGGCCAGATCGTGTCCCTGCTTATCTTCATGGTGATCATCGTGGTCCTGGTGGGATTGCTGGTCTATCAGATCATCCGCTATATTACGGGAGCCACCAAAGAAGTCTCCACCTCCGTGGAAATGCTGGCAAACGGTGAATTCCGGAGGATCGAGAAATATACGGATTACGGTGATGAACTGGGAGGAATGGTACGGGATACCAATGCGGTTATCGACAAACTGCAGGAGATCGTGGGGAGCATCAAGGAGATGTCTTCCACCCTGGGGAGTTCTTCCGATGATCTGGCAGGTACAGCCGGACAGATCTCCCAGACGGCGGATGATGTTTCCTCCGCGATCCAGGAGATCGCCAAAGGCGCCACGGAACAGGCCGACAACATCCAGCAGGCCAGCGAGAGCGTGGGCGATATCGATTACGCCGTATCCAACGTGACGGATAATTCCGCAATGCTTGCGGATACCGCCAACACCATGAATGCAAGCTCTCAGGAGTCCGTCAGTGAACTGGACAAGCTGATGCGCAGTTCCGAACTGATGAACCGCAACGTGGAAGAGATCGCCGGTGCCATCGATGCCACCAGCAAAGCGGTGAATGCCATCAACGAAAAGGTGGATATGATCACGAATATCGCTTCCCAGACCAATCTGCTGGCGCTGAATGCCTCCATCGAGGCAGCCAGAGCGGGAGATGCGGGAAGAGGATTTGCGGTAGTTGCCACGGAGATCGGAAACCTGGCCAGCGATTCCAATACCATGGCGGATGAGATCCGGAAGGAGATGGAGACCCTGCTGAAACAGTCCGAACAGGCCAATGTCAAGGCAGAGGAAGTACAGAAGGTAGTCATGGAGCAGCAGGATGTGCTCCGTTCCACCGTGGACAGCATCCATGCCCTCATCGGCGATATCGAGACCACCGTCAACGGCGTAGGATCCATTTCCAGCAATGCGGACACCTGTATCTCCGCCAAGGATGTGGTTGTGGATGCCATGAGTTCCCTTTCGGCCATCTCCGAGGAGAATGCGGCTTCCACCCAGCAGACGGCAGCTTCCATGCAGGAACTGAACGCCACCGTGAACGTACTTGCGGATTCCGCGGCCAACTTAAGAGACCTGGCACAGAAACTGAGCGACGACGTGGCCTTCTTCAAGTAAGAGCCGGAGATATTTCAAGGACAGCAAAGACCGGAGCATATGCTCCGGTCTTTTTGTATCGTCTGACTTAAAACGGAGGGTAAGTCTAGATCGCTGCGAACCCTTTTTCCAGATCCGCGATGATATCGTCGATGTGCTCGGTACCGATGGAGAGGCGGATGGTGTTCTCGAAGATCCCCTGATCCGCAAGTTCTTCCCCGGAGAGCTGGGAATGAGTGGTGGAAGCCGGATGGATCACAAGGCTCTTAACATCCGCCACATTGGCCAGCAGGGAGAAGATCTGAAGGTTATCGATGAACTTCCAGGCTTCTTCTCGGCCGCCCTTGATCTCAAAGGTGAAGATGGAAGCGCCGCCGTTAGGGAAGTACTTCTGATACAGGGCATGATCCGGATGATCGGGAAGGGAAGGATGGTTCACCTTCGCAACTTTCGGATGTTTGCTCAGGAAATCGATGACCTTCTTCGTGTTCTCGGCATGACGCTCCAGACGCAGGGAGAGGGTCTCCACGCCCTGCAGCAGCAGGAATGCGTTGAAGGGCGAAATGGTGGCGCCCGTATCTCTTAAGAGGATGGCACGGATGTAGGTCACGAATGCAGCGGGACCTACCGCATCATAGAAGGAGACGCCGTGATAGCTGGGGTTGGGATCCGCGATGTTGGGATATTTGCCGGATGCCTTCCAGTTGAACTTTCCGGATTCCACGATGATACCCCCCAGGGTGGTGCCGTGTCCGCCGATGAACTTGGTGGCGGAATGTACCACGATGTCGGCACCGTGCTCGATGGGACGGAGCAGATAAGGGGTACCGAAGGTATTATCGATCACCAGAGGCAGGCCGTGCTTGTGAGCGATCTGCGCAATGGCATCGATGTCCGGGATATCGCTGTTGGGGTTGCCCAGGGTCTCCAGATAGATGGCTCTGGTGTTGTCTTTG
>JAEEGL013480135.1_pt1 | contig 19645 bp, 15 predicted proteins | sample 9134231 | NCBI WGS metagenome assembly JAEEGL01 (sample SAMN16246548, study PRJNA631951) | gut metagenome | biome: gut microbiome; feature: rumen; material: fiber-attached | host: Bos | place: Iran: Karaj | collected 2018-10 | reverse complement strand
TTCCTTGAAACGAATCGGCCGTTACGGCTTCAACTGGCTTAGGATCGTCATTTTTCTTGTCTTCACTTCCACATGCGGTGAACATTGTTCCTGCAATAAGCAGAGTTGCAAAAAATTGTAAATGTTTCATAAAACTAAAAATATTAAAAGTTAAACCTCAAAAATTCATATTTATAATTGTGCATTATACATTGTGAATTATACATTAATCATTATTTTCACTCCTACCGTCCTCGGTATTCCTTCGGAATAGAACATTCTCGAAATTGACTTGAAATAGAAAGTCCGATAGTACGTGTTTGTTATGTTTTTACTAAAAATACTTATTGATACTTTGTTTTTCTTATATGTAACGCTTGCCGACAGCAACGAATATGGCGACTGCGAACGTGAATTGTCTTCGTTCCAATAAATTGTGCCAATTGTCTGATTTTGAACGGCAAACGAAAGATTGTCTATCCATTGTTTATTCAACTGCCACGTGTATTTTGCAGAAACGGCGACAGTTCCTGTTGGTGCGTAAGGAACGTGCTTGTCACGATAGTTGGTCGTGTCATTGTATTGATAGTCGCGGAAACGGGCGTCGGTGCAGCCGGCATCAAGCGAAAACGACCAATCTCCTGGTTCAAAGCGGCTACTGTGCTCCACTCCTATGCTTCGTGTGCGACCAGCATTCGACATCATTCTGCCAATGCCGCTGCCTTCGGGCATCACGGTGATTTGCTGGTTCACGCCTTCAATCCAAAACAGCGTGGTGGCGATGCTGAATGTTTTGTAATGGAATTTGCCGCCAATTTCAAAATTATAGTTCGTTTCGGGTTCGTATTTTGTGTCACGGGCTGTTTGCGTTTTGCCTGATTTTCCAGCGAACGAAACTCCCAGGTCGCTCATCATCTGCGTCATCATAACCGACTGCATTATGTCGGAAAAAATCTGCGTGTTGAATCCGCCTGCCTTGTGACCGTTGGCAAAGGTGGCATATAAATTTCCCTTGTCGAAATTATATTGAACAGAAATTTTTGGCAGTGCCACAAACGATTTTGTGTGTTCCGTTCCCGTGAAATCGGAATGCAACTGCTTGAAATTCAACATTGTTAAGTCGAAACGATAACGAATGTCGCATTGCTCGTCATAGTCCATTGTGGCATATTCAAAATCGGCACGGATGCCTGCTGTGAAACGCCATCGACCTATATTCCACTGCGATTCGTGGAACAATGCCACGCCATAGGTTGGAATCTGGAAATTACAGTCAATCAAAAACGAACTGTCGGCTATTTCAATATTGTTGGTCGGAAAAGCATTGTGGATTCCTTTGTTTGCATTTGCAAGTATCAGATTATCAATGCCGTCACGTTTGAATTTCACGGGCGTTTCCATTGCAAGTTGCTTGGTAAAAGCAAACAAGCCCGTACTCCACTGCCATTGTTTTGTCTTGTCGTGCCGTTTAAAAATCACTTCCTGTGTAACGGCGTACTCCGTCTGCTCCTGTTTCAGCGTGAAATACGAAAGCGCAGTAAAGTCGTTGTCTAACAACATTTTATCGTGCAAAAACTGAAAACTCGTCGCCGAGGCAATGTCGATTTTCTTTCCCGAATATTGTGCGACAAATCCATCCATTAAACTGATTCTCTTATAATTACACGTATCATTATAAGATATTGCTTTAACTTCATTTTTCAAGTCGTCAAACACATGATAAGCATATCCACCTTCGTTTACGTAGTTGAAAGACAAGCTGTTACTAAGATTCCAATGCGAATCGTTCGGCAACCAGTGAAATTTTGTCCGTGCGGAAAAAGAATTTCCTTTGTCACATTGTGCATCGTTATAGGTATTGGTGAAAAATCCGTCGTGGTGCGTAAATGCCGCCGAGACGGCATATCCAAAATTATTTTTTGTCTTTTCGTAAAACGAAACTTGTGCCTTATACGACGGTTCCGAGTCAAATTCTGCACGGACACGCAACCCTTGCCACGCAAGCGGCGAAAGCGTGTAAATGTTCATTATGCCACCGTTGGAATTTCTGCCGTAGAGCGTTCCTTGCGGTCCACGGAGCACGTCGATTCGGCGAATGTCGAAAAAATCAAAGTCAAAGGCATTTTTGTTCATCACGGGAATGTTGTCGATGTTCAGACCCATTGCCGGCTGGTCAATCCGCGAACCGAATCCACGTATGTAGATTGACGACGTAATGCGTGACCCATATTTCGGTTGGTAGAAATTCGGAACCGAAACCGACACATCTTTCACCGAGTTAATCTGCTGATTTTCAATCTCCGACAACTTGAACGACGTGGTAGCCAACGCTTGATTGTCCAACGCTGTTGACGACTTTATCGTAGCCGAAACCGACACGGTATCAATAATGTCGATTATTGTATCGTTGGGAATCTCCTGCAACAGCGGAATCAATATGGCGAGTAAAATTTTCACGCTGCAAAACTATTTGGCAGATGCACGCGAAACAACTCACATAATTATTAGTTTTCAATTTGGCTGTTTTTAGTATCTTTGCCCGTCAAATAAAAGGAAATGGACGTCAGAATTGCGATAATCGACACTAATTCATTGAGCAGCATAGCGTTGCAGTCCATTCTCATTGACATTATCCCGCAAGTCGAAGTACAGATTTACTCTTCCATTCAACAATTGCAGGACAATCAATCCGATGAAATTGTACATTATTTTGCAAGTTCCGGCATTGTTTTTAACAACATGGAATTTTTCGTCCCGTTAAAGCGAAAAACCATCGTGTTGTGCGAAGGCGACGGAAAACTGAGTAAAGAGAACGGTTTTAGGACGCTCAACATGTCGCAGCCAGAAAATTCTTTGCTCAAAGAATTACTTTCTTTGCACCAGATGGGGCATCCCCACGGACACGCCAATCTTGAACAAAAGCATGGAGGCGGTGCAGTTTCAATTGAATTGTCGTCTCGCGAACAGGAAGTGCTGAAATATGTGGTTTTGGGATATTTCAACAAGGAAATTGCTGAAAGACTGCACATTACGATGGCAACCGTGGCATTCCACCGCAACAATATCTCCGAAAAATTAGGTTCCCGTTCGCTCGGACATCTCACAATTTATGCGGTAATGCACGGAATTGTGAAGATTGACGAATTATAAAACTCGTTCTACAATAATCGGATAAAAACAATATGAGTCTAAATAGCTCAAAACGAATAACTTCCATTGATGAACTCAGGGCATTTGCTTCGTGTGCACGTATGGCATATTTTTGCATATCTTCGTATTTTTGTATAAACTATTTTTTATGAAGAAACTCTTCTCTGTTCTATCGGCATTCATACTTGTAACAGTAAGTGTATCAGCACAAAACACAAACGGAGCAATCCTTGCCGAATTTTCGGTGAGCGATTCCACAAAAGTGTATTTCTCGCAAGGAAATCTGCAATATAACCCAAAGAAAAATATTTGGCAGTTTGCGAAACACCAATGGGATATGTACACAAATTGGATAGACTTATTCGGTTGGGGAACAAGCGGTTACAACGGCAAGAATCCATATATGACAAGCACGGATTATAGCGATTACGGCGACGGTTCGAACGACATAGCAGGAACGAACTACGATTGGGGCGTGTACAACAAGATTTACAACGGTGGAAACCAAGCGGGATTGTGGCGGACGCTAACAAAAGACGAATGGAACTATGTGATTTCAAATAGAACCGATGCCCGTTATTTGCGCGGAACGGCGACTGTGAATGGCGTGAACGGACTGATTTTGTTACCAGACAACTGGACATTGCCAACAGGAGTTACATTTACGTATGGAGAAGGCGGTTGGTCGCAAAACACATATTCCGCTTCCGACTGGAGCAAGATGGAAGCGAACGGTGCCGTGTTTCTTCCTGCTGCGGGCTACCGTAACGGGACGGGTGTGTACGACGTTGGTTTCGGCGGCGACTATTGGTCGAGTTCGGCTTACGACTTCTACAACGCGGGCTGTCTGTACTTCTTCGGCGACTACGTGGACGCGGACTACGGCAGCCGCGACTACGGGCTATCTGTCCGTCTTGTGCAGGATGTGAAATAATCAAATAAAATTAGTTCGCACATATTGTTGGCATGCACTTTAAATACTACACAAAAACGTGTGTATGGGACGGTTTGCCACCATCAAAGTAACAATGATTGAAAATTTTGTCTCTTTTCTTTCGACGGCGACGGCTTTCTATGATTACCTCTGTCGCTAAATACAGAATGTAAAAGAAATTTTAGTAACTTTTTCATAAAATAATAATGTACAACGGCTTAAAAATATTATTTTTGTCAAAATTGTTGAGCATGAGACGGGTACTAATTCTTTTGGGGTGTATGGCATGTTTATTTCTGACTTCGTGTAAAATGCTTCGCCCGACGGTAATGTTTAAGACAGACAAATCATTCAAATATACTGAATTTGCAGAAACACCACGCGTGACGGTTCTTCAACCATTCGACCAACTCGACATCATTATGTCGACAAACAACGGCTATCTGCTTTTGGAAACTGAATCGACTGAAGGTAGAAACTACTCATACAACAGACAATACAATTCCATTACGTATATGATTCGTCCCGACAGCATTGTAAAAATCCCGACTGTCGGCGAAATCAAATTAGGCGGAATGACCAAAGATTCAGCCGAAGTCCTTTTGGAAACAGAATTGGCAAAATACTATCAAGCTCCGTTTGTTAAAATAACCATTACAAACCGAAACGTGATTTTATTCTACGATGAAGGAACCTACGGACAAAAAATCGCCATTCCCGAAGGCGGACTCACACTGATGGAAGCCATTGCCGAAGCCGGTGGACTGTCGGAAAGCAGTAAATCATACAAAATCAAACTAATACGAGGAAACAATAAAAATCCCGAAGTATATAATTACAATATCCGAAATTTGGAAGACTTCAAAAAAGCCAACTTCATGCTCGAAGCAAACGATATTGTATACGTTGATTCCCGACCTCGCTATGCTACAAAATTTGTAAAAGAAATTTCGCCATATCTGACGTTATTGACATCTGTCATAATGGTTTACACAATATTTAAATAACACGTAAATGGCAAAAACAAAAAAAATACCGGCATTCAACGATTCTTTTGATTTGACAAAACTTTGGATTGTCATTAAAAAGAATTTGTGGATTTATGCCCTCATCATCATAGCGACCATTGTAATTGCAAAATTATATATACGCTACACTATTCCAATTTACGAGACATATTCGGTTGTCCAAATCAACAACGAAGAACGCGACCAGCAAATCGTGGAATTTAATAATTCGTTCGGGCAATCGTCGCTGAACAATTTGATTGAACTTATCCGCTCTTCGGAATTTCTCAAACGTACCATGCACCAGTTGAACCTTAACACCTGCTATTTTGCCGAAGGACGGTTCATTACGTCGGAATTGTACAAAAAATCGCCGTTTTTTGTCGAAATTGAAAATCCGCAGTCTCATTTCCAAAATAAAAAAATATATGTCGATTATTCAAGTTCAACAGATTTAGTCACAATTAGTTACGAAATCGGTACCGACAACATTTATAGCACTCAAATAAAAAGAAACGAATGGACCGACATCAATGGCTGTAGAATTTACGTGAATATTATTTCAGGCGATTCATTCGAGGCACAGAAATCGGCAAAATATTATTTCATCAACTACGATGAGAAAAACGCATTCCAGACACAATTTGCAAATCTTGCTGTTTCTATTCTCAATTCTGACGCAAACACAATTCAAATAAAATACACCTGTAGCAACCCTGAAAAAGCATCGGAAATTGTGAACACAATCTGCGAGAACTTCCTCGCCTACAACATAGAAAAGAAACAAGAACGTGCCGAAAAAATATTGACGTTCATCAACGAACAACTCGAAATTGTGTACGCCCAGCTCAACGAGTCTGAGCAACAATTGGAACAGTTCAAAAAAGACAATAAAATAACTGGCAACATTCTTGACAACAACACTCACTTGAAATCGTCGGCACAAGAATTAGAGAAATATCAAAATCAAATCAGAACGCTTAATAGAGTCAACACACAAATTGCCAACGGCGAAGATTTCGACATTATGGGAGCCATATCAACCCTTTCGGGAACATCGTCGGAATCAATGATTCTTAATTTTTTGAACGGAATACAGCAACTCCAAAAACAGAGAGAACAATTGTTGATGACTCTCACCCCCGACAATCATAAAATAAAGGTAATCGACCAACAAATAGAAGAACAAAAGCAACATTTGGCCGACATAATCAACATTACCAACAGGAAAATCCAAAACGACATTCGTGCTCTCGAAAAACTTTCGCAGACTAAGGAAAATACGTTCAACGAAACCGAATTGACGAAACTGAAACGTATTCACGACGTTCACCAGAATTTCTACAATCAACTTATTGAAAAACGTGCAGAATATCTTATTTCAAAAGCAGGCTACGTCACCAACAACCTGATTCTACAAAAATCTACCCCGCCGACAAGTCCGATTTCTCCAATCATTTCGTATATAATTATGGTAAGCATCGTTACATGTCTTTTGCTCATCTTCATGCTTACTGTTATTAGATACCTGATGTTCAATCAAATAACATCAATCAACGACATTACACAATTCACAAATGCTCCGATTTCGGGTGTTATTCCGATTTCAAATTCATCGGACAAAATCCACCGCTTTGTGGTTGAAAACAAAGCCGATTCGGTTATCACAGAATCGTTTAGAACACTTCGTTCAAATCTGGAATTCCTACAAAACGAAAATCCAGACAAACGAATTATTGCTGTCACTTCAACAATTTCTGGTGAAGGTAAAACGTTCATTGCCATAAATTTAGGTGGTGTCATCGCATTAAGCGGAAAGCGTGTTATCCTGCTTGATTTAGATTTACGTAAACCGAAGGTACACTTGTCGTTCAACGTACACAATTCTACAGGTATGAGTACAATTCTAATTGGGAAAGACAACTATAAAGATTGTATCATAAAAACCGATTTTGAAAACTTCGACTTCATTTCGTCTGGTCCTACTCCACCGAACCCTGCGGAATTGGCAAACTCAAAGGCTTTCGACGAATTATTGGAAACCCTGAAACAGGAATACGACGTCATAATCATTGACACGCCTCCTATCGGAATTGTAAGCGATGCTATTTTCAGTTTCCAACGTGCCGATTTGCCAATTTACGTTTCGCGTGCAAACTATTCAAAACGAATTTTCATAAACAACATAAATTATTTGTATGAACAGAAAAGTATCAAAAATCTGTCTGTAATTTTGAACGGAGTATCTATCGTTTCGTCGAAATATGGCTATGGATACAGCCGTTACGGATATGGCTATGGAGGCTATGGTTACGGCTACGGATTCGGTTACGGCTACTATTCATACGATCAAAAAGGTCAAAAAAAGAAATCAATTTTTGGCATTTTCAAATCAAAGAAACATGAACACAGACACCATCATCACGACAAGTAATTATTTGACGTTAATTGTTTTTTTTCTCGTCTTCTTTGGTATTAGTGCAGTAAGTTATTTCAGTCTGCTAAAGCGGGAAGAATTTAACTTTATGAAAAAGAAGAATGCCACGGGCGAACGATTCTCGTCGCAATCAAAACCAATATACGGCGGCACGGTCTTTTTCGGTTGCATTATCCTTGCGTTTGTGTACATCTTTCTGTTCTGCTCCAACGTTGACACAATGTCGACAACTACACTGTTAATTTGTTGCGTTCTTGCGTTTGGAATGGGGTTTGTCGACGATTTGAACAACTTCTCGCCCATTTTCAAATTGGTCTTCCAAATTCTCTGTGCTTTGTTGTTTATTTTCTCGAACGACCACATTGCAACGTCCGACAATATTTTCCTCAATAGTTTGCTTACCATCGTCTGGGTGGTCGGCATAATGAACAGCATTAACATGTTAGACAATATGGACGGCATCACATCGTCGGTTTCACTGATAATCGGGCTTGCACTGACAAGTCTTTCTCACAACAGCGACACCTTCATTTTGTTAGCACTATTGGCTTCATTATCGGCATTTCTTATATGGAACTGGAATCCGGCAAAAATGTACATGGGCGACAACGGTAGCCAGTTGCTTGGCGTACTGCTCTCCTATTTCAGCATTAAATACGTCTGGAATTCTGGAAATACAATCATAGGTGTTAACTACGAACAGATTATTTTCATTTCTCTGATGTTCCTCATTCCTATGACCGATACAATCACCGTCGCCATCAATCGTTTTATAGGCGGTCGTTCGCCTTTCGTCGGCGATAAATACCATACGACACACTGTTTGGTATATAAAGGATTTTCCATATCAAAAGCAGTCTTGCTATTAGACATTATAACTCTTATTGGAAGCGGACTTGCATGGTATTTTATCAAGTATGCGAATAGTACTATTACAATTACAGAAGCCGCTATTCTCGCATCGTTCGCTACTTTTATTTTTTTATGGTTTTACTTTTTCAACCTAAGGGTTAGAAAAGAGCACAACTTACTTTACAAGAAGAACAATGAATAAACGACATATCTCATACATAGCCGTCATTCTCGGTATTATTTCGATTCTTATTTTCACAACTTCGGCAATAACGAGCGACACAAAGGAAACCGAGCAAAAAGACTCTTCTGTGTTTGTCGTTTCCCGACAGATTTACATACCTGAATCCGTAACACTTTTCGGCGAACGAGTTCCGTTGGAATATTTTGAAGTACGCGAAAGTCTGGAACGAGAACTTTTGGTTAATACCTTTTATCAATCCCAAACAACGCAGATTTTAAAATACAAGCACAGATATTTTCCTGCAATCGACAGCATACTTGCGGCAAACGACATTCCCGCCGATTTCAAATATCTTGCTGTAGCCGAAAGCGGTCTTCGAATCAACATCTCACCCAAAGGTGCGGCAGGTTTTTGGCAAATTATAGAATCGACAGCAAAACAATATGGAATTAAAGTAACCAACGAGATTGACCAACGCTATGATTTAGAGAAATCTACAGAAGTTGCTTGTAAATATTTCAAAAACGCATACAAAAAATTCGGCAATTGGACTATGGCTGCCGCATCGTACAACCTTGGCATTGGAGGAACGGCAAAACAAGCAGGTTATCAAGAGATTACATCGTTTTATGATTTATACACAAATTCTGAAACAAGCCGTTACGTATTCCGAATCCTTGCCTTCAAACTCATACTCGAAAATCCTGAGCAATACGGATATATTGGCATTGAGCCCTATCCTACCATCAAACAAAAAGTTGTCGTTGTAGATACTGCAATTTCAGATTTGTCGGCATTCGCCCGTAGTCAAGGTTCAAACTACAAAATGCTGAAATCTCTAAATCCGTGGCTTCGCGATAAATTCCTGCCAAATCCAGACAGCACTTCATACAAAATCACGTTAATTGAAGAATCAGAGAGGAAAATAAAGTAATGACAAAACAACCAACCGAAGAAACACTAATTATTGAAGGCGCAAGAGAACATAATCTCAAGAATGTCAGCACTTTCATCCCGAGAAACTCTCTCACCGTCATCACCGGATTGAGCGGAAGCGGAAAGTCGTCGCTTGCGTTCGATACGATTTATGCCGAAGGGCAACGACGCTACATAGAGACATTTTCGGCTTACGCCCGACAGTTCCTCGGTGCGTTGGAACGTCCTGATGTTGATAAAATTACAGGACTGAATCCCGTAATTTCCATCGAACAAAAAACGGTAAACAAAAACCCTCGTTCTACAGTCGGAACAATTACAGAAATCTACGATTTTCTCCGTCTGCTTTATGCGAAAATCGGCGAAGCATACTCCTACGAAACGGGCGAAAAAATGGTCAAATACACGACCGAAAAAATCATAGAAATGATTTACGAAAAATTTCATGGAGAAAAAATATACCTCCTTGCCCCTCTCATCAAAGGTCGAAAGGGACATTACATGGAACTTTTCGAACAATATCGACGGAAAGGTTACCTCTATGCCCGCATAGATAACTCAATAGCCGAACTGACACCGGGTTTGAAATTAGACCGATACCGCAATCATACAATCGAATTGGTTGTCGACAAATTCAAAATCAGCGATAAAGAAGATTCACGTATAAAACAATCCATAGAAACCGCCATGAAGCTTGGCAAAGGCGTTGTGATGGTTTTGAACATGGACACAAACGAGATTCGATTTTTCAGCCGAAAACTCATGTGCCCGACTACAGGATTATCGTACAACGACCCTGCTCCACACACATTCTCGTTTAATTCGCCACAAGGCGCTTGCCCGCATTGCGACGGTCTTGGCGTAGTTGACGAAATCGATATTGAAAAAATTATTCCCGACCAAAAATTATCAATAAAAAACGGTGCGATAAAACCACTTGGCAGTTATAGGAAAAACTTGATTTTCTGCAAATTAGAAGCAGTCCTTGCAAAATTCGGACACAAAATCGAAACACCATTTGCGGAACTGTCTGACGAATGTAAACATGCCCTTTTAAACGGCTCGCAGGAAATGTTTTCGTTCGTTTCAAACCCAATTGGCGTTGATGCTAACTATTTCATGGGATTTGAAGGACTTGTAGCTCTGATTGAAAAACAAATGGAATTTCAAGATGACGACAAAAGAATAGATTATTACGTCAAAAAAAGCGTCTGTCCCGTCTGCAATGGTCAGCGACTGAATAAGGAAGCTCTACATTTTAAAATTACAGGGCAAAACATTGCGGAAATTTCCAATCTGACAATTGAACGCTTTTACGAATGGATTTCCGACCTTCCGAAACACTTATCGGCACAACAAAACAGAATTGGTAGCGAAATAATAAAAGAAGTGCAGACCCGTACAAAATTCCTGCTTGACGTAGGTCTCACCTACCTTTCGCTCAATAGAAGTTCGCAAACCCTTTCGGGAGGCGAAAGTCAGCGTATACGACTTGCCACACAAATTGGTTCGAAACTCGTCAACGTGCTGTATATTCTTGACGAACCGAGTATCGGTCTTCATCAACGTGACAATGTAAAGTTGATTGATTCTTTGAAAAAACTGCGAGATGCGGGAAATACCGTCATTGTTGTTGAACACGACGAAGAAATGATTCGTGCCGCCGATTATGTGATAGATTTCGGTCCCGGTGCTGGACGAAAAGGCGGAGAGATTGTCGCATCGGGTTATATTGACGATTTTCTGAAACAAAATAGTCTCACTATCGACTATCTGAACGGAACGAAAAAAATAGAAATTCCCATATCCCGTAGAGTCGGAAACGGAAAGACTCTTTCGTTGATTGGAGCCACAGGGAATAATCTCAAGAATGTATCCGTGACATTTCCGCTTGGCACATTTATTTGCATTACGGGCGTCTCGGGAAGTGGAAAATCTACATTAATCAACCAGACGCTCCATCCTATTCTAAACAGACATTTTTTCAGAGCAAAGGCAGAACCGCTACCGTACAAAGAAATTCAAGGACTCGAAAACATAAACAAAGTCATAGAAATTGACCAGGCACCGCTCGGTCGAACTCCACGCTCAAATCCAGCGACGTACACCGACATTTTCAGCGAAATCAGAAAACTGTTCGAAGCATTGCCCGAAGCGAAAATGCGAGGCTACAAAGCCGGACGTTTCTCGTTCAATGTAAAAGGTGGTCGATGCGAAGCTTGTAAAGGTGCCGGCGTAAAAGTCATTGAAATGAACTTTCTGCCCGACGTACTTGTCACATGCGAAGAATGTCACGGGAAACGCTACAACAGAGAGACGCAGGAGGTTCGCTACAAAGGAAAATCCATCAGCGACGTGCTCGACATGACTATCAATCAAGGTGTTGAATTTTTCGAGTCTATAAAGAGTTTGTACACCAAACTTAAAACCCTGCAAGACGTGGGACTTGGTTACCTGAAATTGGGACAACCGTCAAACACACTTTCTGGTGGCGAAGCACAGCGAGTAAAATTAGCAGCCGAACTATCGAAAAAAGACACGGGAAATACGTTGTACATACTTGATGAGCCCACAACAGGACTACATTTTCACGATATAAACATATTGCTTGGCGTACTACAACGACTTGTAGACAAAGGAAATACGGTGATTGTCATTGAACATAACCTCGATGTAATTAAAGTTGCTGACTACATTATCGACATCGGTCCCGACGGAGGTGAACATGGCGGACAAATTATTGCACAAGGGACTCCCGAAGAAATTGCAAAAAAATCAGAAAGTTTTACGGGACAGTTTCTTAAAGATTTGCTAAGAAATTGACATCTATATAATTATCCATCGATTGACAGACATTTGCGGCACAGCGTATTGCAAACGGAATAGCCTTGTCCCAGAACTCCCGCTCTATCGTTGCAATGTTTGATTTAGAAATATAAGATTTCGACAAACAATGCAATATGCCTGCATTAAACGTGTCGCCAGCCCCTATGGTACTAACAACTTGAATTTGAGGAACAGTATACGACAATGAATATGAATCTGTTACAACAACAACATCGTTTTTGTTTTGCGTATAAACCAACACTTTCACGTTGAATTTCTGCAATTCTGAAAAAACAATCTTCACGTTGTTAGTTCCGAACATTGCCACGGCATCTTCATCAGAAATATGCACAAGATCGGCAAAACCAAAATTTTCGTGTAAAAAAATATATTCCGTTGAATCTTTCGATAGTTTCTTACGCATGTTGGGGTCGTACATAAGTAAAACACCTTGTTCCGTCGCATTCCGCAAAACATTTGCAACACTTTGACGTACGCGAGAATTCAAGGCAAAAGAAGATGAAAACAATACAATATCATTTTCTGCAAAAGAAAACTCTCCTATTGGCATCGGTTTATCGAATTCCTTATAGAAGGAATATTTTGCATCATTGTTTTCGTTCAAAAAAGCCAAAGCCAACGAGGTCTTTTTGTTTTCATATTGAACAACGTGCGAAGCATCCACGCCGTTGTCAGCAAGAAAACGCTTACACCAGTCGCCTAACTCATCAGTTCCTATCTCCGAAATAAAAGAAACCCTATTTCCGAGTCGCCCTAAACTCACAGACGTATTCAACGCCGAACCGCCAACCTTTGCTGCCTGCGGCTGCATATTCTTGAAAATCAAATCAATGACAGTTTCTCCTATTGTGTAAATCATTGCAATTTTTTTACAAAAATAAGAAAGCAGATCGAATTTCAATCTGCTTTCCCATTTCATTTAAGCGACAACCAAATCGCCATAATTGGCATTAGCCCATTTCCGTAGGATTTTTGCATCTTGGGGTGTTAAATAACCAAGACATTTCTTCAATTCTTTACGAAACAAGTCTGCATCAAAACTCATTTTCGTCAATATTTTCTTGCTATACTCTAACATACCCATAATAAAAAATTTCGTTCATAAATGTACAATATCAACACCCCCTTTGTCAAGAATCTTGCCAAAAATTTTATGAACAAAAATTATTTTTGTGCGACTACGTAGTCTGGGACACAACACATATACCCTCATAACTAATAACCCATAATTCATAACCCACAACTCATAATTCTTTTTATATTTGCCTAATAAATTTAAACAAAACTATGGCAAAACCGAATTTTTCGAAAATTACAGAGTCTCTGCAACATCTCATCAATATAAAACAAGACTGCGACGCAGAAGCAACAATCAACAATATTTCGGAAAGTTCCGAATTCAAAGGTCTGAATGTCTGGATTCTCGTATTTGCCATATTCCTCGCCTCAATCGGCCTCAACGTAAACTCCACGGCTGTGATTATCGGAGCCATGCTCGTGTCGCCGCTCATGGGACCAATCATGGGAATCGGTCTCGCAATAGGCATCTCCGACCTGAAACTGCTAAAAAAATCGCTGAAGAACTTGTTGGTGATGACGCTCATAAGTCTTTTGGTTTCATCACTTTACTTCTTTGTAACTCCGTTAAGCGACGCCCAGTCAGAACTTTTGGCACGAACACGCCCGACAATTTTCGACGTACTCATTGCATCGTTCGGTGGTTTTGCCGGCATTGTGGCTTCGTCACGCAAACAGGAAAAAACCACGGTGGTTTCGGGTGTGGCAATCGCCACGGCCTTGATGCCTCCACTCTGCACGGCAGGTTATGGTCTCGGAACGGGACAAATCAATTACTTTTTAGGTGCATTCTACTTGTTTTTCATAAACTCGTTCTTCATTGCTCTCGCGACATTCTTAATCATAAAATATCTTGAATTTCCCGAAAAGGAATACATGGACGAAAACCGAAGAAAAAAAGTTCGAAGAACCATCACTGTATTCTCACTCATTGTCATTATTCCAAGCGTGTTCATGGCACTCAATGTAATAAAAGAAACCGCTTTCAACAGTGCGTCAATCAAATACATAAGCGATTTGGAACAAAGCGAACGCCTGAGCGGTGTACAAATAATAAAAAGTTCCAGAAACTACAAAAACAAAAAAATAGAATTGGCTTTTGTCGGAAAAACCTTGACCGACGAGCAAAAACAATATCTTCAACAACATTTAATTGAATGTGGATTAGACGATGTTTCTCTCAACATTAAACAATCGGGAACGGAATCTTTTGACTTAAATCATCAATCGGAACTCATTCAAAATCTGTTAGATAAGAAAGATTTGGAACTCACTCGGAGCGATTCAATAATCAATACGTTGCAAAAGGAGATAACCATGCTTCAAGACAACAACAAAATCAATATGTCGCAACTTGCTACGGAAATACAAGCCCTCTACCCCGACATTCAAAAGTTCGAATTTGGCGAAACCGAACAATACAATTTACAAAATAACTCAACGCAAAAATATCCTACAATAACACTGCACTGGAACAACGGGAAACAGTCCGACGCCAAGTTCAACAAATGGCTCAAGGCACGTTTGAACGACACGACGCTCATAATAAAAAACGAATAATTGCAAAAATCTTGCACTCAATAATTTAGTGCATTGAGACGCTTCGTTGTCAAGAAATTCCATTGCATTTATTTTGCATTTCTCTATTTTTGCAGTATATTTGCACAATAATCAAAACACGTTTTGCTATGCCTGCATACAAATCAAAAAACTTTCGTTTTAGAATCATAGACGAATGTCTTAAAGACACGTCACGCACATGGACATTGGACAATCTTATTGAAGAAGTGTCACGAAAACTTTCCGACGAATTCAACGTAGAAAAAGTGAGCCGTCGTTCAATCCAATACGACATTGCCCTCATGCGTGAGAAACAGCCTGTCGGCTACAATGCTCCAATCGTGTGCATAAACGGAAATTACTCATATTCCGACCCGGATTTTTCCATTCAAAACATGCAGCTGAGCAAACCCGACATCGACAATCTTACGGAAGTCATCAACACGCTGAAGCAATACAAGCAATACTCCCACCTTGGCGACATTTCGAAACTGATTGAGAAAATCGAAGCTATCATCGCGATAAATCCAACGCCAAATTCTCAAATTGCCTCGTTTGAATCGAGCCAAAAACTTCTAAAAGGCGTTCCTTGGCTTAAACAGATTGTGGAAGCAGTTGCAAGCAAACACGTGATAGAACTTTCAATCCGCAAAAAGAACGACGAAATTATACAAAAAGTCCTTCATCCATATTTTCTGAAAGAATATAATAATGAATGGTATTTGTTCGGTCTCGAAGATCCGTCGGCACAGTTGATTTCCGTCCATGTGTGCGACATTGCGGCCATTTCGCCACAAATCATCACCTTCATCGAAAATGAGACATATACAATAGATAATTACTTCAATTACTTAATCGGAACAACGCCAGGCGAAAGCGCCAAACCTGTCAATGTAAGCCTCAAAGCAAACGCAGCAATCGTTTCCGACATAAAAAGACACCCGTTCCACCCGTCGCAAGTCATAAACGACATGGGCGAAGACGATGCAATAATTGACATGAAAGTGATTGTAAACCAAGACCTTGCTGAGCGGATTTTAAGTTATGGCTCAAAAATTAAAGTAGAAGCACCCGACAAATTACGGAAATCTATACTTAACGAACTCAAATCTGCCTACGAAGCATACTTCCAACTGTCACTGTTTTAGAGAATTAAAAATTATGAATTGCACATTGTGCATTGTGCATTGTGAATTGTGAATTATTTATGATTCCTCAGGATACAAAAGAACGAATATATAGTCTAACCCGCATTGACGAGGTTGTTTCGGATTTTGTTTCCTTAAAAAAAGCCGGTGCAAATTACAAAGGTTGCTGTCCGTTTCACGACGAAAAAACTCCGTCGTTCGTTGTCTCTCCCGCAAAAGGAATATACAAATGTTTCGGATGTGGGAAATCAGGCAACGCCGTCGGATTCATCATGGAAATAGAAAAATGTTCTTTTGTCGACGCTCTTAAATATTTAGGAAGAAAATATCATGTCGACATTGTAGAAACGGAACTCACCGAAGAAGAAAAGCAGCGACGCGACATTCGCGAAAGCCTACAGGTGATAAATCAATATGCAGCCGAATTCTTTGAAAAAAGCATGTGGGAAACCGACGAAGGAAAATCTATAGGTTTGTCCTATTTTGTAGAACGAGGATTTACTGAGGAAACCATACGGAAATTCCGCCTTGGCTTTAGTCCGACGAAAAAAACGGCTTTTGCCGAAGATGCAGAGAAAAAAGGTTATAAGACCGAATATCTTCAGAAAGTCGGACTAATTTCGGTGGGCGACAATTACAAAATCGACCGCTTTCATGGACGAGTTATGTTCCCCATCATGTCGGTTTCGGGCAATGTGATTGGATTCGGCGGACGCGTGATGACGCCGGCCAACGAACATGTGCAAGGCGGTGCGAAATACGTCAATTCTCCCGAATCGGAAGTTTACAATAAAAGTAAGACGCTCTATGGAATTTCGTTTGCCAAAAGTGAAATTTCAAAAAAAGACGAATGCATTTTAGTGGAAGGCTACACCGACGTGATTTCCATGCATCAGGCAGGAATCACCAACGTGGTTGCTTCATCGGGTACGTCGCTGACAAACGACCAAATCGACCTGTTAAGCCGATTCACTAAAAATGTCGTCATTATTTACGACGGCGACAATGCCGGCATAAAAGCTGCGACACGCGGAATCGACATGATTCTCGAAAAAGACCTGAACGTGAGAGTACTTCTTCTACCCGACGGCGACGATCCAGATTCATTTGCACGGAAACACACCTCAGAAGAAATCGCACAATATATAGAAACAAACAAAGTCGATTTTCTCACTTTCAAAACCAGACTTGCGGCAAAGGAAACCGAAAACGACCCGATAAATCGTGCACGTTTCATCAACGACATTGCTGCCACAATAGCAAAAATTCCCGATCAAATCAAACGGGCCGTTTTCATTCAACAATGTGGCAAAATACTGAATATCAGCGAACAAGCATTTACCGACCAAATCAACAAAATCAATCGTCAATATAGCGTCCGTCCGAATAAAGAACAGGCGTCACAAACAGTTACACCCAAAGTCGAACAAATAAAAAATGAACAAATTGACAAACTTCTTGCAAGCGAAAAAGAACTTACAAAATTACTTGTGAAATATGGGCAAAACGATGTTTTGATTGACGACAGCGATATTTTCTACGAAATAAAAAAACATTTTTGGCTGATTGCGGAAAAGAACAAAATCGAACAAAAAGACATAGACGAAAATCGAAAAACAAAAGAAATCAACAAACTCTCCTACCCTGAGAAAAACTCTTTGTTTCAGGGAAAGTTACAAGATTACATACATAATCAAACAACGCAAAATATTGTCATTGGTAGCGAAATATCTCTCATTCCTGTAAACGAGACTGAAAATCAAATTTATACGGAATATTATGCACATTTAAACGAAAAAGGCGACAAAATCACCGATTACCTCCGCGATTTCGTCAATGCCGAACGCGTTGCCGACATTCTTAGCGACAACAACAGCCTCGACTTAAAATATTGGAAAAAACGAGACATCAATACCGACGAAAATTCGCTTAACGAAGTCATTGGAAATTACGCAAAAGAAACGCTTATAGAATACGCCAAGCGAAGAATTGAAGCATTACGGGAAAATCTCTGTAAAAATTTCGACCCTGCAACTATCAATATTCTAACGACTTACAATATTTGCATCACGTTACTTTCAAAACAATCGCACCATATTAGTCGATAATTCAGAAAAAAAGCCTATCTTTACCTATGGCTTATTTTCGAGAAATGACGAAAATCTTACGCATACTAAACAGGTTCAATGTCGGCGGACCGACGTACAATGTTGCGTACCTGACAAAATATTTGTCAGACGAATACACAACTGTATTGATTGGCGGAGAACGAGAGGAATCCGAAGCAAGTTCCGAGTACATTCTCAAAGAACTTGACATTCCCTACACCATAGTGCCCAACATGAAAAGAAGCATTAGTCTCAAAAACGACATAAAAGCATTACGGGAGATTATTTCCATAATCAAAAAAGAAAAACCCGACATTGTGCACACACATGCCTCCAAAGCAGGTATGTTAGGACGTTTGGCTGCGAAAATATGTGGAGTTCCCTACATTTTCCACACGTTCCACGGCCACGTTTTCCATTCCTATTTTGGAAAAAAGAAAACAATCTTTTTTATCCATTTGGAACGACTGCTGGCACGGTGGTCAACCGCAATTATCGCCATTAGTGACATACAAAAACACGAATTAGGCGACATCTACAAAATTTGTCCGCCCGAAAAAATACAAGTCGTTCCGTTAGGCTTTGATTTACATAAATTTACAGAACAAACTGACGAAAAACGTAAACAATTCCGTACACAATATAATTTGCAGGACGACGAAATTGCCATTGGAATTGTTGGCAGACTTGCTCCCGTTAAAAACCACGAAATGTTCATTGATGCAATTTGTAATTGCCAGAAACAAACTTCGAAAAAAATCCGTGCTTTTATCATTGGCGACGGAGAATTGGCGGAACAACTGCAAACGTATTGCAAAAATACTAATACAGAACAAATTATCACATTTACATCGTGGATAAAAGATATAGACGTTGCATACGCCGGACTTGACATAGTAGCCCTTACGTCTTTCAACGAAGGTACGCCTGTGAGCATAATTGAAGCGCAAGCGGCAGGAAAACCCGTGGTTTCCACCAACGTTGGCGGAATAAGCGATATTGTTCAAGAAGACGAAACTGCCCTATTGTCGGAAATCGACACGGAAAAATTCACCGAAAAACTGACACGTTTGATTAACGACGACGACCTGCGAGAAAAAATGAGCGAAAAAAGCAGACAATTCTCCGATTCCAAATTCAGTTACGTAAGACTGTGCACAGACATGGAAAATGTATACAAAAAATTTATGGAATAAAAAAGGGAGAACATTCGTCCTCCCTTTCTCGTATTAACATTCAAATAGTAAATTATTTCAATTTAGCATATTTGTATTGAGCAGTTGCTCCAAGTTCTTCCTCGATACGGATAAGTTGGTTGTATTTAGCCATACGGTCTGTACGAGACATAGAACCTGTCTTGATTTGTCCACTGTTAGTTGCTACTGCAATGTCAGCGATTGTAGTATCTTCAGTTTCACCTGAACGG
>JAEEGL011722670.1_pt1 | contig 19645 bp, 18 predicted proteins | sample 9134231 | NCBI WGS metagenome assembly JAEEGL01 (sample SAMN16246548, study PRJNA631951) | gut metagenome | biome: gut microbiome; feature: rumen; material: fiber-attached | host: Bos | place: Iran: Karaj | collected 2018-10 | reverse complement strand
TTTTTTAACTAGCCGACGAGCAATTGCTCGCCGCGAGACCGCGGCGTTTTTGCCCGTTTGACAGCAATAATCAAGCTTTGGAGTGGCAAAAACCGCAATTCTCGAGCAGAATCTGCGGTATCCTGTCCGAAGATTCTGCGGGGGTGTTAAAAAAGTCGGACTTTTTTAACACCCCCTTCTTTGGTTTTTTCCTGAAAAGCGTCAGTACCTGGAGCATTTCCGGGCAAAGAGGCATGGCCTCAGCCCGCCGACACTCCTCCGGCTTCTCCGCCCGATTCACGGTTTCTAACTGTAATCTTCCTGAACACGATAAAGAAGACCAGAAATTCCGCGCCGGCCGTTATGAACCAGGATATCGGATAGGTCATCCAGAGCCAGAACATGTTGTTGAAATACTCATAGGGATAAAAGAGGAAATAGACCCAGCAGACCCTGAGCACGCAGCTCCCGAAAAAGGATATCGACATCGGCAGGATCGAGCGGTTCAGTCCCCTGAGCAGCCCTGTGGCGACCTCCATCAGACCGCACATGAAATATGTCAGCGCGGTAATCCTGAGCCTCAGAAGCCCGTATTCCCTTACCGCGGCGCTCTCGGCTCCGGGAGCGTATATCGACAAAAGCGGCTTCGCGAAGAAGAAGGCGACAGAACCCATGGCAAGCCCGACCGCGGTCACGATGAAGACCGACGACCAGGCCACCTTCTTAATCCGTCCGAAATTATGCGCGCCGTAGTTCTGTCCCGTGAAGGAGACCGCCGAGTGGTAGACCGAGTTGCATGCGATGTAGATGAAGCCGTCGATGTTCGACGCCGCGGTGTTCCCCGCCATGGCCACGTCGCCCAGCGAGTTGACCGCCGTCTGGAGGATCACGTTTGACACCGAGAAAAGCACGCCCTGCGCCCCCGCGGGGATGCCGACCGCTATGATCTTAAAGAGTTTGTCCCGCCAGATCCCGATCCTCCGGAAATAGAGCTTGCAGGGGTCGTCTCCGGGCAGCCGCGAGAGATGTATCAGCACCATCGCCGCCGATACCGCCTGCGAGCAGACTGTCGCCGCCGCGACTCCGGCGACGTCAAGATGGAATCCCTTTACCAGAATAAGGTTCATCGAAACGTTCACCGATCCCGACACCACGAGCACTATGAGCGGGAAGAAGGTGTCTCCCTTCGCCCTCAGCACCGACGAGCCGAAGTTGTAGAGCATCGACACCGGCAGCCCGATGAAATAGATCTTCATATAGAGGGATGCGAGGTCGATGACGCTGTCGGGGCTCTTCATCAGCCTGAGCAGCGGCTTCGAGAAGAGGATGCCGACAAAGGCCAGGATCACCCCGAGGATGAGCCCGGTCAGGATCGAGGTGTGCACCGTCTCCGACGCGTTCTTCTTCTCCCCCGAGCCCAGGTACCGCGAGACGACGACGCAGCATCCGACCGACAGTCCCATGAAGAGACCGATGATCAGGTTTGTCAGCGAGCCGGTAGACCCGACCGCTGCGAGCGAGGTCTGCTTGTCTGCGGCGTAGCGTCCTACGACGGCGACGTCGGCCGCGTTGTAGAGAAGCTGAAGAATCCCAGACATCATAAGAGGGAGGGTGTATACGAACATCCGGCTGAGCACCGGTCCCTCCGTCATGTTCACGTCCCTGAGCCGGAACGGAATCCGGCCGGTCAGCCCGGCCCTTTCCCCCTTTGCCACCGCAGGGCACCTCCGATGAAAATTTACCGCGCCTGCCCGCGCACGGCCTTTTTTATGTCTTCTGACGAAAAACCCATCCGGAAGAGCGCGGCAACCGCCCGCCTTCTCCCGTCCGGATCGGTGGGGAGACTCCCCCACTTCGACTCTATCGCCCTTTTGCAGTTTTCCGAAAAATCCGTCGAATCGAGCAGCTCCGAGACCGACGCCACCGCTTCGCGCGAGTATCCCGCGGCGAAAAGCGCCGACACTACCCTCTGTCTTCCCCGCCCCGCGGCGATCTGTCTTTCGGCCTCGCGGAAAGCGTCGCGCTCCTCGTCGATGAGGCCCTCTTCGGCAAGCCGCGCGGCGGCAAACCTCGCGTCAGCCCCGGAAAAGCCCTTCTTTCTGAGCTTCGTCTCGAGTCCCTTTTTGCTGTTTGAGCGGTACTCAAGCAGCGATCTTCCCCTCATGACGGCTCTGCATCTCCCGTCGCATTCCGCGAGATGAGCGAGCGTTTCCCGGTCGATCACTGCCGACGGAAAGATCAGATCCCTGAGGTCCGCGAACTCCTCCGCAAGAAGGAGATATTCCTTCGTTTCCTGCCCTGTTCTGCAGCAAACGGCGATCTGACTCCCGCCGTCGGCGGGAGTCAGAGATACTATCCTGGCTGAACTGTCAATCCGGTCCATCAGTTGTCGGAGGAATCCGAAAGCTCGATGTCAAGCTCGTCGTCGAGCTCGAAATCCCCTCCGTCATCCTGCCCGGAGGCTCCGCCGTCCTTCATCTCGGCAAACCTGGCGCGCACGGCGGCGTCGATCTCCCTGAAGAGATCGGGGTTGTCCTCGATGAGTTTTTTGGCGTTGTCCTTGCCCTGGGCGATCCTCTCGCCGTTGTAGGAGAACCACGAGCCACTCTTCTGGATTATGTCAAGCTCGATCGCGGCGTCGACGAGCTCGCCCGAACGGCTTATGCCCTTTCCGTAGAGGATGTCGAATTCCGCGGTCCTGAAGGGCGGTGCGACCTTGTTCTTGACGACCTTGCACTTTACGCGGTTGCCGATGACCTCGGCTCCGTTCTTCAGCGCTTCCGACCGTCTGATGTCTATTCTGACCGAAGCGTAGAACTTGAGCGCCCGGCCGCCGGTGGTCACTTCGGGATTGCCGTACATGACCCCGACCTTTTCTCTGAGCTGGTTGATGAAAATGACGATGCAGTTTGACTTCGCGATCGCCGCGGAGAGCTTTCTCATCGCCTGAGACATAAGTCTTGCCTGAACGCCGACCATCGACGCCCCCATGTCGCCCTCGATCTCCTGGCGCGGCACGAGCGCGGCAACAGAGTCTATTACGATTATGTCGACGGCGCCCGATCTGACGAGCGATTCGGTGATGTCGAGGGCGTCCTCGCCGCAGTCGGGCTGCGAAACGAGCAGGTTGTCAATATCGACCCCGAGTGCCTTGGCGTAGACCGGGTCGAGCGCGTGCTCGGCGTCAATGAATGCCGCCTCTCCGCCCGCCTTCTGGACCTCGGCTACGACGTGGAGCGCGAGAGTCGTCTTGCCCGAGGATTCGGGACCGAAGATCTCGGTGATCCTTCCGCGGGGTATCCCGCCGATCCCGAGAGCGAGATCGAGGAGGAGCGATCCGGTCGATACCGCCGTGACCTCCATCCTGGCGTTGTCGCCGAGGCGCATGATAGCGCCGGCGCCGAAGTCTCTCTCGACCTGTTTGAGAGCCGTTTCGAGCGCTGCCTTCCTGGCGTCGGATTCGGTGACCTGCTCGACCTTTCCGCCGGCCTTTTTTGTTTCCTTTTTTGCCATCTTATCTTATCCTTCCGTTATTGTATTTCTGTTTTTTTGCGGCGGCCCCTGCACCACGGCCGCCTTTGCTATTATACTACAACAAATCGGATAAGTCAATAGTTTTCGGGGTGTTTTTTTCCGAAAACGGAAAATTTACCCTGCTTACGGTGTGAATGGCAGGCCGTTTTCCGCAAACGGAAGCCTGCCGCGCGCAGCGGGATCCCCGGCAGCGGAAGAGCTGGTCAGGACCTCGCTCCGAGCAGCCGCGACGCGCCGCCGACGAGGAGCGAGACCGCCTCCTCAATGGAATCCGCCGTGATGAGACATCCGGCCGCTTTCAGATGGCCGCCTCCGCCGAATCCGGCGCAGAGCGCCGAAACGTCGGCGTCGGAATTGGACCTGGCCGAAACTCTGAAGCGTCCAGGCTCCTCCTCCCTCACCGACAGCGCGATCTTCACTCCGTCTACCGCGCGGGCCACGTCGACGAAGGCGTCAAGCTCCTCCTGCGGCAGGCCGGCACCGTCGATCTGGGCGCGGGACGCGGCGCAGACCGACACCTCTCCTCCGAGGTATGTCCGGAGCAGCTCCATCGCGAGCTTTTCGGCGGCGAGCCGTCCGGCGGATTTTATCTCGAAGAGCCTCCGGTCTATCTCCGCGTGCTCGGGGACCTGTTCCACCAGCTGCGCCGCGATCCTGTGGGTCGCCGGCGTTACGCTGGAATATCTGAAGCAGCCGGTGTCCGACGTGATCGCCGCGTAGCAGGCAAAGGCGGTCTCCTTCGGAACCGAAGAAATCGCTCCGGTCCTCATCCAGCTTCTCGCGATCCTCCAGATGATCTCGCCTGTGGCGGAAGCCGTGGGATCGACATATCTGTCTGAGAACCGGGTGGAACCGGCGTGGTGATCGACGGTGAGCAGGATGTCATACTTTCCCTCAAGATCCCCGAGCTGGGAGGGGGCGGCGACGTCAAGCGCGACCGCCCGGCAGCCCGGGCCGAAAATTCCGGCATCTCCGGGATCCGAGAAGAAACTCAGACTGCCGTCTGACGGAATGATGAAGGAGAGCCTTGCGGGAAGCGGATCCGACGAGACGACCGCCGACCTGCAGCCCAGCACCTTCAGAAGCCCCGCGAGCGCCGCGGCCGACCCTATGCAGTCGCCGTCAGGCCTTGCGTGGATGATCAGCGCAAGCGGCCCCCCGGCGGCCAGCGAGAGCAGCCTTTTTGACATCGCGTCGAATTTGAGGTCGCAGAAGCCGTCGTTCGGCGCCTTTCCGCGGCAGACGGCCTCAGTCTTCATGACCGCCGCCCTTCTCTCCGCCGTCCGCTCCGATCTCGCGGAGCAGCGAATCGATGTGCGCTCCGTTCTCAAAAGAATTGTCCTTTACAAATGTCAGCTCGGGCGTCTCTCTCAGGTTCACGACCGACGCGAGACGGCGCCTGAGAAAAGCCGCGGAGGACCTCAGGCCCTTCGCTATCTCCTTGTCCTTCGCCCGGTCCGACCCGAGAGCCGACCAGTATATCTTTGCGTATTTGAGGTCTCTTGAGACCTCCGCGCCGGTGATGCTCAGGAAGCTTCCGGACACCCGCGGGTCCTTGACCTCGCCGATCAGCTCGGAAAGCGCCCGGCATACCGCGTCGTTGATCTTTGCGTCTCTGTAATTTGCCATATCAGTCCATTCCGCCGCAATGCGGCTTTACAATAAAAATCTGTTTCTCTGCCGGAGCAGCATGCTACGGAGCCTTTTCAGAAGAGAAGCTCCAGAAAGCGGACAAGCCCCGCGGGATAACCGTCCGAGGGCTCAAGTCCGGTATATCCCGGCTTATCCCGCTTGTTTTTTCCGTGATAATCGCTCCCCGCCGTGACGTAAAGGCCGTATTTCCCGGCGAGCAAAAGGGCTTCGCGGCGCAGTCCTTCGTCAAAGCCTGAATAGAAAGCCTCGATCCCGGCAAGGCCGCGTCCTCTGCGGAAAGCTCGATACCGGTTATGAATCCCGGACCGCCGGACCGGGTGAGCGAAGAAAGGATCCGGGCGCCTCTGACGTCGTCGTGATCGGTCACCGAAAACACCCCGATGCCGGCCGCTTCGACAATGGCGGGGATCTCCTCAGGGCGGTCGGTGCCGTCCGAGACCGTCGTGTGCATATGCAGATCTATCTTCATTCCTGAATCTGTCATAAGGGCTCCTTTCGGGGCGGCGCGCGGTCGGAAAGACGGTGGAAGACCGCTGCATTTGCTCTAAGATTTTTATTATAGCATTTATTTTGAAGAAATGCAATAAAGAAATGACTTTTCGGAGTCCGGTGACGCGATGAGGCATGCTTTTTTCGATCTTCACTTGACAGACCGCCGCCGCGCTCGTCCCGTCGACGGGCGGATGAAGGACAATTACACCGGGTGAACCTCCCGGAAATCAGGATTTAGATGAAAGAAACCACTTCTGTCCGATAGACAAAAGTGGTTTCTTTCATGGCAGGGGCAGAAGGATTTGAACCCACGACCAACGGTTTTGGAGACCGCGACTCTACCAGCTGAGCTATACCCCTAAAGCTTGTATATTATACCACACCGCGTGACGAAATGCAAGCTTTTTTTCAAAGGAACCGAAAAAAGGGGTTGTTTAAAAACCTTGGGTTTTTAACAGCCCCGCAAATGTCACGGCCGGGAAACCGTGACATTTGCCGATCTTTTTCGTTTTTTGCCGGAAAAACATCATTTTTTCGAGCATTTCAGGGCAAAAACGGCAGGGTAACCTGCCGAGAAAAACGTCGCAGGGTTGTTCAAAAATTCGCCAAGCGAGTTTTTGAACAACCCCTTCTTTTGTTTTTCAAAGAATGTCGATCAGCCGGTCGATTTCTTCGTCGCCCGTGCCCCAGCTGGTGCAGAATCTGACCGCCGTATGCGTTTCGTCGATCTTCTCCCAGAAGGAGAATTCGACCTTTTCCGCCAGTTTCTTCATCTTCCGGTTCTCAAGGACGACGATCAGCTGATTCGTCGGAGATTCGACAAGGAACCGGTAGCCTTTTTCCTTCATCGCCGCTCTCAGCCTTTTCGCCGTCCGGATCGCGTTTGCGCCGAGCTCGCAGTAGAGCCCGGCCGAGAAGAGAGCGTCGAACTGGACGCCGGTGAGCCAGCCCTTCGCCAGCATCGCGCCGTGCTGCTTCACTCTCGTCGCGAAGCGGAAGGGCATGTTCCCTTTTGTGAACACCGCCGCCTCTCCGAACATCGCGCCGCATTTCGTACCGCCGATGTAGAAGACGTCGGTCAGCCGGGCGATATCCGGCAGCGTAGGCAGTCCGGGATCATCCTCAGCGCAGGCGAGCGCGTAGGCGAGCCTGGCTCCGTCGAGGTAGAGGGGGATCTCAAACCCGGCGCAGACCTCTCTCAACTCTTTGAGTTCCTTCGTCGTGTAAAGCGTGCCGTATTCGGTGGGGTGTGATATATAGACCATTCCCGGGAAGACCATGTGCTCATGATTGCCGTCGGCATAAAACCCTTCAAGAAAAGCTTTCAGCTCCGCTGCTCTCAGCTTGCCTTCGGGAGCGCCCGACGCGTCTCTCGAGCCGGGCAGCGTCAGCACCTTGTGCCCGGTATATTCGATCGCTCCGGCCTCGTGCACGCCGACGTGGCCGCTGTCGGCGGAGACCACGCCCTCAAACGGCCGCAGCACCGTATCGATCACGACCTGGTTCGTCTGCGTTCCCCCGGCGAAGAAATACACTTCGGCTCTGGGGCAGTCGCAGGCCTCGCGGATCTTCCCGGCCGCCGACGCGCACCATCCGTCGAGTCCGTAGCCCGGGTTCTTCTCCCCCGCCGTCTCCGAGATCCTTTTCAGTATCTCGGGGTGGGCGGTCTCGCAGTAATCGTTAACGAAAAAAAGCTTTTCCGATCGGGTATCCATCTTCCCTGTCTCCGTTAATATGTATTCCGTCTGAAGAAATCGCCTTCGAAGTCTGTCTGTGATATCTCAGAAAACCTTTCAGGGGGGCCGCCGGAGACCCGCTTCCCGGCGGATCCCGCGGCGCCCCCCTCCGGGTCACCGTTTTCTGATTCGGATTCTTATTCGGCCTTTGCGCTCTCAGCGCCCGAAGACGACTTGCCCGCCTTCCCGCCGACGTATCCGGCGAGCACGGCCGACAGATCGAGTCCGGTGCTCTCCTTTACGCCTTCGATGACCTGGCTCGCCGACTTCATGACGTCGCCCACGAGTTTCGAGGAGTTGCCGTCTCCGTACATGACGATCTTTTCGGTCTGCGCGAGAGGTGCTGCGGCGTTCTTCACGACGTCGGGCAGCGCTTTCAGATACATCTCGAGCACCGACGCCTCGCCCATCTTCTTCTGGGCCTCGGCTCTCTTCTCTATCGCCTCTGCCTCGGCAAGCCCCTTCGCCCTGATGCCCTCAGCCTCCTGCTCCATTGCGAAGCGGTCTGCCTCGGCCCTGGCGCGCCTTGCCTCGGCCTCCTTGACGATCTCGTACATCTTCGCCTCGGCGTCGCGCTGACGGCGGATGAGATCGGCCTCGGCCTCCTTCTCGGCCTTGTACTTCATGGCGTCGGCCTGCTTCCTGACCTCGGCGTCGAGCTTCCTCTCCTGGATGGCGATCTCCTTCTCGGCGAGCTCGGCCTCCTTTTCGCGGCGGGCGATATCGGCGTTCGTTCTCGCGATCTCTATCGTCTTCCTCTGGTTTTCCTGCTGGATCGAGTATGCCGCGTCGGCCTCGGCGCGCTTGCTGTCGGCCTTGGCCTTCATCTCGGACTGCTGTACCGCGAGCTGGGCGTTCTGCTCGGCGATGAGCTTCTCTGCCTCCACCTTAACGGCGTTGGCCTCCTGCTGCGCGTTCGAGCTTGCGATCGCTATGTCTCTCTGGGCGTTCGCCTTTGCGATCTGGGCGTTCTTTCTAATCTGCTCGACGTTGTCGATACCCATGTTCTCGATCGTTCCGGCGGCGTCCTTGAAGTTCTGGATGTTGAAGTTTACGACCTCGATGCCGAGCTTCTCCATATCCGGCACGACGTTCTCGGTGATCTTCTTGGCGACTCCCTGGCGGTCCTGGACCATCTCCTTGAGTCCGACCGATCCGACGATCTCGCGCATGTTCCCTTCCAGGACCTGCGTGACGAGGGCGACGAGCTCGTTCCGGCTCATTCCGAGCAGCGATTCCGCCGCCTTTTCGAGGAGCTTGTGATCGGCGCTGACCTTGACGTTGGCCACGCCGTCGACGGTAACGTTGATGAATTCGTTGGTGGGGACGGCCTCGCTGGTCTTGACGTCGACCTGCATGACGCGGAGCGAGATCTTGTCGACCCTCTCAAAGAAGGGCATTCTCCATCCGGCGCGCCCGATGAGAATACGGCGTCTGCCGAGACCCGAAATGATGTAGGCGGTGTCGGGCGGGGCCTTCAGATAACCCATCGCCATAAAGATGATGACTACAGCCGCCGCGGGGATAATGATTGTCCAGGGCATTTTTCTACCTCCTCTTAGGGTTCTTTTATGCCGGACGGGACCCGGGACCTCGCGTCACACCGAAAGCGGATATGTCCGCGGCGGGGCAGGGCGCCCGTCTTTTTTTGACCTGACACAATGATTATATCACGCGGTCACGCGATTGTCAAGAGAAATCGTAAAATTTTTACTTTTTTTCAAGCGATCGCATCCGGCGGTCCCGGAAACGCGGAGGTGGCAGTTCAGTTTGCCCTTTCGAACTCGAACACGAACTCGTTCGTGACCGTTTCTCCGGGGGCGACGAAGCGAAGATCTCCCCTTTCCTCTGCCTCTCCCGCCGGCATCGCGGGCGTGACAGGCTCGAGCCCCATGACGTAATCGCCCGAGGCGAGATTCTTCCACTGGAAGATGCGGTCGATCACCGGCGACGAGAAGCTGACCGTCATCTCGGTCCCTATAGCGCGATTCCGGACCCCGTAGTGACGGAAGCCCTCGCTGTCGGCCACGAGGACATGATAGAAGTTCTGCTGGCGGTATCCGGGGACCGGAGGAGTGATCCGCTGCCATTCGTCCGCGAATGCGGCGGAGTAATCGTTAGCCGGGACCGTCTCGACCGGATCGATCATCAGTTCCGCGGTCTCGGATATCAGCGGGTAGCCCAGGTTGAAATGATAGAGCAGGTAGAGGGGCTGATCGGCGAATCCGCCGTTCGTTATCTCGTCGGTGAAGGAAAAGCTGTTTTCGTTCCTTCTGAATCTGAATGTGCGCTTCAGCGTATACCTGACTCCGAAAAGCAGCGCGTGTCTGACCTCGCCGCTGATCACGCAGACGGGTTCCCCCGCGGCGTCGAACTCGGTTTTGACCGAGATGTTTTCGGCCGGCGTGTGATTGTGTCTTCCGTGAAGTCCCTCTCCCGGGGCCGTGTCTGGATCGGCGGAGCCTATCCATTCAAGCCCGCAGGTTGCGAGAAAGCCCCCCTGGAAGGTCCTGAGCCACTGGCTGCCGGCGCTGCTGTAATAGGCGGGATGAACGATCCCCGCGGGGGAGTGCCAGGACATCTCGCGGTTGTTGTATCTGACCGAATAGATATCCATTCCCCTGTCGGGAAGAAGGGTCACCGTGAGCCTGTCTCCGTTCCATATCTCGACGGCGAGCACCCCTTCCGCCCTTCCGCCGCTGAGCCTGTATGTCCTGACGTCGAAAAGCTGTGAGATGTCTCCGATATAGGGCAGTTCCGACTGATAATCCTTCATTATGAACTCCGTTCCGCCGCCTGTGTGCCGGCACGGATCTTTCCGAAGCGTGCGGGCGGGCGGCTGTTTTTGTCCCGGGGATCCTTCCCCCGCGGATCTCAGGTGCCGTATGACATCCGGAAAACCGCTGGATCCCGTGATCCCCTTGACGATATAATATCATATTAAGAGTGTTTATTCAAGCTTTTTCTCAGGCTTTTTTTCTCTTCTCCGATCTTCTGGTTGACATCCGTCCCGTATAGTGATAAAATTTATCCGTGCGGGGCCCGGACAGATGCGGGAAACCGCCGAATAAAACACAAAGAGGTTGTGAAGAATGACAGTTACAAGACCGCCCATGGGCTGGAACTCATGGAACACATTCGGCAAGAACATCGACGAGCAGCTCATCATCGACACCGCCGACCGCATGGTCGACTGCGGCCTTCTCGACTGCGGATACGAATATCTCGTCATCGACGACTGCTGGTCGGAAAGGCTGAGGAGCCCCGAGGGGAAGCTCGTCCCCGATCCGGTAAAATTCCCTCACGGAATGAAGTATGTCGCCGATTACGTCCATTCGAAGGGACTTAAATTCGGCATGTACTCCTGCGCCGGCGCGCTGACCTGCGCCGGATATCCATCCAGCTTCGGCCACGAATACGACGACGCTGCCTCCTTCGCCGAATGGGGAGTCGACTTCCTCAAATACGACTACTGCTTCAGGGACAAGAACGTCCCCGGCGAGGTCCTCTACCGCAGGATGAGCATCGCTCTCGCCAACTGCGGCCGCGACATCCTCTTCTCGGCCTGCAACTGGGGAGCAGACGAATCGCACAACTGGATCAAGACGACCGGCGCCCATATGTGGCGGTCGACCGGCGACATCTTCGACTCATGGTCGAGCATCCGCGACCTGACAAAGAAACAGTTCGATCTTCTCAGGACGAACGGACACGGCTGCTTCAATGACATGGACATGCTCGTCGTCGGCCTGAACGGGAAGGGCAACGTCGCGAGAGAGGCCACCAATCTCTCCTTCGAGGAATACAAGGCCCACTTCTCGATCTGGGCGATGTTCGGCTCGCCGCTCATGCTCGGCTGCGACGTCCGCGCCATGACCGACGAGACGCTGAAGATCATAACCAACAAGGACGTCATCGCGATCGATCAGGATCCCCTCTACGCCCAGCCCTTCTTCACCCGTTCGGGAAGTCAGGAGAAATTCATCTCGGTCCGTCTGCTCGACGGCGGCGATCTGGCGGTCGGCGTATTCAATCTCGCCGACACCGACATGAACACCTGGAACGCCTGCCTCCTGCTCAACGAGATAGGGATCGACGTCGCCTCGGGGAAAACGCTTCACATGCGCGAGCTCTGGACGGGAGAGGAGTTCGACGTAAAGAACGAGATCTACCGCCCGAGCAAGCTCGCTCCGCACTCCTGCCTGCTCTTCAGGGCGTCGGTCGTCGATGCCTGACGAAAAAAAGACGGGCGGCGACTCGGTCTGCTTCAGATGCGGCTCACCGCTCGGTAAGGACGACGCTGGAGCCTACAGGCGGTTCGTCGACCGCGACGCCGAGAGATTCCTCTGCATGAGATGCCTCTGCACTGATCTCGGCTGCAGCGAGAGCTACCTCAGAGGACGCATCGAGTTCCTCCGCGAGAACGGCTGCCTGCTCTTCCCTAAGGAAGGATCGCAATGAACAAGTCACGGGGCTGTTAAAAAAGTCTGACTTTTTTAACAGCCCCGCTTATTTCCGGAGACGCGCTCCTGTCATTCAAGGATGTTGGTCGTGATCATGTCGACGCCCCAGTCGATGAGCCTTACGGCGTCATCGGGGTTGTCGACGGTCCAGCAGTTGACGGTCACTCCCGCTCCGTGAAGCTCGCGGATATTCTCCTCTGTGAGCGCCTTCCAGTGGATGTCGAGGTCCATCCTCTTCTCCACCAGCGTCGCGAGAAGCTCGGAGGAATACTCGGTGCAGAGGAACTGGACCTTCTGCCCCGGCTTCGCCTCCTTGATCAGATCGAGGTTGCTCATCTTGAAGGAGATGAAGACGGTGTTGTCGAGATATCCGTCGAAGACCTTCAGTATCTCGCCGATCTCTTCGGCAGTAAATGCGCTCTTGAGCTCGGGGACGCAGATCTTTCCGTAGTGCTCGCAGATGCGGCGGTACTCCTCAGGCAGGCAGAGCTTCAGCTCGGCGCGGTCGGAAAGGCCGGTCGACATGTCCTTCAGCGTCAGCGCTCTCAGATCGGCGAGGGTGCTCTGCTCCATGACGAGATCGGTCTCGCAGATGCGGCCCGACCTGCCGTCGTGGTTCAGAATGAACTTCCCGTCCGCCGTGCGCCAGATATCCGTCTCGACACCGAAATAGCTGCGGTTGCCGGCGGCGAGGAACGCGGCGGCGGTGTTTTCGGTCTCAAGCCCGCTGACTCCCCTGTGGGCGACGAGCAGCGTACCGCGCTTGGCGTCGATCTTAACTGTGTTTCTTCTCATTTTTATCCTTCCTTTCCGCGGCGGGGACTGTCCCGGCGCCGCGCTTGACAGAATTTACCTTGCTTTTTCAGCCTTGAAAGCGTCGACGACGTTCTTTATCCGCTGATAGTCGTTCGTAAGTATCGTGTCGACTCCCCAGTCGAGATAGCGGCGCGCCTCTTCGGGATCGTCGGCGTAGAAGACGTTGCAGATGATGCCGCGCGTGTGTGCGTCGGCGATCATTTCGGGCGAGATCCAGGGCTTGAAGAGCTGGACCCTGCCGCAGCCGGTCTCCGCGGCGCGGTCGACGATCTCCCACCGCCTCTCCTTCGGCCCGGCGCCCATGCATCTGCGGATGTGGGGGGCGATCCTTCCCGCCTGAAGCTGGAAGGTGTCGTTCCCGCTCATGAGGTAGCTGTAGTTCACGCAGTCGTATCTCTCTATGAGAGCGACGATCTTTCGCAGCAGCCCCTCGTCGTACTCAGAGAAATTGTCGGGCGTCTTTACGTGTATGTTCATGACGCAGCGGCAGGCGAACTGCTTCAGTATGTCCTCGAACCTCAGTATCCTGAGGCCGGCGAAGGTCTCGCTCTTCTTTATTCCGAAATCATACTTCATAAGCTCCGAGAAGGTGTGCTCGTACACCTTACCCGTACCGTCCGACACCCGGTCGAGCTTCGCGTCGTGGATCGACACGATCTCGCCGTCCTTCGTGTACCAGAGATCGAACTCGATCTCCTCCGCGCCCGAAGCAACTGCGGCGCCGAAGGCGGGCATCGAGTTTTCTGGAGCGACCGACGAAAAGCCGCGGTGGGCGCAGACTCTCGGGTAGGGCATCCGGTCGTCGTCTTTTACGGTCCCCGGACCCGCCGGGCGGTATTTATAGGGCCTGCGGCCCCGCTCGGTGTAGTCGGGATGCGAGGACAGCGGCTTGTTGTAGCCCGCCGGCTTGAGATATTTCACCTTCGGATCGAATTCCGCCGAGCCGGTCCCGATCCGGCTCTTCATGTCGAGCAGCACCCGTCCGTCGGGGGCGACTATCGCCGAGCATCCGCCGACCGGCGAGTCCTCCCCCATGCTCACCGACGCCCTCACGACATAGGCGTCGCAGGAGTAGGCGGCGAAGGATGTGAAGAGATCGAGCGCGCGGTGGGTGTCGGTCCGCTGGTGGGAGCAGCCGATGATGACGTCGGGCTTCGCCTTGGCGATCACCGGGAAGTATTCATAGAAGTAGAAGTCGTAGCAGGTGAGGAAGGCGAACCTGAGGCCGTCGGCCTCGACGACAGTCACCGGCTCGTATTCGAAGGAATATCCGCTGCTCTCCTTCCGGAATCCGGCCGATTCCCCCGGAGTCAGGTGCTGCTTGCGGTATTTTCCCGCCAGCTTCCCGCTTTTGTCGAAGCAGAAAGTGGTGTTGGCGTTCTTCTCTGTTTTGTCGGTCGCGTTCACGAATACGGTGGCCCCGCAGCGGACGGCGGCAGCCGACGCCGCCGAAAGGATCGCGTCGGTGAATTTCGAGACAGCCGAGTCGAACTCTTCCCGGCAGGAGGCGAAGGCCGGAACGTCGGCCGACTCGGGAAGAACTATGAGATCGGCGTCGCCGCCTATCGAATCAAGCAGCCGGAGCTGCTTCTCAAAGAGCTCTCCGGCTCTTGAAAAGTCTCCCGAGTACTCGGGCTGGATAACGTATGCTTTCATTTTTTCTTTCTCTGTCTCCTCCGCGGTTGATCTGCGTCCTCCGTCTGCCGGCAGGACAAATAATATCAGTTTTTATCAGACCTTTGCTTCGTCACCGTCTCAGGTCCCCGGAAGACCCTCGTACATCCGGGAGTACCAGGGGAAGTTCTTCCAGGTGTTGACGTGCAGGCGGTGCATCTCCTCGGTGAGGAGGATGACCTTTCCGGTCACGCGCGGGTCATACGGGAAGAAATCGTAGTATTCACCCTTGTAATAGAATGCGAACAGGGACGTCTCGGTCTCGATGACGGGCGAGAAGACCTCGTCGTAACCTAGCTTCATCTCAAAGGGCTCGCCGTATTTCCTTCCCGAGAAGGACACACCGGTGTGATCGATCCTGAAAACGCCCTCTCCGCAGAGCTCGGAGGACTGCTTGTTCCTAATGAGGTGGTATTCGGGTATGCAGCCGAGAAAGACCGGGAAGGAGAAGGAAAAGTCATCCTTTTCCCTGATCTCGCGGATGACGCGTACGCGCTCCTCCTTCACTAGATCGAGCGGCGAGCGGATCGCTCCGGTCTCCCCGGCCGAAGGACGCATCGCGTATGTGTCGTCGACGGTAAAGTAAAATCCGCATTTTTCGCAGGCAAGCCGGTCTCCAGTCGACCTCATGGTGAACTCGGCTCCGCATTCGGGACAGCGGTATATGACGGTGTCGAGCCCGGCCGCGGCGCGCCCCTGCATCTTCCATTTGATCCCCTGTTCCCTTCCCCAGGCGTAGTCGTCGTGCCTGAAGGCGAGGTTCAGGGCGTCCTCGACCTCTTCGTTCGTCATCGACTCAAGCTGCTCGGGCGTAAAGAGCAGCTTCAGGGTGACCTCGGTGCGTCCCGGTCTCTCCTCCAGCCAGTGCTTCGGAGTGGTGAGAAACTGGCCTCTGCATTCGCCGAAGTATACCGGTATCCTGTAGTGGCGGATGAAACGTCCGGTGCCGGCGACGACCGGCTGGTTCTCTCCGAAGATCGAGCTCATCCCCTCGGGAGCCATGCAGACGCATCCGCCCTTCATTATGATCGAGTTTATCGCGCGGATGCCGTTGAAATCGGCGGTGAAATTCTTTTTGGGAAGGATGCGGTTGAGGCGGAAGACGGTCGCGAGGTGGCTCTTGAAAAACTCGCTGTACCCAGCGACGATACTAATCCTCTTCGGATAGGTCGCCGCCATCATGTAGGCGTGATCCAGCCTTGACAGATGGTTCCAGATGAGGAAGCAGGGACCCTTGCACTCGTTGATGTCCGCCTCCCTCTTTATGACCGGCCGGTATTTTTTCATTATGAAGCCCGCCATCAGGAACCAGTAGAGAAAGTATATGAACCTGTCAGGCCGCTTTATCTTTCTCTTTGCCAGCCGCTTCTGAAGAGTTTCCCGTCCCTTTTTTTCGGCTTTAATTCTTTCCTTTGCCGCGATCGCGGTGTTCCTTTCGATCTCGGCTCTTATCTCCTCCCCGGCAAAGCCGGATGCTCTGACCTCGGGCGGGATGATCTCTGTTCTTTCCATGAAAAGCTTTCTCCTCGGATTGAATGGGGCAGGGCGCCTGACGCCGGAATGGCTGTCAGATATATTTTTTCGCGATCTCAAGCAGCACGGGATATGTCTCCGGAGTCCCGCAGATCACAGAAGAGGGCCGGTCGAGCGTCAGCGGGCTGCCGTCGGCGGCGGTGATGATCCCCCCCGCCTCTTCGACGATCAGCTTCCCGGCGGCGTAGTCCCAGGGCTGAAGGATGAGCTCGAAGAAAAGGTCGCAGGAACCGGTGGCGACCGAGCAGAGATCGATCGCGGCCGATCCCGTCCTGTGTATGTCGGCGCAGGCGCAGAAGACCTCCCTCGCCATCGAGAAGGTCGCCTCCGACAGAGTGTCCTTGTAGTAGGGACAGGGTCCGAAGACCGCCATGGCGATCCTCATCGGCCGGTCGGAGACCCGGACCGGACGGCTGTCCTCGAAGCAGCCCTCACCCTTCGCGGCATGGACGAGCTTCCCCGAATATGGGTTGTAGACCGCGCCGAAGATCACCTCTCCGCGAGAGACCGCGGCAATCGAGATGCAGGACATCCTGCAGTTGTGTATGAAGTTGTTCGTCCCGTCGATCGGATCGATGACGAAGCAGAGCTCTCCGCCGAGGGACGAGGCGTCGTTCGCCTTTTCCTCGCCGATGAACCCCGCCCCGGGAAAGGCGGCGGAAAGGCCGTCGATCAGGAAGCGCTGAACGGCGATGTCGTAGTCGGTGACGAAGTTCTGCGTCCCCGGCTTCGAGTGAAGATGCCCCGGGCTTTCGGGGTCGTGCGCCGAGAGGATGATCTCCCCGGCGCTCCTCATGAGAGAGCCGACCGCCGGCAGGAACCGGTCGGTGACAGGTGTATGCGGCATTGGTTATATCTTTCCTTTCTTCAGGGCAAATCTTTTGGCCACTCTCACGGCTCCGTCGAGCTGAGGCGTGTCGGGGATCCTCACCTCGACGCGCGGCAGGACGCCGGCTTCCTTCAGAGCCTCCCCGAAGGCGGCCCTGAACTCCTCCTCGCAGAACAGTCCGCCAGAGCATACCGTAGGGAGCGGCATCTCCTCGCTGCCTGCTTCCCGCAGGGCGGCGGCCAGAAGCTCCGCGATCCCGCGCGCGGCTTCGCGGACGATCCGCCGGGCGGCTGCGTCTCCGGCGGCGGAAGCCTCGAACACACAGGGGGCGAAGCCGGCGATGAAGGGCTTGCCTCCCCCGTATATCCTCACCGTCGATTCGGGCGCCTCGGCAGGCCCGCCGAGGTATGCCGCGGCCGCGGCAGAGAGAGAGGTCTTCTCTCCTCTGCCGTCGGCGGCCATGAGAGCCGCCTCGAGTCCGGCGCTGCCGATCCTGAATCCGCCGCCCGACTCTCCGTCGATGAGATATCCCCATCCGCCGATCCGCGAAAGAGTCCCGTTTTTTCTCAGAAAGCAGACGCTTCCGGTACCGGCGATGACCACGGCGCAGTCGGCATCTTCGGGAAGGAAACCGAAAAGATTGAAGCTGTCGGTTCTGACGGCGATCCTCACCCGTCCGGCCTCGCTCTCCAGCGCCTGCGCCACCGATCTCTCAATGGCGTCGGAATGGCCGGTCGCGCCGGATATACCGGCGTAGATCACCGCTCCGCCTCTGTATCCGGGTTGTTCTCCGCGCCACGCGCGGATTAGCTCTCCGCACAGAGACGAGATACGGCCTGCGGCCTCCTCCTCGCCGACGTCGTTCGGGTTGACGGGGCCGGCAGAGACCGCCGGACCCGCGGAGCTGCCCTCGGGGTCGGACATGTCGCAGAGGGCGGCGAGCGTCTTGCTCCCTCCTCCGTCGATCGCGATCACCGGATAGTCAGGGGCGCTCATATCAGCTCCTCGAAGGATATCACGCTGCGCTCTCTGGTGGTGTCGAAGCCGAGACCGGCGTCCTCGTATTCCGCCTCGCCGCTCTGGTTGTCGTATGGGTCGCGGCGCATGAACTTTTTAGGCGGATCGAATGGCTGCTGGAAATCGGTGCAGTTGATCTCCCGGAAGACGTCGAGGTTGCAGAAATAGTGGTTCCAGAGGACTCTGTCGCCCGATCTGAGCGCGCCGCCTCCGAAGGAGGGGTCGCACCACATCCAGCCCCAGGGCTCGACGTAGAACTGGGCCCAGTCGTGGCTGCCGATGCCGTCGGGACGGACGTGGCTGCCAGACTGCCATCTCGCCGGAACGCCCATCGCCCGGCAGAGGGTTATGAAGAGCAGCGCCTGGACACCGCAGTCGCCGCGGCCGTTCATCATGGCGAATTCGGGTATGTTGTCGATAAAGAGATATTCCCGCATATATGAGTAGACGACGTGGGTCGTCACCCATTCGTATGCCCTGCCCGCGAGGACGAGACGGTTGGTCTCGCCGCCCTTCAGCTCCTTCGCGAGAGCGAGTATCGCCGGCGTGAACCTGATGTGCGGCGGCTGCTCTCCGGTGAAGAAGGAGGGCTGTCCGAAGGAGGTCTTTGAGGGATCCGGCCTGAAATAGGGGATCCTGAGCGTATAGGCGAACTTCACCGAATAGACGTCGCCGGGGAGGTATGGGACCTCGATGAAGGCGGTGCAGTGGGCTGATTTCCCTATTTTGACGGGGTGCGAGGCGTCGAGCAGGGTAATGTCTGTCTGATGCGGACATTCGCAGGGATAGGGCAGATGGACTCTGATCGTCCTTCCCGGCCTCTGCGATCCGCTGTCGACCGAAAGCTTTTCCTCGACGGTGATCCTCACCGCCCGCTCCCCCTTCTCGCGCATTATGCGGAGGTTCTCCCGGCGGAGCCGGTTAGGCTCCTCGGGCGGGACGTCGGGATCGGATATCGACTTCAGGTAATGCCCGTTGCAGCCGAAGATGTTGGAGGCGGCGGCGTTCTGAAAATACCTGACCCCGTTCTTGCGGATGTAGTCGGCGTTGCCGAGACCTATGATGTGCTCAAGATGCTCGGGGCCGCAGGCGGGATATTTTTTCTTTATCCTCCCGAGCAGAGAGTCAAAGTCGGTGTTGTAATCGTCCAGCATGCCTTCGGCGATCACGTCCTCGATGTCAAGTCTTCTCTTCAGCGCGAATGGAATGTCTTTTTTCTGATAAGCGGCGATCGCGGCGCGTTCGCCCTCGAAATCTCCGCTGTATTTGAAAAACTTTATCTCGTCGGGCAGTTCTACCGCCAGATATTTGATTTCTTCCTCGTCGAATCTGATCATTTTTTCCTTCTCCGTCGTCTGATCTTATAATCTGTCAAAAGCAGCCGAATGGCGTCATTCGGCGTAGCTCTCCGCGATCTTCATCAGCTGTTTTTCGAGAGCCCGCCTGTCGGGCTTTATTATCATGACCGCGGTCATGACGAGAAAACAAAGCAGCAGAAAGGAGGCCGGAAGCATGGCGCCGACCTTATCCTGTGCAAAAAATCTCGCCGCGGCGAAGGCCGTGAAGGCCGCAGCGGCAGCGCCGACCACCGCGTATCCGGCGGCGAAGAGCGCCGACTGGGACGAGGTGTACTCGATGACCGTCTCGTCTCCCTCCTGCCTGACCCTTCCGGTCAGACGGGCGTCGTAGTTCATTCTGCTCTTTGTGTCGCCGCCCTTTCTCACAAGGGAGAAGTTGCCTTCGGCGTCGATCCCGCCCCGGAATCCCGAGTCGTTGCCGTCCCCGTCGATCCCGTTCATAAGGTTGAAGACCCTCGCGAACTCCTCCGGGCCTCTTCCGTTCATTCTGAGAACACTGACTTTCTTTGCCATTTTCCCCTCCGGCAGCGTCTTTCCGCGGCGAGCCCGCGGTCAAAGCAA
>JAEEGL014923715.1_pt1 | contig 19646 bp, 21 predicted proteins | sample 9134231 | NCBI WGS metagenome assembly JAEEGL01 (sample SAMN16246548, study PRJNA631951) | gut metagenome | biome: gut microbiome; feature: rumen; material: fiber-attached | host: Bos | place: Iran: Karaj | collected 2018-10 | reverse complement strand
CAATTATTTGTCCATATCCAAAGTCCTCCTATCCATTCAAGAGTTTCTATGGTAGCACTTCCTGCATCACCAAAAACGTATGTCTATTCTGAGTGATATTATTCCCATAATACGAAAAAACTGTGTAAATAGCCCCTAATCGATCTCCGGGCAATAATACCAACAGCGGATCCTGAATATCTATTGAACCAAGTTGATCCGGATAGCGACAGTTCGTCTTTATGGTATTATGATATATTCCTTGGAGACAAACTGGAGCTTACTTCGCTAATGGCCTCCCTAGTTAGCATATGATTCAATGTCGTTAATAGAAATGAAATACTCCTTTTTTCGAGATGGATCCACATTAAACAATGGAACCGTATGTCCTTTCTTTATTTCAAACATTCCAAAAAACAGATCGTAGGTGATGATATTCCCGTCTTGCTCCTGTAGGAAGAAAAGGAATTCCATATCTGTAGATAGTTCCTTCTGCGATTCGCCAAGAATCAGTTCACCATGAGTCTCCTCTGTTCCATAGTCAAAGGGAACACGAATACAAATGGATGAAGAAGCATTTCCTTTGAGGACATCTTGCACTTCAATCTCAAGTTCAGCGGCTGCCGCCTTCTCCATCTTCCATCCGTGATAATCAAAAGTAAAGCGGTCTTGGCGAATCGTAATTGGAGTGATGCTTCTAATTTCCCCGGTCAATATCAAGGGTGCATCACAGAGTTCTTCCATTGAAAGCCAGCGATAATGACCTTCGCCATCTGATCGATAAGTAAAAACTTCAGGAATCTCTGTTAAGATCCCCTGCTTTTCTACAATCATCTCTTTAGCTGGCCCAAAAGCCGAAACACCATAACGGAACATAAACCAGTAGAGCGGATCTCGTACTAAATCTCCATTAACATGCAAACTTTTCATAGCATCCTGATTATCCATGCGATAAAGATAACCATCCCAGTAAACCCCCATAACAGTATTTCCATCCTCCATTTCGAACGAGTAAAACTGTAATGAGATTTTCCTTCCGTTTTCGAAGCACATCCTGATCTGAATAGGATCTATCAAATAATCTGTCAGAGAAATATCCCAGAAAGAAATCTTACAATTGAGAAAATAGGTCAATTCAGAGAAGTATGGTTTGTTTTCCAGAATCCCAACCGAAACCCATACCGGTTCTTTCTGATAGATAATCTCATATTTTTCGATGTCCGATTCATTGATTTGGAGTCTATCAAAAAGAAATTCATCTTTTTGAAGAACTTGTCTTTTGCATGATAGTTGGTATATACACAGAATAATGCTACATAAAAGAAAAACTTGTATTATTTTCTTTATTTTAGGCAATAATTCTTGTTTCATCTTATAGCTATTATTGTCAAAATCCATAATACTAAATTACTTTTGCAATCTTCTTCCATCTTCTTAGTACAAATTTGAATAGATTGCATTTCGTGCATTCTGATCTCTGGTTCTTGGTGTATTAAATGAATTCATGAAATCTTCAGCGTACTGACGCATAATTGTAGCACTGCCACCAACATAATGCCCATTCAATCCTAGTGCGTGTCCTGCTTCATGGCATATTATTGCCTGATATTGATCACTCGTCAGCACTGTTGCCTCAGATAAGTTTACATCAACTTCGGCTCCATAAATCAGTGTTCCATTTGTATCAAGATCAGTCATTGCATACCAACCAACTTGTCCATAAAGATAAGTATATACTCCCACGTCTGGAGAAGTTGATGTTGTAGATGCAAAATGAAATTCCGAATAGTTCCATGAAACAAATCCCATATATACAGCAGTCGAAGACTTATTGCCGAAATAGTGAAAATATACTGTAGGATCAACGCCCCAGTACAACGACAAACTAGGTTCACCTGAGAAATATCCTGAATCAATAGAAAAACTAGGTTGTTGCAAACCATTCGTATTCTGATTTGAAATGGATGATACCCCTTGAAATCCACCGGTAATAAGATAGTATTGTCCAAATATGTCATCCGGTTCTGTTAATGTTAAAGCTAACTGATATACTTTATTAACTTGCAAGAGATCGGCACCTTCAATTGCTTTAGTAGTAATTCCATTATAACTACCACCAGTTTGAAGCACTTCTATTGTACTTCCTGCAGAAGATCCTTTGAAGATATGGTCAATCTGAATAATGCTTTTTGTAAAAATCAAATTAGCTCGTTGCTCTTGATATTGTCCTATAACCGTTCCTGTAATAACAAGATCCGATGCCGCAATTAGTTCTGACTCCGTATTATAAGTCTTTTTCCATGTTACATGAGAGTGATCATTCAGCATGACATTATTGCTGGAAATGGAACTGCTTGTAATCAGTAAAGCCAGAAAGATAACTAAAATAACGAAACGTTTCACAACTTGCCTCCTCCTATATCTCATGCATACCCGCTCTAAAGCTAAAATGAACGTTGTTTTTATTACTTTTATGTTCGGGTACGCTTTTCTCCAACTATCTTCCTTGATTAAATAGGCTCTTTGAGCTAATATGCTCGTCGAATGCTTCATGTTTTAGTGATAAGATAAACTCAGTTAGAGAACCATTGGTATCATCTCCCTTCTTTTTCCTGGATCCATTTCAGTCTTACTTTTTTCACTAATAGCATAGCCTGTTATATCATCGTCCACATGAATCGGTATAATTCCTGTTGGCGTACTTTTAATATAGTCTGGTTCCCTTGAGAAAAGCTCTATCATAAAGGGGTAACCTGGTTTGGGTTCAGTAAATCTATAAAAATGGACTGTATCACTGTTTTTCCAACCAAATTTATAGCCAGCCTCTATAACATATTCCCAAAAGACTTTGACGAAGTCTTGTTGTCTGGCTTCCAAAATCAAAATCATATCTATATCTTTGGTAGCCCTAGGCAATACGGATTATATCTACTGGGAAATCGCCGTTCTGATGGCCGATGGCTTCAACGATATCGAAGCGGAAGACGCCTGCGACGAAAACGGTCTCTACTAATGATCTTTCTTTTGGACCTTCCCCTCATTGACTGTATAGATTTCATCTGCCATGGAATACAGAAGATCTGCTTCGTGGCTGGCGATTACAATTAAAGCTCCTCTTTCCTTTTCCCTTCTGATCAGTGAAGATATTTCCTTCACTCCCTGTTCATCCAGGGCATTCGTCGGTTCGTCCAGAAGAATGAGCTCCGGCTTTTCCATCAGACAGGAAGCGATTCCCAGCCTTTGTTTCATCCCCAATGAATACTTGGAAAAAGTCCTTTTATCATCCGGGTCAAGTCCTGCATCCTTCAGGGCTTCCCGGATTTCTTTTTCTCCCGCCCGGTTTTTGATTTCTGCCAGAAGCTCCAGATTTTTTCTTCCGGTAAAGTTGGGAAGAAATGCCGGATTTTCAATCATCAGTCCCATCGACGCCGGAAAATCCAGATCTTTCCCGAGCTTCTTCCCATCAATCCATACTTCCCCCTCCGTCGGAAGGATCAGTCCCGCCATCAGCCTCAGCAGCATGGTTTTCCCTGATCCGTTCGGCCCTTGCAGACCATATATCTTTCCTGAATCAAGTTTCATGCTGACATTGTCCAGGATCATTTTCTTCCTGATGATTTTCGTTGCGTTCTTTATCTCGATCTCCATTTAGTTTCCCGCCTTATCTCCCAGTATATCCATCTTTTTAAACCGTATCAGCCCGACGATGATGCTTCCTGCAAACAAGATCCCTGATACAAGGACCGGAATCCATATATTGATTCCGTTTTCTATAAATAACAGCAGCCGTATTCCCATGGCACCATTTCCCATCATCCAGGGAGAATTGATATATGCGCTTATCCCCAAAAGGCTCAGACAGATCAGAAAGCTGAATACCGGCTTCATAAACAGACAAAGTGACATCTCCAGCATACTTAATGACACGACTGCCAGCAAAGGTATGAACACACCGATCGTCCATATTTTTAGTGCTCCGGTACGTTCTATGTCCAGGAATCCCCGATAGACCTCCGCCCCGACCTTTGTAACCCTGCTCAGACTCATCTCTCCTCCGCTGATGATTGTCGCCAGCGCTGTGACCACTATCAGGATTCCAAACATCATCAGACAGCTGCAGATATTCCACAGACATTTGGACAGAAACCACCGTATTCTCCTCCCCGTCCGGATGATTACCTGCTGTCCTGACTCCATCAGATCATAGAGTATATAATCAAGGTTTATATACAGGCATCCGCCCATGCTCATCAGCCATCCTATCGGTATTTCGGCTGCCTTCGGAGGAAATCCGCCTGCTTCCACCGGCCCGATTCCAGCGAAACATGAGATCAGAAAATCCGGGAAGGTTCCCGTCAGCTGCCTCACCTTTGAAATGTAATAACAGGTCCCCAGCGGAAGCAGAAACAGCAATGGCAGAAAGAAGTATCTCTTTCTGCCTAATCCTTGCCGTAGATCATGTTTTATCAGATATAATATCATTTCTTCTTTCCCTGTTTATAGTCCCAGGTCCAGGAGCTCCATCTCTATTCCCCGGAAGATCATCCCCTGAAGGTCTGACAGGTTGACCGGATTTCCGTCCATTCGCTCACAGATCACAAATCCTATGGTAATGCTTGTGGTCTCTCCCGGTTCCAGGCGATACAGAAGAGAATGCTCTTCATAGGCACCAAACCCGTCAAAATATCCCATATAATAGGTACGATCGTTATCTGTTGTATCCTGAAGGTACAGGATGGTATCCGCTCTGAAAAGATAGGGATCCGAGTAACCATGGGCATCATCCAGACCTGCCGCATCATTGCTTTTGACCTCGATTTCTGCAAGCAGAAGCTTTGCTCCATAATCAAAGCTTCCATCTTCCTTTACATAGTCCGGATAATTTATGACCGTTTCCTTTCCGTCCTCCATCAGCACGATTCTCGCATAATCCGCAAAGAAGTGCTCTTCTTCTCCGGGCATGTCCTGAAGGGAATCCACAACACGCACCTTCTTCAGAGAATACACCAGTTCCCCTGACCCAATCCGGTCTCCTTCTCCATTGCTTGTCCAGGTATAGTCATATCCGCTTTTTTCAATCGGTTCACTCTCTGATGCCGGTATGGATTCCGTCGTTTGGTCCTGTTTTTCTTCCGCAGCCTCCTCAGGAAGACTTGCCTCAGTGACAGATTCCTCTTTCCCGGATGACTCGCCGGACTGTGAAACGCTCTCTTCCTGTGAAGACTGCTGAACGTTTTCTTCTGTCTCTCCTGTTTTCCCGGCTGTTCCGCTGCACGCAGCAAGCAGCAGGCTCATAACACAAGATATTGCAATAATCATATAAGCTTTTTTCATTATTCTTTCCCCTCTTCCATTGAATTGATCATTGATTCAAAATCTTTCATTGAAAATGCTTCCCTGAATAAACAATTCCCTTCAGCCGGCCAGTAAAGTCCCTCTCGGTATTCATAGAAACCTTCCCGGAAGCTTACAAGAATATTCTCACAATAACCTTTTCCCTTCGCCGCTACTGGCGTTCTTAGGAGTAAAAGATATTGCTTCCCTTCCTCCATATATTCTGCGCCATCAATAATAAGATTTATCCCTTCTGCCATACCCCCAGTCTCATCAACGATGATTGTTTCACTGATAGTTCCTTTCAAAACATTCTCTATCTCAATATAATAGCGAGTAATATTTACAAAATAATCATCTTCGGCGTCAATTAATCCTAACTCTGATTTATTGATCCTATCTGTTTCTTTTGCCTTAACTACTCCTGTAATGATCACATCACTAGCTTTATATAAATAGCTAAAATCTTCAAATAACGGGTGTTCAGCTTCAGCGTGAATCTCAGTTATTTTCTCCGTTTCAGCCTGTTGCGTTTCGACTTGTGATTCTTCCATCGTTGAGCTGCAGCCTGTTAGAATGAATAATAAGATATAGACAAATAGTATTTTTTTCATTTTATTGGTAAACGAACGACTTCGTTCCTATTGTACCTGAATATCTTTTTCTGTTGGCAGCGCAGTTATATGAAGATATAACTTGCATTGATCCAGTTTTTCCCAATCACTGTATAAGAATTCTTTCTTTACGGAAAAGGGCAGAATCAGCTCACATTTCGTATGATGAGGAATATGTATTCCATTGCTGCCCTCAAGAATGGGATTGGCAGCACTCAGCAGTTCCCAGTCCATTGGAATGTAGGTATCGATCCCATGCATACACAGATAATTCAGGTTGATGTAATCATCGCAGGTATCGTTATATAAAGTGATATAGACCGCACCGATCTTTTCTCTGGATCTCTCTTTCAGATCTTCCTCCCTGATATCATGCTTTTCAACAAAATCAGGAAAGTCCATGATGATAAATTCATCAACAGATAGGCTGTATCCATCAAGGTCGGTGTATTTATCCAGGATATCCTTCTCAAACGGAACTACTTCCCCTTTGCTATATACCTTCTTCTCCGGTACATCGCCAACCGTTCTCCAGTACCGGTTCAGGCTTATATACCGCCATGTCCACAAGAGCGCAAGTATAAGGATAATTCCCGCTATGATCAGATTTCGTTTTCTTTTTCCTCTCATCACAGTTCCTTTCTCACAACCTGATAATATCCTGCTATCAAGGATATGATCCCAAACAAGAGGATATACAGAAAAATCAGCCAGGCCGGATTCAAATATCCCGGACACGCATATACCATAAATAACGGATGCAGAAGCAGTTTTACGTTACTTACCGGTATCAGCAGAGTGGTAGTCAGTGTTCCGATCAGCATATACAGCGCATAGGGGAACAGTGTCACAATGACTCCAAAGGCCGGTTTGTCGCCCAGGACAAAGCACAGGCATGCCGTCACGCCGCCTTGCAGAAATGTCACGCCCACCCAGGTCAGACAGTATATCCATGGATGAAGATAAAACAGCTTTGACAGGAAAGTACCTGCATTGACAGCATAATAGGAGTTGGCGGGAGAAGGCGGATAGACCGGGCAGAACATGGCCTCTGTCAGCAGACTGATTAACATAGGGGCTGCGATTACGATTCCTCCGCTGATAAAGACTGCCAGATACTTAGCCTTGTAATAGGAAATCCTTCCGGACCTTGCCGCAATCTGATAATAGCTGCCGTCTTTTCGCTCTTTCCAGTAGGACCAGCCGAAAGGTACTGCCGCCAGAACAGGCCATACGATTCGAAAAACATAGGCTCCCAGATTGCCGCCGTAGATACTCATCCAAAGCCCGAACAGCCCGATTCCTTCATAGACTTTGCGTGATTTATTTTGGAGGATCCGAGGAATCATTTCCTGTATTATCCGATATGTCTCCAAACTGTCCAGCAAAGCCAGCAGGATTCCTATGCCCAGTACTATATACAATGTCTTTTGATGAAAAGCCTTCCAGAGTTCTATTCGGATCATTTTTTCTTTCTCTCTTTTTTCTATCTCATCAGCAAAACAGACAGGCTTGATCCACAGGGACCAAACCCGTCTGCATTTATTTGAATATTTATTTACGGTGTGGCATCTACATGTGTGTTCCAGGAGTCAGGACTCCACCATGCCGCCAATGTAAGAGAGTCGTTAAAAGGATTAACGAACCCATACGTCGCATATGTAAAATGATCCTCATATACTGTAGAGTGCACACTATAATCCACGTCCCAGTAACAGGTTACATAGGGATAAGGCGAGCTTGTTGTAGAACATGTGCAGTTTGTTGTATTCACGCTGCTTGCTGATGCAATATTAGTACCAAGCGCTTTAACCCGAACATAACTGCTTGTTAGCGATGTAATCCAAAGATATAAGGGAGAATCGTCCTGTTTATCCCTGCTTCCAGGATATACTTTATAACCACTGCCAGCAACAGTCAGTGGTGTTATCATGGTATCATCCGTGTTCGAAGCCAATGCCGGAACCATCAGGCAACTAATCACACAAATAACTGCTAATACCATTGTAAGTGCTTTTTTCCGTTTCATGATGAACCTCCTACCTCCCATAAAAGGGAATAATTTTTTCTAAATCTATCATACCATAATGTCGGTGAAGTGAATGGTGGAATCCCCACATATCACTTGATTTTTCAGATTTTCAGATGCTCGGAAAAGTATAAAGAACGGCACGACTGCCAACTTGACAAAGGCGCCGTTCCTTAATCCAGCTTAGTTGTCATTCATCTCTTCAGGCGGTTCTATATCGCCATTCGTGAATCCGCTTGTAATACTATAAATCCAGTCGGCAAGCGCATCAAAGGCTTCACCAAGAGTGATTAATACATTTTCCATTTTGTTTTGTCTCCATTCTTTATTGTCAGATAGATGATTTGTCCGTGTACAAGCCATAAACCAGCTAATATCCCATCTCGCATTTCCTCCTTCTTACAAAGCATAATGATAACTAATAGCGCTATATGAATACCCGCTGCAATTTTACGTTTGCGTTGGCGAGTTGATTCATCCATTTTCTTCTTCCTTGGAGAACTAATTGGTCCCAGTCTGATACCTATCATAGATAGAAAAAGAGTGTATACTACGGTATAAGCACCTCCAAACGTAGAATATTGACATACTATCATAGCGGAGATCAGTAGATACAGCATTGAAAAGAAGCAACCCCAATATGTTTTCATATGGGCACCACCTAAAACCGCCCGCAAACTTACATATGTCAAAATCAGGCTAGCGGTTAGTTCGACCTTTCCCATCAGAGATCCGAATCCAATCAACATCCCTAATTTAGTAATATCGTTCAATATGCTTTCAACCGTATAACAGATTCGATTTATCTTCGCTTCACTGAAACTTGATTTCTCCTTTAGAAAAGACCTGTATTCTTCTGTCAAAAACAATTGTTCTCCCCCCCCGCACATCTTGATCATAATGTCTCCGATAACCAAACGCAAGCTCTTTTCACTGAAGTGTGGGCATTCCACCACTCACTTCGCCCCTCATCTTGCACAGATTAAGGAATTCGCTTATACTACCTATCAGAAAATGTTTTGGAAAGAAGAGTCATTATGGTCTGGGATATTGCAAATACTTTATTGGAATTCTTATCGGTTTACCTGCTTTTTACAGCCTTCGCACATGTGAAAATCTTTGACCGGCATTTATTGATTTATGTTCCTATCGCTGTAGGATTATCCATCTTTTTCTGTCTCGATATCCCTCATGTACTTATTTTGAACGTTGGATTATTCATTTTGTGTGAATGTGTTTCCTTTAATTCTGTCCATCTGAAAGAAAGAGTTGTTTATGCCTGTTTTGCGGCATTCATTACGCTATCTTTAGAAATCTTTTTTAATACCTTCCTTCCTAGCGAAATCCTTCATACTTTCAGAGGTGATACAATATCCAATCTTTTGATGGTAGTTCTTGTTGCCACCTATTATTTTGTTTCATTGAAGACTTCTTTTCATCTTGATATTACATCCTTTATGCGAAGACGCTATGTATTACTCATCATCTGCTTTATCATATGGGCGGTTCTGGCACAAATCTACTTGCAGCAAATCCAGGGCGTCTGGCCCTATCTTCCAGGTTTAATATCCGTCATCTTTTTTATCATTTTTATCATTGGAATCATCCTGGATATCCGATATATCCGTTCAGAGGAACACAAGCAGAATATTGTCTACAAGAATAATCTTGCATCTATCGAGAAATACCTGCAGGAAATAAAGATCGAGAATCATGACTATAAACATCATATTCACTATCTGCAGAATCGAATCCGTTCATATGGGGACACACAACTGCAAAAAGAGATCGACAGCTATGTAGCAGAGCTGGATAAGTTTACTGAACTTCGGGATATGATACTATCTATCAATAACTCATTGTTTCGCTCGGTCCTTTATGGTGCTTATTTGCGTTGTCAGGAGTATGATATTCCTTTTCACTTTTCCACCACCAATTTGCTGCCGGTTTTTCCCGTCAAAGATTATCAATTAGTCAGTGCATTGGAAAACCTGATTTCAAATGCAATAGAATCAAACATAGTAATAACCGATGTATCCAGGATTGGAAAGCTGAAAAAGAAGCAGAACGAAAAGAGCTGCTGGGGAGGGATTTGAATAGTTACTTAGTCCATTTGTTTTCCTACATCTTTTTTCAATCATATTGCCTTATACATATCTTATATAATGTCTAATCTATTATCACCCCGTACCCAATAATCACCACGCTCCCCAAGCTATACACCCCCTGACTCACAGAATTTGTCCTGTTCCCTTCAACAGTCCAGACCATGCCGTTCTCTACCCTTTCCACGATTCCCACATGATCCCCCAGGCCATCAAATCCATCATCAGCCCAGTCAAAGAAGATGATGTCACCAGGCATGGGTTCATACATATTGTCGCGGAATTGGCCACGTTCTTTGAACCAGTTCAGACCGGTGCCGACGCCTTGAAACTTGGGACACAGATCTTTCTCCAGAAGTCCACATTCGTTGGCGCACCAGCTGACGAAGATGGCGCACCAGTCTACCCGACCGGTATATCCCCACCAGGACCAGTAAGGCTCTCCGCCTTCGTTGCCAAGCTGGGACATGGCTACCTGCAGGATATCGTCGTAACCTCCGGTGGTTCCATAAAGCAGCATGGTCCAGAGTTCATCGTATTCATCTTTCCCCAGTTCTTCCATAGCGATTTTCTGTTCTTGAGTGAATTCATAGATCTCCGCCATCTGCTCTGCAGTCAGATGCTGAATGTCGATGGTCAGGACTGTTTTCTCTTTATATTCCGGTTCGGCATTCATCTGATCAGATCCAGGTCCCTGGTTTTCTGGATCTACCGCATAGGTGACCACTTCCGTGCTGGCGCTGATTGTATTCATCATCCAAAAGATCTCTTTCAGAATTTCCTTGTTTTCTTCAGTGATCATGGAGACTGTCTGCGGCTGTTCGGTATCGGATGGATTATCCATACTGGTGCGTACGGCGTAGACGGTCAGGACATCCTTCCATATGCTTTTCCTGCCGTTCATGACCAGCTCATCATAAACATAAGCTGCTTTCAGGTTCTCGATTTCTGTTTCAAAGTCCCGATTGATTTCCCGGATAACCGAGGTCATGGAGACCCGGCTGGTTCCGCCGGAAAAGAATAGGCCCAGCGGTGTATTCGCAAGGGCTCCTACCATACTGACCATGACAACCAACATAACGGCCAGCCATCCAGCGGCGAAAGCACCGTTCAAAAGTGCTTTAGTGCTTTGGATGATGGCTTTCAAAGAGTTTTTGAGTCTTACTGCAATAGCTTTAGCACGATTAGGAGCAGAAGATAATCTGAATGGGATTCCTCCAGGTTTAAGGGTTGCTGTCATTTTTTGATTAACAAGACGTGTCTTCGAATACTCTTTCATCTGATTTTGCAGCGTTGCTTTTCTTGGCAGTGTGCGAATGTCCTGTTTTGTACCGGCTTCTAAACTGCGAATATCTCGTTTTATGCCGTTTCTTACGGTTCGATTGCCTTGTTTTACGCCAGTCACCGAGATCTGGCTGTCCGATTTGATGCTGTTTTTCGAGCTTTGACCATCCCATTTGATACTATTATTAGCGATCATAGTGTCCGGTTTGATGCTATTTCTTGTGATCAGACGATCCGGTTTGATGCTATTTTTCGGATTTTGAATGTCTCGTTTAATGCCTTTTCTTGAAACCGGAATATCCTGTTTCTGGTCAATATACGAAGGCTCAACGTCCTGTTTTCCATTTTGGGGGTTATGGAAGTTACCATCACTCCGCTTTCTTTTCGCTTCCCGAATATTGCGATAAGTCTCCGCCGTACTTCTCTTCCCCTGGCGGTTAAATCTGCCAGCAGCATCGCTCATCTCATTTTGAAATGTATTCATCCCGGTATCCGCTGCATAGCCTTCCGGCTCCATCTGCTCATCCGGCTGATCAGCGATAAAGGTGGCTGTCCGCTGAAGCCGTCGTTTTGTGTCCTGTGTGGCCCGTTTAGCGGCAAGGCCTTTCCGCAGGATATCCTGCCGGGTATGGATCGCCATACGAGTCTCATCACTTCTTTTCTTAATATCCATTGATTTTGTCTCCTCCTATTTTTATCGGAACCGCGAAGCGGTTCAAAACGGGGCCCGAAAACTGAAAGAGCCAGAAAAAGTAAAGCCTCGTTTGTCTCCTTTAAAAAAAGTCGGGCTGCTCCAAACGAAGCAGCCCCTGTCAGTTTATTGTTGGTTTGATTCTGGTTCACTTTCATACGGAATTAGGAATCTTCTCCGTAGCTTTAGTGCTCATCAGCTGATACAGCCTGGTGTTTGTGGGAATGCGGCTGTCAAAAGGAACAAGATCCCGTCCAACCTTGATCAACCCCCTGCCCGGCTCAGCATTAGAAACTCTGGAGAGCTGTTCCTGCGGAATCCTCAGAAGATCCGCCAACTCCACCAGATCTGTCTGGGCCTGGGAGAGCATGACCACGCATTCCGAGTTGGCCAGCATTGTTCTGGCGGTATAGCTCTGAAGAAGGTCCTCTACATTCTGAGTTATTCCGCAGGCATAAGCGCCATATTTGCGTACGCGTTTCCAGAGGTTGGAAAGAAATACGGCCGAATACTCGTGCTGAAAAAGGAGGTAAATCTCGTCAATATAAATATACGTCTGTCTTCCTTTGGCACGGTTCTCCGTGATCCGGTTGAAGATGCTCTCCAACATGACCAGCATACCCATGCTCATCAGCTGGTTTCCCAGCTCATGGATGTCATAGCAGATCAGCCGGTTCTCTACATCGACATTCGTTGGTTTGGCAAAGGTATTCAGAGATCCTTCCGTGAAGAGCTCCATCGCCAGCGCCAGGTCCTGGGCTTCCGGTTCCTTCTGCTCCAACAGCTTATTCCGGAAATCCTGCAGGGTCGGCGCTCCGCCTTTTCTACCGTTCTTGATATAGACCTTATAGATTTCTTTGCAGCAGCGGTCGATGACAGACCGATAATTCTGCTTGGCTCTGGTATCGCCCAGCAGCTGATCGCAGAGAGACATCAGGAATTCTGATTTCATGACAATCGGATCTTCATCCAGGCCGTATTCCTTTCCCATATCCAGCGCGTTGATATGATTCTTTGAGTTGGCGGAGATATTGATCACTTCTCCTCCCAGGGCTCTTACCAGCGGACTGTATTCCCGCTCCGGATCGATAATGATCACATCCGCTTCTCCCATCAGGATATGCTTGGTGAACTCGTTCTTACCGAAGAGTGACTTTCCGGAGCCTGAGACGCCAAGGATAAATTCATTTCCGTTCTTCAGCTCCCTCCGGTCCACCAGGATCATATTGCCACTGATCTCATTTTGACCATAGTAGATGCCATGCAGATGATGAATGTCTTGCACATTGAAAGGCATCAGGATCGCAGTGGCCTGAGTGTTCAGCGTCCGAAACGGATCAATCTTCAAAGCGCCATAAGGAAGTACGGTATTCAGTCCATCCATCTGCTGAAAGTTCAGGATGCTCATCTGACATCCTTTCAGGGAAGACAGGACCGATTCCGTATCTCTCTCCAGATCATCTTTGCTGTCCGCTGTCAGCACCAGGGTCACGAGGGCAAAGGCCATCCGCTGATCTCTGGTTGTCAGATCGTCCAGAAATTCGCGAAGCTCCTTGCGCTGCTGCTCCATATCGTAGGGAACGGCAGCAGAAAAATTATAGTTGCTGTTCTGCCGCTGCTGCCATTTGGTCACGTTGGTCTCGATTCCGAGCAACCGGTTCTCCGCATCTTTGATCGCATCCTCCAGCGGCACCGGAATGATATCGATGCTCAGCATCATATTCCGGTTCTTAGCCATCAGATCGGCGATCAGCGTGTCACTGATAAAGGAGGCGTATTCCCGCAGATACAGGACCCGGCCGTAATGATTTCCAAAAAGGAAATAGTCTTTTTTGAATTCCATGGAATCAGGGACCAGATAATCCTTGAAATCGTGACCTTTCTTCATGAGATCTTTCAGATCAAAGAAGTACCGGCTCTCTTCTCCCGGACGGTAGAAGTCGTGAAATATCTTCAGCCTTTCAGGGCAATCCAGCTCCTGCAGACTGGATCCGACCCGGGTGAAATATCCGCCAAGATCGGTATCGACCCGTTTGAAATAGAGTCTGGCATCTTCCAGAGATCGTTTGTGAATAGAGACCGTCAGGTATTTCTCCTGGATCAGATCATTGGCAATGGATGTCTGCTGCCGAAGCATCCAGTTGTATTCATCTCGGTAAGGATCAAGCCCGTCCAGCTGATGCGCAAAGAGAATGTTGTTCTCAAAATCATCCAGATCCATCTTTCGGTTGCTGATGGTAATCTTGGTGATGGCGCTGGAATCAAGTGCATTGATAAGTTCACAGTATTTGATGAAGATAGCTTCCTGGTCTTCCGGACTGGCCACGCGATAGTTGATATCGGAAAAACGATAGGTGCGGGAATAGAGATCCGCACCTACCTTAAAGATTCCATCCTCGTAAAGTCCCTGAATCGGGATAGTCTCCTGCATGGTCCTGGGAATCTTTCGGATCTCTTTATCCCGGCGGATCCGTTGCAGGATGGTTCTGGTTGACATGGTTATGCGCCTCCTTTTTTATGTTTATGGCTTTTATCAGAAAGATGGGTGGTCGGCATGGTCCCATCCGGATCAATGAGCTGCGGAGGGATATCAAAGTGATACGGTCCCGGACAGATGGCCGGCTCTTCAGTTGGCCTTCTGAGCTTTTCGATCAGAGGCTGGAATGCCTGATAGTAAACGTTCGTATTTCCGAATAAAAGCCTGGTCGGCATCAGCACTTCCGACCGTATCCATGCCCAGATAAAGCCTTCCAGATACATGCCGTGATAACGGACAAATCCGAATAAAGCCATTGGAAGTGCACCCAGCACACAGATCCAGGATACGGTCTCTACGCCGAACCGATTCCTTAGCAGAAAATATAAAAGGACCGCCACCCCACAGGCAGCGGCCGAAAAAATGAACTGCCGCAAGGAGAGTCCGAAGAACACCGTTTCCGTGTAGTTCCGGATCTCCTTGTTGATCTTTACCTCCATCTTTACAGCTCCTTTCCCTTTGCCGGCGGTTTCCGGTCCAGATCGGCAGCGATCTGAAGCTCTTTGGTGTCCCGGTCATAATACAGAACCCTGTTGCCAAACCGATCCTCCGGAGCAACCTGCGTCTCATTGATCTCTTTGACCATCTGGACCATCTGCTCCGGGCCTGCGATAGCATTCTTTTCCGGTACGATCAGTACTTCATGAATAGAACTGGGAAGCACATAAAAGTTCTGGCCGAGGATGTCTCCGATCTCTTCCCGAGTATCCGGATAGAAAAGAGCTGTTGCTCCATGGTAGCTCAGCCTGTTGGTCAGCACCAGAAGCTGACTCTCCGGATCTGCATGAGGATTCTCTTTCAGCAGATTCGGTTCAGGATTCGGCGTAAACAGGATCTCTTCCATGTTTGCAAAGACAGCCGGCTGCATCGTTTCGGTATTCTCCATGGCCTTTCCGATTAGCGCATCCGGATCGATACCGACGGAGTCCAGGTTGCCATAGGTGAGCTGCACCATCGCCCTGTTTTCGTTCACTTCAATTGGAACATACATAGTCCCAACATACCCACATCCCAGATCGATATAGGGACGCTCCTTAAGGAAGTTCTCATTGGCGTTCCGGTCGATTGCACGGATCAAGACGTTCTTCTCCAGTCCTTCCTTGCTGAAATCCGGAATATCAATGTCCGGCTGCTTCCGGATAGCCTGTACATAGGTTGCAGCGATCGTCCTCATAATATGATTCATATCCTCTCCTCTCAGATAGCTGTCATAGAAGCTGTCTAGATTGAGGACCGGAGAAATGGTGTTCTCCTCTTTGGTGATCGACAGACCATGGACCTGCACATCGCCGGATTTTGTCTGCTCTGCGATCAATACTTTGGCGTCCTGATAATCTTCAGGGAAGTAATCCAGGATGCCGTCAACTACAGCTGTATAAAATTCATTCTGTGACATAGTTTTTCCTTTCCGGTCTTAAAGACCTAACATTTCTTATCTTCACTTTTTGAGTGTAAACATGGTTCCTACAATCATAGGCATCACCTCCTTTCGTGTTTTTTGGCACCAAAAAAGGCAGTCTGTATCGACTGCCTCATCTTTGACTATATATATGCTTTATTCTGTATCAATATTACTAACTAAAACTTCCCACACCCCCAAGAGGCAAAGCACCTTGTGAATTCAATAATACAGGCAAACAAATCACTATTTACCATAAATTATTGTTACATCCAGCTTCCGAAGTCCAATTGACAGTAAAATACGAAATTGTTACAATGGACACAACAAGGAAAAAAGCATTGTGAAAAGACTATACATTATTTAGATGATATGATAAAACAAAGTAAAGGTGTTAAGATATGTTTAATAAAATAAGAGAATATGAACATATAACAGATAGAGGAAAAGAATTAAAATCATTTACTAAATCTTATTCTATTCCAAATGATGTAGGAATTGATGAAGTTGTTAAAATGATTGCAGATTCAAACTATACTCTTAGTATAGAGGTCGATGTAGATGATATTGATTCTTATGGAGCTGGTTTATATAATCTTGCAGGTTTTTTAGATATTTATGATGATATTTCATCATCAATTGATAGAGTTTATATTACTGCTCAAGAATTAGATTGTGATTTTACTATTTATACAAGAAAAAGAAAAATTAACTTGAATTTTAGAAAACTTAGAGAAATGCCTGCAACTGAATTATCAGATATTATTCAGGGGAAAAAAAGAGTATGAAGAGGATTTAAAAAATGAATAAAACAATGATTGTTTATTTAGATGATAAGGGTAATGAAGTTCCAGAAGAACAAGCTACAAAGATTAATATTGTAGAATATGATAAAAAAGGAAACAGAGTTAAAGAAACTTATATGATGAAATCTAGAGAATTAACAGCCGAAGAAGCAAAAAAATATTGGGATTCTGTTAAAGTGGATCCAAATAGTGACTTTATAAAGAATAGTGTTACAGTTGAACAAAAACCAAATCCAATACAAGATTTTTTAGATAGTCTAAAAAACAACAACAATAGTTAGGATTTCAGACTCTAGACAAAGGACCTATAGCAAAATATGAGTTTTTGTTATAGGTCCTTTACACATATAATTATCCAAATAACATTTCTTTTACAAGGCGGTCGGACATCTTTACGGCGCCAACCAGGACCAGCATATTGAATATCAGCTCGCCCACATAAGTCCACACCTGATTAACAGCAGCCTCTGAAGGATCCACTACCGGGGGACTGGATGCAAAAAGCGAGAAGATTACACAGGCCAGAACGATAATGGCTCCTTCCAAACACACCGAAGCATAGCTTCTCAGGAAAGTCTTTCCGATATTCTGACTTGGTTCGCCAGCAAAGGTGGAAAGTGGAATCGGTGCAATCGCCGTGTACATATACATTCGGAAGAACCGGCCATAGACCGTCATGATCAAAATAAAACTCATGACCGTGATCACCAGACCTCCGATCAGTGTGACGGCCCATAGCGGAATGCTTTCCAGAAAACCACAGTCTTCAATCGCTGTGATAATGTCCTGTGGCAATACCGTGCTGGATGTCACATCGATCCCAGCGTTGCTCACAATGGACCGGATCACACCCTGACAGATGGTAAAGATCGCCATCATCAGCTCCATACCGTGGGATATCACACCCTTTGCAATGGCGAATCGTACAAAGAGCTTCAGGATATGCTCCGGCCGCTTGATCTCCGCAAAGCTGCCGCTCTGCTTGATAATGCCGGCAACAAAAAACAGTACAAGCAATCCTAATGCGATTGCCTGTACTGCTCCGTTGATGCCAACGATTACATTCCAGATGGTTCCGCCTTTGAAGTCCTGAGGCGTGGTAGTGATAAGGGTCCATACCTCAGCTAGCTTCTCTGACCATAGTTTCAGCGCCTTTTCCAGGTTCTGGACGACCCAGTTGTCGCTATCGAGTAACACAATCAAATTTCATCACCCCCTGCTACCGGAAATTCGGTTATTCCGAATATCATGTTAACCACCACCGCCACCAACGATCAGATTCATGATCTCCTTGGCAAAGGTAATGACAACGCCGCCGGCTACGGTCATGATGCCGTTGGCTCTCTGGCTGGGATCATGGCTTTTCAGCGACAGACCGATCTGGACGATACCAAAGCCAAGCAGGATCATACCTACGGCTCTCACCAGACCGAAAATAAAGTTAGACAGATTGTTGACGACAGTAATGGGATCGTCAGAAGCCAGTACCACCATGCTGAATGCCAGGGTAAAGACCATAGCCATCCAGAGGCCCATAAGGACCTTACTTTTTCTGTTGTTCATTGTGTTCACCTTCTCTTTCTTTGAGTTTTTCCTGTAATTCGTCTCCTGTATACAGTTCATAGTCTGTATCCTCCTTTTCCTCTTTCTTTTCTGTTATCTCTTCGAAGCCAACCTCGATTGCCGCATCGGCTTCAGCAGGCTTTCCATGGATGTAAGGTTCTCCCTTTCCAAAGGCGCTGAGTTCAATGTTTGGATGATGCATGAGATCATACTTTGCATCGATCACCGGCTTTTCTCCACGGATCAGCAGGATCGCATTCCTGTTATCAAGCAGCCGTACTTCACTGGGATCCAGCAAATCTCGTCCATTGAAGTTGTACTGCGTGGAGTAGGACGGACTCTGTCCTCTGGTCCTGCCATAGCTGTTGACATCAATGGTCTCTTTTCCAAGCAGTTCCGAGATATACTTATGGGTGCTCTGCTCATTGCCTCCCAGATAAAGGAAAGTATCGCAATTTCCCGCCACGCTTTCCCACTGCTTATCAAACAGAGCCCTGAGCTGTGCCATGTTCTGTAGAATGATGCTGACCGAGATTCCCCTCGACCGGATGGTCGCCAGGTCCTTCTCAAACTCACTGGGAAGCGCTACATTCGCGAACTCGTCCATGAGAAAATGGACCGGGATGGGAAGCCTGCCTCCATGGACAAAATCGGCCTGATCCTTCAGCTTTTGAAACAGCTGAGTGTACAGCATGCTGATCAGAAAGTTGAAGGAAGTATCGCTGTCCGGGATAATGGCAAACAAGGCTGTCTTTCGCTCTCCCAGGGTATTCAGCTCCATCTCATCTGTAATCGTAAGTTTGGCCATGCTGTCCAGATTAAACTTATCCAGATGGGAGGCTAATGTCACCTGAATGGATGCCAGCGTTTTTGCTGCGCCCACATGATAGCTATCGTAGAACTTAACCGCCATATGATCCGGTTTTCTGGTGCGCAATTCTGCAAAGATCCGATCAAGCGCCGTGGGAACCGGATGCTCTTCATCTTCAATCGCGCCAGCTCTCAGAAGATCCATAACCATCGCAAAGTTCTGTTCTTCCTCGGGTGCTTCATAAAGCAGCAAGAACACCAGAGCCATCAGCAGATTCTGGGCCATGTTCTCCCAGAAGGGATCACTGCTCTTCGTGTCCTTGGGTGTCGTACTCTTGAACAGGTTCGTTACCAGCTTCTGTGCTTCTTCATCATTTCGGACATACATCAGCGGATTATAGCAATGGGACCTTTCCATGGATATTAAGTCCAGAACTTTCAGCTCATAGCCTTTCTGAATCAACAGGTTTCCGGTTGCCCGCAGGATCTCTCCCTT
>JAEEGL012936831.1_pt1 | contig 19646 bp, 16 predicted proteins | sample 9134231 | NCBI WGS metagenome assembly JAEEGL01 (sample SAMN16246548, study PRJNA631951) | gut metagenome | biome: gut microbiome; feature: rumen; material: fiber-attached | host: Bos | place: Iran: Karaj | collected 2018-10 | reverse complement strand
TTTAATGGCTGAAATCAGAGATATTATTGATAGTATTGAATTAATTGTTGGAAAAGAATATTGGCCATTCATTTCATATGGTGACTTATTATATAGCGTTAAATAATTAATAAAATAAAAATATAAGATTTAAGGGGAAAGATTATTATGAATACAGGTTGGGATTTTCAAATTTGGAAATTAATTGCAATATCGTTAATATTCTTCATGCAAGCAGGCTTTGCTATGTGTGAGGCAGGTTTTACAAGAGCAAAAAACACTGGTAATATTACCATGAAAAATTTAATGGATTTCTGTTTAGGTACAGTAACATTCATTTTAATTGGTGGACCAATCCTATGTGCTGAAAATGCAATTGCTGGTGGTTTATTTGGTGATGCAGCAGCTGTATATGGTGGTATGTTTGGTGATGCAGCAAATTATAATTGGACAGATTTTATATTTAATTTAGTATTCTGTGCTACTACTGCAACAATTGTTTCAGGTGCGATGGCAGAAAGAACTAATTTTAAAGCATATTGTATTTATTCAATGATTATTTCAGCTATTGTTTATCCAGTTGAAGCTTATTGGAACTGGGGTGTTGGAAACAATGGTTGGTTACAAAAACTAGCTGATAGCTGGGGATTAATTGATGGTACAGCTCAAGGCTTCATCGATTTATCTGGTTCTTGTTCTATTCATATGGTAGGTGGATTAACTGCCTTAATTGGTGCTTGGATGGTAGGACCAAGAATTGGTAAATATACAAAAGATGAAAATGGTAAAATTGTTAAAATTAATGCAATTCAAGGTCATAATGTATTAATTGGTGCTCTAGGCGTATTCATTTTATGGTTTGGCTGGTATGGATTTAACCCTGCAGCATGTACAACATGGGATGGATATGAAGGAATGGGTCAAGTATTTATGACTACTACTATTGCGGCAGCACTTGCAACAGTAACTGTAATGATGATTACTTGGATCAAAAATGGTAAACCAGATGTTTCAATGACATTAAATGGTTCACTTGCTGGTTTAGTAGCAATTACAGCAGGTTGCTCAAGAGTTGATTTAGTAGGTTCAATATTTATTGGTATTATTGCCGGATTCATTTTAGTATTTGGTGTTGAATTCTTTGATAAGGTTTGTCATATAGATGATCCTGTTGGTGCTTGTTCTGTTCATTTCTTAAATGGCTTATGGGGAACAATAGCTTGTGGATTATTCTCAACAACAACAGGCTTATTCTATGGTCATGGATTTGCCCAATTAGGCATTCAAATAATAGGTGTTTTAGCAGTATGTGCATGGACAGCAGCTTGGGCATTTGGAATCTTTGGTGTTATGAAATTAATTAAACGTAGTGATGGAAAAACTCCATTCATTAGAGCTACACCTGAAGAAGAAATTAGAGGATTAGATATTTCAGAACATGGTTTAATTTCAGCATATCCTGATTTTGTTGCACAAGTTGAATCAATTGATTATACAGGTGCAATTGAGGTTACAGGTGATGTACCAGTAAGTGAAGCTGTTGCTGTAACACATTTAAGTGAGGCTGATGCAACAGTACCACAAAAGAAAGAAAATGGTACAAGATTTACAAAAATTGAAATTGTATGTAAAGAGCGTATGCTTGATAAATTAAAGGATGGAATGCTTGATTTAGGCATTACAGGTATGACAGTTACACATGTAATGGGCTGTGGACAACAAAAAGGTAAACCAGAATTTTATCGTGGTGTACAGGTTGAAGCAACACTTCTTCCTAAGATTCAAGTTGAAATGGTTGTTGCTAAAGTACCAGTAAGAGATGTAATTGAAAAAGCTAAAAAGATTTTATATACAGGTCATATTGGTGATGGTAAGATCTTTGTATATGATGTTTTAAATGTAATTAAGGTTCGTACTGGTGAAGAAGGCTATGATGCCTTACAGGATGAAGAATAAAATAAAATAAAAATATGTAATGTGCCAATGAAGGCACATTACATTCATTTAAAGGAGAAACAATATGTGTTCAATTATGGGCTATTTAAGCTTAAATGACTTAGATAAATTTAAAGATGGATTTAACGAATTAACATCACGTGGTCCTGATATGGAAAGAATAATTGAATTCCCTAATGCTAGATTAGGATTTAAGCGTCTTTCAATTATGGGTATTGATGAATCAGGTATGCAGCCATTTAATTATAAAAATTATCATATAGTTTGTAATGGAGAAATATATGGTTTTAGAAAAATCAAAAAGGAATTAGAAGAAAAAGGATATGAATTTAAAAGCGGTTCTGATTGTGAAATACTTCTTCCTCTTTTTGAATTATATGGTACTTCTATGTTTAAAATGCTAGATGCTGAATATGCATGCATAATTTATGATGAACTAAAACAAGACTTTATTGCCGCAAGAGACCCAATCGGTATTAGACCACTTTATTATGGATATGATAAATATAAAAATATCATTTTTGCATCTGAACCTAAGGCTTTAGTTAATATAGCATCTAAAATTTACCCTTTCCCACCAGGACATTATTATAAGGATGGTAGATTCATTTGTTATAATGATATTACAAATGTTGAAAGCATCATAAATGATGATTTAAATTCAGTTTGTAAAAACATTCATGACCTATTAATTGAAGGTGTTAATAAAAGATTAGATTCAGATGTTCCTGTTGGCTTTTTACTTTCAGGTGGACTAGATTCTTCTTTAGTTTGTGCAATAGCTTCAAATAAGCTTAAAAAGCCTATTGAAACATATTCTATCGGAATGAATACTGATGCCATAGATTTAAAATATGCAAAACAGGTTAGTGATTATATTCATTCAAATCATCATGAAATAATAATTACAAAAGACGATGTAATAAACTCATTAGATGAAGTTATAAAAATATTAGGTACATATGATATTACAACAATTAGAGCTTCTATTGGTATGTATTTAATATGTAAAAGCATAGCTAAAAATTCTAATATAAAGGTTTTATTAACAGGTGAAATATCAGATGAATTATTTGGATATAAATATACAGATTTTGCCCCAAATGAAATTGAATTTCAAAATGAATCAATTAAAAGAATTAAAGAATTACATATGTATGATGTTTTAAGAGCTGATAGATGTATCTCATCAAATTCATTAGAAGCAAGAGTACCATTTGGTGATTTAGAATTTGTTAAATATGTAATGAGTATTAATCCTAAAATGAAGATGAATACATATAATATGGGAAAATATTTATTGAGACATGCGTTTGAAAGTGATAATATATTACCGTATGACATATTAATGAGAGAAAAAGCTGCATTTTCTGATGCTGTAGGCCATTCAATGGTTGATTATTTAAAGGAATATGCAAATAATTATTATTCAGATAGTGAATATAATGAGCTAATTAAAAAATATGATCATGCAAAACCATTCACAAAAGAATCATTATTATACAGAGAAATATTTGAAAAATATTATAAAGACCAAAGTCAAATGATTGTTGATTTTTGGATGCCTAATAAAAATTGGGAAAACTGTAATGTTAATGATCCTTCTGCACGTGTTTTAAAAAATTATGGAAATAGCGGTAAATAATTATGTTTGATTCAATTCATGAAGAATGTGGTGTATTTGGTATTTTTGAGCCAAATAAAACAAATGTTGCTAAAACAACATATTTCGGACTTTATGCATTACAGCATAGAGGCCAAGAAGCATGTGGTATAGTAACATGTGATGACGGTGTATTTAGATTAGAAAAAGGTGTTGGTTTAGTAAGTGATGTTTTCAATAAGGATAATTTGAAAGCAATCGATGGTGCAAATATGGCATTAGGTCATGTTAGATATTCTACTACCGGTGGTAACAATATTAATAATGTTCAACCCTTAGTTGTAAGACATATGAAAGGAAATCTAGCATTAGTTCATAATGGTAATTTGACAAACGCATTTGAAATAAGACAAAAATTTGAGCTTAATGGTGCTATATTTCACGCAACAAGTGATACTGAAGATATTGCATATCAAATAGTTTCTGAGCGCTTAAATGCAGCTTCTATTGAAGAAGCAATTAAAAGATCAATGGAAAAAATTGAAGGTGCATATTCATGTATTGCAATGTCACCAACAAAGTTAATTGCATTTAGAGATAAATATGGTTTTAGACCATTATGCTTAGGTAAAACTAAAACAGGTGGCTATATTATAGCATCTGAATCTTGTGCAATTGATTCAGTTGATGGAGAATTTATAAGAGATATAGCTCCAGGTGAAATATTAACAATTTCATCTGAAGGCTTAAAATCAGATTATATTAAATCAGATAAAACATCATTATGTGTATTTGAATTCATCTATTTTTCTCGTCCAGATTCAATTATTGAAGGAGCATCTGTTCATCAAGCAAGATTAAATGCTGGAAAAATTTTAGCTCAAGAATCACCAGTTGATGCAGATATAGTAATCGGTGTACCAGATTCAGGAATTGATGCTGCAATAGGATATTCAATGGAATCAAAAATCCCATATGGTATGGGCTTTGTTAAAAACAAATACATGGGAAGAAGCTTTATTAAGCCTACTCAAGAAGAAAGACAAAATACAGTTAAAATAAAATTAAATGTAATTAAAGAAACTGTAAAAGATAAAAAAGTCATCCTAATAGATGACTCAATTGTAAGAGGAACAACTAGTGCCCATATTATAAAGCTTTTAAAGGATTGCGGCGCTAAGGAAGTTCACCTTCGTATTTCTTCTCCTGCCTTTAAGCATCCATGCTATTTTGGTACTGATATTGATTCAGAAGAAAATTTAATTGCTTGTAAATATGAAAATGTCAATGATATTGCTAAATTTATAGGAGCTGATTCTTTAGCATATTTATCTATTGAAGGAGCTCATAAGCTAGCTATAACTAAATGTAAATTCTGTGATGGATGCTTCTCCGGAAATTATCCAATAGAAATTAAAAACCAAAATCAAAAAAATAAATTTGAAGAAAAAATTAATAAATAATAATAAAACCATTATTTTTGTAATTAAACATTAATAATGGTTTTTTCATTTTATTTATTTAAAAATACCTTTGCATCAACTAGATGTAAATTATTAATTTGTTCATTAAATGAATCATCAAATCCAGACAAACTGAATATATAATAATTTTTATTATCATAATCCTTAAACGGCTCAACACTTGTATCTTCAATCATATTATAATATTCTTTTATATTCTTTTTATTTTTTGAAAATTTACACTCACCAATTAAGAGATTATTATTATTATTATTATCATCAGATGCAACAATATCAATTTCAATACTTCTGCCTAATTTTGAATTTTCAACTTTATAATTTTTAAATTCATCATATAAAGTATTTAATTTGCCATTTTTATTCATGTTTTCTAAATATGAAATACACAAATCTTCAAAAGCATAATTAATAAACGTATTAATTTGTTCTTCATATTTGTCTTTAATTAATTTGCCATAACCTAGTTTTATTCTTTCAACTTCAGAAAAAATAAATTTAAAATAGAAACTACACATTCTATCTTTAATCTTATAATATGTAATTCTTTTTGAATTAAACATATAATGCTTTGAAACAGCTTTTACTTTAATTAATTCTTCTAAATAAGTTGCCACTTTACCACTTTCAGCATTTAACATCTTGGATATTGAAGAGATAGTATTATATCCATTAGAAATTAATCTCATAATTGTAGCATAGAAGCCAGTCATAACAATATCACTAGTAATTAACTTACTTGGATCTGTAACAAATAATGAGTCTCTTGAAAAAAATAGATTATACAAATTTTCATCAAAGCTTAAATCGACATCTATATTAGATAAATAATACGGATAAGAATCAGTCAAACACAAAGTTTTTAACAATTCTATATCAGGCATTTTTTTTAACATATCACATGAATCTTGCCACTCTAATTTTGAAAGCATTAATTCAAAAGTATGTCTTTTATATAAAGGTGCTTCAGAATTTTTTATTTCATTTTCCATGAAAGAAACATTACTTCCAGTTAAAATAAATAAAATTTTTGAATTCTTAAAAACATGATCAATTGCATTTTGTAATTTAGAAACAAAATCAGTTTTTTTTCTTTTTTTGTCTCTACCTATCACAATATTTGGATATTCATCTATAACTAACAAACCATTATCATTGCCAAAATAATTAGCTACAGCCTGGAAAAAATCTTCCCAATTTGCAAATGGAGAATGAATCTCATTTGTTGTTTGTTCATAAAATGATTTAGTAAAATCAGCTTTTAAGCTTACATCATCACTATCACTAGCAAAAAGTAAAATAGCATTCTTATTTTTACAAAATTCATCAATAAGTGACGTTTTTCCTATTCTTCTTTGACCATATAAATATCCAAATTCAAATTTTTCACTTAAATATCTTTTATTTAAAATACTTAATTCTTCATTTCTTCCAACGAACATTTTAATCACCCCGCTAAAGACGTCCTTACTAAAGACGTCTTTAGTATATCACATTTCATTTTCGTTTGTCAATTAGTAAAGACATCTTTACTAAAGACGTCTTTACTATATATTAATCATTTATTTCTTATTCATTTTTCTAAAAAAATTACTAAAGGCGTCGAATTCGACGCCTTTAAACTTTATTAGTGATTATGAGAGCATTGATGTAATTTAGATAAGTCAACAATTAATTTATTATTTAAATATTTGTTGATAACATCCATTACATCACCTTTTGCTCCAGGAAATACTTTAATATTTGATGCAGTTAATGCTTCATAAGCATGATTACCCATACCACCACATATTAAAACTTCTGCATTTAAGCTTTTAATATATCCAATTAATTCATGATGTGTATATCCTGAATTATCTACTATCTTTCCAACTTTCTTTTCTGTGTCATATAAATAAAAGTATTTTGCTTCTCCAAAATGACCAAATACCTTATTTGTTTCTTTTTCTAAAGTTACTGCAATTATCATTTTTTTACTCCTTAATTTGTGATTTTAATTTATCTAATAATATACCTGCAAGTGTTGATAAAGATGCTAAAATTCTTTCTACATCATATGAAAATGGAACAACCTTTTTAAATAAGACTGCGTTAATTAGCTGCATAACACCTATTACATTTTTATCCATATCAAATATAGGTAAAACTAATACTGATTCTGTATGATAGCCTGTTAATTCATCGTATTTTTTAGGGCCTGACCAATTATATAATTTATCAGAATATACATCTTCTACATTAATAATATTCTTAGCTTTTGCACATAATGCCGCAACAGCTGGAGAATTAATATCTACAGGTGGTAAATTTATTTTCTTATCAATACCACCATCTTTTATATTTAAAGATTTTGTAATCATAAAGAAAAATTCTAGCTTGTTATCTTTTAACAAATATAATGTACCACCATCACAATTTGAAATAGACATACCTATTTCTAATATATCTTCAAGTAATTTATAATAATTATCCTCTTTAGACATCTTTGTGATGACTTCTAATACTTTTTCCATATCCTTACTTAAAATCATTTTAAACACTCCCTAGATGCAATAGATTTAATTTAATTTTACATTTTTATTAAAAATATTACAACAATTTTTATAAATATGTTAAAATCAATATAAGTTTTATTTATGAAAAAAATTATTTACAGGGAGTATTAAAATGGGATTTAAGGTAGATGAATTACTATTTTTAGAAAATTTAACATATTTAGATGATATTCCACCATTATTTAATATTAATCATTATAATGGTAAGACAGTTAAAGAAATGCTTGAATCTTTTGATTTATCAAGAATTGATGATGAAAAGGATTATTCTTCTTTTATGATAGGTTCAGATTGGAAGAATATGATAAATGCTATATTAAATAATAAAGCTTTAGCAAGCACTAAAATTGTTGATTCACATTTTGACCAAGCATTTGGTGGTGGATTAGGTTTATCAGTTGTTTTTATAAATGAAGAAAATAAAGAAGCAATTATTGCATATCGTGGAACTGCCGCAAATGAATGGACTGATGATTTTTTAGGTGCTAACCAAATTGATTCACTTCAACAAATTAATGCCTTAGAATGGTATAAAATTGTATATGAGCAATATGAATTAAAAAATTATTATATTACTGTTATCGGACATTCTAAAGGTGGTAATAAAGCTAAATATGTAACAATATTAAATAACACAGTAGATCGATGTGTTTCATTTGATGGACAAGGATTTTCTGATAAATTTATAGACAATTATAAAAAGGAAATATTAAATAGACAATCATTAATTGAAAACCATAATATTGATTATGATTTTGTTAATATATTAATGAATGATATTGGAAAAGAATATTTCTATTTAGGATATGGATATGGTAAGGGTGGCTTTGCTGAAAGCCACTGTCCAAATACCTTCTTTAATTTTAAGGAGGATGGAACATATTCAATGGATTTAAATCCAAATGGTCAAAGACCTGAAATGCAAATTTTAAAGCAATTTATTAATTCAATGATTCGTTCTGCTGAAACAGATAAGGATAGATCAAAAAATAATAAATTAACAGGAGATTTAGTTGAAAAAGCATTCAGTATTAATCATGCGATGTCTTCTTCTGATTTTATAAGCTATTTATGCGATATGATTGGTGATAAAGAATATATTGATAATGCTGCATATTTAACGGCATTTTCAATTAAATATTCAAAACAAAATCCTAAATTCTTAAATGCATTAAAGGATATAATGACACACTTTGGGGCAGATGGCTTTGTTAAAACAATTAATATGGTTGAGGATTTAGTTAATTCTAAAAAGCTTAATTTATTACTTGGTGTATCTAATTTCTTAATTGCCCATGTTAATAAAATAGTTGTTAAAAAAATTCAAAGCATTGCTAAAAAGAAATATGATGTTGAATTAACTAAAGAACAAATTTCTAAGGTTTTAACAATTATATCAATTGTAAAAGCTAAGTTAAAAACATTAGAGGTTGATTTTAATGGCTCTAATATAGATTTAACTAATTTAGAAATAAATGATAATGAAGAATTTATAGATGAATTAAATATAGTTGTTTTAGCTGGTGGATTATCTATTGAAAGAAATATATCACTTCATTCAGGATATAATGTTTATAATGAATTAAAAAAATTAGGACATAAAGTAATTTTACTTGATTCATATATGGGATATGGTGATGAAGAATTAAATATTAAAAACGCATTTGATGATCCTGATAAATTTAGCCTAGATGTTGGAGAAATTACAGATGATATTCCTGATTTATGGGCCGTAAGAAAAAGAAGAATTTATCAATCTAATTCATATTTTGGACCAAATGTTTTAAAAATATGTTCTCAAGCTGATTTAGTATTTGTTGCCTTAAATGGTTCTGATGGTGAGGATGGAAAGCTTCAATCAGCATTTGACCTATTAGGAATAGATTATACAGGAAATGATTATTTATCTTCTTCTAAATCATCTAATAAAATACTATCTAAAGCATTATTAACAGAAAATGGTATTTTAGTACCTAATGGATATTCATTAAGAAAATATGACAATATTTCATATCCAAAGGATAATTCAATTTCATATCCTGTAATCATTAAGCCAAACACATTAGGATATGGTATAGGAATCAAATGTGTATTAGATGATATTTCATTTGAAAAGGCCATAAATGAAGCCTTCAAATGGGATAGTGAAATAGTTATTGAAGAATATTTAGTTGGAAGAGAATTTTCTGTTTCAACTTTAAATTTAAAACCATTCCCTGTTTTAGAATTATTACCTTTAAATACTAAAGATGATAAAATAGGAATGAATTTAAAAGGAATAAAATCTAAAAGATGTCCTGCAGAAATTGATAATGAATTAGCTAATAAATTAACTAATTATGCACTTAAGGCAACTAAATTATTAAATTTGAATCAATATTCAAAAATAGATTTCATTGTTACAAATGATAATATTTATTGCTTAGAATGTAATTCACTTCCTGCCTTAGGACCATATTCTCATTTTAGTGCTTCTGCTAAAGAAGCAAATATAAGCTATAATGAATTAATAAAAACTATTATAGAATTGAGCTTAACTAATAAGTAAACAAAAGACCAACGAAAAAATCGTTGGTCTTTTCTTCATTCTAAAACTTCTATATCCTTAATATTTACCTCATCACCTGTAACTAGATAGGTTTTATTAGTTAAGCATTTAGGACATATTTTTGCAAATTTAGTTGTTTTAAATGTTTGTCCACATTCCTCACAATAGCTTATAGCTTCTATTCGTATAATGTTACAAACACAATTTTTCATATAAGTAGACTTTTTAATTGCCCATTTCCAAACATCTAAAAAATAATCAGGAATAACTAGTGATACCTCACCTATTTCTAGATTAACCTTAGTTATTTCTTTAACATTATTTTCTTTAGCTATCTTTTCTAGCTTTTCGATGATATGGAAAACTATTCCAAGCTCATGCATTTTCAGCGTTACCTGTATTTGGTTGTGTCTTCTTTGTTACCTTATATTTTTTCTTCCAAGCTTTTCTCTTTTTCTTCATCATACGAGCTTCGCCTGAGAATGAATGTCCAATAATCTTAATACCACGTAGGGCAGCATAGCTTAATAAGCCTGTTACCTTCTTTTCTGCTGGTCTCATATTTGTACATTCAGGATGATCTCTTACTAAATGAATGGCATCAAATTCACACTTAGTAGTACATACACCACAACCAATACATTTATTATAATCTACTACAGACGCACCGCAGCCTAAGCATCTAGATGTTTCAATCTTAACTTGTTCTTCAGTAAATGTCTTATGTAAATCCTTAAATGACATCTTATGATCAACTGAATCATCCATACCTTCAACTTGACGCTTTGCAGTATCATATCCTTCAAATTTAACATCATCAGTATCTAAAGGCTTGAAGTTTCTTCTATCCTTACCAATAGTCATTGATGCATGAGGACGAACAAATCTATGAATTGAATCAGCAACCTCATGACCTTGAGCAATTGCATCAATTACAAACTTAGGTCCTGTATATACATCTCCACCTACAAAGATTTCAGGGTCTTCTGTTTGATATGTCAATTTATCAGCTACAGGATAATTTCCATGCCAATAAGTAACCTTAGTATCCTTTAATAATTCACCCCATTCAATTGCTTGACCGATAGCGAAAACAATCTTATCTGCCTTAACAGTAATTGTTTCAGCCTCATCATATAATGGAGAAAATTTCTTAGTTTCAGGATCAATTGTTCTAATACATTTCTTTAATACAATACCCTTAACATTATTCTTTTCATCAACTAATACTTCCTTAGGACCCCAAGAGTTATTGATAACAACATCCTCTTCTTTAGCTTCAGCAATTTCATTTTTAGATGCTGGCATAGAAGCTAAGTCTTCTAATGAATACATATTAACAGATTTAGCATTTAATCTATGAGATACTCTAGCACAGTCAATTGCAACATTACCACCACCGATAACTACAATATCTTCACCTTCTAGGCTATCCATATTTTCATAAGAATTCTTTAAATATTCAACAGCAACAAATGTACCGTTTGCAGCATCATTTGCTACATTAGGACGTCTTCCGCCTTGGCAACCAATTGCAACATAGAATGCTTTATAGCCTTGCTTTTTAAGCTCAGCAATAGTAATATCCTTACCTACTTCAACACCACATTCAATTTCAACACCTAAAGCCTTAATAACCTCAATTTCAGCGTCAATAACGTCTTTTTCAAGCTTATATGATGGAATACCATATTGCATCATTCCACCTGGCTTTTTGTTCTTTTCAAATACATGTGGCTTATATCCTAATAAAGCTAAATAATAAGCTGCAGAAAGTCCTGCTGGACCTGCACCAATAATAGCAATCTTTTCATCAAATTCACCATGGCGCTTTGGAATAACCTTATTTGGAATATATCTTGTTTCTGAATTAATATCTCTATCAGCAATAAATTTCTTTACAGCATCAATAGCAACAGCCTCATCAAGCTTAGCTCTTGTACAAGCTTCTTCACAACGCTTATTACATACACGTCCACAAATAGCTGGGAATGGATTTTCCTTTTTAATTAAAGCTAATGCTTCTTCATATCTTCCTTGGTTAGCCATCTTTAAATAGCCTTGAACAGGAACATGGGCAGGACATGCTGCCTTACAAGGAGATGAACCTGTAGCATATGAATTATGCATTCTTGCTGTATCACGATAATTTTCATCCCAAGCATACATACCCCAGTGAATCTTATCAGGTAATACAGAAACAGGATATTTAACTTGGCTTCCATCCTTCTTGCATAGCTTTTGACCAAGCTTTACGGCACCTGCAGGACAATATTCAACACATCTACCACAAGCAACACACTTAGAAGGTTCAACCTTAGCAGTATATGCACTTCTTGACATATTAGGTGTATTAAATAATAAGCTTGTTCTTAAAGCGTTACAAATTTTAACATTACAGTTACAAATAGCGAAAATCTTATTTTCACCATCGATATTTGTAATTTGGTGAACATAACCTAAATCTTCAGCTTGCTTTAAAGTTTCTAAAGCTTCTTCTTTAGAAATTAAACGACCCTTACCAGTTTCAGCCATATAATCAGCCATATCACCAACACCGATACACCAGTCCATTGGATCATCTGCACATCCTTCATCTAAAGCTGCACGTGATGCTCTACAAGAACAAATACCTGTTGAGAAATGTCCATCATATTTTTGAAGCCAATATGAAATCTTTTCAAGCTTAACAGCTTCATTATTCATTTCAATTGCTTTTTCAACTGGAATTACATGCATACCAATACCGTTACCACCAGGTCTAACCATACTAGTAACCTTTTGTAGTGGTGTGAATGTCATTCTTTCAAAAAATGATGCTACCTCAGGATGCTCATCGATTCTTGATGCTAAGCTATTAAAGAATTCAGCTGAACCAGGAACAAAAAATGGTAAAACATATCTTTTTCTTCTTGGAGCGTTTGTTGGACCATTATCATCATAATTATTACCATAATCATATTCAATTAATCCAATTGTAGCCATTTCGTCTAAGATTCTTTGTAAATCTTTAGCATCTTTTCCCTTATTTAGCTTTAAAAGATCTTCAAAATAATAATGCTTTCTTAACTTCATTTTTAAGGCAACATCAGCCATTTCATCAGTAACTATATCTTTTAAACCCCAATATTCTGCATCACTACTTGTTACACCAAATAATTTATTAGGCACAACATCAGTGATTTTTCTTCCTAATTTTAATATTTTCTTTCGTGGGTTCTTCTCACCTTGAGAAGGAACTTTCACATAATCGTATTGTTCAGGCACCTTAATCCCTCCAGTTCTTAATTCGCTCTTCTAAATATTTTACGACTAAATCAACGTTCTCATCCTTTAAGGCTGAAATAGGAATGATTTCAGCTTTAGGATTTCTAAATTTAATATTTTCTTTAACCTTTTCTAAACTAAAATTGAAATATGGCATAACATCAGTTTTATTAATAACCACTAAATCACAAACTTCAAACATAAGTGGATATTTTAAAGGCTTATCATCACCTTCTGGAACTGATAATATATTCATACTCATAACTGCACCAGTATCAAATTCAGCTGGACATACTAGATTACCAACATTTTCTAAAATAATGAAATCATAATCATTATCCTTTAAGCCCTTTAAGCCTTCTTTAGTCATTGTAGCATCCAAATGACACATACCCCCTGTGTGAATTTGAACTGCCTCAACGCCAGTTTCATCAATAATCTTTTTAGCATCAACTAAACTATCAATATCAGCTTCCATAACTGCAATCTTATATTTAGTTTTCATCTTATTAATAATATTAACTAATGTTGTAGTTTTTCCGGCACCAGGAGATGCCATGACATTTAATAAAAATGTCTTTTTTGCCTTCAATTCATTTCTTAATTCATCAGCATGAACTTCATTTTCTTTGAAGACACTTTCTTTAATTTCTATTACTCTTAAATTACTCATTGTATCAAACCTCAGCACTATTCTAACAAAATAAATTTTAGTTTGTAAAGAGAAAAAAAACGATTTAAAAAACTATTTTTTGAAACTGAACAAAAACATAATTTTTGTCCGATTTTCCTCATTTTTTACCATACACAATGTTATATAAAAAATGATAGATTTTTGCGTTTTCTTTCAAATATTTTTTAAATCTTTTTTCCCTTTTTTAAAACCATTAAATATCTATTATTTTCATCAATTGATTTTACTAATTTAAAATAACCATTTAAAGCTTTTTCTTCTTCCTTAGGCTCCATTAAACCATTAGAAATTTTATCAGCATGATTATGATGATATTTATTTAATTCATCTTTTCCTAAATTATGCATAATTATTAATAATCCATCATCCTTTAAATCATTATATGCTTTTATAGCAAAAGCATTCTTATCTAAAAAATGAGGATATGCATTAAAAATAATTATTTTATCAAATTTTAAATCAAAAGAATAATTCAAATAATCCCCACAAATATAATTATATTTATTTAAATCAGGATTTTTTATTTTAGCACCATTAATCATCTTTTCTGATAAATCAATTCCATATACTAATTTATTTGTATATTCATTTATAATTGGTGTAATTATTCCTTTTCCACATCCTAAATCTAGGATATCTTCATTATTTTTAATTTCTATTTCTTTAAATAAATTTCTAATTTTATTTAAATCATCCTTTTCATTATTCCAATTATCAGCAATTGATTCAAAAAATTCTTTTACCTTATTCATTATGAAAAAATCTTCTCCCTATCAATCTTACCATATCCTCCAAAAGACATTGGATATGAATTAATTTCATTTGCTAATTCTTTTCCTAAAAAAGCTTTAGTAATTTGATTTAATTTAGTATTAATATCAATATCATTAAATAATTCAGGATAGATAACTTTAGCATTAAACCAAGTATTACATAATGCAATTTCTAAATTTGTATAATATGCATTATATGCCATTTGTAAATATACTTCATCATTTTGCCATGCCTTGGTTGATTTAATTATATTTAAATCATCAGTAGATAATTTCTTAATATTTTTAATAGCTGCAGCATCAATAATCATAATATCCATTTTTTCTGATAATTCAATAAATTTTTCTTTTTCAATTTCTTGGATACCATCACGAGCTAAATCAGTAACAACATTATTAATTTTAGCAACATTAAATGGTGCGTAATTTTGAGCTGTTTGAAGATGATCAGTTGTACCCCAATTACCTAAGCCACAAATGTAAACCTTAGATTGTAATGATTTATCTATATTGCTAACTCTTTTTTCTATTTCTGCTTTTTCTGAATCTATAAAGCTATTTAAAGTATTAGCCTTAGCTTCTTTATCAAATACCTTACCTAAAAGTGTAATTGAGTTTTTAACAAAATTATCAAACACACCTGAATATCCATATTTAACAACAATAACTGGAACCTTAATTTGAGTTTGAAGCGCATTTGCCTTATCTAAATCCTCATATTCAGAAATAATAATATCTGGATTACAATTTAAAATTTTTTCTGGTTCTGCAGCTTGTGCTTGTGGTCCACCCTTACCAGCTGAAGGAAGTGTCTTAAAAACATCCTTACCAGCAATAAAATATGGTCTTGCAACAGCATCAAACATTTGAGGTCTTCCTGTTGCAGTTTCATTATCAATATCTTCAACACCTGATAGCTTATCTAAATCACCAACATATGAATACATTCTTAATGCACCAGCACCAATGCATACTACCTTTGAATAGCTTCCTGGTAATACATTAATTTTTCTTCCAACCATATCTGTAACTTCAACCACTTCTTTACTAGAAGATTCTTGCTTATTATCCTTTGAACAAGATACTCCTAAAAACAGTAACATTAATAATATAAAAATAAAACTAATTCTCTTTTTCATTTTTATTTCTCCTAAACTTAATAAATTTTGTACCATCTATATCAATTATCATACATTCCTTATTGAATGTATTTTGAATATTATTTTCATTAAAAGCATCCTTATTTCCTTCTGAAATAACGAATCCATCCTTAACAAAAATAAATTTATCTCCTAAATCATAAGCTAAATTTAATTCATGAAGAGAAACTAATATCATTAATTTTTTCTCTTTTGCTATTTTTAATATTACATCATGTAATAACATTTCATTTACAATATCTAAATTTGATGTTGGCTCATCAAATATTAATAGCTTTGGTTCTTGAGCTATAGCACGTGCAATTGCAACACGCTGACGCTCACCACCTGATAATTCTAAAACATTTTTATTTTTTAAATGCTCTAAATTTAATTCTTTAATTACCTCATTACATATTTCTTTATCCTTTTTAGTAGGATTCAATAAATAGTAAGGTAATCTTCCTAATAATACACATTCATATACACTTAGTGGTGGCATTTCGATATTTTGAGATACATAGGCTATATTTTTAGCTCTTTCATTTAATGACATATTAATTAAATCTAAATCATCAATTGTAATTGTTCCATCTTTAGGCTTCAAAAATCCTAAGATTGTTTTGAAAATGGTTGTCTTACCACTTCCATTTTCACCAATTAAGATACCAACCTCACCATTATTTAATGTGAAATTAACATTATCAATAATTGTTTCATTTTTATAATATCCAGATGATAAATTATTTACCTTAAGCATTTTTACCACCTCTTTTTCTCATAAATATTATATATAAGAAGAATGGTGCTCCAACAAGTGAAGTAATAATACCTACAGGTATAGCTGAACCATTTCCTATTGTTCTTGCAAGAGTATCAGATACTAATAATAATATGGCACCTAATAATATAGAACCACTTATTGTATATTTATGATTATATCCAAATATTCTTTTAGCAATATGAGGACAAATTATTCCAACAAATCCTATAATACCTATATTTGCAATACAAACAGCTGTTAAAAGTGATGCAATTAATAAAGATATAAATCTAAATCTTCCAACATTAACACCAACACTTTTAGCTATATCATCTCCAGCAAGCATTGCATTATATCTATTAGATAATATAGAAAAGAATGTTACAGATATTAATAAAACAATTAATATAATTAAATCTATTTGATATGTAGCTCTTGCTAAATCACCAAAGCTCCATACTATTGCTGCTGATAATGATACATCAGTTGCATAAAATTGTATAAGTGAAGTTAAAGCTGTCCATATCGCAGCCATCGCAACACCACATAAAATTACTGTTTCTTTAGAAAAAGATTTTATCTTACATAATCCTAATGTTATTAATACAGAAATAAATGCGAATATAAATGCTATCAATGATGTTGAAAAAACATTATTACCATTAAAAAAGTTTTGAATATTATTTCCTGTATTTAAAAATCCACCAGCTAACACTATAATTGAAATATTCGCGCCTAATGTTGCAGCATTAGAAACACCAAGGGTTGAAGGTGATGCCATTTCATTTCCAAGTGTTGTTTGCATAATTAATCCTGCAACAGCTAAACCACATCCAACTACTATAGCTGCAATAGCTCTAGGTAATCTTATATTTTGCATAATAATTATATGGTTATTTTGTCCTATTCCAAATAAAGCATTTAATGCTTCATTAAAGCTTATATTAGATGAACCAACAAATAATGATAATATGAATAATATAATCATAATGATAAATAATAATATTAAAATTGTGATTTTTTTATTTAGTATTTTTTTCATATATTATCTCCGAAGCAAGCATATTTTATCAAAAGATTTGTTCAGTTTCAAACGATTTTAATGAATAAATCTTGTTTTTTTGTTCATTATCTTGTATAATTTGTTCAGTAAGATACATCATGTTCATTAAAATAAATAATATAAAATAATTAACAAACAATATGTTAGGAGAAGAAAAATGGATAAAAGAACAGAAAAAACCTTAGATGCTATTTATGATGCCTTTACTATATTGATTAATACTAAGGATTATGATGATATAACAATCCAAGATATTTTAGATAAATCTAATATAGGAAGATCTACATTTTATACACATTTTAAAACTAAAAATGATTTATTATTAAAAATAAGCCAAGACATATTTGAACATGTTTTTTCTCACACATTACAAGAAGAAAAAAGTCATGATTTTTCAAAAGAAAACATCTATGACTTTAAGCATTTAGTAACACATATTTTATATCATGTTAGAGATGAAAAAGATTTAATTAAAGGAATTCTTCTATCTAAAGGTAATAGCTTATTTTTAAATGAATTTAGATTACATCTAACAAAATTTGCTAATTCATATTTCAATAATTATCCATATTCAAAAGATAATATATTACCACTTGAATTAAAAAAACAATTATTAGTTGATGGCTTTATAACAATATTAAAATATTGGATAAGTGATGATTTTATGGAATCACCTGAAGTTTTAACTAATTATTTTACTTCTTTAATTGCATAAAAGCATAAGAAAACGAGTCAAAATTGACTCGTTTTTTATATTGATATTTAGTTTTCTTCTTTATGTTTTAATGAATATCTTATATTTAAAATAATACCTATTAAAAAAAGAATAAAGAAAATAAATGTTAATGCACCTGCAAATGGAACATAAAAATTATATGCTACATCTACAAAAGCTTGTGCAAAACAGCAAATAAATAATGATATAAGCATTGGATAAACCATACTTAGTAAAAAATTAATGTTTCTTTTCATATACACTCCTATGCAATTCTATAAAATAGTTATATATATATATATATATATCATTTTCATTAAAAAAGCAACTTTTTTATATCTTTTATAAAACAAGCAAAAAGGCCAACAAATGGCCTTTTCTTTATTTATTCTTCATTTATAACTGAAATCTTCATTGTAACTTCTTCTAATACATCAAGTAATACTTTAACTGTATCTAGACATGTAAATACATTTACATTATTATCAATTGCAGCTCTTCTAATAATCTTACCATCATTAGAAATAGAACCTGCTCCTTCACTAGATGTATTTAATACATAAGTTACATAACCAGCTTTTATAGAATCTAATATTTCTTCAGAACCTTCTGATAATTTTTTCTTAATTCTAGTCTTTATGCCATGTTCTTTTAAGAATTTAGCTGTACCAGATGTAGCTTCAATATTGAATCCTAAATCATAAAATCTTCTAATTAAAGGCAAGGCTGCTTCTTTATCTGCATCAGCTATTGTTGCTAAAATTGTACCATAGTTTGCAACTCTTGTTCCTGATGCTTTTAATGATTTAAATAAAGCTCTATTTAGTGAATAATCATAACCGATAGCTTCACCTGTTGATTTCATTTCAGGAGAAAGTACTACATCTAATCCTGTAATTTTTGTAAATGAGAATGTTGGTGTTTTTACATACCATCTCTTTCTTTGAGCGGCAAGTCCAACATAGCCTAAATTTTTTAATTTAGCACCAAGCATTACTTTAGTTGCGATATTTGCAATAGGTATGTTTGTTGATTTAGCTAAGAATGGAACAGTTCTAGATGATCTAGGGTTAACCTCAATAATAGATACATTATGTCGCGTATCAACAA
>JAEEGL014550246.1_pt1 | contig 19647 bp, 19 predicted proteins | sample 9134231 | NCBI WGS metagenome assembly JAEEGL01 (sample SAMN16246548, study PRJNA631951) | gut metagenome | biome: gut microbiome; feature: rumen; material: fiber-attached | host: Bos | place: Iran: Karaj | collected 2018-10 | reverse complement strand
CGTGACGATATCCAGATCCTGAATGGTCATGCGCTCCCGGATCACACGTTCCATGCGGGAAAAGCCGATGCGGAACTGATTCTGCAGCAGCTCGCCCAGGCAGCGCAGGCGCCGGTTGCCCAGATGGTCGATGTCATCGGGGCCGACGATGCCGGCGGCGAGACAGTTGAGGTAGTTGATGGAAGCGAGGATGTCGTCGGGGATGATGTGCTTGGGGATCAGATCGTCCAGGCGGCTGCGGACAGCCTCCTTCAGGGCCTCCTCGTCATCGGGATGGGCCTGAAGCAGCTCCTGCAGGACGCTGAAACGGACCCACTCGTCCACGCCGCACTCGGCGGGATCGAAGGAGACGAACTTGGACATATCCACCATGTGGTTGGAAAAGACCTTCACCAGTCGGCCGTTGACGGCGATGATGGCCTCGCTGACGCCCCGGTCGTCCAACTCGTGGGCCCGGTCACGGGTGAGGACCTCGCCGGCCTCGGCGATGATCTCGCCGGTGAGGGGATCGGCCACGGGGAAGACAAGCTCCTGGTTGGCAAGCCGCTGCCAGATGGCCAGCTTCTTATTGAATTTATAGCGCCCCACCGTGGACAGATCGTACCGATGGGGGTCGAAGAAGAGGTTGTTGAGCAGGGTGGAGGCGGAGTCCAGGGTGGGAGGCTCGCCGGGGCGCAGCTTCCGATAGATCTCCAGCATGGACTCCTCGTAGGTGTGGCAGGTGTCCTTCTCCAGGGTCGCCAGGATCCGGGGATCCTCGCCGAACAGATCGGTGATCTGGGCATCCGTCACCACGCCGATGGCGCGGATGAGGCAGGTGATCGGCAGCTTCCGGTTCTTGTCGATGCGCACGTAGAGCACATCAGCGGTGTCCGTCTCATACTCCAGCCAGGCGCCCCGGTAGGGGATCACCGTGGAACTGTAGATGTCGATGTCGGCCTTGTCAGCCTTTTTGCCGTAATAGATGCCGGGGCTGCGGACGATCTGGGATACAATGACGCGCTCCGCGCCGTTGATGATAAAGGTGCCGGCCTTCGTCATCAGGGGGAAGTCGCCCATGAAGATGTCCTGCTCCTTGATCTCTCCGGTCTCCCGGTTGCGCAGCTGTACCCGCACTTTAATAGGCGCGGCGTAGGTGGTATCCCGGGCCTTGCACTCCTCCACGGAATACTTCGGCTTCTCATCCATAGAGTAGTCGATAAAGGCCAGCTCCAGGTTGCCGGCGTAGTCCGTGATCGCGTCCACGTCCCGGAAGACCTCCCGCAGGCCGGTCTCCAAAAACCACTTATAGGAGTTTTTCTGGACCTCCAGCAGGTTCGGCATCTCCAGGATCTCGTCATGGCGGGAAAAGCTTTTGCGCAGCGTTTTGCCGTAATAGACGTCCTTTACCATTGCTTCCATCACGCTCCGTTTCCATTTGACCGGGTAGGGGAGAGAGAAGAAACACCCGGACAAGTTGTCAGATGTTTTCCGTTCTGTCTTGTGCATCCCGGTGAAAAATGCTATACTGTGTTCAGTGAATTTGTTAAAAGGAGGAGAGTTTGTCTCATCCGCCCACAATAAAAGTAACTTATTATATCATATAAAAATATTGTATGTCAAGCATTTTTTGTTAAAGTTATGCGGCTCCGAGGACGCCTCGAGGCCGTTTTTTTATGCCCTGCCCGCCCGATATGGGCGAGTTGACCCGGTTTGCCTGTGATTGGACGGCCCGGGGCGGGCATAGAGTAGCGGGGAAGGGGGCGGCGATATGCGTTGCAGAATGACGGACCTGCGGTACAAGGAGGTCATCAATATCATAGACGGCAGCCGCTACGGCTATGTGGGAGACGCGGAGCTGGACCTGATCAGCGGACGGATCTGCTCGCTGATCGTTCCGGGACCAGCCCGGCTGTTCGGCCTGCTGGGCCGGTTTGAGGAGTACGTCTTTTCCTGGGAGTGCATCAAGCGGATCGGCGAGGACACGATCCTGGTGGAATGTCAGGACCATCAGGCCACCCGGCTGCCCCGGGAGAAGAGAAAGTGGTTCTGACCCCGCGCCGTCGGCCTTTTGTCGGGCCGGCGGCTTTTTGCTTTTTACGGTGTGCGGGAATTCCCGCTGGCGCGAACGGCGCGGATGTAGTATAATCATCTATATGTTGTAATCGCACGGATACGACCGCCCCAGAGGCGGGAAACGAGGCAGAGATTATGATACGAAGGACGCCACGGGAGAAAAACAGAACAGGAAAGAGCATCCTGCTCAACGCCGTCGTCGCGGCGCTGGGCCTGATCTTCTTCGGCTTCGGCACGTATCTGACCATCCAGGCGGACATCGGCGCGGGGCCCTGGGACGTGCTATCCCTGGGCCTGGCCCATACGCTGGGGATCAAATACGGCACCGCCGCCATCTCGGTCTCCCTTTTGATCCTTTTGATCGACGTGCTGCTGCGGGGACAGATCGGGATCGGCATGTTCCTGGATGCGATCCTGGTGGGCAAGACCGTGGACCTGTTCAACTGGCTGGGCCTGGTCCAGCCTCTGGACAGGACGATCCCGGGCATCGTCCTGCTGCTAGTCGGCCTGGTCATCATGGGGTTTTCCCAGTATCTGTACATGCAGTCGGCCCTGGGCTGCGGCCCCCGGGACACGCTGCTGGTGTGCCTGAGCAAGCGCTTCGCGCGGATCCCCATCGGCGTGGTCAGCATCTGTCTTCTGGCCATCGCCACCTTCATCGGCTGGCGGCTGGGCGGTCCGGTGGGGCTGGGCACCCTCTTCTGCGCGTTTCTCACCGGCCCCATCATGCAGTTTGAATTCCAGCTGATCAAATTTGAAGCGGAGACCGTGGAGCATCAGAATATTGTCGCGTCCGTGCGCGTCATCTTCGCAAAGCGCAGGAAAAAGACCGGAAGGACGGGTTAGCAGACGCTCCCGCGTATGAAACGCCGCCCCGTGGAGATACTGACAGAGAAGTCAGCATCACACGGGGAGGCGAGGCGCGGGATGGAACGAGCCGGCGGCAAGGTGGAGATCTGCGGCGTCAACACAGCGAAGCTGAAGACGCTGCGCAGCGAGGAGATGACGGAGCTGCTGCAACGGGCCCGGGCCGGGGACGCGGCGGCGCGGCAGAAGCTCATCGAGGGCAATTTCCGTCTGGTGCTGTCCGTGATCCGGAAATTTGCCGGCCGCGGGGAAGATGTGGACGATCTGTTCCAGGTGGGCTGCATCGGTCTGATCAAGGCCATCGACAACTTCGACCTGACCATGGACGTGAAATTCTCCACCTACGGCGTGCCCATGATCGTGGGGGAGATCCGCCGATACCTCCGGGACAACAGTGCCATGCGCGTCTCCCGGTCCCTGAGGGACACCGCCTACCGTGTCCTCCAGGTCCGGGAGAAGCTGCTGGCCCGGGAACAGCGGGAACCCACGGTGGACGAGATCGCCCGGGAGTTGGACCTGCGCCGGGAGGACGTGGTCACCGCCATGGACGCCATTCTGGACCCGGTGTCCCTGTACGAGCCCCTGTACTCCGACGGCGGGGACACGGTCTGCGTCATGGACCAGGTCCGGGACGGCAAGTGCAGCGACGAAATCTGGCTGGAGCATCTGGCCCTGAAGGAGGCCATGAGCCGGCTGGGCGAGCGGGAGCGGCGCATTCTGGCCATGCGGTTCTACGAGGGCCGGACCCAGATGGAAGTCTCCGCCGAGGTGGGGATCTCCCAGGCCCAGGTGTCCCGTCTGGAGAAAAACGCCGTGGCCCGGCTGCGGCGGGACATGGAATAACGTATCGAAGCCCGCGAAGATGGGTTTCGATTTGAGAAGGCCGCACCGCGAACGCTGCAAGGTTTTGATGTAATTCGAGCCCCCCGGTATAGCCGGGGGGCTCGTTTTTTTATGCTTGTAGCCGGATGGTCCTTTCTTCATAGACGCACCGCAGGGCCTGACCGTTGCCGATGTGCCACTCATAGAAGTTCCGGGGGGGATCGGCAAGCGCTTCCAAAACCGCCATGATGCAGCCGCCGTGGGTGACGAAAGCGGCGCAGCCACCCTCGGGCACCGTCCCCATAGCGTCAATAAAGGCGGCTGTACAGCGGCGCTTGAAGGCGGTCACATCCTCGCCGCCGGGAACGGGAGCCGTGCACCCGGCGTCCACCCAGGCGCGGTAGGCGGGATCGTCGCCAAGCTCGTCGGCGTTTCGGCCCTCAAAGTCGCCGAAGTCCATTTCCCGCAGCTCGTGGAGCAACCTGGCCGGAACATGGGGAAAAAGGAGCTCCGCCGTCTGCCTCGTCCGCAGCATGGGGCTGACGAACAGTCGGTCCACCGGCGGCACGCTCTCCTGCAGCGCCAGGACTTGTACGACGCCCGCATCACAGAGCGGCTCGTCCGTCCGGCCGATGTAGCGCCTTTGCAGGTTGCCCTCCGTGGCGCCGTGGCGAATGAACAGCAGATCTTTCACAGCAGCCCTCCGATCCACACGCCCAGCAGGGCGGCCAGCTCACAGATCTGCAGGAAAAATCCGGCGGTATCGCCCGTGACGCCGCCGAATTGCCGGCCCGTCAGGGCACGGTAGGCGGGGACGATCAGAAGCGCCAGCACCGCCGAGCAGAGCCCCGGCAGCGGCGCGAGGAGGACCGTCACAACAAGGGCGATCGCCGCGACGACCGCGGCGGAACAGATTGTGGCCCACTTTGCCGTCCGCTCCGTCACGGCATGCAGCATTCCGTTTCCCCGGGCGTTGGGCATGGTTACGGCGCAGAGGGCCGACAGGGCTCGGGAGAGTACGTAGATCGGACAGAGGCACAGCAGAACCGGCCCCGCTCCGTACAGCGCGTGGAGCAGGCCGAACTGGAGCAGCAGGTAAACGGCGCAGTAGAGAACGGCGAAGGCGCCGCAGTGGGGGTCCTTCAGAATTTCCAGCTTCCGCTCCCGGGACTGGCGGGAGGAGAGTGCGTCCGCCGTGTCCATGTAGCCGTCCATGTGGATGCCGCCGGTCAGCAGTAGCGGAAGACAGACGGCCACCGCCGCGAACAGCACGCCGCCCACGTCCAGAGCCTGACAGATCGCGTACCAGGCCCAGAGGACCAGGCCGCAGACGACGCCCACCGCCGGGAAAAAGCAAAGGGCGTATTTCAGCGACCGCTCGTCCCAGTCGGTCCGCGGCGTCGGAATGGCGCTGTAGGTGGCCATGGCCGCGAGAAAGCTCTTTACCAGCATGACTCAATGTCTCCTTTAACGGTCCGGGGCACGCCGTTTTCCATCTCCACGGCGGCGTCGGCGGCCTCCAGCAGACGGCCGTTCAGCCGGCGGAGCCCGGCCACGTATCCCGCCGTCTCCGCGTCCGTATACGCCTCCGGCTCGAGCCCGGAGATCGTCACGGCCGCCAGCATCTCACAGCGCCCGGCCAGGCATAAAATATCCTCGAAGACCGCGTCTGCCGACCCGTGCTCGTTGAACTGTACGTTTGCCAGCAGATTCGACACGTCCTCCAGCAGAACGGCGGCGCCGGGGGAGAGAGAGAGCCCGGACAATCTGCCGGGGACCTCCAGCGTATGGAAGCCCAGTCCCGCCCGCCGCTGCCGGTGGCGCCGGATGCGGACGCGGTTCTCCTCCGTTTTGGGGATCATCGTGGCGATATAATACCGCTCACCCTGACTGCGGGCGATAAGGTCCTCCGCGAAGGCGCTCTTGCCGCTGTCGTTGGGACCGGCGATCAGGATCAGCTTTCCCATGGGTCCGCCTCCCGGATGGGGTCGAGATACCCGTCGTTGATCCCCGCCTCCTCGAAAGTCGCCATGCCGTTCATGACGGCGCAGGCCGCGTCCAGAAGCGCCATGGTCGGCGGGCAGCCGCTGCCCTCGCCAAGACGCATATCCAGCAGCAGCAGAGGCCGCAGGCCCAGCGCCTCCATGGCGAGGCGAAAGCCCGGCTCGGTGGAGGCATGGCCGGGGATCAGATACGCCCCGGCGGCGGGACAGAGCCTGACGGCGCAGAGGGCGGCGGCGGCGGATACGACGCCGTCGATCACGGCGGGCTTCCGCGCCGCAGCCGTGCCCAAAAACGCGCCGCACATGGCGGCAAGGTCAAACCCGCCGACCTTGGAGAGCACGTCCAGAGGATCCGATCCGTCGGGCCGGTTCACAGCCAGGGCCCGGGCGATGACGGCCCGCTTATGCGCAAATGCCTCGTCTGTCAAACCGCCGCCCCGGCCGGTCACACGTTCCGGTTCTATACACAGCAGCGCTGCCAGAACGGCGGCGGCGGTGGTGGTGTTGCCGATGCCCATCTCGCCGACGCCAAGCACGTCCGCGTCCGCCTCACGGGCCAGTGCAGCGCCGGTCAGAACGGCCGTCACGGCCGCCTGCCGCGTCATGGCGGGACCGGCTGCAATGTTCCCCGTGCCGTATGCGATCTTCCGGTCCAGCACCGCCGGGTCGTCAAACTCCGCGTTGACGCCCACGTCGCAGACCGTCAGCGCGCAGCCGAAGTGCCGCGCCAACACCGCCGCGCCGGCCGCGCCGCGAGCCAGCCCCAGGGTCTGTGCCCGGGTCACGGACTGCGGCGCGCTTGCCACGCCCTCGGCGGTGACGCCGTTATCCGCGGCAAAGACGAAAAGCCGCTTTTTCGGCACCTCGTTTTTCACACGGCCCGTGATCCCCGCCAGCTGTACGGCCAGCTCCTCCAGCCGCCCGAGACTGCCCGGCGGCTTCGCCAGCCGCGCCTGATACGCACGGGCCGCGTCCATTGCGGCCTCGTCCAACGGTGCAACGGACGCCAGCAGCGCCTTCAGCTTCTCTTCCATCAAAATTCGATCCCCTGCCTGGCCGGAACGCCCCGATCATAGGGGTGCCGGCGTTTTTTCATCTCCGTGACGTAATCCGCCGCTTCCAGTAGCGCCGGGGAAGGTTCCCGGCCCGTCAGCACGACCTCCAGTTCCAGGGGCCTGCTTTTCAGGAACCGCAGCAGCGCCTCTTCCGAAATGACGGCGTGATTGCAGGCGGAGATCGCCTCGTCCAGAATCAGAATGTCCGCCTCCGTCTTTGCCCGCTCCAAGCACACATCCAGGAACGCCGCCGCATCACGGCCGCATTGGGTCCGTTCCGTTTCGTTCATGTCCTTATAGAAGCCGCGCACCGTGTCGCAGACGAGGACGGTAACGTTGCCAATACTCTTCAGGACCGAAATCTCGGAGGAGGAGCCGTCCTTGAAAAACTGCGCGAACAGTACACGACGCCCCGCGCCCGCCGCGCGGACCGCAAGCCCCACGGCGGCGGAGGTCTTGCCCTTTCCGTCGCCGCAATAGATATGCACGAATCCGCTCACGATCACACCTCCCGATTCAGCACGCGGTAGAGAAAGTCCATGTCCAGCCCCTGCCGCACCGCGTCCGCCAGCAGATCGTACTGCCGCTCGCGATAGGCAGCTGCGTCGGGGACCTCTGGCCCGTTGAAGGGGACGCCCTTTCGCTCGCACAGGACCCGCAGCACCGTGTCAGCGACGCCCGAGGCGTCAAAGAGGCCGTGGACGTAGCTGCCGTAGACGTTCCCCACACCCGTCAGCACGTTTTGATTATCGCTGCTGTGTCCCATGTGGATCTCATAGCCTCGGTATGCCAGTCCGTTCAGCGGGGAAAGCACGCCCGTCACGTTCAAAAATACGCCTGCCGTCTGCCGCTGCACCTTTTCCCCGGAGAACACGGTCTCTGTGTCCAGCAGCCCCATGCCGTTCAGGGCGGAAACGCCTGCTGATTCCGCACCCTCCGGGTCGGAAATGCGCCGGCCCAGCATCTGAAAGCCGCCGCAGACGCCGAAAACCAGCGTCCCGTCGGCCGCGGCGCGCAGAATCGCCGCCTCCAGATCGTTCTGCCGCAGCCAGAGCAGATCGGCCATCGTGCTCTTCGTGCCCGGCAGCAGGATCATGTCCGGCCGGCCCAGCTCAGCCACGCTGCCGACGTAGCGCAGAGAGGCCAGAGAACTGCGTTCAAAGGGACTGAAGTCCGTAAAATTCGAAATGCGCGGCAGGCGGATCACCGCAATATCGACGGGGCCCCCGGACGCATTCCGGGAGAACCGTTCCGTCAGGCTGTCCTCGTCGTCGATGTCCACGCGCAGATAGGGCACGACGCCCGCCACGGGGATGCCGCAGAGGTCCTCCAGCTGCCGCAGCCCCGGCTGCAGTATGGAGCGGTCGCCACGGAATTTGTTGACGATCAGCCCCTTGATCCGCGCCCGCTCCGACTCCTCCAGCAGCGCCACGGTCCCATAGAGCTGGGCAAACACGCCGCCGCGGTCGATGTCCCCGACAAGCAGCACCGGCGCGTCCACCAGGGCCGCGAGGCCCATATTCACGATGTCGTCCTGCTTCAGATTGATCTCCGCCGGGCTGCCCGCGCCCTCGATGACGATGACGTCGTACTCCCGGGCCAGGCTCCGATACGCCTCCTGCACGGCGGGGATGAGCTCCCGCTTTCTGCGGTAATATTCCGCGGCGCTGCGATTGCCCAGTACGCGGCCGTTCACGATGACCTGACTGCCCATGTCTGTGGTGGGCTTGAGCAGGATGGGATTCATGCGCACGTCCGGCGCGATGCCCGCCGCCTCCGCCTGGACAGCCTGTGCCCGGCCCATCTCCCCTCCGTCCACGGTGATAAAGGAATTGAGCGCCATATTCTGGCTTTTGAAGGGCGCGACGCGATAGCCGTCCTGCCGGAAGATGCGGCAGAGCGCCGCACAGAGCAGGCTCTTGCCCGCGTTGGACATCGTGCCCTGGATCATGATGTTATTTCCCATCAAAGCACCTCCCGAAGCAGCGCGAGCAGGCGCTCATTTTCCTCGCGCAAACGCACGGCGATCCGGTACCAGCCGGGGCAGAGACCGGGGAAATTGGCGCAGTCCCGGATCAGGACGCCCCGGGCCAGCAGCGCCTCCCGCAGCCCCGCAGGACCCCGGAACAGCAGAAAATTCGCCTCGGACGGACAGACCCGGAGGCCCAGCCGACGCAGCTCCGCCGTCAGGAACGCCTTCTCTGTTTTTATCAGGGCCTTCGCCTTCCGCAGATACGCCTGCTCGCTCAGAGCGGCGATCCCCGCCGCCTGGGCAGGTCCCGAGACGTTCCAGGGCGGCGACAACTCGCTCATCCGCCTCAGGAGCGCCGCGTCACCGCTGAGACACCAGCCCAGCCGCAGACCCGCCATGCCCCAGGTCTTCGTGAAGGCGTTGAGCAGGAATAGCCCCGGCGCGTCGTCCAGCAAAGCGGTCACGCTTTCACCGTCCGACAGGTCCAGAAAACACACGTCCAGAAACAGCCGGATGCACTTCTCCTCGCAAAAACGGACGATCCTCTCCAACAGCTTCGGCGGGATCAGCCGCCCGGTGGGATTGTTCGGCGTACAGAGAAAGACGACCTCCGGCCGTTCATCCTCCAAAAAGGTCAGAATGCCCTCGTCCAGGGCAAAGTCCGTTTCCGGATGCAGAGCATAGCGAGTCACCGGGCAACCCTGTCCCGCCAGCGCCGCGGAATACTCTGAAAACGTGGGAGCCAGCTCCACGGCACGCTTTGGCCGCACGGCGGCGCAGAAGGCGTAGATCAGCTCCGAGGAGCCGTTGCCGCAGAGGACGAAGTCCTCCGGCACGCCCTCACAGGCCGCCACGGCCCGGACCAGGGCCCGGCAGAAGGGGTCGGGATAGCGGTCCGCGTGAGCCAGAGCAACCCGCGCCGCCGTCAGAACGCCCGGCGGCGTGCCAAGGGGATTGCAGCAGGCCGAAAAGTCAGTGACGACCTGGTCCCCGGCATACACATCCCCGCCGTGGGGATTGGCAGTCTGATAATACATACGATAGCAGTCCTTTCCCGCAGCCTTCCACGCTCACATCGTGATGAGGAATCGAATGGCCCAGCAGACGATCACCGTCAGCACCGCAGTGACGTATTCGAGCCGACAAGCCCGGGGGATGTCGGCGTGCTCGATCTCCCGCAGGGGGTCGCCGATCCACTCCTTCTGGTGCAGCGCCCCGTGATACCAGGCGTCACCGCCCAGGCGGACGCCCAGCAGTCCCGCGCAGACCGACTCCGTCTGGGCCGAATTCGGGCTGGCGTGCTGGTAGCGGTCGCGCCGGAAGATGCGCCGGCCGTTTCGCGCGTCCATCCCCAGCAGTCGCCCGGAGAGCAGCATCCCCAGCGCTGCCAGACGGGAGGGGATGAAGTTGGCAACATCATCCGCCCGCGCGGGAATGCGGCCGAAGTATCGATAGGGCGGCTCAACATAGCCCAGCATGGAATCCATGGTGTTGACTGCCTTGAAGAAAAAACCCAGGGGAGCCCCGCCGACGGCCAGGAACAGCAGCGGTGCCACCACGCCGTCCGACGTGTTCTCCGCCACTGTCTCCACGGCTGCACGGGTGATCCCGGCGTCGTCCAGGCGTTCCGTGTCCCGACCGACGATCATGGAGACCGCCTGCCGGGAGGCGGCAAGGTCCCCCGTTTCCAGGGCCTTGTAGACCGCCATACTCTCGTCCCGCAGGGACTTGACCGCTAAAATCTGCCAGCACATGACGGACTCCACGGCCAGCCGCAGCCAGGGGGAGACCCGCCCGCAGACCCACAAAATCAGCCAGGGCAGGGCGATGGAAACGATGACCACTGCCAGCCACAGTACCGTCCCGGCAACGATCTCGCCCCGGGGCGTCTTCGGGAACAGACGGCGGAGCAGACGCTCCAGCAGCGCGATCAGCTTCCCGATCCAGACCACCGGATGGGGAAAGCCGTGGGGATCGCCGATGAGCAGGTCCAGCACGAACCCCACTGGCAGGGCGAGCCAGCTCATGCCCTGCCTCCCGCCTGGAACGTAAAGATCGTCACCGGGTTCCGGCCCGCCATCAGGTGATAGGGTCCGGTCTTTCTGACCCGGGCCGCGGTCAGGGAGACGACCTCCGTCTCTGCGAAGGGCAGCTCGTTCAGACAGGCGGTCAGCGCCGCTGTGGACTCCAGGGTCACCGCCGTGGCCACGATGCGGACGGCGGGATTTTTCCGGCAGGCCAGCTCTATGATCTCCCGCAGGGCCCCGCCGCTGCCGCCGAGGAACACATGAGTGGGGGAGGGCAGACCTTCACAGGCCGCCGGGGCGGAGCCGCAGACCACGAAGAGATTTTCCGCTCCGTGGCGCGCCTTGTTTTCCTTTAAAAGTTCAACCGCGGCCGGATCCCGCTCGATGGCCCAGACCGTTCCCCGTTTTGCCAGCCGGGCCATCTCAACGGACACTGAGCCGGTACCGGCGCCCACGTCCCAGCAGACAGAGCGCTCTGTCAACCGCAGCTTGGACAGACAGACAGCCCGGACCTCGCTCTTGGTCATGGGCACGCCCTCTATGCGGACAAAGGCCTCGTCCGGCAGGCCGGACGTCACCGCCGCGTCAGGGGCTGGGTTTTCGATCAGCACTGCGCTGAGGGGCGCGAAGCTTTCGCACACCAGCTCCGTCGCCGTACCGGTGACGATCCGCTCATCCGGGTAGCTCAGCCGTTCGCCCACATGCAGCATGACCTGCCCCAATCCGGCGCCGACCAGCCGCTCACAGAGGGCACGGACGCCGTCCGCGCCGCCGGTGAGCACGAATACGCGTCCGTTTTCCCGGACGTCCGGTACGATATCGTGTTCCCGCCCGTGGAGGCTGACGCAGACCACGTCCTCGTAGTCGGTTTGCAACCGCGCGCAGAGACAGGCCAGGGAGCTCACGCCGGGCAGGACCTCCGTATCGCAGTCCGTCAGCAGGGGAAGGAGCCGCCGGGCGCCGCTGAAAAAGCCCGTGTCCCCCGACATGAGAACGACAAAACGCCGGTACTCCCGGTGATTTGCGATCAGATCCCGGATCGCCTCCGGCGCCACCGCCTCAAAGCGGGGCTGTCCCGAACGGGCGAGGGCAAGCATCCGCCCGGCCCCGATGACGCAGTCCGCCCCGTCCAGAGCGGCGCGGACCTCCTCCGTCACGGCAGTGGGCGCACCGGGACCGATGCCGACTACCGTCACCCGGGGCCGCCGGTCAAGCCCGAAGCGCTGACACAGCAGCGCCACGGCCTCGGAAAAGCCGACACCCGCCCGCTGGGGCGGCCGTCCGATCACGATCAGCTCCGCGCCGGTTTGTGCGGCTGCCGCGGCTTTCTCCTGAAATCCGCCGGCGTTGCCGCCGTCCTTCGTGACGAGAACGGCCGCCCGGACCGAGCGCAGCAGCGCCGCGTTCAGCTCCTCCGTAAAAGGTCCCTGCATCGCGAGGATGTGCCCTGAAGGCAGCCCGGCGGCCCGACAGGCTTGCAGAGACTCTTCCGTGGGCAGCACGCGGGCATAAACGCGCCGGTCAAAGTCCCGAACGGACGAAAAGCCCGTCAGAGCCGTGCTTCCCGTGGTCAGCAGGATATTCCCCTCCCGCTCGTCCAGCAGCGCGGCGGCGGCGGAGACATCGGGGACAAAGACCGCGTTTTCCGGCAGGTCGGAGCCCTCGCGCAGCACGCGCAGATAGTCCGTGTCCGTGGCTGCGCAGGCCGCCGCGATGTGCTCGGTTACCTTCGAGGCGTAGGGATGTGTGGCGTCGATCACCAGATCAAAGGGTGTCGCCGAGAAGAACCGACGCATCTCCTCCTCGGTCAGACGTTCCGACGAGACAGTCAGATTATCCGCCGGGGCCAGCAGGGTCTTCCCGTATTCCGTCGCCACGCAGGCGGTGACGGATATCCCCCGGTCCGTCAGGAATTCCGCCAGCTCCCGGCCCTCTGTCGTCCCGGCAAATAAGCATACGTTATACATGGTACCCCCTTGGCGTCACCAGCCTGTCGCCGACGAGCTTCGTCGTACTGTTCCCGATAAACACCGTGCAGAACATATCCACCGGCGTGTCCTTCAGCCGACCCAAAGAGAGGATCTCGGTTCGCTCTCCCGCCCGGCCGATGTTTTGCGCGATACCGCACAGGCGGTCCTCCGGCAGCTGCCGCAGCAGAATCTCACATGCCCGGCGCAGATGGTCCGGCCGGCCGCGGCTGGCGGGGTTGTAAAGCACGATGGCAAAATCCGCATCAGCCGCCGCCGTCAGACGGCGCTCGATGGTCTCCCAGGGCGTCAGACGGTCACTGAGACTGACGACGGCAAAGTCATGGGTCAGCGGCGCGCCCAGCAGCGCCGCGCCGCTGCACGCCGCCGTGAGACCGGGGATCAACTCGATCTCCGGCTCGATGGTCTCGCCCCTCAGCTCGCAGACAAGAGCCGCCATACCGTAGACGCCGCTGTCGCCGGAGCAGATGAGAGCGGCGGTCCTGCCCGCCTGCGCCAGGTCCAGCGCCATCCGGCAGCGCTCCGCCTCCTTCGTCATGAGCGTGGTCCGGAATTCCTTGTCCGGATAGCGTTCCCGCACCAGGTCCACGTAGACCTGATAGCCCAGGATGACGTCCGCCTCGCGCAGCGCCCGGTCTGCCCGCAGGGTCATATTCTCCTGATCTCCGGGGCCGATGCCCACGACATACAACTTACTCAAAGCGAACCTCCAACTGCTCCGCCGCCAGCGCAACGGTCACGCCGTTTCCCGCGGTCTTGTTCACGATCAGCCGCTCCGCGCCCACCAGCGCCGCCCGCTCGCAGACGTTGTCCACGCCGGCGACGCGCTCTACGAAAGCCGACGTCGTGAACGTGCCGGGCACGGCACGCAGCTCCGCCGCGCTGTAGAAGGACAGCGACCAGCCCATCTCGGCGCAGTACGCAGCAAGGCCCGGCTCCTCCGCCTTCAGATCGATAGACGCGGCTTGAGCGATGGCGCGGCGGTCGACGTTGTGCTCTTCCAGAACAGCTTCCACCGCCTCACGCAGGGCGGCGGCAGAGGCCCCCCGGCGGCAGCCGAGCCCCAGATGCAGCACAGGCGGGATGATCCGAAGGGTTTGGGTGAAGGGGCTCCGCTTCTCCCAGCCGAGATAGATGCCCAGAGCCCCCGTTTCCCCGGGCACGATGCCGGGGGGAAAGGCGGCGATAGGAAGGGCGCTGCACAGGGGAACTTCCCCCTCCAGAATCGCCGCCGAGACCGCCTTTGCCGCGGCCATATCGTCGATGACAAAACCCTGCTCCGCCGCCCAGGCGTCCACGGAGAAACGGCCGCTTACATCCGTAGCCGTCGTGATGACCGCCGTGGCCCCCAGGGCCGCTGCCAGACGCCGCGTCAGGGTGTTGGCGCCGCCGATGTGTCCGCTCAGAAGCGAGATGACGTACTGCCCCCGCTCATCCACGCAGAGGACAGCCGGGTCTGTTCTCTTGTCCCGGACGTGGGGCGCGACGGCGCGGACCGCGATGCCGGCCGCGCCGACAAAGAGCAGCGCGTCCGATTCCCGGAACAGATTGCCGTAGAAGGGTTCCGAGGGCCGCGGGATGGGAGAGAACCCCGCTCCGGCCAGCCGCTCCGGCGCGAAAGAGCTACAATCTGCCTCCGGGAGAGCGTTTATTATCGCCCGCGCCGTTTCCAACCCCCGACCGGTGTAGGCAAATACCGCGAGCTTCATTTCGTCGCCTCCCGGTACTCCGTGGAAAAGGACGGGTCATACAGCCGCGAGCGGGCCTGGCTCTCGCCCAGACAATCCCCCACGAGGAGGAGCGCCGTTTTCGTCAGCCCGCTGGCCGTTACGGTCTCGTGGAGCGTGCCCACCGTGCAATAAAAGACCTGCTCCTCCGGCCAGGTTGCCTTATAGACCACGGCGGCTGGGGTCTCCGGTGGGTAGCCGCCCGCCAGCAGTTCGTCCTGCAGGGCATCGCTCAGGCCTGTGCTTAAAAACATCACCATGGTCGCCTGATGGGAGGCGAGAGAACGGATGGACTCCCGCTCCGGCACCGGCGTCCGCCCCGCGGCCCTGGTGAGAATCACGGTCTGGCTCACCTCCGGCAGGGTAAACTCCGCCCGCAGGGCCGCCGCCGCCCCGCAGAAGGAACTGACGCCGGGACAGACGTCATAGGGGATGCCCAGCCGGTCCAGAGCGTCGAACTGTTCCCGCACCGCGCCGTAGATGCTGCTGTCCCCGGTGTGGAGACGCACGGTGGTCTTCCCGGCAGCCTCTGCTGACTGAATAAGGGCGACGACCTCCTCCAGCGTCAGGCGTGCGCTGTCGTGGATCTCACAGCCCGGCTTCGTGCCCTCCAGCAGGGCAGGATTGACCAGCGAACCGGCATAGATCACCACGTCCGCCTCCCGCAGCAGCCGCGCGCCGCGCACGGTGATCAGATCCGCCGCGCCGCAGCCCGCGCCGACAAAATGTACCATTTCCGGGTCTCCTTCCTATAGCTTTCCCAACAGATCCCGCGCGTTCTCCGTCTCGGACAGAAGGCCGTAGACCCTGGAAAACAGGATCGTGCCGACCTCCATCTCTCCGGCCTTCCGCACAAGCTCCCGGGCGATCCTGTCCGTCAGACGCCGCAGAGTCGCCTCCCGCAGCCCGGCCTCGTCCAGGATGCGGATGGCCTCGTCCGTGGTCACGCAGTCCAGCAGCGACGCCATGCGTCCCGCGTCCAGTCCCGCGGCTCCGGCGTGGGCGGTCAGCAGCTCCATGCGGCAGTCGCCATAGCGGGAATGGGTGTTCCACATCCCGCCCGCCAGCTTTACCAGTTTGCCGATGTGCCCCACCAGCAGCACACCACGAAAGCCCAATTCCCGGCAGAGATCCAGCGAATCGCCGATGAAATTGCTCGTCAGGACCGCCGCTTCCGATGGGAGGCCGAGGACGTTCTGATTGAATTCCGCGCCGTAATTTCCCGGCGTCAGCAGGGCGTAGTCCGCTCCCAACGCCCGGCGCTGGCGCAGCGCCGCACGGATGGTCTCCGTCATGGCCTGCTCGCTCATGGGCTCCACGATGCCGGTGGTGCCGATGATGGAGATGCCGCCCTCGATGCCCAGGCGGGGGTTGAAGGTTTTTTTCGCCAGATCCTCGCCGCCGGGGACGGAGATCACCACGGAGAGCCCCCCCGTATAGTCCAGCGCCCGGCAGACCTCTTCGACGTTCTCCCGGATCATCTGCCGCGGCACGGAGTTGATGGCCACCGCGCCCACCGGTTGATCCAGCCCCGGCTTCGTCACGCGGCCCACACCTTCGCCGCCATCGATGGCGATGCCCGGCGCGTCTGTGAGGGAGACCGTTGCAAAGACGAGGGCCCCCGTGGTCACGTCCGGGTCATCCCCGCCGTCCTTCTCCACGGCGCAGGAGACGGCGTCCGTCCCCATGGTGATCTCCCGCACCGGGAGCATCAGGGCGACGCCCTTGGGCGTGGTCAGGGCGATTTCCTCCTTGGGCTGCCCGGTCAGCAGCATGAGCGCCGCCGCCTTCGCCGCTGCCGCCGCGCAGGAGCCGGTGGTGTAGCCGCAGCGGAGCCGCTTTCCGTTTTTCACGATATACTCTTCCATCATCGTGTGATCTGATACAGCATCGCGTTGCAGATAGCCGCGGCGACGTTGCTGCCGCCCTTCCGGCCCCGCGCCACGATGTGGGGAACGGGACATGCCAGGATCGCTTCCTTGCTTTCCACCACGTTCACGAAGCCCACGGGAACGCCGATGACAAGGGCGGGGGAGAGGTCGCCGCTGTCGATGAGCGCCCGCAGACGCAACAGCGCCGTGGGCGCGTTCCCGACGGCGAAGATGCAGGGCTTTTCCAATCGCGCCGCACGCTCCATGGAGACTACGGCCCGGGTCACGCCCCGGGCGGCCGCCTCCTCCGCCACGTCCGGGTCGGACATGAAGCAGCGGACCTGACCGCCCAGACGCTCCAGGGCGCGCTTGTTGATGCCCGCCCGTGCCATCTGCGTGTCCGTGACGATGTCACAGCCGCTTTTCAGCGCCTCGATGCCCTTTTCCACCGCGTGCTCGGAAAACGTGAGCGTGTCCACGTATTCAAAGTCAGCGGTGGTGTGGATGACGCGCTTGATGACCGGCTCGAACTCCGGGTCCAGCTTCCGGTCCTTCAGCAGCTCCGTGATGATGGCAAAGCTGCGCGTTTCGATCTCGTCGGGGCGGATGTAATCAGCCATGGCGGTGTTTCTCCTTCAGACAGGCTTCATAATAGCGGAGGGCAAAACGCGGATTCGCGTAAAAGTGAAAATGCGGGAACCCGGCGTAGAGAGTGTCTGTGGCCACGGCGCAGTCCCAGCTTCTCCCGCCCGGCTTTTCGGCCGTGAAGCAGGTGCCGGGCTCGTCGCAGTCCCAGCGGTGGAACTCATGGGCCGGGATTTTCTCCCCGGCGCGGCAGAGCAGGTTGCCCGACTTCGCCCGCAGCGTCACATACCCAAAGCGGGAGAGCCTTCCCGTGTCGCTGCAGGTTCCCGGCAGGGCTCCCACCATGGGGAATGTTCCGATCCGCTCCGTCAGGTACATGAAACCGCCGCACTCGGCGACGCAGGGGAGTCCGCGCGCCAGCGCGGCACGGAGGTCGGCGCGCATGGCCTCGTTTTCCGACAGCTCTCGGGCGTACAGTTCCGGATACCCGCCGCAGAGGATGAGACCGTGGATGTCCGGCGGAAGAGCGGCGTCGCGGAGGGGGCTGAAGGGGACCAGTTCCGCGCCCATGGCCTCCAGCACGCCGAGACTGTCCTCATAGGTAAAGCAGAAGGCCCGGTCCCGCGCCACGGCGACGCGGACGGGTTCTTCAAAGCGCGGTAGCTCTGCCGGCTCGCAGACCACTGGCGGCGCTTCCTGTGCCAGTACCAGCAGACCGTCCAGATCGAGACACGATTCCGCCTGCGCGGCCAGAGCGTCCAGCTTCCGGTCCAGATCCGCCACCTCCGCGGCGGTGACGAGACCGAGATGGCGGCTCTCCAGGGCGCAGTCCGGCAACGGCGGCAGATAGCCCAGCGGCCGCACGGCGGGAAACCGTCGGTGCAGCTCCTCCGCCAGCGCAGGATAGAGCCCGGCGGAGCAGCGGTTGAAGATCACGCCGCGGATGGGGGAGTCCAGGACAAAGTCGAGAAAGCCCCCCACCTCCGCCAGAGTGGACAGCGCCGTGCCGTTCACGCCTACCACCAACACAACGGGGCTTCCCGTCAGCTGCGCGGTCTCATAGCTGCTTGCCCGGGCCGTCATGCCGATGCCGTCATAGAACCCCATGACGCCCTCGAGAACGGCGACGTCATGCCCTTCGGCGTGTTTTTTCAGCAGGCAGTTGAGGGTGTTCGGATCGAAAAAAAACGGGTCCAGATTCGCGCTGTTCCCCGTGATATGGCGGTGGAACATGGGGTCGATGTAGTCCGGCCCGCATTTGAAGGCAGCCACGGCCAGGCCCCGGGCCGTCAGCGCCCGCAGAACGGCGCAGGTGACGGTGGTCTTGCCGCAGCCGCTCCGCGTCCCGGCCAGGAGAATGCGCGGGATCGATTGCTCCATGTCTTGTATCCCTCCCTGTCAGCGGGAATGGGTGTCGTACAACGCCCGGTAGCTGCCGGGCGCCATGTCGTAAAGCGCGTCGATATAGTCGTCCCGGAAGATCTCCTCCGGCGTCCCGCAGTGGTCCACCGCGCCGTCCCTGATGCAGAGCAGCCGGTCGGAAAATCGCCGGGCCAGCTCCAGCTCATGCAGGGACAGCACCACCGCCACGGAGCGCTCCCGGGCCAGGGCCCGGAGCAGCGTGAGAAAATCCAGCTTGTGTTTGACGTCCAGAAACGACGTGGGCTCGTCCAAAATCAGCACCTTCGGTTCCTGGCAGATGGCCCGGGCAAGCATCACGCGCTGGCGCTGGCCGTCGCTGATCCGGTCGAAATCCCGGTCATAGAGCTCCCAGACCCGCACCAGCTCCATGGTCTCCCGCACCACCGCCTTGTCGGCGTCGGAGAGGATGCCCAGTCTGCCGGTGTAGGGATAGCGTCCGGAGGCCACCACGTCCCCGCAGGTCATCAGCTCCGGCCGGGGACGGCCCGTCAGCACGGCGGACATGGTGCGAGCGATCTCCCGTTCGCTGAGACCGGCCATGTCCCGGTCCATCAGATACACGGTACCGGCCACAGGGGGGAGCTGGCCGATCAGCGTTTTCAGCAGCGTGGACTTGCCCGCGCCGTTGGGGCCGATCAGCGCCAGAAGGGAGCCCGCCTCCGCCGTAAAGCTGACGTCCCGGACGACGGTCACGTCGCCGTAGCCCACGGAGAGGGCCTCGGTGCGCAGCATCGCTCCGCTCATCCCTCCGCCCCCTTTCGCTTCTGCCGCGCCAGGAGCATCCAGATCACCACCGGCACGCCGAAGACCGCCGTCACGGAGCTGATGCTCAGCTCCGTGGGCGAGAACAGCGTCCGGGCGATCAGATCGCAGAGCAGGCAAAACACCCCGCCGCCGAGGAAGCAGGCAGGGACCATCAAAATCGGCTTTGCCGTGCGGAACAGGCTCTTCGCCAGATGCGGCACGGCGACGCCCACAAAAGAGATAGGTCCGGCAAAGGCCGTCACACACGCGGAGAGTACGCTGGAGAGCAGGATCAGCTCGATGCGGAACCGCTTCACGTTCACGCCGACGCTCCGTGCGTAGGACTCGCCCAACTGGAACGCGCCCATGGGCTTGGAAAGCAGGAACGCGCAGACCAGCGCCAGCAGCACCACGATGGCTGCGGCGCGGACGTCGCCCCAGTCCATGCCGGAAAAGCTGCCCATGGACCAGTTATGCAGGTTCACGATGTTGCTGTCGCTGGCGAAGGT